>Ga0136622_10000261_pt1 | contig 21071 bp, 18 predicted proteins | sample AntDrymUQ4482106_2_FD_104803 | JGI IMG/M metagenome (GOLD analysis project Ga0136622, IMG submission 104803) | Polar desert sand microbial communities from Dry Valleys, Antarctica - metaG UQ448 (21.06) | ecosystem: Environmental > Terrestrial > Soil > Desert | place: Antarctica: Dry Valley...
CAGCCCTGGAACGTCGTCCCGAAGATGTGCTTCGAGCTGGGTCCCTGCCGCGACTCGGCCAGAATGCAGGGCCCCCCGTCCGTCCCAGTGCTGGTCCACAGGGTAGGGAACACCGCCCACGAGATCACGACCAGCACCACCGCTGCTGCGAGCACGAACACCGGGCTGCGGTAGAGCTCGCGCCAGGCGTCGGCCCACAGGCTGGCACTGCGCTCCTTCTTCTCCTGCTCGCTCGGTGGGAGGTCCACACCGCCCGGCTCCGGCTTGGGCTCGGGGGACTGGACGTCGGTCTGGGCTCGCGAGGCGCGAGGGCCATGCGGCGTGCTGGGGTCACTCATAGCGGATCCTCGGGTCCAGGACGGCGTACAGCATGTCGACCAGCAGGCTGGCCAGCAAGAACACCAGGGTGAGCAGGGTGACCACAGCGATGATCACCGGCGTCTCACCCGCGGCCACCGAGTTGAACACGAGGCCACCGATGCCGGGGATGTTGAAGATGCCCTCCGTGACCAGGGCACCGCCCATCAGCGCGCCGAGATCGATGCCGATGTAGGTGACCACCGGAATGAGCGAGTTGCGCAGGGCGTGGATGCCGACCACCCGGCTGCGGCTGAGCCCCTTGGCACGGGCCGTACGCACGTAGTCGGCGCGCAGCGTCTCGATCAGGCTGGTCCGCGTCAGCCTGGCGATGAACCCCAGCGAGAACGCACCCAGTACCACTCCCGGGACGAACAGGCTGGCCCAGGGATGGTCGACCTGGTAGGTGACCGAGAACGCGGCACTGAGCCACTCCGGGGCGCCGTTGTCCCGCAGCCACACCCCGACGTACAGCCCGGATCCGATCTGGATCAGCACACCGAGCACGAACACCGGCACCGAGATCACCAAGGTTGTGGAGATGCGGATGAAATTGTCCATGAACCCGTTCTTGCGGATGCCGGCGACGACTCCGGCGAAGATGCCGACCAGCGACTCGAACAGGACCGCGATGAGGGTCAGCCGCAGTGTTACGGGCGCCGCGTCGCCGATGAGCCTGGTGATGGGTTGCCGGGTGAAGTCGATGCCGAAGTCGCCTCGCGCATAGCCAGCCATGCGATCGACGAACATCCCCAGGCAGGGGTTACCGGTCTGCTGCAGACACGGGTCGTCCAGGCCGAAGGCCCGCGTGATGGCAGCCAGCGTCTGGGGCGGTGGTTGGCGGTCACCGAACAGCGCGGTGACGGGATTCCCGTTGATCTGGATCGACAGCGTCTGCAGGTAGTGCAGCAAGAACATGGTGCCGAGCAGTACCGGGATGAACTGCAGAAGCCGCCGGATCACGTACCGACCCATGTCGTCCCCTCACCGCGTGTGGGCGTACTCTCGCACACCGAGACGGGCCCGGCAGACGTTCTCTGCCGGGCCCGCTCGTGTGGTTGGACTCAGCTCACCGTGATGTCGCCCAGCTTGATCTGCTGCAGCGGGTCGTAGGTGACGTTGTCCAGGTTCTCGGCGTACACGATCGACGTCCGGCCGTACCAGAGCGGGAGCACCGGCAGCTCCTCCAGCACGATGTCGGCCGCCTCCTGGTAGATCGTGACGGCTTCCGAGGTGGGCGCGGCGTCGGCCTCGGCGATCTTGTCGAGGAACGCCTCGTGCTCCGGGCCGGCCCACTGGCCGTAGTTGGAGCTCCCCTCGCCGTAGACCGGGTCGAGGTAGTTCTCCGCTGACGGGTAGTCGGGGATCCAGCCGAGCCGGTAGGGACCGCCGATGCCTTCCTCCTCGAGGGTCTTGAGGTACGGCGTGAAGGGCTGCGACTGGAGCTCGTAGTCAACGCCCAGGACGTTCTTCCATCCCTCGGCCACCGCCTGCACCCAGTCCTCGTGGCCACCGTCGTTGTTGAACCAGATCTCGATGACGCCGTCCTCGATGCCGCCTGCCTCGTCGTACAGCGTCTTGGCCGCCTCTGGGTCGTACGAGCAGTACTCGCAAGCGTCTTCGCGGCTGCCGGTGACGAACGGTGCGACGACGTCAAATGCGGGCGTTGCCAGCCCGTTGAGGACCTGGTCGACAATTGTCTGCCGGTCGATGGCCATAGAAAGGGCTCGCCGGATGTCAGCGTCTTGCAGCTCCTCGACATAGAACGGGATCCCGAGGTAGTTGAACGATCCGCTGTCGACCGACAGGAATCGCTCACCGGCCAGCTGCTGCGCCTGCGGGACCTGGCTGGGGTCGACGGTGTCGAGCATGTCGACCTGGTCGGCCTGCCAGTCGCGGAAGGCAGTCTTGGGATCGCTGTACAGCTTCACCTCGATCTCGTCGGCGTTGGCCGAGTTGGGTCCGGTGTAGTCGTCCCACTTGGTCAGCGTGATCAGCTTGTTGTGCTGCCAGGGCTGGGCCATCATGTACGGCCCGGTTCCGATCGGCTGCTCGTTGCATGCCTCGATGTCCTGCTCGCACTCCTTCGACAGTGGCGCGAAGGCGGGGGTGTAGCTCATCACCAGCGACCACTGCGAGAACGCCTCGGACAGGGTGATCTCAATGGTCTGGTCATCGATGACCTTGAGGCCGGACATCTCCTGCGCCTTCGGCTGCCCACCGCTGGCTGGAGCCTGCAGGTCGGCGTATCCCTCGACCGGGCTGAAGAAGAAGCCGGTCTGGGTGGCGTTGGGGCCGTAGGCACTGTAGTTCCACGCCCGTACGTAGGCCTCGGCGTCCACCGGCTCACCGTTGTGGAACTTCAGGTCGGGCTTCAGCTTGACGGTCCAGACCTTGCTGTCGGATGACTCGATCGACTCAGCGTCACCCAGGACCTGCTCGCTGGTCTCGGGGTCGATGCTCAGCAGCCCGGTGTAGAGCATGCTGAGCACCTGGCTGCAGGTCGACTCGTAGCACTGGGCGGTCGGGGCAAGGAACGACGGGTCGCTGCCGAGCGCGATGCTGAAGCTGCCACCGCTGGGCGCACCACTGCCGTCGTCGCCGCTGTCGGTCGAGCTGCCGCTGTCGCTGCCTGTACAGGCCGCGGTCAGCAGCGCGGTCGTCGCAACAACCACCAGCAGCCGGCGAGGTGTTCGTCGCCCCATGAGTCCTCCACGATTCGTCTTCATGCCACTCTGCGGCCGGGTCTGACCGCTGGCGTCACACCCTGACACCCCGCGCGCACCGGGTGCCAGGTCACTGCACGAAGGCAACCAGATCGTTAGCCAACCGTGAGCAACCCCGCCGCCACCTCTCGGCGGTCCGTCACCTCCGGCCCGGCGATCCGTCACCCTCGGTCGAGAGAGCATCGACGCCGGCCTCCCGGCGCTGAGCCGCGGTGATCGGCGTCGGGGCTCCCGTCAGCGGGTCGGCGCCGGAGGCGGTCTTCGGAAAGGCGATCACGTCCCGGATCGACTCCACCCCAGCCATCAGCGCGCACAGCCGGTCGAGCCCGAGCGCGATGCCGCCGTGCGGCGGCGGCCCGTACGCGAACGCCTCGAGCAAGAATCCGAACTGCTGGTCCGCCTCGTCGCGGGTCAGCCCGATCACGTCGAACACCCGCTGCTGCACCTCGCCGCGATGGATGCGGACGCTGCCGCCGCCGAGCTCGGTGCCGTTCAGCACGATGTCGTACGCCTGCGAGAGCGCCTCGCCCGGCCGCTCGTGGAACCAGCTCGCGTGCTCGGGAAGCGGCGCGGTGAACGGGTGGTGGACCGCGGTCCACCCGCTCGTACCATCCGGGCGCTCCGTGGGCTCGAACATCGGCGCGTCGACAACCCAGCAGAACGACCAGCGGGAGTGGTCGACGAGCCCGCACCGCTCCCCCACCTCCAGCCGGGTGGCGGCCAGCAGCCCCAGCGCCTCGCGCCGCGGGCCGGCGCCGAAGAACACGCAGTCACCCGGCGTGGCCCCGACGTGGGCGGCCAGGCCGGCCCGCTCGGCGTCGGACAGGTTCTTGGCGATCGGCCCGCCGAGGGTGCCGTCTTCGGCGACCAGCACGTACGCCAGCCCCTTGGCGCCCCGCGAGCGGGCCCACTCCTGCCAGCCGTCGAGCTGCCGCCGCGGCTGCGATGCCCCGCCGGGCATCACCACCGCGCCCACGTGCCAGTCGTCCCCCTTGGGCGAGAACACCCGGAACGGCGTGTTCGCGAAGTAGGCCGTGCAGTCGACCAGCTCGCAGCCGAACCGTAGGTCCGGCCGGTCGATGCCGAAGCGCTGCTCCGCCTCGGCGTACGTCATCCGCCGGATCGGGGTCTCGACCTCGACGCCGAGCACGTCTCGCCACAGCGAGACCAGCACGTCCTCGGTCAGCGCGATCACGTCCTCGGTGTCGGCGAAGCTCAGCTCGACGTCGAGCTGGGTGAACTCCGGTTGCCGGTCGGCGCGGAAGTCCTCGTCGCGGAAGCAGCGCACGATCTGGAAGTAGCGCTCCAGCCCGGCGACCATGAGCAGCTGCTTGAACAGCTGTGGCGACTGCGGCAGCGCGTACCAGCTTCCCGGCTGCAGCCGTACCGGCACCAGGAAGTCGCGCGCCCCCTCCGGCGTCGAACGGGTGAGGAACGGGGTCTCCACGTCGAGGAAGTCGTGGGCTGCCATCCGCTCCCGGATGATCCGCGTGACCTGCGCCCGCAGCCGGATGGCGCGGGCCAGCTCGGGGCGGCGCAGGTCGAGGTAGCGGTAGCGCAGCCGGACCTCCTCGCCGACCGGGGTGGCGTGGTGCTCCTCGACCGGGAACGGCAGCGGCGCCGACTCGCTGAGCACCTCGACGCCGGCTCGCCCGCCGATGGCGACCACCTCGATGTCGCCGGTCGGCAGCGCCGGGTTGGCGTTGCCCTCCGGCCGGACGCTCACCTCGCCGACGATCCGCAGGCAGAACTCCTGCCGCAGCGGTCGGGCCACCTCCTCGTCACGGACGACGACCTGGACGAGTCCGCTGGAGTCGCGCAGGTCGATGAACGCGACCCCGCCGTGGTCGCGGCGACGCGCCACCCACCCGGCCAGCCTCACCTGCTGCCCGGAGTGCTCGGCCCGCAGGCCCCCGGCGTCGTGGCTGCGGATCATCGTGTCGGCTCCTCGCTGGCGACGATTCGGGGGCGGAGGTCGATGGCGGGTGGGAGCCACCCGTCCGGGTCGGCGTCGACCTGGTCGCCGCTGCGGATGTCCTTCACCTGGTGGGTCTGGGTCGCGCCCGTCGGCGGGAACCAGACGTACGGGATGCCCCGCCGATCTGCGTGCCGGATCTGCCGGCCGAACTTGGCCGCGCTCGGCGCCACCTCGGTGGCGATGCCACGCGCACGCAGCCGACGTGCCACCTCGCGGGAGGCGGCCCGGCTGTCGTCGTCGGGCAGCACCACGAGCACGCACGACGGCACGCCGCGGTCGGCGTCGAGGAGCCCACGGGCGAGCAGCGGCGTCAGCAGCCGGGTGATGCCGAGCGAGATGCCGACCCCCGGGTACGTGGTGGTTCCGTCGGAGGCGAGCGCGTCGTATCGCCCGCCGGCGCAGATCGACATCGCGCCGTGTGCCTCGGTGCGCCCCTCGAACACGGTCCCGGTGTAGTAGTCGAGCCCGCGGGCGATCCGCAGGTCGGCCACGACTCGAAAGCTGTCGGAGTTGGCGTGCCCCGCACCGTCCAGAGCCTGGGCCAGCGCGTCCAGCCCCTCGTCGAGCAGCGAGTGGTGCACGCCCAATGCCCGCACCTGCTCGGCGAACTTAGGGTCGGTGCCGTCGATGTTGGCCAGTGCCAGGCAACGATCGGCCTGCTCGGTGCTCAGGTGCGCGTCGTCCACCAGCAGCGCCCGCACTCCCGCGGAACCCAGCTTGTCGAGCTTGTCCACGGCCCGGATGACCAACGTGGGATCGTCCACGCCGACCCCGAGGTAGTAGCCCTCGATCAGCTTGCGGTTGTTGAGGTGCAGCGTCAGCGGCGGCAGCGGCAGCCGGCTCAGCGCCTGTGCCATCACCTCGGTGACCTCGACATCGGCATCGTCGGCCAGCTGGTCGCGTCCGATGATGTCGATGTCGGCCTGGGTGAACTCGCGGTAGCGGCCCTCCTGCGGCCGCTCCCCGCGCCAGCAGCGCTGGATCTGGTAGCGCCGGAACGGAAAGTCCAGCTTGCCGGCGTGCTCGAGCACGTACCGTGCCAGCGGCACGGTCAGATCGAAGTGCAGCCCCACACCGGCATCGGCGTCGTCGGTGTCGGCCTGCAGCCGGCGCAGCACGTACACCTCGTTGCTGGTCTCCCCTTTGCGCAGCAGCTGGTCGAGGGGCTCGACCGACCGGGTCTCGACCGAGCAGAACCCGTGCAGCTCGAACGTCGCCCGCAATGAGTCGACCACCGCCTGCTCCACCATTCGCTGGCGCGGCAGAAGCTCGGGGAAGCCGGACAGCGGAGTCGGCCTCCCGGTACGGGGCGAGCTCATCCAGCCGCCTGCTCGACGAGCGGGCGGAGGAACGGATTGGTGGCACGCTCGCGGCCGATCGTGGTCTGCTCGCCGTGTCCGGGCAGCACGACGACCCGGTCGTCGAGCCCGAGCACGGTCCGGGCCAGGCTGGCGAGCATCTGCTGGTGGTCGCCACCGGGCAGGTCGGTGCGTCCGATCGAGCCGGCGAACAGCAGGTCGCCCGAGAACATGAGCTCGGGGACGTCTTCGGGCCCGTCGTAGGGGCTGCGGAAGGTGACCGACCCGCGGGTGTGCCCGGGTGCGTGGTCGACCTCGATGGTGAGCCCGGCGAGCTCGAGCGGCTGGCCGTCAGCGAGCTCGCGGACGTCGTCCGGCTCGGTGAACGTGTGCGTCCCACCGAGCAGCATCGTCGCCGCGTCAGGCGACATCCCGGCCAGCGGGTCGGTGAGCAGGTGCCGGTCGGCGGGGTGGATCCAGGCGGTGGCGTCGTGGGTGCCGGCGACCGGGGTCACTGACCACATGTGGTCGATGTGGCCGTGGGTGAGGAGCACCGCGACCGGCTTGAGCCGGTGCTCGCGGACGACGTCGGCGACGCCGGCGGCGGCCTCCATCCCGGGGTCGATGACCAGGCATTCCGTGCCCGCGGCCGGTGCCACCACCCAGCAGTTGGTGCCCCATGGGCCGGCGGGGAATCCGGCGACGAGCATGGGCGCAACCCTACGGCAGACGCGCCGGGCGGTTCGGCGGGACCAGCCGGCCGATGCACGGTTCGCGGGCCGAGATGCGGCGTCCGACCTAGACTGCGGCCGGTGAGCGCCCCGCGCCCGACACCGCCGAGGTCGGCTCCGGCCAGACCGGGTCCGCCGAGACCGGCCGCACACCCACCGGCAGCTGCGCAGGAGCCTCCCGCCGCCGAACCGACGCCGACCACGGATGCGAACAGGTTCGGGCGGGTCGCGGCCGACGGCACCGTGTACGTGCGCAGCCGGGACGGCGTCGAGCGGGAGGTCGGCCGGTGGCCGGACGGCGACCCGGTGGAGGCGCTGGCGCTGTACACCCGGCGGTTCGAGGGCCTCGCCGTCGAGGTCGCCCTGCTGGAACGCCGCGTCCGTCGTGAAGCGCTGTCGCCGAGCGATGCCCGTGCCGCGGTCGACACCGTACGTGCCCTCGTGGTCGACGCCCAGGCGGTCGGCGACTTGGAGTCGCTGATCGAGCGACTCGACCTGCTGCAGCCCGTGCTGGACGAGCAACGCCAGCAGCGGCGGGCGGCCAAGGTCGCGGTCCAGGAGGAGGCACGCGCTGCCAAGGAGCGACTGGTGGTCGAGGCGGAGAAGCTGGCCACCTCCGACGACTGGCGGGGCGGGGTCGACGAGCTCGGTCGGATGATGGATGCGTGGAGGCAGCTTCCGCGCATCGACCGAGGCACCGACGACGCGTTGTGGCGGCGCTTCTCCTCGGCTCGTATGGCCTACAGCCGCCGACGCAAGACCCACCTCGCCGAGGTCCACCAACTGCGCGACCGCGCCCGCGAGGTCAAGCGCCGACTGGCCGACGAGGCGGACCAGCTCGCCGACTCGACCGAGTGGGGCCCGACCGCGGCTCGCTTCCGCGACCTGATGCGCCAGTGGAAGGAGGCAGGGTCTGCGCCGCACCGCGACGAGGAGAGGCTGTGGCGGCGGTTCCGTGCCGCGCAGGACACCTTCTTCGGTGCGCGCGATGCCCAGTCGGCGAAGGCTGACGCGACATTCGCCGTCAACGCGGAGAGCAAGCTGGCCCTGCTGGTCGAGGCGGAGCGGCTGCTACCGGCGAGCGACGTTCGGGCTGCGCGGGCGCGGTTCCGGGAGATCGCCGCGCGCTGGGACGCCGCCGGCAAGGTGCCCCGGGAGCGGGTGCGAGAGCTGGACGGCCGGATGCGAGCCGTGGAGCAGGCGTTGCAGGCGGCCGAGCAGGAGCATGCGCGGCGGGACAACCCGGAGGCACAGGCTCGGGCCGAGGCGGCCGTCGCCCAGCTCGAGGCGTCCCTGACCGGGCTGCGCCAGCGGGCCGCGGCGGCCTCTGCCGCTGGTGACGACCGATCGCTGGCCGAAGCGAATGCTGCGATCGAGGCGCGCGAGGTGTGGCTCGACCAGGCGCGAGCCACCCTCAGCGACGTCTCCTAGGAGGCCCAGCTGTCGAGTGACGCAGGACCGCTCGCTCGCGTCACTGGGTGACCCGGTACACGTCGAACACCCCGTCGACGTGACGTACTGCCGCCAGCACGTGGTCGAGGTGGGCCGGGTCGCCCATTTCGAAGGTGAACTTCGACTTGGCGATGCGGTCCCGCCCGGTTTGCAGGTTCGCCGACAAGATGTTGACGTGCTGGTCCGACAGCGACCGTGTGATGTCGGACAGCAGCCGCGCCCGGTCCAGCGCCTCCACCTGGATGGCCACCAGGAACACGCTCTGCGCAGACGGTGCCCACTCGACCTCCAGCATCCGCTCGGGCTGGGCGCTGAGGCTTGCCACGTTTGGACAGTCGCCCCGGTGCACCGACACCCCTGCGCCTCGCGTCACGAACCCGACGATCCGATCCCCGGGCACCGGCGTGCAGCAGCGCGCGAGCTTGACCAGGACGTCGCTCATGCCGTGCACGACCACCCCGGCGTCGCCGCGCGGTGCCGGGCGCCGCCGGTCGATCTCGGTCGGCACGACCGCCTCGGCGAGATCCTCCTCCGAGCCGGCCTCCCCGCCGTGCATCTCCATGACCCGGCGAACCACGTTCTGCGCACCCACGACGCCCTCGCCGACCGCGGCGTACAGCGCCGAAACGTCGAGCAGGTGCAGGTCCTCGGCGACGCTCGCGAGCGTGCCGTGGCTGAGCAGCCGCTGCAGCGGCAGCCCTTGCTTGCGCATCAGCCGGGCGATGGACTCCTTGCCCCGCTCGATGGCCTCCTCACGGCGCTCCTTGGTGAACCACTGCCGGATCTTGGTGCGCGCCCGCGGGCTCTGCACGAACGCCAGCCAGTCCCGGCTCGGACCCGCGCCCGGCGCCTTGGAGGTGAACACCTCCACCACGTCGCCGTTGTCGAGCCCGCTCTCCAGCGGCACCAACCGGCCGTTGACCCGGGCGCCGATGCACCGGTGCCCCACCTCCGTGTGCACCGCGTACGCGAAGTCCACCGGCGTCGCCCCGGCGGGCAGCGACTGGACGTCGCCGCGTGGCGTGAACACGTACACCTCGTTGGTGTTGATCTCGAAGCGCAGCGAGTCCAGGAAGTCACCCGGGTCGGCGGTGTCCTGCTGCCAGTCGATGACCTGCCGCAGCCACTGCATCTCGGACTGGCTGGCGTCCTTGCTGGCACCACCCTCGCCCCGCATCAGCGGCCGGTCGGTGTCGATCCGCCCATTGACGTCCTTGTACTTCCAGTGGGCCGCCACCCCGTACTCGGCCCGGCGGTGCATCGAGTACGTCCGGATCTGCAGCTCGACCGGCTTGCCCTGCGGGCCGACGACCGTCGTGTGCAGCGACTGGTACATGTTGAACTTGGGCATCGCCACGTAGTCCTTGAACCGTCCGGGCAGCGGGTTCCACCTGCCGTGCAGCACACCGAGGACGGCGTAGCAGTCGCGCACCGACTCGACCAGCACCCGGATCCCGACCAGGTCGTAGATGTCGGTGAACTCCCGGCCGCGCACGATCATCTTCTGGTAGATCGAGTAGTAGTGCTTCGGCCGCCCGGTCACGGTGGCCTTGATCTTGGCGTCCTTGAGGTCGGCCGAGACGCCGTCGACCACCGACGCGAGGGACTCGTCGCGGGCCGGCGCCCGCTCGGCGACCAGGCGCACGATCTCGTCGTAGACCTTTGGGTGCAGGGTCGAGAACGCGAGGTCCTCGAGCTCCCACTTGATCGTGTTCATGCCCAGCCGGTGCGCCAGCGGCGCGAAGATCTCCAGCGTCTCGCGCGACTTGCGCTCCTGCGACTCCGCCTTGACGTGCCGCAGGGTACGCATGTTGTGCAGCCGGTCGGCCAGCTTGATGACCAGAACCCGGATGTCCTTGCTCATCGCGACGACCATCTTGCGGATGGTCTCGGACTGCGCGGAGTCGCCGTACTTGACCTTGTCCAGCTTGGTGACCCCGTCGACCAGCAGGGCTACCTCGTCGCCGAACTCCTTGCGCACGTTGTCGAGCGTGTACGACGTGTCCTCGACGGTGTCGTGCAACAGCGAGGCGCACAGCGTCGGGGTGGTCATGCCGAGCTCGGCCAGGATGGTCGTGACAGCGAGCGGGTGGGTGATGTAAGGGTCGCCGCTCTTGCGCCGCTGCCCCGAGTGCAGGCGCTCGGCGGTCAGGTACGCCCGCTCGAGCGCGGCCAGGTCGGCCTTCGGGTGGTTGGCCCGCACGATCGCGAACAGCGGCTCGAGCACGGGGTGGGTTACCGGCGCCCGGCTGCCCAGACGGGCGAGCCGGTTGCGCATCCGTACTCCGGATGGCGGAGGGACCTGCGTCTCGACCGGCGGCACGTCGACATTGACCGACCTGTCCTCCGACACGCACACCTCCAGACTGCGGCTGCCCAGTCTAGGCACCGAGCCGGGCAGCGACCCACACCGACGACAGACAGGCCTGCCGCCCCGGCATCGCCGACGTCTCATCGTGGGTCACTGCTGACCGCCGCGAGATCAGACCACGCGCAGGGCGTCGCTGTTGAGGCTCCCCAGCCGGGATCGACCGTCGAGGAACGACAGCTCCAGCAGCACCGCGACGCCGCTGACCTGCGCCCCGCAGCGGGTGACCAGCTCGACCGTGGCGGCGACCGTGCCACCGGTGGCGAGCACGTCGTCGACGACCAGCACCCGCTGGCCGGGATGCAGCCCGTCAGTGTGGATCTGCAACGTGGCCTCGCCGTACTCCAGCGCGTACGACACCTCGTGGGTCTCGGATGGCAGCTTGCCCGCCTTGCGGACGGGAACGAACCCGGCGCCGAGTGCCAGCGCCACCGGGGCGGCCAGGATGAACCCGCGGGCTTCGATCCCCACCACCGCGTCGACCCCGTCGGGCGCGAGCCGCCGAGCGAGATCGGCTAGCGCGGTCACGGTGGTCGCGAAACCCTCGGGGTCGGCGAGCAGCGGCGAGATGTCCTTGAACACCACTCCCGGCAGGGGGAAGTCGGGGATGTCGCGCACCAGCCGGTCGAGGGCGGCGTCGACCGGGGTGGTCACCGCCCGCTCCGCCCGGGCTGGCCGCGCCGCTGGGACCGGGGCTTGTTCTGCGGCTGCGTGCGCCGGCCCGTGGCGCCGGCCGGGCGCGGCGTACGTGGCGCCGCTTGGTCGCGGCGGGGGGGCGCGGACCCAACCCCGGTGGTGACCGGCTCGACCGGCGACGCGGCGCCGTCGGCTCCGTCCGGCTCGACGCCCGGGGGCGGCGTCGCCGGCGCGCCGGCCCGCCCCCGCCGGGCGGCGACCCGCGCCGCCTGCGCCTTGACCGCCGGCTCGCGCAGCTTGAGGTGAACCGCGAGCGGCGTGGCGATGAAGATCGACGAGTACGCCCCTGCCGCCATGCCGACGAACAGCGCCAGCGCCAGGTCCTTGAGCGGCCCGGTGCCGAGGACCACGGTGCCGACGATCAGCAGCGCCAGCACCGGCAGCAGCGCGGTCACGGTCGTGTTGATCGACCGGACCAGCGTCTGGTTGACCGCCAGGTTGGCCTGCTCCTCGTACGTCCGCGACAGGTTGGTGGTGTACGACCGGGTGTTCTCCCGCACCTTGTCGAAGACCACCACGGTGTCGTACAGCGAGAAGCCCAGGATGGTCAGGAAGCCGGTCACCGTCGCCGGCGACACCTCGAACCCGGACCAGGCGTAGATCCCGACCGTGATCAGCACGTCGTGCAGCAGCGCCACGATCGCCGCAACCGACATCTTCCACTCGCGGAAGTACGCCCAGATGAACAGCACGACCAGCCCGAGGAACACGCCGAGACCGAGCAGCGCCTTGTTCAGGATCTGCGCGCCGAACGTCGGGCCGATCCGCTCCTGGCTGACGTCGTTGGCACCGACCGCCTCGAGCTCGGAGGTGACCTGGTTGGCCTCGTCCTGGTCGAGCGGCTGGGTCTGCACGACGACCGCGTCGGAGCCCGACGTCGTGACGATGGGGTCGCCGGCGTCGACACCGGACTCCAGCACCGCGTCGCGAACGACCTCGACATTGGCCTCGGTGGGGCTGATGGTGACGGTGAACTCGACGCCGCCCTTGAACTCGATGCCCGGGTTGAGCTCACGGAAGAACAGGCCGGTGGCCGCCGCCACCACGATGAGCGCCGAGACCGAGTACCAGAGCATCCGCCGGCCGACGAAGTCGAACGACACCCGCCCGGTGTAGAGGTGCTGGCCGAAGGTGGACATCCTGCTCATCAGATGACCCCCTGAGGTCGCCGGGCGCCGTGGGCCAGCTCGGTCACCTTGCGCCCCTCGATGCCGAGGTGGGCGGCGTCCAGACCGGACAGCTTGTGGCCCTGCCCGAAGAACGTGGTCCGGGCCAGCACGGTGACCAGCGGCTTGGTGAAGCAGAACACCACGACCACGTCGATCACGGTGGTGAGGCCGAGGGCGAACGCGAAGCCGCGGATCTCGTCGATGGCGAAGGTGTAGAGCACGACCGCCGCAAGCAGCGACACCGCATCGGCGGCCAGGATGGTGGCCCGGGCCCGCTTCCACCCGGCCTCCACCGCCAACCGCAGCGACTTGCCCTCACGGACCTCGTCACGCAGTCGCTCGAAGAAGATGATGAACGAGTCCGCGGTGATGCCCACCGCCACGATCAGCCCTGCGATGCCGGGCAGCGTCAGGGTGAACCCCACCCCGGTGGCCAGCAGGATCACGATCTCGTACGTCAGCAGCGCCGCCACCCCCAGCGACGCGACCACCACGATGCCGAGGCCCCGGTAGTACAGCAGGCAGTAGACGACCACCAGGGCCAGACCGACGATGCCGGCGAGGATGCCGGCGGCCAGCTGCGACCCGGCCAGCGACGGCCCGGCCAGGGTCACGCCGTTCACCGTGAAGGTCAGCGGCAAAGCGCCGTACTGCAGCGATGTCGACAGGTCGGTGGCCGTCTCCTGGGTGAACCCGCCTGAGATCTGTGCCTGCCCGTTGGTGATCGGGCTGGTCACTTCCGGGGCCGACAGCACCTGGCCGTCGAGCACGATCGCGAACAGCCTGCCGGTTGAGACCAGCTCGGTGGTGACGTCGTCGAAGACGTCGGTGCCGGCCCCGTCGAGCTCGAGGTTGACCACCCAGTTGGGGGAGGCCTGCGGCAGCCCGGCCGACGCGTCGGTCAGCGAGGTGCCCTCGATGACCGCCGGACTCAGCAGGTACTTGAGCCCGTCGGAGTCACAGGTGATGAGCGGCTGAGCCGCCTCGTCCGCGACCTCGGCCGATGTCCCCTCGTCGGGGCAGGTGTACGCGGCGAACTGCTGGCTCTGCTGCGCGTACGCCTCGGCGTACTGCTGCGGCGGGGTGCCGGTGGTCGTGGTCTGGAGCATCTCCTGCACGGTCATGTCCGCGAGCGGGGCACCGTCGTCGGCCGGTGTCTCGGGTGGGTCGGGGGTCGGCCCGTTGGCTGGACTCGACCCGTTGCCTGGCGTCGGGTCGTCAGCGGGGGTCGGCCCGGTGTCGGCCGGCAGGTCGGCACCGAACACGCTGTTGCCGCCACCGCCTGTTTGTGGCAGGTCCGGTGCCCCCCCGCCCTGCCCATCTTGCCCGTTCTGACCGCCGCCCTGCCCGTCCTGGCCGCCGCCCTGCCCGTCCTGGCCGCCGCCCTGCCCGTTCTGGCCGTCCTGGCCGCCGCCGCCCGGCTGCTGCTCAGGCAGCGGCTGGCCCTGCACCGGGCCGGCCCAGACCAAGCGGAAGCGCAGCTGCGCGGTGCGTCCGACCTGGTCGACGATGTCGCCGCGCCGCTCGCCCGGGATCTCGACGATGATCTGGTCGGCGCCGCGGGTGCTCGTCTCCGACGACGCGACACCGCTGCCGTTGACTCGGGCGGAGATGATCTCCTGAGCCTGTGCGAGCTTCTCGCTGGTGATGCCCTCGCTGTCGGTGGTGGCGGCCTGCAGGGTTATCCGGGTACCGCCCTGCAGGTCGAGGCCGAGCCGCGGTGACCACTCGCCCCCGAGGGCAACCAGCCCCAGCAGGAGGGCCGCAACGATCCCGAGGATCGCCAGGGTCCGTCCCGGCCTGGTCTGGTTCGTTGCCACGTCAGCTGCGCCCCTCCGCTCGCCGTCCGGGTCTCACGGACGTGCGTCACCACCGTGCTCGGACCCTGGTGCTCGCTGACCGTCGGCACCGTCGTGTGCGCCGGCAGCCGTGTCCTCGTGGGCCGTCACCCCGTCTGTGCCAGGCGCGGCGTCGTGCACCGAATCGACGATCTTGGCCACGGCCTGGCGATGCACCGTCAGCACCACGTCGGTGGAGACCTCGAGCTCGAACGACTCGTCGCCGAGACCGGTCACGACGCCGTACAGGCCGCTGGTCAACATCACCTTGCTGCCGACGGCCAGGTCACGCTGCAGCCGGGCGGCGTCCTGCTGCCGACGCCTTGCCGGCCGCAAGATGAGCAGCCAGAACACCACAGCGATGAGGATGATCGGGAGCAGGCTTCCCAGGACATCGGGCGACAACGCGGGACTCCGTACGTTGGGAGCGGACAGGCGGGCGCGTAGCGGGGACGGCGGGCCACCCCGGCCGACACGGGAGTCTAGCCGCCACCACACACGCACCGTGAGCCCGCGCGCCCAGCGCGCGCCGTCACCCCGCGGTCAATGCGCGCCCTCACCCGGCGCGATCGTCCGAATCCGCGACCAGGCCGTCATCTGGGTCGCTGTCCCACAGGGTTGCCACTGCGTCCGCGGTTCCCACCGCCGCGCGCCGGGGAGGTGTCATGCCGAGGTGGCGCCAGGTGCCGGCGGTGGCCACCCGCCCCCGGGGCGTACGCGCCAGCAGCCCGGCCCGGACAAGGAACGGCTCGGCCACCTCCTCGACCGTCTCCCGCTCTTCCCCGACAGCGACCGCCAGCGTGCCGAGCCCGACCGGTCCCCCGCCGAAGCGGCGGCACAGCGCATCGAGCACGGCCCGGTCCAGCCGGTCGAGCCCGCTCCCATCCACCTCATAGAGCTCCAGCGCGGCCTTGGCGACCGCGATGTCGACCACCCCGGCGGCACGTACCTCGGAGAAGTCACGGACGCGACGCAGCAACCGGTTGGCGATCCGGGGCGTCCCCCGTGAGCGAGACGCGATCTCTGTCGCGCCGTCGTCTCGCAGGTCGACGCCGAGCAGACCGGCCGAGCGGCGCACGATGGCCGCCAGCTCGTCGGTTTCGTAGAAGTCCAGCTGTGCGGTGAACCCGAACCGGTCGCGCAGCGGGCCGGGCAGCAGCCCGGCCCGGGTGGTCGCAGCGACCAGCGTGAACGCCGGCAGCTGCAGCGGGATCGCGGTCGCGCCGGGGCCCTTGCCCACGATCACGTCGACCCGGAAGTCCTCCATCGCGAGGTAGAGCATCTCCTCGGCCGCTCGCGCCATCCGGTGCACCTCGTCGACGAACAGCACCTCGCCCCCGCCTACCGAGGACAAGATCGCGGCCAGGTCACCGGCGTGCTGGAGCGCGGGCCCGCTGGTGATGCGCAGCGGCGTGGCCATCTCGGCGGCGATGATCATGGCCAGGGTGGTCTTGCCCAGCCCGGGTGGTCCGGACAGCAGCACATGGTCGGGGGTGCGCTCCCGGCCGCGGGCCGCCTCGAGCACCAGCCCCAGCTGCTCGCGTACGCGAACCTGGCCTATGACGTCGCCGAGCCGCCGCGGCCGTAGCGTCGCGTCGTCGACGGTGTCGTCGATGGTCGCCAGCGGTGTCACCTGTTCGCGCTGATGGTCAGCGGTCACAGTCCGGCCCTTCTCGTCGTCGACCACGATCAGGAGCGCGACAGCGTACGGAGGGCGGCCCGCAGCAGCACCGCAACGTCGGGACCCTCGTCGGCCAGTGGCGCGACCGCGTCGGTGGCCGCGGTGGCCTCACGAGCGGACCAGCCGAGCCCCACCAGGCCGGAGTGGACCTGGTCGCGCCACGGCACGATCCCCATGGCCGCTGGCGCACCCGTACCGGTGGACGTCGACGCGTGGGCGTTGCTCGCGGCGGGTGCACCGAGGCGGTCCTTGAGCTCGAGCACGATCCGCTGTGCGCCCTTGCGCCCGATGCCGGGAACCTGGGTAAGGCTGGCGAGATCCTCGCCGGCCACCGCCCGGCGCAGCGCGTCCGGGCTGTGCACCGCGAGCATCGACTGCGCCAGTCGGGGGCCTACGCCGCTGGCGGTCTGCAGCAGCTCGAAGATCGAGCGCTCGTCGTCGTCGGCGAAGCCGAACAGCGTCAGCGAGTCCTCGCGCACCACCAGCGACGTGGCCACCGTCGCCTGCTCCCCGATCCGCAGGCCCGCGAGCGTGCCGGGGGCACACTGCACCTGCATGCCGATCCCGCCGACCTCGAGCACCGCGGTCGACGGCGTCACCGCAACCACTCGGCCGCGTACGGACGCGATCATCTGGACCTCCCTGGCCGCTGCAGCCCCGAGTGGTGCAGTCCTGAGTGGGGCAGCCCTGAGTGGGGCAGCCCCGAGCGGGGCATCCCTGGGTGGGGCAGCGCGGTGTCGTGCAGTGTCTTGGCCAGCCGGTCCTGGGCTGCGCCACGCCAGACATGGCAGATGGCCAGCGCCAGCGCGTCCGCTGCATCCGTGGGCCGGGGTGCCGCGTCGAGCTGCAGCACCCGGGTCACCATCGCCGTGACCTGCGCCTTGTCCGCCCGCCCGCTGCCGGTGACCGCCGCCTTGGCCTCGCTCGGGGTGTACAGGCCGACCGGCAGCCCGGCCCGGGCGGCGGCGGCCAGCGCCACCCCGCTGGCCTGCGCCGTACCCATGACGGTGCGGACGTTGTGGTGGCTGAAGACACGCTCGACCGCCACCGCGTCCGGGCGCAGGCGGGCGATCCACTCTGCGACGGCATCGTGCACGGCCAGCAGTCGCTGCGGCAGTGGGAGGTCGGCCGGGGTGCGGACCACACCGACGTCCACCAGCTGCGGCGGACGGCCGGCGTCGCCCTCGACCAGTCCGAGGCCGCAACGGGTCAGGCCGGGGTCGATGCCGAGCACCCGCACCGCGCCACCGCCTCGTCCGCCTCGTACCCGGCGCTAGAACACCTGTTCGAGCACGACCCTACGACGCGGCCTCGACTGTAAGCGCTGCGACGCGCCGTGCAGCACGCGGCGACAAGACATTTTCCGCAGTTGCGGCAACGGGGTCTCGTCGCCGGTTCGGCCGGTCAGCCGAGCTCGGCCAGCACCTCGTCGGGGGCGTCGAAGTTGGCGAACACGTTCTGCACGTCGTCGGAGTCCTCGAGCGCCTCGATCAGTCGCAGCACCCGGTCGGCTCCCGTCGCGTCGACCTCGACCGTCACCGACGGAACGAACGACACCTCGGCCGAGTCGTAGTCGATCCCGGCCTTCTGCAGCGAGGTGCGCACCGCGACTAGGTCGGCCGGCTGGCTGATCACCTCGAACGCCTCGCCGATGTCGGTGACGTCCTCCGCACCGGCCTCCAGCACCGCACCCAGCACGTCGTCCTCGCCGAGATGGCCCTGCTCCTGCTCGCCCGGCACGAGCACGACGCCTTTGCGGGTGAAGAGGTACGACACCGAGCCGGCGTCGGCCATCGAGCCGCCGTTGCGCGTCATCGCCGTCCGCACGTCGCCGGCTGCGCGGTTGCGGTTGTCGGTGAGGCACTCGACCAGCAGCGCCACCCCGCCCGGCGCGTAGCCCTCGTACATGATCGTCTGCCAGTCGGCGCCGCCGGCCTCGGCGCCAGAGCCGCGCTTGACCGCGCGGTCGATGTTGTCGGCCGGCACCGACGACCGCTTGGCCTTCTGGATGGCGTCGTACAGCGTCGGGTTGCCGGCCGGGTCGCCGCCACCGACCCGGGCGGCGACCTCGACGTTCTTGATCAGCTTGGCGAACAGCTTGCCTCGCCGGGCGTCGACGACGGCCTTCTTGTGCTTGGTGGTGGCCCACTTGGAGTGGCCGGACATGCGGGCGGTCCTCTCAGCTTCGACGCGGTCGCACCAGCTGGTCGACGAACAAGCGGTGCACCCGGTCGTCGCCGGACACCTCCGGGTGGAACGAGGTCGCCAGCAACGAGCCCTGACGGACCGCCACGACCTTACCTGCGGCCGGGCCGCCGGCCACCCGGGCCAGCACCTCGACCCCCGACCCCGCCTTCTCGACCCAGGGCGCGCGGATGAGCACGGCGTGGAACGGCTCGTCCAAGCCCAGGAAGGTCACGTCGGTCTCGCAGGAGTCGACCTGCCGCCCGAACGCGTTGCGCCGGACGGTGATGTCGAGTCCACCCACCGACTCCTGTCCAACCGTGCCGCCCTCGACCCGGTCGGCGAGCAGGATCATGCCGGCGCAGGTGCCGAACGCCGGCATCCCGGCGGCGATGCGGTCCCGCAACGGCTCGAGGAGGTCGAAGGTGCGGGCCAGCTTGACCATCGTGGTCGACTCGCCACCCGGCAGCACCAGGGCGTCGACGCTGGCGAGCTCGGTGTGGCGCCGGACCGGGACCGGATGGGCACCCAGTGCCCGCAGCATCCGTAGATGCTCGGCCACGTCCCCCTGCAGGGACAGCACGCCGATCGTCGGGCCCATCAGGTCATGGTACGAACCCGGCTGGACGGATGGATGTCGAAACAGTGTGGCTGCTGGAGCGACCCCTATGCCTCGAGGGTCGTCCCCGGGGCGCCTGTCGCCGCGGCGTGCGTCCCACGGGCGGGCAGCGGCTTGCGCCAGTGCGCGGTCACCTCGACCCGACCTTCGTCGAAGTGGCCGGCCAGGCCGTGGCTGGCCAGGGTGGTGACGACCAGGTCCAGCAGCGGGTCGCCAGGCGCCACGTTGGCGGTGTCGCCGTGCCACACGTTCAACTCCAGCATGCCGTGGTCCACCGCGTGCCAGACGTCGGGAGCGGTGAACCACAGCGCACCCTCGGGAGGACGGCCCGCCGCGGTGAGCCGGCGCAGCGCGGCGTCCGCGTCCCAGTGGTCCTCGACCGCCTGCAGCACGACTACCCCCTGCTCCTCCAGAGCGGTGAACGCCGCTTGTAGCCGCTCGTGGTCGGTGGGCCGCTCCCAGCCCTGCTGCTCGGCGAGCAGGCCCGCGGCGGCCTGCGCCACCAGGGTCAGGGCCGTGTCCTGCTGTTCTTCGTCGGGCAGCTCGGCGACCACCGCGGCGCGTACCTCGGCGTGCAGTGCCTCCGTTTCCAGCAGCCCGGCGCGCACCTGCACCCGGGCGAAGTCCGCGACCCGCTCGTGCGGCGAGACCGCGGTCCCCCGGCCGAAGACGTGGGCGCTCACCACCCGCGCTCGGCCAGTCGGTGGGGCTTCGCGAGGTCGTCGACGTTGATGCCCACCATGGCCTCGCCGAGGCCGCGCGACACCTTGGCGATCATGTCCGGGTCGTCGTAGAAGGTCGTGGCCTTGACCACGGCCGCCGCGCGCTGCTCCGGGTTGTCCGACTTGAAGATGCCCGACCCGACGAACACACCCTCGGCGCCGAGTTGCATCATCATCGCGGCGTCGGCCGGGGTGGCGATGCCGCCAGCGGTGAACAGTACGACCGGGAGCTTGCCGGCCGCGGCGACCTCGGAGACCAGGTCGTACGGTGCCTGCAGCTGCTTGGCCGCGACGTACAGCTCGTCGGGGCTCATCGAGGTGAGCCGGCGGATCTCGCCGCCGATCTGGCGCATGTGCGTGGTCGCGTTGGAGACGTCGCCGGTGCCGGCCTCGCCCTTAGAGCGGATCATCGCCGCCCCCTCGGAGAGCCGGCGCAGCGCCTCGCCCAAGTTGGTCGCGCCGCACACGAACGGCACCGTGAAACGCCACTTGTCGATGTGGTTGGTGTAGTCGGCCGGGGTCAGCACCTCCGACTCGTCGATGTAGTCGACGCCGAGGCTCTGCAGCACCTGCGCCTCAACGAAGTGCCCGATCCGCGCCTTCGCCATCACCGGGATGGAGACGGCGGCGACGATTGCGTCGATCATGTCCGGGTCGCTCATCCGCGACACCCCGCCCTGCGCGCGGATGTCGGCCGGGACCCGCTCGAGCGCCATCACGGCCACTGCGCCGGCGTCCTCGGCGATCTTGGCCTGCTCGGCGGTGACGACGTCCATGATCACGCCGCCCTTGAGCATCTCGGCCATGCCTCGCTTGACCCGCGCGGTGCCGGTGACGGGTGCTGGGTCGTGAGGGGAGGTGGTGCTCTGGTCGGTCACGGGTTCGCCTCGCGGTTGCGGGTCGGGCTGGCTGGGGTCGCTTGCTTGGTGAGCTGTGTTCGTGATGCGGCCACCACCTATCGTACGACCGTCCGGCCGGCTCCCCCGCCCACCACCTGCGTTCGCGGGTTGACGCGCAGGTTCCCTCAGCCCGCGCCTGTTTCTGCTGCGCCCTACGGAACTTCCGACGAACGGGTCGCCCCGGCAACCACCCAGTCGGAAGATCGGACTGGGCGACGCCAGCGCCCCACGGAACTTCCGACGAACGGGTCGCCCCGGCAACCACCCAGTCGGAAGATCGGACTGGGCGACGCCAGCGCCCCACGGAACTTCCGACGAACGGGTCGCCCCGGCAACCACCCAGACGGAAGATC
>Ga0136622_10000262_pt1 | contig 21050 bp, 19 predicted proteins | sample AntDrymUQ4482106_2_FD_104803 | JGI IMG/M metagenome (GOLD analysis project Ga0136622, IMG submission 104803) | Polar desert sand microbial communities from Dry Valleys, Antarctica - metaG UQ448 (21.06) | ecosystem: Environmental > Terrestrial > Soil > Desert | place: Antarctica: Dry Valley...
CCAATGGGAGGGGAAAGAACCGGGAGGGAAGGCCAACCGTCGGCGTCCGGCGTCCTGGGTATCCCACCCCGCCTCGCAGAGCCTCGGCACCCCTCCCAATGGGAGGGGAAAGAACCGGGAGGGGGAACGAACCGGGAGGGGGAACCCCGACAAGAGGCAGACGGCGGCTGGGGGGCTGCGGCGGAGCCGCTCGGTAAACTCGCCGGCCATGGGTGCGCCGTGGTTCAAGAGCGCCGTCTTCTACGAGGTGCCGGTCTACGCCTTCTTCGACTCGAACGGGGACGGGGTCGGCGACTTCGAGGGGATGCGGCAGAAGCTCGACTATCTGCAGTGGCTGGGGGTCGACTGCCTCTGGCTGCTTCCCTTCTACCAGTCGCCGCTGCGTGACGGCGGGTACGACGTCTCCGACTTCGAGAAGGTGCTGCCCCGGTACGGCACCGTCGAGGACGTGAAGCGGCTGATCGACGCCGCCCACCTACGGGGCATGCGGGTGATCGCCGACACCATCGTCAACCACACCTCCGACCAGCACCCCTGGTTCCAGGCGGCCCGGCAGCCGGGCTCGCCCACCCGGGACTGGTACGTGTGGTCGGACGACCCCACCCGGTGGTCGGAGGCGAGGGTGATCTTCGTCGATACCCACGACTCCAACTGGAGCTGGGATGACGTCGCCGGCGCCTGGTACTGGCACCGCTTCTTCTGGCACCAGCCCGACCTCAACTTCGACCACCCCGGTGTGCGCGAGGCGATGAAGAACATGGTGCGCTTCTGGATGGCGGCCGGGTTCGACGGGCTCCGGCTCGACGCCGTTCCCTACCTGTACGAACGGGACGGGACCAACGGGGAGAACCTGCCCGAGACCCACGCCTACCTCAAGGAGCTGCGGGCAGCCGTTGACATCGAGTTCCCCGACGCCATCCTGCTCGCCGAGGCCAACCAATCGCCCGAGGACGTCGTCGAGTACTTCGGCGAAGGCGACGAGTGCCACATGGCGTTCCACTTCCCGGTGATGCCCCGGCTGTACATGGCGATCGCCACCGAGGACGCCACCCCGATCATCGACATCCTCGCCGCCACCCCGCCCATACCCGACTCGTGCCAGTGGGGAATCTTCCTGCGTAACCACGACGAGCTGACCCTGGAGATGGTCAGCGACGAGGAACGGGCCTTCATGTACGCCACGTATGCACCAAACCCGGCGATGCGCAAGAACCTCGGGATCCGCCGCCGGCTGGCCCCACTGCTCGACGGCGACCGGCGCAAGATCGAGCTGATGCACGGGCTGCTGCTCTCGCTGCCCGGCAGCCCGATCCTCTACTACGGCGACGAGATCGGGATGGGCGACGAGTACCTGCTCGACGACCGTGACGGGGTGCGCACCCCGATGCAGTGGGACGCAACGCCCGGCGCCGGGTTCAGCACCGCCGCCGAGACCTACCTGCCCATCGTCGGCACCGACGGTTACCGGCCCGAGTCGGTGAACGTGGCCGATCAAAGGGTGGACGATGGATCATTGCTGCACTGGGTGCGGTCGATGCTCGAGGTGCGGCGGGGGCTGCCGGTGCTGGCCACCGGCGCCTTCGAGGCCGTGGCGGCGTCGCCGGCATCGGTGTTCGCCTTTGCCCGCAGTGACGGCGATGCCTCGGTGCTGGTGCTGGCCAACCTCACCGCCCACCCCGTCGAGGCGGCCGTGGCCGGGCTCGACGGAACCTTCCGCCCCGTGCACGGCCCCGGAGGCGATGGGGGGATGGTCCCCCTCGACCCGTACGGCTTCGCCTGGTTGGCCCGCTGAGATCTGAATCCCTCCCGTTGGGCGGGATGGGGTACAAGATCCCGCCGTCGTCGGGCAGCCTTCCCCCGCCCCGGCTGTGTTGTCCGCCTGCGGCGAAGGGTGTGTCCCCCGAACGGGGAGGGGTCAGCCCGGCGACGACCGCCATGAGGTCGGGACCCGGCCCATCAGGCGTTCCACCTCGTCGAACACGCTGGCGAGCTTGGCGGTCATGGCGTGGCCGAACTGGGCCGGCATGTGGTGTGGCGGAGAGGCGTTGACTATCTCGGCCAAGTCGACGAAGGCTCCGGCATCGTGGTCGACGCCGAGGAACTCGCACACCCTGCGGAGGAAGCCGAGCTGGGCCTCCTCCGAGGCGAAGATGTCCTCGTAGAAAGCGTAGAGGACCTGCTGGGGCGAATACACCTCGGCGAGTTGAGCCATGGTGACGTGGTACTCCGACTTGGCCATGTTGGTCGGTCTGCTGGCGTAGCGGACCATCGCCTCCGGCGAGTCGAGCACGCCCGTGCCCTCGCCGCGTCTGGCGGAGTACCGCACCGCCGACCAGAGCCGGTCGACAGGGTGGCGCATCAGGAAGATGATCCTCGCATCGGGGAGCAGGGTGGCCATGTGCCTGAACCCCTTCTCTCCGATGGCAGCATACGACGGGGTGATCTCACCGACCACGCGGTACCGGGTCATGGCCTCGGCGAACAGGCCCCGATACCAGGCGTCGTCAACCTCGCACACGAGACCCTGGGCGGCGAACCAGCGCATCCTGAAGAGACGCCCCGGTCTGGCGAGGTCCTCCCATGTCGTGGCCGCCACCCGTTTTTGCAGTGCCTGGTACTTGATCTGGCGGAAACGGGTGCCGACACCCTCGAGGTGAACCTGGTCGAAGTAGTGGATCTCCTTGTGGGGCGGGGTCCACACCTCGGGATGCTCCATCAGGCGCCGGCGCAGCCAGCTGGTCCCCGCCTTCTCGGCCCCGATACCGAGGAAGAAGGTCGAGTCGGGTGGATCGCTCATGGGAGTCCGGCGGCAGGCACGTTGGGCGGGCACGGTACCAGCGCAGGTCGGCGGCGGGGATGCCGCCGGGGGCTGACCAACGGCTCTTGGGGACGGCAAGTCCGTTCGGCTCGCCGGGGTAGCCTGCTCGGCGTGGCGGCCCCAATCTCGTTCCTATCCGACTTCGGTCGCGTCGATGAGTTCGTCGGTGTGGTCCACGGGGTGATCGCCAGGATCGCCCCGGAGGTGCGGGTGATCGACGTCGGCCACGACTTCCCCCGCGGCGAGGTCCGTATCGCCGCGCTCGCCCTGCTGCGCGCCATCCAATACCTGCCTCAGGGGGTGGCGCTGGCCGTGGTGGACCCCGGGGTGGGGACCGAGCGGCGCCCGATCGCGGTGCGCACCGAGTGGGGCCATTTCGTCGGGCCGGACAACGGACTGCTGGCGCCTGCGGTTGCCATGGTCGGCGGCGCCGACCGCATCGTCTCCATCGACAACCCTGAGCTGCGCATCCCCTCGGCGGGTGCCACCTTCCAAGGGCGAGATCTGTTCGCCCCGGCGGCAGCGGTGCTGGCCTCGGGTGAGGCCGGCATCGACGACCTGGGGCCCGAGATCGTCGACGGGTCGTTCATGCCATTGATGGTCCCCCTCGCCGAGCGCCTCGAGGACCGCGTGCTGGGCGAGGTGCTGTGGGTGGACCACTTCGGGAACGTCTCCACCAACCTCGGACCGGACGATCTGGTCGACCTGGGGCTGAAGCCAGGCGACGACGTCTCGGTGGCGGTCGGGGTCACCGAGCACCGGGTCCCGTGGGCGGCCGCCTACGGCGATGTCGACCCTGGGAAGCTCCTGCTCCACGTGGACTCCTCGGGCCAGGTGGCGGTGGCGGCGCGTGGGGGGAGGGCCGACGAGCGGCTGGGAGTGGGTCCCCACGTCTCGGTGACGTTCCGGCGCCCCCGCGGCGGCAATCGGATCACGGTTCAGGGTGTGAGCCCGGCGGTCTGAGCCTTGACCACGAAGGCGATCAGGATCACCAGCAGCAGGGCGACGAGAACGGCCGCGGTGACGGGTCGCATCGTGCGACCATAGTGGCGCAATGGACCGCTTCCATCGACGCCACGTCGTTCTCGTCACCAGCAAGGAATGCGGTCTGTGCGAGCGGGCCGAGGCGCTGGTGCTGCGGCTGGCTCCCCGGTTCGGTGTTTCTGTCGACATTGCGGACATCGCCACCGACCCCGGTCTCGCCCGTGATTACCGGGAGCGGGTGCCGGTGCTGCTCGCCGTCGGGGGCAAGGTGATCGCCGAGGGCGCCATGACCGGCCTCACCGTCCAGGCGGCCCTGCTCAGGGTCAGACTGGGCATCTGAGGAAGCCGACCGTCCCCAACTTTGAGCGATTGAACCCGCCAGACGACGTGAGCCGCTCAAAGTTTGAGGTGCGGCGCGCGTACCGTCCCCAACTTTGAGCGATTGAACCCGCCAGGCGACGTGAGCCGCTCAAAGTTCGAGGTTGGGAACGGAGGCCTATCCTCGCCGACGATGAGAACCATCGTTCCCGGGGCAACCGTGTCCCGGCTCCCCGTGTATCTGCGGGCGCTGGGGAGCCTGCCGGGCGATCAGCGGACCTGCGCTTCCGATCAGGTCGCCGCCCTTGCCGGGGTCAACTCGGCTCAGGTGCGCAAGGACCTGTCCTATCTCGGGGTCAACGGGACCAGGGGCATCGGCTACGATGTCGCCGCCCTGATCGAGCATCTGCGCCGCGCCCTCGGGTTGACCAAGAGCTACGCCGTCGTCATCGTCGGCGGCGGCAATCTGGGCAACGCCCTCGGCAACTACGGGGGATTCGCCACCTGGGGATTCGTGGTGGTGGCCGTCGTCGACGCCGACCCGGCGAAGGTGGGGCAGGTGGCCGCCGGGATCCGGGTCGAACACATCGACCAGCTGGAGCGGATCGTGGCCGAGCGGGACGTGGCGATCGGTATCATCGCCACCCCGGCCAGGGCCGCCCAGGAGGTCGCCGACCGGTTGACCTCAGCCGGGGTCCGGTCGATCCTCAACTTCGCCCCCGCGGTCATCGAGGTGCCATCGGGGGTCGACGTGCGCCGGGTCGATCTGTCGACCGAGCTGCAGATCCTGACCTACCACCTGCACCGGCACTGACCGCCGCCACCCACCGGCACCCGCCGGCATCGACCGTCGGCAGCAGGTGCACCGGCTCCGGCGGCTGCGGCTACGCCTCCTGCCGTTCGTAACGGTCGAGGGCGAGCACGAACATCACGAACAGGATCAGCGAACCCAAGGTGAGGGCAATCGACGGGATGCGGATCTGGAAGGCGTTGAGCCCCTCCAGGTTGGCGGGGCGGAGGCCGCGGGGGGCGTAGATCACGAAGAGGAGGCTGCCGATGGTCAACCAGCCGAAGGTGGCGGCTCCGGTGACCAGGAAGGCCAGCCTGGTCCCCAGGTTGGTGTACAGCACGAGATAGCCGGCGCCGACGAAGGCCACCACCGCCACCACGGAGATGAGGATCCCCCTGGCCGCGGTCGAGAAGGCGCTGACCTCGCCGGTCGTCTCGTCGATCTGCTTGAAGGTGGCGTCGTAGAGGCTGCCGAGGGCGCCCCGCACCGACGGGATGAAGCTGAGGATGGTGATGATGATCGCCAGCACACCGATCATCTCGAGGGCCGTCATGCCACGCTCGTCCCTCACCACGGCCCGCACCCGCTCCATCACAGCGACCTCTCGTAGGCCACGATCAGGGCGATGTCCTCGGTGGACAGGATCTGCCCGAACTGCGGCATTCGCCCCGTCCCCAATCCGTTGACCCCGTAGGTCACGTTGTCGTCGGAACCTTCGGTGACGAAGTTGGTGTGCGCCTCGATGTCGGGGAACTGGGTGATCGCCCTGCCGTCGAGCAGCGACGGTCCCCAGGCCCCGCTCCCCGCCTGCTGGGTGAAGGCGACCCCCGCGCTGTACCCGGCGGTGTGGCAGCGGGCGCAGTACCCGTTGAAGAGGGCGACCGCCCTGCCCGCCTGTTCCTCGGTGAGCCCGGTCTCCCCGGCGACCCTGGCCACGTCGATCTCCCAGGGGCGGGTGGCGGCGGCGTTCGTGAGGAAATCGAGACCCGACCGGGCGCCGGCGAGGAAGACATCGTTGCGCGTGGTGAGCACGCCGAGGGTGAGATGCACGGTGTCGAGCTCGGCGAGGAAGATGATGGCCCGCTCCAGGTCGGCGACCGGAGCCCCGGCAGCGTCCGTGTTGGTGAAGGCGGTGGTCGGGTCCAGGTTCAGCCCGTACAGCTCGGCCACGTCAGGATCTTCGACCTGCACCACGGTGGGCTCGGCCCCTGAGGTGTCGACCTGCCGCACCAGGACGGTCTCGTCGACGACGGCGCCGATCTCGGTCATCCGGGTCTCGACCTCGTCGGTGAGACCGTCTCGGTCGGTGTCGGTTCCCGCCCTGCCGCACGACGACCCCACCGCCGCCGCCGACGAGTTCGTGCAGGTGCCGTCCCCGGCCATCATCCCCTTGATCTCCCCCGGGAAGTCCTCGATGACGGCGAAGCGGTCGGGCCCGGTGACGATGTCGTCGACGACCGCCTGCTGCTCCATGATCATCCTGGCGACGGTGGCGTCGGCGTTGGCGAGACGGTCGGTCTCCTGGCCGACGATCCTGGTCACCTCGGCGGTGGCCTCGGTCTGGGGGATCTGGATGGTCGTGATGTAGGCGATGACCTGGTCGACCTCCTGCATGGTCATGGCGCCGCCGCCCTCGAGACCGTTGGCGGGCATCGGGGTCCCCTGGCGGCCGTAGACGATCCAGTGTCTCACCTCGTCCTCGGAGTAGCGGTAGAGGATGTCGTCGAGGGAGGGCACCAGCCACGAGGTGCTCAGCCCGCTCCGGTTCTCGACGAAGGTGGCGGCACCACCCCCGGCGTCCGGTCCGTGGCAGTTGATGCACGAGAACTTGGTGAACCAGTGCTCACCCTCCTCGACGTACTGGTGCGCCCGCTTCTCGGCCGCCTTCTCCTGGCGCCCGGACTCGTTGAGGAAGTAGATCGGCATGGTGAGGGCGAGCACCGCGGCGACGATCACCGCCGAGTTGAGGACCCGGGTGATCCGGGTGTTCTCCAGCGCGTCGTCCGACAGGTATTGCTGCAGGTTGGATGGGGTCTCCTCGACCGAGGGGGCCCGCCGCCTGCTGCTGAGCACCAGCCATCCCACCCAGGCGAGGAAGGCGACGCCGACCACGGTGAGCACCACGGAGCCGACCCCGACGTTCGAGGGCTCGACCACGGTCTCCTCCTCGGTGACGGCGAGGACCGGCTGGGCCAGGGCGAGGGTGACATGGAGCAGGCTCACACGCAGGACGGCCCCTGCGGGTAACGGATGGTCTTGTTGGAGGCGCGAGACGTTTCGATCACCTGACCGGTCTGGACGATCAGGTTGTCGGCGTCGTCGAGCTCGACCACGAAGCGGTCCATGTTGCGGGGGGCGGGTCCGGCCTCGTACTCACCGTGGAAGTTGTACCGGGAGCCGTGGCACGGGCACTCGAAGCCCTGCGAGGGGACACAGGACGGTACCCGGCAGCCGAGATGCACGCATCGCTGCCACAGCGCCATCAGCCCCGGCTCGCCCCCGCCGGCGCCGATCATCACCGGGAGGCCTTCGAACGAGGAGCCGGCCATGGCTTCCTCGGGCATCGGGACCAGCCAGGTCTGGGCGGAGGCGACGAACTTGGGGACGATCGAGCCGTCGCCCTGGAGGATCTCGGCGCGGAGGTCGTTGATGTTGCCGAGGTTGATCGGGCTGCCGAAGCCCTCACCGAACCTGGGCCACATGAACGCCAGCCCGGCGATGGCGAACTGGCCGAGGAAGATGGCGAACACGGTGAGCAGGGCCCGGTTGAAGAAGCCGCGTCTGGTGATCCCCATCTCGGTCTCGGAGACGGGGGTGCGCTCCTGGAGCGGGTCGATCGGCGGGGGTGGCGGCTCGGCGGGCTCCGCCTCCGTTGCCGTCTCCGTCTCCGGCGGGCTGAGCACGGCGACGGCGCCGGTTGCCCCTTCGGCGCGCTCCTTGCGGGCCTGCCGGTCCCGCTGCAGCGCCCTGCGGTCGAACCGGGCGGTGGCGCCGTTCTCGTCCTTCGGTCGGCGGCCGGCCACGGTGAACACGCCGATGGCGAGCAGCGCACCGGCCGCCACGATCCCGCTGATGAAGAGGGCGGTGGCGTCCATCAGAAGTCGAAGAACACGCCGTCAACCCACGGGAACGTGAAGTTGAAGCCGGGTCCCCTGAAGAACGATCCGTAGATGGTCAGGATGGCCGAGGCGAAGAGGTAGAAGCTGAAGATCATGATCGCCAGTTTCCGATCGCCGGGACGTACCGAGGGGTTGCGGTCGACGTACGGGGCCAGGGCCAACCCGGCGAGCCCGAACCCGGGGATGATGACGCCGGCGACCTGCGGATCGAAGTACGACAACAGCTCCTGGAGCCCGAGGAAGTACCACGGCGCCTTGGATGGGTTGGGCTGCTCGTTGAAGTTGGCGAACTCGAGCAGCGGCGCGTCGACATAGATCGAGAAGACGATCAACCCGGCCGTCACCACCATCAGCGCCACGAACTCGATGGCGACCAGGTGGGGCCAGGTGCTGACCTTATCGGTCGGCTCGGACTTGACCTGCTGGATGGCGCCCGCCTTGACCACGGTGAGGAGGCGCTGGGTGCGGACCCCTTCCGGGATGGCGGGCACGGCCATCGGGGCGGCGCCGCCTGCGGCGGCGGCCGCCGCCGGCTGGGGCGCCGCCGCCGGAGCGGCGGCCTCACCGGCGAACTGCGGGGGAGGAAGTCCGTCCCATCTGGCCCGGGCCAGGGCGGCACGGCGGAGCAGCGGGGGCGGGACCCCGTAGCTCTCCGCCTCTGCGGCCAGGTCGCGCACCGGCCCGTCGGGGGGTTCGGCAACCGCCACCACCGTTGCGGCCGGTGCCGCCACGGCCCCGGCTGCAGTGCCCTCGGCGGCTGGGGCCTCGGCGGCTGCGGGGGCGGGAGCAGGCGCGGCGGCAGCGGCCTCGCCCTTGAGCTCGGCGAGCACCTCTTCGACGCTGCGGCCCTCGGCCTTGGCCCTCGCCTCGGCCGACCGCCTCAGGATGTGTTCAGGGATCTCTGCCATCGACGTTCCTTAGAGGGGTCCCGAGATTCCGCCGTCCTTGCGAACCCGCCAGAAATGCACCGCCATGAAGATCACGATCACGAAGGGGAGGAAGAGCACATGGAGTACGTACCAGCGCAGCAGCGTATCCGGCGTGATCTGCACCCCACCGACCAGGACGAAGGTCACCTGGTCTCCGAACACCGGGGTGTAGGCCGCCATGTTGGAACCGACCGTCACCGCCCACAGTGCAAGCTGGTCCCAGGGGAGCAGATAGCCGGTGAAGGAGAGCAGCAGGGTGAGCAACAGGAGCACGACGCCGACCACCCAGTTGAACTCGCGCGGCGGCTTGTAGGCGCCGTGGTAGAAGACCCGAGCCATGTGGAGGAACACGGTGAGCACCATCAGGTGCGCACCCCACCGGTGCATGTTGCGGACCAGCTGCCCGAACGCCACGTCGGTCGACAGCGCCTGGATGTCGACGAAGGCCTGCGGCGACGTCGGCCGGTAATAGAACATCAGGAAGATGCCGGTGATCGTCAGCAGGATGAACAGGAAGAAGGTCAGCCCGCCCAGACACAGCGTGTAGGAGAGCCGCACCCCGTGCCGCTTCACCTTCACCGGGTGGAGGTGATAGAGCACGTTGTTCATGATCACGTACGAGCGGTTGCGGGGGCTGTCGCTGTAGCCGTGGCGGAAAGGCGACCCCGGTCGGAAGATGCTCGACCACGCCTGGCTCTGCCGAACGCGGTCGCTCACCCCGGCGACCCGATCCTTGAGCCCCACCCCTCCGTTGCCGTTGCCGTTCGCCACCTGGCGTCTCGTTCCTCTCCGGCCGTCGCCGGCCCCGACCTCGCTCAGCCTTCACCGGCGCCCTCTACGGCGCCAACCTCCCCGTTACCAGCGCATCCCATAGGAGTAACCGTTCTTGAAATCCCGCTGCCCCGTGTTGTAGTCCCAAGGGGTGAGCTCGTATTCCTCGGCCTGGTTGGCCAGCGACCCGGCGAACTTGCCCAACGTGATCACACCGGTGGGGCATCGGTCGATGCAGAGGGCGCAGCGGGTGCACTCGTCCTCGTCGACCAGGAAGAAGCCCCTGTTGGCGGAGTCCTCCGACGGATGCTCGACGTTCGAAGCCTCGGCGATGGCGTCGAGGGAGAGGTAGTGGATGCACTTCCACGGGCAGATGTCGACGCAGCCCTCGCAGAGGATGCATTCGGACTGGTCGATGTGCAGGAACTGCTTGGGCTTGACCGCGGCGGTGAGGTAGGCGCCGTCGACGACGGCGAGCTGGTAATCGTCCCGCATCGGCGGTATCTCGAACCAGACGTCTGCCTTGGCCATCGCTCAGCGCTCCACCTTGGTGAGGGGTCGACCGTAGCCGGAGACGGGCTGGGGCGGTGCCTGGGTCGCCCTGCGCTTCTGGCGCTCCTGCCACTGGTACATGCCGACGGCGACGGCGCCGACGGCGACCACGGCGTAGCCACCCGAGATCATGTCCTTGACGGCGGCGAAGCTGACGTTGATCTCAGACCCCCTGACCAGCCCAGGAGGGATGGTGATCAGGTTCTTCTGCGGGGTCCACTCGAGGTCGGATTGGGCCAGCGTGAGCCACTGGTTGGGAATGATCCCGAACAGGATCATCATCAAGGTGGTGAAGACGAGGGCGCCGATCGCCGCCCTGGCCCAGGTCATCTCCCGGTCGTAGACAAAGGCGAGGGTGATCCCGGCGAGGATGATCAGCCCGCCGGTGAGGCAGATGATCTGACCGATCAACACCGGCACCCAGCCGCGGGGGATCGAGGGAAACAGCTCCTGGCCGATCGTGTCGACCTCGGGTAGCCCTGTGTAGTGAGCGACCAGGGCACCGGCCAGCGCGGTCACCGCACCGACCACGATGGCGATCAAGCCGAAGCGGCGGTACCGGGTCAGAGCTCTGCTGCCGTTGTCTTCTGGCATCGCCCGCGCATTCTATCCACGGTCGGCAGGGAGCCGAGATTCCATGCCGGCGCACCCGGAAGGGGCCGCGGTACGATTCGATGGGGGTGGGGATCGTCCCGCTAGGCTGCCGGCGGTTCCGCCCAGCAGCACCGGAACTGCAAGCGTCGTCAGCAAGGATCCGCCTGCCGGTGACCCACAACGCAACACCCGAACCGGAGCTCCCGACAGAAGTCCCCGAGGACCTGTTCGCCGATCTGCCAGGGTACGCACCGCCCCAGGTCACCATCGCCGCCGCCAGGCCGTACCTGGTGGTGGCTCTCGGCTTCCTCGCCCTGTCGCTGGTCCTCGGCCTGATCGCCGCCACCCACCTGGTGTTCCCCGACATCTTCTCCGGGATGCTCGGCTACGGCCGCATCGCCCCGGTGGCAACGGACATGTTCGTCTTCGGATGGCTGACGATCGGGCTTGCCGGGGTGCTCCTGTTCGCCGTGGGCCGGCTGGGTCGGGTCGAGCTGCCCAACGACCGGCTCGCCAGCAACTCGCTCCTGCTTCTGGCCGGCGGGGTGGTGCTCGGCTCGGGCGCCGTCGCCCTCGGGGCGGGGGAGGCCCGCCCTCTCCTCGAGTATCCACTCTGGGCCGATGCGGTGTTGCTGCTGGGGATGATCGGGTTCGCCCTGGTGATCACACGCACCGCCTCCGGCGCCACCAGGGACATGGGCCCGGTCGGTTGGTACGCCGTCGCCGCCTCGTGGTGGCTGGTGCTGGCGTTCATCGTCGGCAACGTCCCGGGTGTCGGCGGGGTGGGCGGGACCATCCAGATCGCCTTCTTCCGCTCGACCATCACCGGGCTGTGGTTGGCCTCGGCGGCGGTTGGCGTCGTCTATTTCGTGATCCCGCGGCTGTCGGCGCGACCGTCATTCGTGTCGACCCGGTTGAGCCTGCTCGGCTTCTGGTCGCTCGCCTTCGTGTGGGCGCTGACGTCCCCGGCGACGCTGACGTACGGCCCGGTCCCCGACTGGGTGGAGACGGTCGGTGTGGTCTTCTCGATCGGTCTGCTGGTCCCGGTCCTGGTGATCGCCACCGACCTCGCCCTTGCGCTGCGGGGCCGGTGGCAGGTCGCCTCCAACGACATCACGATCCGCTTCGTGGTGCTGGGCGGCGCCCTGTTCCTGGTCTTCCCGTTGGTGAACCTGATGCTGGCGCTGCGCGCCTCGAGCGGCGTCGTCCAGTTCACCGACTGGGTGACCGGGGTCGACGCCGTCGCCTGGTACGGGGCCTTCACCGCCTGGCTCATCGCCGCCGTGTACCGGGTGATCCCCGAGTTGACCGGTCGGGTGACGGCGGCCCGCTCGATCAGGTTGCACCACGCCCTCACCGCCACCGGGCTCGGGGTGTGGGCGTTCGCCCTGCTCACCGCCGGTGTGATCACCGGATGGACCTGGGTTGCCAACGCCAACGAGGCGCTGGTCCCCGCCGCAGGCGACGGGTGGTTCAACACCGCCGATGCGGTGGCGTGGCTGGGCCCGGTCAAGCTGGCCGGGTTCGGGGTGTTCGCCATCGCCCAGTTCCTGTTCGTGGCGTCTGTGCTGGGCGGCAGGTCCGCCTCTTACACGGCACCGCTGGTGGTCGGGGCCCCCGTCTCCGCTCCCGATCCTGAGCTGGTGCTCGACCGCACGGTGACGCTCGGCCGGGTGCGCGCCGGCGCCGTCGCCCTGTTCGTGCTCGCCGCCCTGTTCGTCTGGGTGGTCCCCGGTCTCGAGACGAGGTCGACGGAGCCGACCCTGCTCGCCGATTCCAGCCGGCAGCCCGACAAGCACAGCGTCGAGGCCAGGGGCAGGGAGATCTACATCCAGGAGGGCTGTGTGGTCTGCCACACCCAGCAGGTGCGGCCCATCGTCACCGACGTCGGGCTCGGGGCGGTCTCTGAGATCGGTGACTACGTCCACGAGTCGCCTGCGCTGCTGGGGACGATGCGGATCGGGCCCGACCTGATGCACGTCGGCTCGGGCGAGCCGAGCAGCGAAGCCGCCTGGGTGGCCGCCCACCTGGCCGATCCACGGGTCGAGCGCTCGTTCTCCCTGATGCCGTCGTACGATCATCTGTCGGACGCCGACCTGGATGCCGTCGCCGCCTACGTGACGAGCCTGCGATGAACCCGAGGGCCGACCGATGGAAGAGCTGATCAAGAAGGCCGCCGAGGCCAAGGGGCTGCCGGCGGCGATGGTGGAGCGGTCCGCCGCCGCCAGGGCCAAGGCGGAGGGCACCACGCTCGAGGCGGTGCTCCGGGAGTGGGCGGGTGAGGAGGCCGGTGCGGAGCCCGCCGCCGAGGGGGAGGCTCCGGCTCCCGCCGCCGAGGCACCCGCCGAAGAGGCTGGCGAGGCGGTGGAGACTCCCGAGGCGGAGACCGGCCCCAAGGTCGAGGTGCTCGGTCCCCGGTCCGCTGAGGTGGCCGAGGGAGGTGAGGAGCCCGGGGCAACTGCCGAGTCCGAGCCGGAACCGGTGGCGGCGACGGTCCCTACCGGCGCCCCGGCCATGACCGGATTTCCCCGGTGGCTGGCGGCGGCGTTCATGGTCATTCCGACCATCGCCGTCCTCTACGCCATGCTCGCCCCCGACGGCCCAGGCTGTGGTGTGGCCGGACAACTGGAGATCGATCCGGTGACCGGTGAGGCGGTCAACTGCGACGGCTCCGACTACGGGGAGGACGTGGTCGACTTCTTCACGATGGGAGACGACCTGTACGTCGCCCGCTGCGCCGCCTGTCACGGCGCCACCGGCGGCGGCGGTGCCGGTCCCGCCTTCACCGGTGGCGCCGTGCTGACCACCTTCCCCGCCGGTTCCTGCTCCACCGCGGAGGGGCATGTCGCCTGGGTCGCCGCCGGCTCGAGCGGCTGGCCCACCCCGACGTACGGGGCAAACGCCAAGCCGGTCGGCGGGGTCGGGGTGATGCCCGCCTTCGGCGAGAGCCTGACGGCCGAGGAGCTGGCCGCCGTGGTGCTGTACGAGCGCGTCAACTTCGGCGGCGAGGCCCTGGCCGACGCTGAGACCGACTGCGGCCTCACCGGAGATGAGGTCACGGCAACTCCCTGAGGAGTTGCGGTCGGGGCGGATCACCGTTGCGGCGATCGAATGACCCTTGACTGGGGGATCGCCAATTAGGGAGGGAGATCCTCCAAGGCAAGTGTAAGGAGCGGCGCGGCGGGCAGGCCGCTTTCGACCTCGGCCACTCGAAGTATCAGCTTGGGCATGAAAGTGCGGAGCCACGCGGATTCTGCCTGAGTGAGTGAAGCCGTCGGTCCCCTGTCCTTCCTTCCCTGCGTCGGATCATTCTTCGCCGTGAGTGTTCCGATGCGGGATAACACGCCACTGCTGACACCAAGACGGGACGCTGCCTGCGATCTTCCACTGTATTGCTTCTCGATCGCCGACAGGCACCAGTAAGCACCGCTCAGCTCCGTCTCCCGACCCGTCACCACTTTCCGCCATCTGATCCGCATCGAATCAACGTACGGATTCAGAGATAGTTCAGGCGTCGGTGGTGGAGGATAGGCATCCAAGACACGAATCGTGGTCATCGAGCCAGCGACATCCACCTCGCTAGCAACCCCAATGGTGATGACGCCGGGGGTCGGTTGACGGTCCACGACACTGGCAGAACTGTAACGGAAGCTCAATCGAATTCGCTGATTCAGCTCGGCCGATAACTCCCAAGCATCGAGCGCCGCTCGAAGGCTTGGCGAGCATCCTCCTCGGTGGCAAATTGACCGGTCGGCCTCGCCGTTAGCTCAAGACCCGCGAGTTCACAGTCGAACCCACGGACTTCGACCCTCAGGCGTGCGTGATCATGGAGCCGAACGTGTTCGTCCTCAAGGACGATCGAGTAGCGCAGCAATTCAACCTGGGGGTCATTCATAGCCTCGATCGTACATTCGAACTCTGCGGCGAGGCCCTAGCCGACGCCGAGGCCGACTGCGGCCTCACCGGCGACACGGTCACCGCCTCCCCTGAGGGTCGCCGGCCGACGAGGTGATGCCTATACGCACAGCGAGTAAGAGTCAAACCTCGGATTGGTTTGTGTAGGCATCGTTTCTTGTCACACCTGGTTGATACGATGCGGGTATGGATGGAACACATTCCCATCAAGGAGTTGACACCGGATCAGACCGAGTCCGAGTTGACCCGGTTGGAAGGGATGGTCGCTCGGATCCGCGGCGTGCAAGCCCAGCTGATCGACCACGCCAACGAGTTGGCGCTGCCCCGCATGGATGGGGCCCGGTCGCTGGTCGACTGGGTGGCGGCCCGGCTCGACGTCACCCGAGAAACCGCATTGGATCTGGCCCGGGTGGCCCGCTGCGATGATGTCGACGACCTGGTCGCCGGTGACGTCAGCTTTGATCGGGCGGTGGTGCGGCGCCGCCTGGTCGAGGTGGGAGCTCAAAGGAGATCATCACCGAGTCCGACGGGTACGACCTGGCCGGGGTGCGGCGTCTGGTGGCCCGGCACCGTCGCCTTCTCCGCAGCGACGAACAACAAGCCGTCCAGGGACGGGCATTGGTGTTTGAGGAGGGCTACGACCACGAGGTGATGCGTTTTTGGGGACGGCTCCCCGGTAGGCAAGGTCGTCTGGTACGTGACGTGTTGGATCAGATCGGTGACACCGTGCCCCCCGACGCCGCCCCCACCAGGTCCCAACGCACCGCCGACGCCCTGGTCATGCTCTGCCAAGGTGACCGACCCGACACCCAACCGGCCGCCACCGTCATCGTCGACGCCCGTGTCGCCTCCCCCACCAACGGGCAAGCCGGGGTCGCCGTGCTCAACGGATCCAAGGTCGGGGCCGAGACGCTGGAAGCGATCCTGGGCGACGGGATCGTCGAGGTCGTCGCCATCGCCGGTGACGGCACCCCGCTGGGTATCGGCACCGCATCACCCAGGATCCCGCCCCGGCTCCGCCGCTTCGTCCTGGGCCGAGACGGTGGCTGTGTGGTTGAGGGCTGCACCTCCACCTACCGGCTCCAAGCCCACCACAAGATCCCCGCCTCCCAAGACGGTCCCACCGACCCCGACAACCTCGCCACCTTCTGCTGGCACCACCACCACACCGTCATCCACGGCTACGGCTACACCATCGACCCCCACACACCCCCTGGAAGGATCCGACTGAAGCCGCCGGAGCGACCACCGCAACGACCCCCACCGTAGACCGCGGCCGACGAGTACCCCGGCCGATGCTCACCAAGCGGCGGTGGGTCGAGAAGAGAGCGTCGCCTCGGTCGTCTCGTCGAAGTCGAAGTGGGCCAGGTCGATGGTCGGTTCGGTCGATGCCCATTCGGTGAGATCGTCGTGGTCGGATGGTCGGGATGGTGGGGATGGTCGCGATCGGCCAGTGCCTCGAGCAGGTCGACGTAACCCCAGCCCGGTCGTCTCCCTCGGCTCCTAACCTGACCGGAATGCCCGACCCCCAGAGACCGGACGAGGTCGCTACGCCCGATGTGGTGGTGGTGGGCGGCGGTCCCGCCGGGGCCTCGGCGGCGTACTGGATGGCCCGCTCCGGCCTCGACGTCGTCGTCGCCGAGAAGAAGGCGTTTCCCCGCGACAAGACCTGCGGCGACGGGCTCACCCCCAGGGCGGTCAGCCAGCTCATCGACATGGGGTTCGACTTCGACGTCCCCGAGCTGCACCGCATCGACGGGCTGCGCGCCTATGCGGGCGAGCTGACGCTGGAGATGCCCTGGCCGGAGCACACCGTGTACCCCAACTGGGGTGCGGTGATCCGCCGCTCCGATCTCGACATGCAGGTGGCAACGCTGGCCGAGAAGCAGGGTGCGGTGATCAGGCAGCGCACCGAGGCCACCCCGGTCATCGTCGACGGCAGGCTCACCGGGGTCACCCTGACCGAGAAGGACGGCGAAGCCGCCGCATCCACCGTGGAGCTGCGCCCCCGGATCGTCGTCATCGCCGACGGGTCGCTGGCCAGGTTCGGTCGAGCGCTGGGCACCGCCCGCCGCAAGGACTACCCGTACGGCCTGGCGGTGCGGGGCTACTGGGCCAGCCCCAACTCCAAGGACCGGTTCCTGGAGAGCCAGCTCGACATCCGCGACGCCGAGGGCAGGTCGATGCCGGGGTACGGGTGGATATTCCCGCTGGGCGACGGCGCCATCAACGTCGGGGTGGGGGTGATCTCGTCGTTCAAGGGATGGCGCGACGTCAACACCTCGCGGGTGCTCGACGCCTACGTGGCCGACCTCCCCGACCATTGGGGCGACATCGAGAGGCTCACCGACCCGGTGGGGGGCAAGCTGCCCATGGCGTTCTCGGTGGGGCCCAAGGCGGGCCGCAACTGGGTGGCGATCGGCGACGCCTCGGGGGCGGTCAACCCCTTCAACGGGGAGGGGATCGACTACGCCTACGAGACGGGGCGGATGGCGGCGCGACACATCGCCGATGCCATCGCCGCCGACGACCTCACCATCCTGCACCGTTACCCCCGCCAGATCGATGACGAGTACGGCGCCTACCACCGGGTGGCGCGGGCCTTCGTCATCGCCATCGGCAACCCGACCCTGATGCGGTCGCTGACCAGGGTGGGGATTCGCTCCCGGCCGCTGATGGAGTGGGTGCTCAAGGTGATGGCCAACCTCCTGGAGCCCGAGGAGAAGGGGATCGAGGAGCGGGTGTACCGGGCCATCGAGAAGGTGGTCTCCGTCGGGCCCGATCCCCTGATCAAGACCTGACGGACGGCGTCCGCTTGCAATCTGATGCCATCAGCAGCATAATGCTGGCATGCCCTCGATCACCATCCGTGATGTGCCGGACGATACGCACGACGAACTCGCCGCCCGCGCCGCCGGGAGCGGCCGCTCGTTGCAGGAGTACCTCCGCGCCCAGCTCGTCGAGCTCGCCAGACGCCCAGATCCCGAGGCCCTGCTCGCCCGGGCGCGCCACCGTAAGCAGCGGACCGGTAGCAGGCTCTCAGCCGAGCAGATCCTCGCCTACCGAGACGCCGACCGCCGGTGACATTGGTGGTCGACGCCTCCCTGGTGGTGGCGGCGCTGGTGGATGGCGGCCCCACCGGGGGGTGGGCGGACGCCCTGTTGACCACCGACCAGCTGGCGGCTCCGCACCTGATGCCGGCGGAGGCGGCGAACATTCTGCGGCGCGCCGCGCTCGGCGGTGCGATATCGGCAGACACTGCGTCCCTGGCCCATGCTGACCTGCTGGCGTTGCGGGTCGACCTGTTTCCCTACGAGCCGTTCGCCGCACGGGTATGGGAGCTTCGGGAGAATGTGACCGCCTACGACGCCTGGTACGTCGCACTGGCCGAGCGGCTCTCCGCCAGGTTGGCCACTCTGGACACGAGCCTCAGCTTCGCCCCGGGGCCCCGGTGCACCTTCGAGACACCGCCGTCGGCGGCGTCGGCCGATCCATGACGCCTCCGGAGTGACGATCACTCGTGGTCTCCGTCGGGCCCGATCCCCCGATCACGGGCTGCCGGGGCGATGCCGGTGGGTGCAACTGTGCGGCGACGGAGGTAAGTTGGACGGGTGAGCACGCTGGGGACGGTGGAGCCACACGATGTGGCCGTAGAGGGGCTCTGCGAACGTATCGCCAAGATCGGAGCGGGGCGTGACAACGGCGATCCCCGGGTGTTCGCCGAGTTCTCGAGGCGGTACCTGAACCGGGTCCCGCTCGAGTACCTGACCGGCACCCCGCCCGACGAGATCGCCGCCCAGGTGCTGTCGGTCTACGACTACACCAGCTCGCACAACGCCAACGACATGGACGTGCGGGTGTTCAACCCGACCAAGTCCGAGCACGGCTACGACCCGGGCGGCGCCGTTGTCGAGGTGGTGTGCCCGGACATGGCCTTCCTCATCGACTCGGTGACCAACGAGATCCAGGGCCGCGGCTACACCATCGAGCGGGTCTTCCATCCCGTGCTCGGGATCCAGCGCGGCCCGGACGGGACGATCTCGGCCATCCTCCCCACCCGCACCGCCCCCAACCGCGAGTCGCTGCAGCACTACGAGCTGGGGCGCAGGCTCACGGATGAGGAGATCGACAAGCTGACCAAGCAACTCGGCATCGTCCTGCTCGACGTGCGCCGCGCCGTCATCGACTTCGAGCCGATGCAGGGCGCCATCTTCCGGATGATCAAGGCCGTGAAGGAGAGCACCGCCCGCTACGACCAGACCGAGGTCACCGAGGCCGTCGCCTATCTCGAATGGCTGCTCGACGACAACTTCGTGTTCCTCGGCTACCGCGAGTACCAGATCCTCGACACCACGGAGGGCAGGGCGATCATGGCCGTGCCCGAATCCGGGCTGGGGATCCTCACCGACAGCGGACAGTCGGGCTTCGCCAAGCCGGTGCTGCTCGACGACCTCCACCCCGAGCTGCGGGCCCGGTACGAGAGCGGGCATCTGGTGGTGATCACCAAGACCAACGGGCTGTCCCGGGTGCACCGCCGCTCCAAGCTCGACTACGTCGGGGTGCGCCAGGTGGGTCCGGACGGTCAGGTCAACGGCGAGCTCCGCATGCTCGGGCTCTTCACCTCCAAGGCATACATGGTCCCGGTGTCGCAGATCCCGATCCTGCGCTCCAAGCTCACCCAGATCCTCGAGGCCGAGGACACCATGGAGGGCTCGCACTACTACAAGGAGCTGGTCCAGCTCTTCGAGAGCTTCCCCAAGGACGAGCTGTTCTCCACCCCCACCGAGGACATCCGCCGCTCGATGGTGGGGCTGGTCGAGTTGCAGGAGCGCGAGCAGGTGCGGCTGTTCCTGCGTCGCGACCTGCTGCAACGATCGGTGTCGCTGCTGGTGGTGATGCCCCGCGACCGGTTCAACGCCGCCATCCGGCGCAAGCTGCAGGACCTGTTCATGGAGCGCTTCGGCGGATCGTCGGTGGATTACCGGCTGGCGTTGGGTGAGACCGACACCGCCCGGCTCCACTTCACCGTGTGGATCGCCGACAACCAGATTCCCAACGTCGACCCTCGCGAGCTCGAGGACGACGTGCTCGCCATCACCAAGACATGGGACGAGAAGATCACCGAGCTCGCCAGTGCCCGGCTGGGCACGGAGCGGGCGGAGGCGCTGGCCGAACGGTGGACGGCCGAGTTCCCCGAGTACTACCGCAACTCGGTGGAGCCGGAGCTCGTGGTCGGCGACATGGTCAAGCTCCAGGAGCTTGCCGACAACAGCGGCGGCCCCGTCGTCGGGCTGCAGAACGAGCCTGGCGGGTCGCAGCCGCTCACCCGGCTGGCCGTCTACAAGTCGGACGGGAAGATGATGCTGTCCGAGGTCATGCCCACCCTGGAGGCGCTCGGGCTGCAGGTGGTCGAGGAGGTGCCCACCAGGCTGCTCTCGAACGAGGACTACGTGATCCACGACTTCGGCGTGGTCGACGCCGAGGGAAGGCAGATCAATCTCGGTGCCTGCGGCGACCGACTGGTCGAGACCGTGGGCGCCGTCCTCCACGGCGACACCGAGTCCGACTCGATCAACCGGTTGATCCTCACCACCGAGCTCACCTACCACCAGCTCGGGATACTGCGCGCCTACCGGACCTACTGGCGCCGGGTGCGGCTCGTCTTCGCCGCCGAGTACGTCAACGACGCCCTGGTGGCGCACCCCGCAATCGCCCGCGACCTGGTCGAGCTGTTCGAGCAGCGCTTCGACCCGGAACGCCGGGGCCAAGGGGCGGCGGCGGCCGAGGCCGAGATCGTCGCCAGGATCGTGTCGGGGCTCGACGCGGTCGGATCGCTCGACGAGGACCGGATCCTGCGGGGCCTGCTCGGTCTGATCCAGGCCACGGTGCGCACCAACGCCTACCGCCCCGATCGCGAGTCGCTCTCCTTCAAGTTCCGCTCGGCCGAGGTTCCCGGGATGCCGAAGCCGGCTCCCCTGTTCGAGATCTTCATGTTCCACCCCGACGTCGAGGGTCTGCACCTGCGTGGGGGGAGGGTGGCCAGGGGCGGCATCCGCTGGTCGACCAGACGTGAGGACTACCGCACCGAGGTCCTCGGGCTGATGAAGGCCCAGATGACCAAGAACGTCGTCATCGTGCCCACCGGCTCGAAGGGCGGGTTCGTGCTCCGCCGCACCCCGAGCGATCCGGCCCAGCTGGGGGAAGCGGTGTTGTCCGCATACACCAGCTTCATCGGCGGGCTGCTCGACGTCACCGACAAC
>Ga0136622_10000268_pt1 | contig 20842 bp, 23 predicted proteins | sample AntDrymUQ4482106_2_FD_104803 | JGI IMG/M metagenome (GOLD analysis project Ga0136622, IMG submission 104803) | Polar desert sand microbial communities from Dry Valleys, Antarctica - metaG UQ448 (21.06) | ecosystem: Environmental > Terrestrial > Soil > Desert | place: Antarctica: Dry Valley...
GCAACCAGGGTGCAACAGCCGATGAGCGACCTGACGGTGCCGGTGCCGTTTGCCAGCGAGCCCGATCTCGCAGGCGTGGTGAAGGCGCGAGCGATCCAGTGCGCGCTGAGCCGGATCTGCGGGATGTGCGGCTCGTCCCTGGCCTCGGGCGGCAGGGGTACGACGTTCGTGGGCTCGCTCGAGGACGCCGAGGAGAACACGTTCCGGTTCCCGGGCATGCACCCCGAGTGCGCCGAGGTCGCGCTCGAGCGTCTCATCGGGCTCGGCCGCCCGGTCCTCGGTCAGGAGCGCGCCCTCGACTCGTGGGCCGTCTTAGTCACCGGAGGGTTCGAGCTGGAGCGGCCGTCTCGCCGTGGCCCGGACATGCGGGTGCTGTTCCACCCCAACGCCGTGCAGGAACGCCGCACGGTCCCGGTCACTCGCGGCTGACTAGACCCCGTCCCGTCACCAGGGGGAGGTCGAGCGTCGTGACGAGACCTGGTGCCGCGGCCACGACCGCCTCGACGCTGTTCACCAGCCGCATAGCCGTGGTGACCATGCCCGACACGTTGTGGTCGCCGTGCTCGCCGCGGTGACTGAACTCGACGCTCATCATCGGTTCGCCGGTGACCTCGACCCGGTAGCAGCCGTGGCCCTCCTTCGGTTGCGGCCACTCGGGCATCTGGTCGGGATGGGTGCGCGTGACGTGCTCGAGCGCCACCCGGGGCACGCCGCCGACGGTCCCGACGACCTCGAAGCGCACGGCGCCGGCGGTGCCCTCGGCGATGTGGCACGAAGCGATGTCGAGGTCCCGGTCGGCGGGCACCCTCTCAACCTTCTCCTGCAGCGGCTCGTCGAGGGTCACGTCCAGCCCGGCCGCGATCTGCCGCACCACGCTGCCCCACGCCAGGGACGGGATCCCCTCCTGGAAGAGCATCGGCGTCTCGTCGAGCGGCTTGCCGAAGCCGAAGATCTCGCTCATCACGACCGGCTGGTAGTACGTCGAGTAGTCGGCGATCTCGTAACAACGCACCTCGTCGATGCGTTGCGAGAGGCTGCTGAGGGCCAGTGGGAGCACGTCGTTGGCCCAGCCGGGGTCGATGCCGTTGACGTAGAGCGAGGCTCCACCCTGCTCGCCGGCCTTCTGGATGCGCTCGACGAGGTCGTCGGGCAACACACCCTTCGGGTACTGCAGGACCACCGGTCCCGAGGACACCACGTTGACGCCGGCTTCGAGGAATCCCACCAGGTCGTCGATTGCCTCGAACACGCGGTCGTCGGTCATCGCCGTGTGCACGATGCAGTCCGGCTCGAGCGCGAGAAGCGCGTCACGGTCGTTGGTCGCAGCGATCCCGAGCTCGCGACCGAGCTCGGCCAGCTCGCCGGCGTCCTTGCCCTCCTTGGCCTCGCTCGACACCCAGACCCCGACCAGCTCGAGCTCGGGTCTGGCCTCGATGCCGGCAATGGCGTGGCGGCCGACGGTGCCGGTGGACCAGGCGACGACCTTGGTCATGACGCTCTCCTCTGTGTGCTCTCCGGCACGAGCACGCATCGCGTGCCGGTGTAGATGGTGGGCATGCATTGGTTGCAGTGGATGCAGAGTGCCTCGTCCGTCCGGCCGGACTGCATCCGCAGCAGCAGGTCCGGCTCGCGGAGCAGGGCGCGCGCCATGGCGACGTACTCGAATCCCTCGTCCATGGCCAGGTCGAGCGTGGAGCGACGGTTGACCCCGCCGAGCAGCATCAGCGGCATCCCGAGCGCCGCACGAAACCGGCGCGCCAGCGGCAGCAGGTAGGCCTCCTCGAACGGGTACTCCCGCAGGAACCGCCGGCCCACCAGTCGCATGCCGATGCGCACCGGGAACGGCATCTGTGCAGCGAACTCGGCGACGGGGGCGTCGCCTCGGAAGAGGTACATCGGGTTCGTGAGCGAGCTGCCGGCCGAGAGCTGCAGCGCGTCGAGCGCGTCGTCCTCCTCCAGCAGCGCCGCGAACTCGAGCGCCTCGTCGGGTTGCAACCCCGAGCGCACGCCGTCGCTCATGTTGACCTTGGCGGTGACCGCGACGGTACTGCCGACCGCGTCGCGCACGGCCTTTGCCACGCGCCGCGGGAAGCGGGACCGGGCCCGCAGGCTGCCGCCGTAGTCGTCGCGGCGCCGGTTCAGGTTGGGCGAGAGGAACGAGCTCAGCAGGTAGTTGTGGCCCAGGTGCAGCTCGAGCACGTCGAAGCCGGCGCGCACTGCGACCCGCGCGCCGGCGACGTACTGCTCGAGCACGATCGCGAGGTCCCTTTCAGTGGCTGCGCGGACCATCTGCATGCTGAGCGGGCTGGGCATCCGGGACGCGGAGAGGGCCCGTGCGCGGTTCGAGCGCCCGTTGGCCACCGGCCCTGCGTGCCCTAGCTGCGCCGCGACCGCGGTCCCCTCTGCATGCACGGCGTCGGTCAGCCTGCGGAGACCCGGCACCACCTCGTCTCGCAGGTGGATCTGGTGCCGGTCGGTGCGGCCCTCCGGAGCGACCGCGAGGTAGGCGACCGTGGTCAGTCCGACTCCGCCGCGGGCGACGGCGAGGTGGAAGTCGACGAGCTCGTCGGTGACCATCCCGTCGGGAGTGCGACCCTCGAACGTAGCGGCCTTGACGACCCGGTTCCGCAGCCGGACCGGGCCGAGAGTCGCCGGTGCGAAGACGTCCGGGCCGCTCATCTTGAGAACGTAACAGGTTCTAGTTAGGGGTCTGCCTCTACGATGACGAGCTGTGCCGCATTCGTTGCAGTCCTGTCCTTCGTAGTCCTGTCGATCGCCTGCCTCCTGGCGCCCCTGGCCCTGGTCGCCTTCTGGGCGAGCGGTCTGGTCTCGGACACCGACCGCTACGTCGAGGCGGTCGCCCCCCTCGCCGACGACCCGGACATCCAGCGCGCCGTCGCGGACGCCGTGACGCGAGAGCTCGCTCTCGCCCTCGAGCGCCGCGGGGTCGGGAAGCAGACCATCGAACGGGTGCGGGGCGTCGCGGGCGCGGCAGTGGAGAGGCAGCTCGCCACCGATGGGTTCTCCTCCGTCTGGCGGCAGACCAACCGGGACGCCCATAAAGAGCTGGTTGGTCTGTTCGGGGGCAAGGCGTCGGCACGCGACGAGATCGTCCTCGACACCGGGCCTCTCGTCGCGCAGGCCAAGGACCGCCTTGCCGACCGGGGCTTTGCCCTGGCTGAGGTGATTCCCCCTGTCGACGCCTCCTTCACGCTCGTGGACTTGGAGTCCCTCCCGGATGTGAAGAGCGCCTACGACGAGCTGAGGCTGGCCGGGACCTGGTTGCCCGTTGTCGCCTCGGCGTTGTTCCTCATCGGGGTGCTGGTGGCGCGGGACCGACTGCGCGCGCTCATGCGAGGCGCCCTGGGCGTCGCCGTCACGATGGTGGCGCTCTTCGTCGCGCTCTTGGTCCTGCGCGGCTTCTACCTCGGGTCGACGCCTGGCGAGGTATTGCCCGACAAGGCGGCGGCCAGCGTCTACGACACCCTCGTGGCCTTCCTGAGGACGGGCCTGCTGATCGGAGCGGGTGTCGCCTTGCTCGTGGCACTCGCCGCTCTCGTCGCGGGGAGACTCACGAGGCCCGCACCGGACCAGGGTCGCCTGTCGTCGGCTCGGTGACCCGGGCGCGCATGGCCTCGAGCTGGGCTGCCATCGCGGCGCCGAAGAAGAACGCGAGCGAGGTCAGGTAGCACCACAACAGCAGCGCCATCACGCCGGCGAGGGGGCCGTAGACCGTGCCGAAGCTCGCGCTGTAGTGCACGTAGACACCGAGCAGCGCACTCGCGGCCATGGTCAGGACGACGCTCACCGTCGCGCCGAGCCCGAGCCACGACAGCGCCGGCTGACGGCGGCGCGGGGCGTGGTCGAGGAGCACCGCGATGGTGAACGTGATGACCGCCAACCCGAGTGGCCACCGCACGATGTCCCAGATCCGGTCGGTCGTCTGGTTCCACCCGTAGACGTCCTGCATCGCGTCCCCGAACGGACCTCCCGCTACCAGCAGTGCAAAGGCCGCTGCGGTCGGTGTCGCGAGGATCACCGTCATCACCGCGGCGCGACCGTACTTCCATAGCGCCGGACGGTCCCGCGAGATGCCGTAGATGCGGTTGCTGCCGCGCTCGACCTGCGCGACCGCGGTCACCATCGCGGCCACCGCGAACACGAGACCCAGCACGAGCGCGATCTCGCCAGCCTCCTCCGCGGCCTCTCCCGACCTGAGCGCGCTGGACAGCAGGTCGTTGCTCCGCGAGCCCGGCGTGAGGGCGCCGATGCTGCGCGCGAGCACCTGCGTGGTCGCGTCGGCGTCGAGGTCCGCGGCGAGCCCGGTCATGGCGAGCAGGAAGGGTACGACGCCCAGCGCCATCTGCAGTGCGAGGGCGCGTGAGTTCGTGAAGCCGTCGCCGAACCGGAAGCGGACGAACGAGTCCTTGGTGAGCTTCCAGAGGCCGTGCCTGCGCATCGTGTGCCAGGCGTCCTCGGCGTCGAGCTCGTCGCCGGACATGTCCATCGTCACCGGCACCTGCGTCGCGGTCGTCACCAGGACATTGTGCCGGTAGAAGAAACCGATGGCGCGCGGACTAGCGCACCCCTTACTCTCGTCCGGGCGAGATCAGCAGCCGACTCGGTGTGCCGATGACGGTCCTGCGCGTCGTACCTCGCCCGCTTGGGTAGAGGCCTCGAAAGCCACGGGTTCGAGTCCCGGCTCCTTCACCGGCGCCGGTCGGCGGCGCCAGCGGGTCGGCACCTTGCGGTCGGTCTGGTCAGTACGACGGTTCGCACCCCGTGCTGACGCGTGTCGCCGACCGGTGTCGCACAACTAAATCGAACGACCGACATCCACCCCCGTCCGCGAGAGGAGCGCCCGATGTCCCTGTTCACCCTCACTGTCGCCCGCACCGAGCGCGTGCTCGAGCAGCGTGCCGGGCTGCCGACTCGTGTCCTGGAGCCGGGTCGACACCGCCGCCGGCTGCGCGCGGTCTACCGCGCCGTCGACGCGCGCGAGCAGCTCGGCCACGTGGTTCCGCAGGAGGTACTCACCGCCGACGGCGTGACCGTGAAGGTCTCCGCGGCGATTCGATGGTCGGTGTCCGACCCGGTGGCCTTCACCGAGTCGGCAGTGGACCCGCCAGCCCTCGTGTACCTCGCCGTTCAGCTGGCCCTCCGGGATGCCCTCACCGACCTCGACGCGTCCGAGGTGGTGCGTGCAGCTCGGCGTGCCGTCTCCGAGAGACTCACTGCCGCAGCCGCCGAAACCGGTGCAGCTGTCGGCGTCGGCGTACGCGACGTGGTCGTGAAGGATGTCGTGCTCCCAGCCGATCTGCGCTCTGCGTACGCCGAGGTGGTGTCCAGCCGGCAGCGCGGGCAGGCTCAGCTCGAGGTTGCGCGAGCCGAGACCGCGGCGCTGCGCTCGCTGGCCAACGCAGCCAAGCTGCTCGACGAGCACCCGGCTCTCGCGCAGCTGCGGCTTGTGCAGGCGCTGCCGTACGGCGCCAAGGTCGTGCTGCACGCACCGGCCGACGCCTGAGCCGACACACAGACAGCAACACGGGCGCACCATGACCTGACGTTGCTGTTCCCCAGCGCGGTCGACAGCAACGCGGGCGCATGGTGACGTCTCGTTGCTGAGCTCGCTGACCCGCCGGTCACAAGTTTCCGCGCAGCGCCTGCTCCCGCTCGATCGCCTCGAAGAGCGCCTTGAAGTTGCCCTTGCCGAAGCCCAGCGACCCGTGCCGCTCGATGAACTCGTAGAACACCGTCGGCCGGTCGCCCATCGGCTTGGTGAAGATCTGGAGCAGGTAGCCGTCCTCGTCGCGGTCGACCAGGATCCGCCGCCGCTTTAGCTCCTCGATCGGCACCCGCACCTTGCCGATCCGCTCGCGCAGCTCGGGGTCGTCGTAGTAGGAGTCCGGTGTCGGCAGGAACTCGATCCCGTTGTCGCGCAGGATGTCGACGGTGCGCAGGATGTCACCGGTGGCGAGCGCGATGTGCTGGCAGCCCGGCCCGTCGTAGAACTCGAGGTACTCGTCGATCTGCGACTTCCGCTCGGCGATCGCCGGCTCGTTCAACGGGAACTTCACCCGGTGGTTGCCGCTGGCCACCACCTTTGACATTAGCGCGGAGTAGTCGGTAGCGATGTCGTCGCCGATGAACTCCGCCATGTTCACGAAGCCCATCACCTTGTTGTAGAAGGTCACCCACTCGTCCATCTTGCCGAGCTCGACGTTGCCCACGCAGTGGTCGATGGCCTGGAAGAGGCGTTTGGGATGACCCTCGGCACGGTTGACGGCGGTCTCCGCGGCGACGTAGCCAGGCAGGTAGGGCCCGTCGTACCGCGACCGGTCGACCAGGGTGTGCCTGGTCTCCCCGTAGGTCGCGATCGCGGCCAGGCGCACGGTGCCGTGCTCGTCGGACTCGTCGTGCGGCTCCTCGAGGATCCTCGCGCCGACCGAGTGAGCGTGCTCGATGCATCGGTCCACGTCGGGCACCTCGAGCGCGAGGTCCACGACACCGTCCCCGTGCCTGCGATGGTGGTCGAGGAGCGGGCTCTCCGGGGAGACACCTCCGCTGAAGACGAACCTCGCCGAGCCGGACCGGAGCACGAAGCTCACGTGGTCTCGCGTCCCGGTCTCGGGGCCTCGATAAGCCTCGAGGTCCATGCCGAAGGCGAGCTGGTAGAAGCTCGCGGCCACGGTGGCGTTGCCGACCACGAATCTCACCGAGTCCATCGCGGTCACCGGGAACGGGTCCGACGTGTCGTCGTACTCCACCAGACCGACCAGCTGCTGCAGCTGCTCGAGGGTCAGGTCGGCGCGCAGCTCTTCCTGAGTCAGGGCGTTCGTCGTGGTGGTCATGGCCGCATCAGGGCCAGGGTAGCGCGGGGCGAGAGTCCAGGCACTAGGGTGACGTGCAACACACCTTTACTACGGATCGTCCGGCACGTACCTGCCGGTGAAGGGATGAACCAGGATGGCATCAGTCACCTACGAGCACGCCGAGCGACTCTATCCGGGCGCAGACCGGCCCGCTGTCGACGACTTCAGCCTCGAGATCGGGGACGGCGAGTTCATGGTGCTCGTCGGCCCCTCCGGATGCGGCAAGTCCACCAGCCTGCGCATGCTCGCCGGCCTCGAGGAGGTCACCCAGGGCCAGATCATGATCGGTGAGCGCGACATCACGAACCTGCCGCCCAAGGACCGCGACATCGCGATGGTCTTCCAGAACTACGCGCTCTACCCGCACATGAGCGTGGCCGACAACATGGCCTTCTCGCTCAAGATGGCCAAGGTCGGCAAGGAGGAGCGGCACCAACGCGTCGCCGAGGCCGCGAAGCTGCTCGACCTCGAGGACTACCTCGAGCGCAAGCCGAAGGCGCTCTCCGGCGGCCAGCGGCAGCGGGTCGCGATGGGCAGGGCGATCGTGCGCCAGCCACAGGTCTTCTGCATGGACGAGCCGCTGTCGAACCTCGACGCGAAGCTCCGCGTCTCCACCCGCACCCAGATCGCCGCCCTGCAGTCGCGGCTGGAGATCACCACCGTCTACGTCACGCACGACCAGGTCGAGGCGATGACGATGGGCGACCGCGTCGCGGTCATGAAGGACGGCCTCCTGCAACAGGTCGACACACCGCTCAACCTCTACGACAGCCCGAAGAACCTCTTCGTCGCCGGTTTCATCGGCTCACCCGCGATGAACCTGCTCCAAGCTCACGCGGCCGACGGCGGGGCGAAGATCGGCGAGTTCACCGTCCCGGTGGACCGCACCGCCTCGTCGAAGATGAAGGGTGACGTCACCGTCGGCGTACGTCCCGAGAACTGGCGCATGGTCAGCGAGCAGGAAGGCGGCCTGCCGGTCACGGTCACCGTGGTCGAGGAGCTCGGCGCGGACGCGTTCATCTACGGCACCAGCGGGGTGGAGGGTACGCCGAACGACATCATCGTGCGCATCGACGCCCGCAAGAGCCACGCGAAGGGCCAGACGATCCACGTCACCACCGACCCGGACCACGTGCACGTCTTCGACACCGAGTCCGGGGCCAGGCTCTCGGCCTGAACGCTCAGGACAGGCGCTCTGCCACCTCGTGCGCCGCGGCGCTCACCGTCGGGCCGACCTCGGCGGCGTCCAGCTCACCGAGCGTCACGATCCCGACCGAGGCGTCGAGCCCGTCCACGCCGAGCACCGGTGACGCGACCCCCTGGGCGCCGTCCTGCAGCTCGGCGACGGTCTGCACGTAGCCCTCGGACACCGGTCGCCCCGCGCGAACGTCACGACCCAGCAGGATCGCCTTGCCCGCGGCGCCCTGATCCAGCCGATGCCGGGCCCCGACCCGGTAGCCGACATGGAAGACCGTCCAGGTCGGCTCCACCACGGCGATAGCGAGGCCCTCTCCCCCTTCAGCGACGGTCAGGTGCGCGGTCGCGCCGAGCTTCTCGGCCAGCTCACGCAGCACCGGGCTCGCCAGCTCGCGCAGCACCGGGTGCAGCCCGTGCGCGAGCGAGAGCACACCCATCCCGACGTGCAGACGACCCGAGGAGTCCCGCCGGGCGAGACGATGCTGCTCCAGGGTCGCGACGAGGCGATAGACGACGGTGCGGTTCACCTCGACGACTGCCGCGAGCTCGGTGATCGTCAGCCCGCTCGGCGCCGCCGCGAGCACGCTCAGCACCCGCAGCCCCCGGTCGAGCGTCTGGGACGTCTCCGCGGCCATGCCCGAAGGGTACTCAGGGGGCGCGGAACTCGAGCCAGGCTGCGTCCATCCGGGCGACCTGTCCGGCGGTGAACAGGTACATGCAGGAGTCCCAGGAGTAGTCCATGAAGTTGTGGATCGGGTCGACTCCCGGCGCGGCGCAGGTGTCGCGCCCCTCCTGGCACTCGTACTGCGGCACGTCCTCCTTGGCCGTGTCGCTCACGAAGTCGCCGCCCGCGCAGCCGCCCTGGAAGGTGTGGTAGAGCCCCATCCAGTGACCCACCTCGTGCACCAGGGTGTCGCCCAGGTCGTAGTGCTCGTAGCTGCCCCCGGGCATGGTGTCGACGTTGAGGGTGACCCCGTCCTGCTTGAGCTCGTCGGCTGCCTGCCAGGGGAAGCTGCTCCAGCCGAAGATCACGCCCATCGAGGTGTTGGTGCGCGGCTTGGTGAAGTAGATGTTCAGCGCGGCCGGGCCGCCGTCGTGCAGCCGGCGCTTCATCTCCCGATGCGCGCTCTCCTGCATCAGCGCGGTGCGCCACCGCTGGTTCGTCACCCGCTCGAAGGTCTTCACCGAGAAGTTGAAGTCGGTGGGCTCGCTGGCGTTGGACTGATTGCCGTCGAAGGCGCGCTGCAGCAGGTCCACCTGGGCCAGCACCTTGGCCCTGGTCGGGCCCTGCGAGGTGCCGTCGATGACGTGCACGTGCACCGGGACCGTCGCCGCGAGCCGCGCGCCGTCGCGTCGGCGTTGTGGTGACGTGCGCTGCAGCGCACGGTCGAGCCGGCGCTCGACCGCTCGAGTCTCTGCAGGCGGAAGGTCGGCGTGGTCCCTGCCGCGAAGGCCGGGGCCACCGCTCCTCGCCGCGGACCCGGTGACACAGGAGGACTCCTGGGCGCGAGGCTCGGCGGCGGTCGCCGGCGCGGCGAGGGCCACCGACGCGAGCAGGACGGCTGACGCGGACACGAGCGTGCCCGCCTGACGTGGTCTGGTCATCACTCGTCGTCTTTCTTGAGGCCTTCCCAGGCCTCTTTGCACTCCGGACAGGTCGGGTACTTCTGGGGATCCCGGCTAGGGACCCACACCTTGCCGCACAACGCGAGCACAGGGGTGCCCATCACCATCGCCTCGGTGAGCTTGTCCTTCGGGACGTAGTGCGAGAAACGCTCGTGGTCGCCGTCGTCGGTGGGGACCCGCTGCTTCTCGGTCTCCTCGATCGTCTCGACACCGGGGCTCATCTGCGTGCTCACCCAAGGAGTCTACCGGCCGAGCAGTTAGTTCATCGTGGGATCGGCGGGACAGGTGGAAACCCAGGCGAGCTCGCCGGGCTGACGGCGCAGCACCCGCTTCCAGAGGGCTCCCGGGTCTCCGGTGAGCAGGTCCGAGGGCTCGGACGCGACGACGTACCACGACCCCTCGGCGAGCTCGGCCTCGAGCTGTTCTCGTCCCCAGCCCGCGTAGCCGATGAAGATCCGCATCCCCGAGACGGCCGGGACGACGAGCTCGGTGGGGGTGTCGAGGTCGAGCATCCCGGTGTCGTCGAAGAGCCGGCGCCATCCGATCGGCTCACCGTCGGGACTGGGCAGCGTTGCTACCCCCAGGGCCGAGTCGAGGCTGACCGGCCCGCCGTGGAAGAGCACCCCCGGCTCGCCGACCACGTCCGACCAGTGCGGCAGGACATCCCCGACCGGAACCGGCGACGGCCGGTTCAGCACCACGCCGAGCGCGCCGTTGTCGTCGTAGTCGAGCAGGAGTACGACGCTGTGCGCGAAGTTCGGGTCGACCAGAGCCGGTGCGGCCACGAGCAGCCTCCCCGCGCCGACCAGGGACGCCCCCGAGTCCGTCATGAGACCGGAGCCTCGACGGCCCGCCTGACCGCGGCCGCGACCGAGGTGTGCACGTCGGCGTGGAAGACGCTGGGGATAATGTAGTTCGCGTTCAGCTCCGCCGGCAGGACGGCTGAGGCGATCGCGTCCGCTGCCGCCACCAGCAGACCCGCCTCGATCTGCGACGCGGATGCGTCGAGCAGACCACGGAAGACACCGGGGAAAGCCAGCACGTTGTTGATCTGGTTCGGGTAGTCCGAGCGTCCGGTCGCCACGACGGCAGCATGCTTGCGCGCGTCCCCCGGGTCTATCTCCGGCACCGGGTTCGCCAGTGCGAAGACGATCGCGTCGTCAGCCATGGCCGCGACATCGTCGCCGCTGAGCAGGTCCGGGGCGGACACCCCGACGAACACGTCCGCGTCGACCATCGCGCCCTGGAGGCTGCCGGTGAGCTGGGCCCGGTTGGTGGCCTCGGCGAGCCAGCGCAACGACTCGTGCAGCCCCGCGCGGTCGCGGTGGATCACCCCCTCGATGTCGGCGACCACGACGTCCTGCGCCCCGGCCTCGAGCAGCACCCGGAGGATCGCCGTACCAGCAGCGCCGGCCCCGGAGAGCACGACGCGCACGCTGCTCATCTCCTTGCCCACCACACGCAGCGCGTTCTGGAGCGCGGCCAGCACGACGATCGCCGTGCCGTGCTGGTCGTCATGGAAGACCGGGATGTCGAGGCACTCGCGCAGCCGAGCCTCCACCTCGAAACACCGGGGAGCCGAGATGTCCTCCAGGTTGATCCCGGCGAAGCCGGGTGCGATCGCCTTGACGATGTCGACGATCGCGTCGGCGTCCTGGGTGTCCAGGCACAGCGGCCATGCGTCGATCCCGGCGAACCGCTTGAACAGCGCCGACTTGCCCTCCATGACGGGGAGGGCCGCCGCAGGTCCGATGTTGCCGAGACCGAGCACGGCCGAGCCGTCGGTGACCACGGCGACGGCGTTGCGCTTGATGGTCAGGCGGCGGACGTCCTCGGGGTTGGCGACGATCGCCTCGCACACGCGGGCGACCCCCGGCGTGTAGACCATCGATAGGTCGTCGCGGTTGCGGATGGGGTGCTTGGAGGCCATCTCGATCGTGCCCCCCAGGTGCATCAAGAAGGTGCGGTCGGAGACCTTGTGCACCGCCACGCCCTCGAGCGCGCGCAGCGCCTCGACGATCCGGTCGGCGTGCCCGGTGTCGCTGGCGGCGCAGGTGACGTCGATGCGGAGCCGGTCGTGACCCGACGCGGTGACGTCCAGGGCGGTCACCGTCCCGCCGCTGCCCTCGACTGCGGTGGTCAGCTGGCTGATCGCGCCGCCCCCGGCGGGGAGCTCGAGCCGGACGGTGATCGAGTAGGAGATGCTCGGCGTGGAGGCCACCGGCACATCGTGCCATGTGCGCCACCGCGCAGGAGGCGTGGCGCGAGGGGCTCAGGCGGCCGCGGCGCGCTCCTCGATGGCGCGTCCGGCGTGCTCGGCGCTCCGGTCGGCGATGCTCGCCTGGCCGGCCATCGCGGCCATCAACGTCCAGTCCTTGCGGCGCGAGCGCGAGAGCGCGGTGGCCATCGACTCGTCGACCGGCTCGTCGGCGTAGTGCTCGAAGATGGGGTGGACGCCGGGCAGGTCCGCGTCGGCGCGGCGCCAGGCCGCGACCACGGCGGCCTCGAGGTCCATCGGCTGCTCCATCAGCTCTCGCTCGATGGCGCCGGCCAGCCGGGTGTGCCAGCGCAGGCCGAGTGCGCCGACCAGCTCGGTCTCGTCCTCGAAGGTCTCGGCGACTCCAGGCAGGTGCGCGGGGAGCACGCCGTCGCGGCGGCGTGCCGCCTCGGCGAGCACGGCTCGCAGGACGTCGTCACGGTGGTGGTGAGCAGCCCAGGTCATCGGGTTCCCTCTCGGTTGACATACCGTTGGTACGTACCAAGAGTACGACGCCGTACCCAGAGTATGCAACGTACTCAATTGTGATCTCGCCCACCGGCGCGAGGACGCCCGGGTCTATGCTCAGACGGGTGACGACTCGGGTGCCGGCGAAGGTGATGCGCAAGGTCCCCCGTACCTCGCGCCGGGCGGAGTACTCCGCCTCGACCAAGCGCGCCCTGGTCGACGTCGCGGGCGACCTGTTCACCGAGCAGGGCTACGCCGGCACCAGCCTCGACGAGATCGTTGCGGGGGCACGGGTCACCAAGGGGGCCCTCTACCACCACTTCAGCGGGAAGCAGGCCCTCTTCGAGGCGGTCTTCGAGCAGGTCGAGGCCGACGCCGCGAAGGTGATCAGCAAGGCGGTGCGCGACCGCGACGACCCGTGGGAGAAGGCGATGTCGGGCCTTCGGGCCTTCCTCAGCGTCGTCCAGGCGCCGCCGTACAAACGGATCGTCATCGCCGAAGGTCCCGCCATCTTGGGCTACGAGCGGTTCCGGGAGCAGGAGGAGCGCTCCACGTTCGGGATCGTGCAGGGCATCGTGTCCTCGGTGCTCTCCTCGTCTGCCTACGAGCTCGACGAGTCGATGGTGGAGACCTTCAGCCGGGTGTTCTTCGGCGCGATGTCGGCAGCGGGGGCCAGCGTGTCCGAGGCCGAGGACCCCAGGCGGGCGAGCGCCCAGGTGGAGACGGCGCTCGCCTTCATCCTCACCGGGCTGCGGCATCTCGCGGAGTCCGGGGTCCGCCTCCCCGACCCCGACGACCTGATCACCGACTGACCCTGCTGGTCCTGATGACTCTCAGGGGCGGACGGCGACGTTCCCACCGTTGACCGGCACCAGCTCCATCCAGACCTTGCCGGCGGGGACGCTCAGCTTTTTCCCGTTACGCATCAGAGACAGCGGCGCGTCGAGGCCGGGCTTGCGCCAGGTGCCGCGCACCATCCGGCCGCCGTGGAAGACCATCGCCTGACCGGTGCCGGTGAACTTCGTCTCGGGGACGGGGTTCCCGCCCGGGTCCAGGTAGCCGGCGTCACCGATGCGCACCCGCAGCACGAGCACGGTCTTCGGCACGAAACGGTCTACGTCCTTGGCCTGGCTGGTGAGGTTGACGTAGGAGCCGGCGCGGTACTGCCAGTTCGTGGTCTGCGCCGGTGAGAACTGCACGCCTATGCCCGTGGCGCGCGGACCCGGCGGGAAGTCCTTGTCGCCCCAGGGCAGGTAGCTCTCGGGCACCCCGGGACTGTTGAGCGTCTCGGCGAGCTCGGGCAGGTTGTTGAACAGGTTGTACGGCGCCGCCCGCGCATCGTCGCGGTAGAAGCCGGCTCCGTCGTTCTCGGTGAGGGTGCGGAGGTTGGCCTCCTTCATCCGCCGCACCGTGAGACGCGCGCCTCCACTGGCGACGATGACCCCGCGGGCGGGCTTGACGATCCCGATGTCGGTGGCGCGGATCGAGCGGACCGGGCCTACCGTCTTTGGCAGGCTCGAGTAGTAGAAGACCGCGAGACGGGTCACCCCACCCTCCACGAGCTCCTCAGCGACGAGATCGGCCTTGCCGAGGCCGACCTGGGGGCGGCTGGGCGCGGTGTTGTCGATCTTCACGACCATCACCGGGTAGTCGGGCGCGTCACCCTCTGCCGGCAGCCCGGTCAGCGGCCAGCGCCCGGAGAGGGTCCCGCCACCGGCGATGTTCTGGTCCCCGGGCCCGTCCTTCCCGCCCGGCCCGGAGTCGTTGCAGCCGGCCAGGGCCAGCGACGCTGCCACCGTCAGGACGGCCACGGCGCGCAGGCGAGAGCGCGGGGAGGTGCGTGTCATGCACGCAAGTCTGACGCAGGCCTCGCGCCGGTGTCCGCACAAAGCCCTGCTTTCTCGGCAGTTTCTCAGCTCACCAGGTGCCGATGGTCAGCAACCCAGCCTCAGACGCGGGCGCCGCCGTCGACGTACAGGATCTGGCCGGTGATGTAGGCGGCCTCGTCACTGCACAGGAAGGCAGCGGTAGCGGCGATGTCCTCGGGGTAGCCGACGCGGCGAAGCGGGTTCGAGGCGGCGGCCGCCTTGCGGAACTCCTCCGGCTCCACGCCCACGCGTCGTGCCGTGTCGTCGGTCATGTCGGTGACGATGAAGCCCGGCGCGATGGCGTTCGCGTTGATGCCGAACGGGCCGAGCTCGACGGCCAGGGTGCGGGTGAACCCCTGCAGCCCCATCTTCGCCGCGGAGTAGTTGGCCTGCCCGCGGTTGCCGAGCGCGGAGACGCTGGAGAGGTTGATGATCTTCCCGTACTTCTTCTCGACCATGTGTTTCTGCACGGCTCGCGTCATCAGGAACGACCCCCGAAGGTGCACGTTCATCACCATGTCCCAGTCGTCCTCGGACATCTTGAACAGCAGGTTGTCACGGGTCACGCCGGCGTTGTTGACCAGGATGTCGGGAGGGCCAAGCTCGGCCACGACCCGGGCGACAGCGGCTTCGACGGAGGCAGCGTCCGAGACGTCGCAGGCGACCCCGACCGCCTTCTCCGCGCCGAGTCCCTTGGCCGTGGTCTCGGCTGCGCCCTGGTCGAGGTCGAGTACGGCGACCGCCGCCCCCTCCTCGGCGAACCGTTGGGCCGTCCCCGCCCCGATCCCCCGAGCGGACCCGGTCACGATCGCCACCCGCCCGGCAAATCGACTCATGCCCACACCGTAGCGCTGGCGCCGACCCCGACCATCGGGTGGTCGAGCTTGTCGAGACCACTCTCCTCAGACCTTGGTCGCGGTGCCCAGGTAGACGTAGCTGAGCACCTTCGGGCCCTTCTCGTAGAACGTGTCGAGCGACTCGGTGACGAGCCCGCTGCCCGCGACGAGGTCGGCGATCGGGCGGTTGAGGTGACATCCACCCGCGACCCGACCCTGGATCGGCTGCAGCCGGGCCTGCCACCGAGCAACGGAGGGGTCGGGCGCCAGGCCGTGCTCGACGAAGTGCAACCGCCCGCCGGGCTTCAGCACCCGCACGATCTCGGCGAGCGCGGCCCGCAGGTCGGGGATGGTGCACATCGTGAACGTCGACAACGCGGCGTCGAGGCTCTCGTCCGGCAGGTCGAGGCGCTCCCCGTCCAGGCCGGACCTGCGCACCGGGGTCGAGGACGCGTCGAGCCGCTTGCGCGCCAGCCGCCAGGCGACGTCGGAGGGCTCCACAGCGTTCACGGACCGGACGGCAGCGGGGTAGTGCGGGATGTTGAGTCCGGACCCGAACCCGATCTCGACGACGTCGCCGCGCAGTCCTTGGCAGGTCCGTTCGCGCAGCGGCGGGATCTCCTTGGTGTCCAGCGCCTTGTCGATGATCCGCGGCAGCACGCGGTCGGTCCACCAGGGCACGACTACCTCTCCCCCGACAACGATGCGCGCAGGCGGTCGACGTACTCCTGTGTCTCGGCCTCGTCGGCGTACTTCGTCCGCGGCCAGAAGAAGCCGCGCAGGCCGTCGCCTTTCGTGCGGGGCACGACGTGCATGTGCAGGTGGGCCACGCTCTGGCTGACCACGTTGTTGACGGCCATGAAGGAACCTTGCGCGCCGAGGCCCTCGACCATGGCACTGGCCAGCTGCTGACCGGCTTCGAGGAACGCCTCGCGCAGCTCCGCCGGCAGGTCCGGCAGGGTGACGACATGCTGACGCGGCACGAGCAGGGTGTGCCCTTTGAAGACCGGTCGGTGGTCGAGGAAACCGACCATGGCGGGCGTCTCGAGTACGACGCCCGCCGACACGCGCCCGGCTGCGATGTCGCAGAACAGACAGTCAGGCACGTGTCATGGTCGAGGTCAGCTCCTCGTCGAGTCCGGCCTCCTCGAGGTCACTCCCTCGGCAAGCCCGATCAGGATGACTGCGGCAATCACGGCGAACACGAAGCCGAGGAAGTCGAGCTCGAAGATCTCGCCGGTGCCGATCAGGCTCGCGATCAGCCCGCCGATGATGGCACCGCCGATGCCGAGCAGGATGGTGAGGAGCATGCCGATCCGCTGCCGGCCGGGCTTGATCAGGCGGGCGAGCACGCCGATCACGACGCCGATGAGGATGAGACCGAGAATCTGAATAATGTCCATGTCGCCTCCTGGTGGCTCTGGTGGGCACAAGCCTAGCCACAACTGTGTCCGCCACTGCCTGACGCGGCCGTGGTGGCCCATCCGTTGTGCGGTGGGGTGTTCACGAAAATGGATCTTGGCAGATCACGAGGTGGTTTCTCAGTCATGGGCTTCCTGCTTGCACACTCCACGTCCAGTTCTTGCACATCTCACTCCGCCCCCGTAGGACGTGCGAGAAACCGAACTGAGGGCTGGGACGATGTGCGGCCCCCTTGTTCCGCTCGGCACCGACTCGACCACTCAGTACGCCGTCTGCCGGCGGCGTACTGGCTGTCGTTGGGTTCGTTTCTCCAAGCTGACTACGTCTCGTCGGAGTTGAGGACACGCTGTTGCAGCAGCGCGTACGTGACTAGTGCCCGTTCCTGCTCCCGGCTCAAACGTGACGTCATGCCCTGCATGCGGTCGAAGACATCCAGAGAAATCGTCGAGCTTTGGTGGTTCTCCGACGCCACCGCCGCAGGAATCGCGTCCAACTTTCGCTGGCAGAATGCGCTCAGTTGCATTGCGGCCTCGTCGAGCGTGGGGAAGATGTCGCTCAAAAGCGACCGGATCTCCTGGTCCCACTCAGCGTCAGACCGCGGTGTGGGCTGGCCTTTCGCCCAGGAGCCAGACCACGCGATTCCTTTACCATCGGACTGCAGGAAGCGGGCGAGTTCTTCTCGTGACGGACGCGCTCGACTGGCTTCGCCGACCGGGGCGAGGGCGTCCCCACCGGAGTCGGAGTCACTGGCCGTGGATTCGGGCGTTCGCTCGGCTGCGATCCACTCCCCCAAGGCCTCGACAAGATCGATCCTTTTGCGCATGCTCGAGGCGTTCGTCTCAATCCATGGCGACGACGAGCGTGCAGCATCGCTGAGCAAACTATCCTCCAGAGCGCCGAGTCGACGATCCCGCAGACACATCCGGCTGATCTTGTGAGCTAACTCGGCCTCAACGTGGTCTCGCGGTCGCAGGTCCCCGACAATGTTGTTGAGGAACTCGTTCACTTCGTCAGCGTCCTCGGCCAGAGGACCGCACTCGATAGGACGAGCCTGCGCGTACACCCCATGCTTGAGGCTGTTGCTCGCACTGCGTTGCTTTCCTTGAGCGGTCCTGGGTCCGGTTGAGCGCTGAGCGTTCCCACGATTAGCCGCGAGACGCGCGGGAGAGGGATCTGGTCGTTCAGGGGTCGTCATGTCCATCCTTCCGATCGGTCGACAGACCGGAGCGTCCGGTCTCCCTCTCTGTATCGGCACTTTGGGTGCATCAACCTTCGTCCCGACCGAACCGGCCCACCCACAAACCCACCCTGAATGTTATATACCGGGGCAAAGTTTTTTTAGCCGTCAGCCAGGAGAGATGTTCTGCGTTCGGTGCCCGGGCCTAGAGGCACGACCTTCAGTCCGCAACACGATCTCCAATGCATGCGACTTGGTGGTGCCGACCGGGCTCCCCCAGCCACAGTCATTATGGGTCTGCTTGGCCTTCGCTCGGTTGTCGGCGACACATGGAAGCTGAGTTCGGCCTGGACCCGACGCTATGCCGGGCCCGCGGTCGTCGTCCCAACGGTCCGCACACAGATGTGGCAGAACCGGCTGCGCTGTGCGCGCTCTTGGGCGTCGACCTGGTCATCGGCGACGAAGCAGCCGCAATGCGATGACTGGGAAGCACTCGCAAGTAGTGTCGGTGGGCCGCGCAAGAATGGTTGCGTGAATGAATCCAATGCACAACGAAAGACGCTGGCCGGGGATGAGCCCCGGAAGACCAACCCGTACGCCAGCGAGCACACGAAACTCGCGATGGCCTGGAAGCAGCGCACCCTGACACTGCCAGACGACGCGCGGACGCCCGGCGTCTATGAGAAGCACCGCCGCGCCTACCCGTTCTGCCTCCCGGTCGAGTTCGCGTCGCACAACCTTCTCCCTGAGGTCCGCAACGGCGCGATCGACCTATTCAAGGAGCTCGACATCCCCTGGCATGACTCGGTGGCTGGCGGCCCGAGCAACCATCTGCGGGACTCGCAGGTGCAGTGTGTCAACGCACTGTTCACGATGGTCGCCGACGCCGAGCGGATCAAGCTCGCCTTCGGCGGCGCGGTCGATATCGCCGAGGTTCTGCCGATCGAGGAAGGACGGTTCCTCACGTTCGAATACATCGGGCCCACGGACTACTTCGGCGAGGGCAAGGACGTCGGCCGGCGACGGGGCACCAACTGCACCAGCGTCGACGCCGCCTTCCTCTACAAGGCCTCAGCCGGTGTAACCGAGCTGGCGCTGGTCGAGTGGAAGTTCACCGAATCGTACCTCGACGCAAAGGATCGGAAGGCGACTTCTGATGCCGTCCGGATCAGTCGGTATGCGGCTGACCTCGGCGCGAGCGACAGCCCGATCGCCCTCGACGTGCTGCCGATCGAGTTGCTTCTGGACGAGCCCTTCTACCAACTCATGCGCCAGCAACTCCTGGCCAAGCGCCTGGAACACGACCGCGTGCTCGACGCCGAGGTCGTGAGGGTGCTACACGTTCTCGCTCCCGAGAACACGGGGTACCAGGACTCTCTCGCCCGAGCCGAGCACCGCGCCCTCGGCAGCACCGTCGACGATGTCTGGACGGAGCTTCTGCGGACGCCCGACCGGTTCCTCCACGTCGACCCCAAGGTGTTCCTCGACCCGTCCGTCACCAGCGACGAGTACGTCGACCGCTACTCCCCCGCGGCAGGCAATGCCTGAGGTGACCGTCGTCCTCGGCGACGTCGCCGAGCAGCGAGTCGACGCGATCGTCAACGCCGCCAATAACCACATGCGAGGCGGAGGCGGCGTCGACGGAGCGATCCATCGCGCAGGCGGTCCCACGATCCTCGCCGACTGCAGCGCCCGCTTCCCCGACGGTCTCGACACCGGCGACGCCGGCTGGACGACGGCCGGGCTCATGCCCGCTCGCTGGGTGATCTACACCATCGGTCCCAACTACCGCGCCGGCCAGACGTACCGCGGTCTGCTGACCTCGTGCTACCGACGTAGCCTCGAAGTGGCCGACGACCTGGGCGCAAGCACCGTCGCCTTCCCGCTCATCAGCTCAGGCATCTACGGCTGGCCTCAGGACGATGCTGTGTGCGCGGCGGCGAGACCCTGCGAGCGACCGAGTCGCAGGTCCCGCGAGGCGAGGATCGTGGCTTTCAACACTGAGACGCTGTCATCGATGCAGACTGCTCTCGGCCGAACGGGATAAGGAGCCCCATGGTTTTCGCCTACTGCCCTCAGCACGCAGACGAACAAGTCGACGGCGTCTGGGCCAACGACGAGGACGGCTGGAGCTTCACCTGCGATCGCAGCGGCCACGTCCTTCCCGGAAACTACACCTGGACGAAGCAGCTGGAGCCGCCGGCAGGAGTCGCTTATACCGGCGTGGTAGAGGAGCTCGGCCTAGCGGTCGAGCTGCCTGCCGCACTCAAGCGACATACCGGAGTCTGGGTCGAGTACGGCGTACTGGAGGCCGCCTACGCAGCGAGCCGACCGGCCGACTGGGAACGGCTCGTCACGATGTACGGCCACCGAGCGCTGGGGCCATCCACCTACACGGCGTCGAAGTTCCTTGCCAGAACTTTGAGCAACCTCGCGCGGCAAGGAGCCGTGGTCCTGCGCATGGGACCCGCCACCGGATTGTGGGCGAACAACAGCACCATCTCCTGGTGGTCGCTCCCACCGGAACCCGAATGGGATCTCAGGCACTCCTTTGACGACAGCAAACTCACCTTCGAATACGTCCCGGGACAGACTGCGTCGTAAACAGGACCTCTGCGGGTGGGAGACCGAGCGACCGGAGCACGCGCTGGAGGACTAGGCGGGCAGAGAGGCTCTCGACGCGAGCCACTGGCTCGGGTCCACGTTGTCGGGTCCGTAGATGCTCCCGTTGTGGGTGTGCACCTCGACGGGGTGCAGAACGCGCCGATCACTGAGTCCGGGATTACGCGACCTACGAGGCGCTCGCCAGCGAACACGACGCCGCCAACCCGATCTCACCGATTTCTCCGACGCCGTAAGGGCAGCCGTGACCGAGCTCAGCGGTGGGCATCGTCTGGCCATTCTCGACGTCGGTTGCGGCACTGGCCGGGTCCTCGACCTCGGGCTCAGCGAGCCCGAGCGGTACGCAGGCGTCGACCCGAGCACGCCGATGCTCAACCAGAATGAGGAGCTGATCGGCCGGACGATTCGAGGCCGCCGTGGTGAGGTGCTGCTGGCCAGCAAGTTCGGGCTGGTGTGGCGTGATGGCATCGCTGGCGGCTTCGACGTGCGGGCCGACC
>Ga0136622_10000269_pt1 | contig 20835 bp, 23 predicted proteins | sample AntDrymUQ4482106_2_FD_104803 | JGI IMG/M metagenome (GOLD analysis project Ga0136622, IMG submission 104803) | Polar desert sand microbial communities from Dry Valleys, Antarctica - metaG UQ448 (21.06) | ecosystem: Environmental > Terrestrial > Soil > Desert | place: Antarctica: Dry Valley...
CTGGCCACCGCCGCGAGCGCAGGACGGTCGCGGCTCCGAGCACCAGCGCCAGACCACCTGCCAGTACGGCGATCAACGCGCCGTCACCACCCGTCGTCGTGAGAGCACCGGCCGGCAGACCGACGTCGAGTGCCACGTCCTGTGCTCGCCCGACGGACACTGCGCCGAGCCACGGCGTGGCAGCGGCCACGATGCCCACCCCGGCGACCAGGATGACCAGCCCGATCGCCAGTCGGCCCCACCGCCGGGTCGCCAGCAGACCCACCGCACCGGCCAGGACGACGAGGGCCAGGCCGGGCACCAGCGGGGCAACGGTGGCCCCTGAAACCGTCTCGGCGACCGGCGGCAGCGGGGCCTCGCGGACGACCCGGAGGTCCAGCCACGAACGGTCGCCCGCGACCAGCCCCAGCGCTCCGGCGCCGGCCGTCAGCAGCACCGCGACGGTCAGCTCCCGCCGTGCACCGCTTGATACGTCCGTACGGCTGATCGCCATGGCAGCCAAAGCTACGGACGTTGTGGCAATGCGGTGGCCTGCTGCACCGGGGTCATGGTCTGGGCGGTGGCGATCGCCTGTAGCACCGCGCTTGCCTTGGCGAGGGTCTCCCGTTCCTCGTCCAGCGGGTCGCTGTCGGCGACGATCCCGGCGCCGGCCTGCACGTAGGCGACGCCGTTGCGGATGAGCGCCGTCCGGATCGCGATCGCCATGTCGAGGTCCCCGGCGAAGTCGAGGTACCCGACAGTGCCGCCGTACAGGCCCCGGCGTACGGGCTCCAACGCTTCGATGATCTCCATCGCCCGTGGCTTGGGCGCCCCGGACAGCGTTCCGGCCGGGAACGTCGCGGCCAGCACGTCAAAGGCGGTGCGACCCTCGGCCACCTCCCCGACGACGGTGGAGACGATGTGCATGACGTGGCTGTACCGCTCGATGCCCATGAAGTCGAGGACCTCAACGGTCCCGGGCGCGCAGACCCGGCCGAGGTCGTTGCGGCCTAGGTCGACCAGCATGAGGTGCTCCGCGCGTTCCTTGTCGTCGGCCAGCAAGTCGGCGGCCAACTGCTGGTCCTCCTCGGGTGTCTGCCCGCGCCAGCGGGTACCGGCAATCGGATGCATCAGCGCCCGCCCGCCGGTGACCGTGACGAGCGCCTCCGGGGACGAGCCGACCACGTCGGTCCCGTCCGGGAAACGCAACAGGTACATGTAGGGGCTGGGATTCGTCGTACGCAGCACCCGGTAGACGTCCAGCGGGTCCGCGCCCGGCTGCATCTCGTAGCGCTGGGACAGCACGACCTGGAACGCCTCACCGGCCCGGATCTCCTCCTTGGCCCGCTCGACGGCGCCCGGATAGTCACCGGCCGCGGTCCGCGAGGTGAATATCGGCTTCCTCGGGTGCAGCGTCGACACGGTCGGCGGCGTGGGTGCGGCGAGCCCGGCGGTCATCGCGTCCAGCCGGGCGACCGCCTCGTCGTACGCCGTGGACCGCTCGCCCGGGCCGGGCATGACGTTCGCCACGAGCAGGATCGAGCCGTCGGAATGGTCGAGGACCGCCAGGTCCGTGGCCAGCATCATCGCCAGATCGGGCAGCCCCAGGTCGTCCCGCGCGGTGGAAGGAAGCCGCTCGAGCCGGCGTACGGCGTCGTAGGCGAGGTAGCCGACCAGCCCACCGGTCAGCGGCGGCAGATCGGCGCGGCGGGGCGACCGCAGCGCCAGCGTGGTCTGCCGCAGCGCCGTCAGCGGGTCCGCTGACACCGGGGCGACGGGCGCCGGCCCCACCCACGCCGTCCGGCCGTCGATCTCGGTCAGGACCGCGGGACAGCGGACGCCCACGAATGAGTATCGCGACCAGGACCTGCCCTGCTCGGCGGATTCCAGCAGGAACGTTCCGGACCCGCCGGCCAACTTGCGGTAGACCCCCACCGGCGTCTCTCCGTCGGCGAGCAGCCGACGGGTGATCGGAACCACGCGGTGCTCTTCCCCGAGCGCCTCGAACTCCGGCCGGGTAGGTGTGTCCGAGCCGAAGACCATGCATCCCATTCTTGTCAGTGGCTCACCGGCCGGCTCGGCCAGGCACCGCCTCGAGCGGGCCGTCGTCGAAGCAGCTGCGGTCGCCGGTGTGGCAGGCCGGGCCTTCCTGGTCGACCCGGACCAGCAGCGCGTCGCCGTCGCAGTCCAGTGCCACCGTCCGGACCCACTGCCGATGCCCGGAGGTGTCGCCCTTGGCCCAGTAGTCCTGGCGGCTGCGGGAGAAGTAGGTGACCCGACCGGTGGTCAGCGTCCGTCGTAGCGCCTCGTCGTCCATCCACCCGAGCATGAGCACCTCGCCGGTGTCGTGCTGCTGGGCGATCGCGGGGACCAGGCCGTGCTGGTCGCGTTTGAGCCGAGCCGCGATCGCCGGATCGAGCGAGCTCACTGCCTCCACTGCGGATTCTGCGCCTGCTTCTTCTCGGAGATGAACCGGCTCACCGCGCTGTTGAGCGCCAGGACGAGCGCGACGACGGGCATGACGGCGAAGAACAGGGGGATGACGACTGCGCCCTCGCTGTCGGCCCCTTCCAAATCCGTTCCCAGCGTGGAGATCCGGATCAAGTAGTACGCGACGAGGGCGAGCTGGAGTCCGTTCCCAACGAGCAGCATCAGCCGGCCGCTGCCGCTCGTGACCTGCACGGCACCGAAGATGAGTAAACCGACGGAGACCAGCTGCACGATCCCGATCAGGAGGAGTTCGGTCACCGAGGTCCCGGCGGCAAGCACGAAGAACGAGCAGAGCAGCACGATGCCGGCCTGGATGTAGCTCAGGACCGCCGCAGCCAGCGCAGCGCCGGGCCGCTCCGGCCCCGCTGACGCACCGGGTGGGCCGCCGTACTGGGCCGGATAGCTCGGCTGGCCGTAGGGATTCCCGTAGGCGGGCGGGTAGCCGCCGTACGGTGGGGGCGGCGTGTACGCCGGCTGCGCGAACGATTCGGTGCTGCCGTACGGATTCTGCGGTCCCTGTGGATGTTCCTGCTGCCCCCCGGATGGGTTCCAGGAGCTGGGCGGCTGCGACATGGATTCTCCTCTGTACGGCGCCAACCTTTAATGAGGTCGACGCCGCACAGGCTAGACGACGCGAGCCGGCATCAGCAGGTCATCCGGCTACCCCGTGCTGGTGAAGCTCCTGCTGTCGAGCCGCCTGGAGACCTGGGCCTGGAACAGGTCGTCCGTGGCGGTGCAGCGTCACGGCATGCCCGGTCGGCGGCAGCGTCACGGCGGTGACGTCGTCGGAACCCGTGAGCAGGGCCGCCTGCTCGGAAGCCGGCACCGGATAGATCCGGTCCTGCCCGCCGATCAGCACGAACGTCGGCACGTCGATCTCGTCGACATTGGCGATTAGTCCACCGCGGTGTTGTAGGACAGCACGTCACCGCACGGGTCACGGTTGCGGACGGCGGCCGTGGTGGCGACCACGACGGGGTCGGCGTTGCGGACGAAGAAGTGCGCCGAGACGACGTCCTGTGGCGTCGCGCCGGAGAAGACGTAAAAGTCCTCGCCCTCGGCAGCGCCGGTCAAGCACTCGAACCTCGCGCGAGCGGCCGCCTTCCTGGCGAGCGGAGAGAAGGCCACGACCGAGACATGCCCGTCGCGGGCCCGCTCCGCGGCGAAGTCATAGCCGGGAAGCAGCTCAAATTCGTGAAGAACTCCCCATAGCTCAATCCGTGCAGGTACAGCGTCACGGCGTCGGCGTCATCCAGGGCGCCGGCCGGGCCGACGAGATGCCCGCGGACCTGATAGTCCCACCGTCGCTGGCGCAGTCGATCGCTGTCCGGTTGATGTTCTGAACCGTGAACGACACGCTCCGCTCCACGACCCGGGTCGCGGCCGGCTCGCTCGTCTCGGCCTGCGCAGCCGGCGCGACGAGTGCCCCGAGCGCAACGGTCAGCAGAGCAACCGCGGCGACCCGGCCGCGGCGTAGCGCATGCATCATGAATTGATCCCCGTGCGTCTGGTGGAACAACGACACCGCCGTACCCCGCGTCGGGTCGCCAAACTCGGGTCGGCCCACGTCACCGGCTGTGCTGAGCCGCCCACGAGGCGTGCATCCGGGCGTACGGCCCGGGAACGCTGAGGAGTTCGGTGTGCGAACCGCGCTGCACGACGCGACCGGCGTCGACGACGATGATCTCGTCGGCGGCCTCCGCCGTCGACAACCGGTGCGCGATCGTCAGCGTCGTCCGACCGCGGGTCAGCGAGTCCAGCGCCCGGGTCAGCCGGACCTCGGTGGCCGGGTCCACCGCCGAGGTCGCCTCGTCGAGGACGAGCAGATCCGGGTCGGCGACGTACGCCCGAGCCACGGCGACGAGCTGCCGTTCGCCGACGGACAGGGACTCACCACGCTCCCCGGCGAGGGTGTGGATTCCGCGGGGCAGGCCGTACACCCAGTCGTCGAGCCCGAGCGCGACGAAGGCCGCCTCGATATCGGCGTCGCCGAGCCCGCTCTGGCCGTATCGCACGTTCTCGGCGATCGACGTGGCGAACAGGAACCCGTCCTGCGGCACCATGACCACCCGATCGCGCAGCGATGAGAAGCGGACCTCGGACAGCGGTACGCCGCCGAGCAGCACCCGGCCCCGCGTCGGATCCATCAGGCGGGTCAGCAGCTTGGCGAAGGTCGTCTTCCCGGAGCCGGTCTCCCCGACGACGGCCACCCGGCGGCGCGGGGCGATGCTCAGGTCGACGTCGGTGAGCACTTCCGGGCCGGTCGGGTAGCTGAAGTGCACGTGCTCGAAGCGGACCCCGAGCGGTCCGGCCGGCAGCACCCTCCCGGCGGCACCGGGATCGGCGACGTCCGGGGCGGTGTCGAGCACGTCGAGGACACGGCGGAAGCTGGCGAGCGCGTTCTGCGCCTCGTTGAGCACCTCGGTGGCGATCTGCACCGGTCCGATGAACAGCGTCACCAGGAACAGGAACGCGATGAGCGTTCCCGGGCTCAGTCCGCCGGCCAGCCCGAGCAGGACGCCCACCACGATCACGCCGGTGTTGGCCAGCGCGGCGACGAACTCGCCGGTGCCGAAGAACAGGGCGCTCTGCCGTTGCGCCTTGACCGCGGTGCGGTAGTGCCGGTCGATGGCAGCGTCGATCCGTCGCCCCGTGCGACCCGCGATGCCGTACGCCCGGACCGTCTGCGCGCCGACCACGGACTCCGAGATCGCGCCGAGCATGTCCCCAACCCGCTCCCGAACCTGCCCGTAGGTCGTGGCCAGCCGACGCTGGAAGAAGCGCATGGACGCGATCATCGGTATGAAGCACAGGTACACGAGCAGGGTCAGCTGCCAGCTGTAGACCGCCATGATGACGCTGGCGACGACGAGCTGGCCCAGGCTGAGTACGCCGAGGATGCCGCCCCACTGCATGAAGATCGACAACTGGTCGACGTCGCTCGTCACGCGGGACACCAGCGATCCGCGACGCTCCGATTGCTGGTGCAGCATCGAGAGGTCGTGCACGTGGCGGAACGCCCGCACCCGCAGGGACGACAGCGCAGTCTCGGTCGACCGGAACAGCCGGTAGTTCATCGCGTACGCCGACACCGCCGTTACCGCGATCGCGACCAGGCACAACAGCACGACGAGGCGGACCAGCCCGTAGTCCGGGCCGCCGTCGGCGAGCAGGCCGCGGTCGATGGTCTGCTGCACGGCAATGGGTACGACGACCCGCCCGGCGGTGGCCAGCAGGGCCAGGAGGATCGTCAGCCGCAGGCCGTCGCGGAACTCCGGGACCATCCGGGCGCCGCGCACCAGCGTCTTGATGGCACCGGTGGATGAATCGGATTGGAGCCCGGCGCGCTCGCTCATGGTTGTCATGCGGCACCCTCCTCGCGGCCGGCCGCGGCCACCTCGAGCCGACGCTGTTCAGCGGCGTCGGCGTACGCCCGGATCAGCGCGGCGTACCCCTCGGTTGAGGCCAGCAGCTCGTCGTGCGTCCCGCGGGCGACGATCCGGCCGTGTTCGACGTACACGACCTCGTCGGCCAGCATGATCGTGGCCCGGCGGTAGGCGACGACCAGCACCGAGGCGGCAAGGTCGGCGGCGCGCAGGCCGCCCAGGATGGCCGCCTCGACGGCCGGGTCCACGCTGCTCGTGGCGTCGTCCAGGATCAGCAGCCGCGGCCGGCGGACCAGCGCCCTGGCGAGTGCGAGGCGCTGCTGCTGGCCGCCGGACAACGTCGTACCGCGTTCGCCGATGCGGGTGTCGAGGCCGTCCGGCAGCGCCCGGACGAACCGGTCGGCCTGGGCCAGCGTCAGCGCCCGCCAGATCTCGTCGTCGTCGTACGCCGGATCGCTCTCGTCGCCGAGCGACACGTTCTGCCGCACCGTGTCGTCGAACAGGAACGTGGCCTGGGCGACGACGGCAGCCGCAGTGCTCAGCTCGCCCTCGCGCAGCCGGCCGATATCTGTGCCGTCGACCAGAACCTGGCCGCTGTCCGGATCGACCAGCCGGATGAACAGGCTGACCAGGGTCGACTTGCCGGACCCGGTCGGCCCGACCAGGGCGACCGTGCGCCCAGGCGGGATGTCGAGGCTGATCCGTTGGACCACCGGCTCGTCGGCGTCGGCATGCGTGAAGGTGACGTCGGCGGCGCGGAGGTGGGCCGGCGCGGACGACGGGCCGAGCCGGTCCTGGCCGTGTTTCTGCTGGCCGGTCGCGGTGAGGACGGCGCTGACCCGGTCCCAGCCCGCGACCGCTCGCGGCAGGTCGCCGAGCACCCAGCCGATCGCGCGAATGGGCAGGGCAAGCACGGTGAACAGGTAGGCGACGGACACCAGCTGGCCGGCGTCGATCGCCCCGGACTGCAGCCGGGCCGTCCCGATCAACAGCACCGCGAGCGTCCCGAGGGCCGGCAGCGCCTCCATCATCGGGTCGAACGTCCCGCGGACCTGGCCGACCGCGATCAGGCTGTCACGCAGTTCCTCGGCGTGCTGGCGGAAGCGTGCGGTCTCCGCCGCCTCGCGACCCAGGGTCTTGACCACGAGCGCACCGTCGAAGCTCTCGTGCGCGATGCCGCTGACCTCGGCGCGCAGCTGCTGCGCACGACTGACCCGCGGCGACATCACCCGGCTGTAGACCAGGTTGATGGCGAAGATCAACGGGAACACCACCAGCCCGACGAGAGCCAGCACCGGGTCGGTCACCACCAGCGCCACCGCCGTGATGAGCAGCATCACGACGGCGCCGCACGCGAACGGCAGCGGCGCGATGGGGTTCCAGGACGCCTCGACGTCGCTGTTGGCGTTGGAGAGCAGTTCGCCGGTGGGGTGCCGGTGGTGCCACGACAGAGGCAGCCGCAGGTACTGCCGGCTCACCTGCCGCCGGTACGACGCCTGCAGCCGGTACTGCATGATCCCCGCGCCGATCCGGCGGCCGAGGATTCCGATGATCTTGAGGCCTGCCACGCCGAGGATGACCAGCGCCGCCGCCGTGAGTGCGCCGGCCGCCACGGCACCTTCGCGTAGCGACGGCAGGACGACCCGGCCGGTGACCTCCCCGAGGACGAACGCGTTGGCGACGGTCATGGCGCCGAACAGGGCGCTGCACGAGAGCGCGATCGCAAAGATGCCCCGCTGCTCGCTGATCGCCCGGCCGAGCAGCCGCAGTCCCCGGCGCAGCACGGCGCCGGACGAGGGCGACGGACGGGACACAGTGACTCCAGCGAGGACCAGCGGGGGATTGACTCCAATGCTACCAGCGCTCGTTAGTCCCGCTAATCATTCATCGCCAGCGGCTCTGGCACATTGCCCCCTGAACGCGGCGACACGCCGGCCCGGCGTCGGCGTGTCGGCGCCTGCCGGGGGCAAAGCTGTGTTGGGGGTCAGCGGACGGGAATGCCGGCCCCGGCCAGGTGGGACTTGACGTCGGCGATCCGCAGCGACCCGAAGTGGAAGACACTCGCCGCGAGTACGGCGTCCGCTCCGGCCTGGACCGCCGCGGCGAAGTGCGGCAGCGCGCCGGCTCCCCCGCTCGCGACCACCGGTACGCCGACCGCTGCACGCACCAACCGGATCGAGTCCAGGTCGTACCCGTCCCGGGTGCCGTCGGCGTCCATGGCGTTGACGACGATCTCCCCGGCGCCCAACTCCTCGCCGCGGCGCACCCAGTCGAGCAGGTCCCACTCCGTCCGACGGCGTCCGCCGTGCGTGGTGACCTCGAAGCCGCTCGGCCGACCCGCGCACCGGCGGGTGTCCACCGACAGCACCACACACTGCGATCCGAATCGTTGCGCCGCCTCGGCGAGCAGCTCGGGGCGCTCGACGGCTGCGGTGTTCAGCGACACCTTGTCCGCGCCGGCCCGCAGCAGCCGGTTCACGTCCTCGGCGCTGCGCACGCCCCCGCCGACCGTCAGCGGGATGAACACCTGCTCCGCGGTCCGCCGTACGACGTCGTACGTTGTTTCCCGAGCGGAGCTGGACGCGGTGATGTCGTAGAAGACGAGCTCGTCGGCACCCTCGGCGTCGTAGGCCCGCGCGAGCGCTACCGGGTCGCCGACGTCGACGTTGTCTAGGAACCGCACGCCTTTGGTGACCCGGCCGGCGTCGACGTCGAGGCACGGAATCACCCGGACCGCCACACTCACAGCGGCTCGCGGTACGCCGTGAGCTCCACCTCGACAAGGTGGTCTGGGTGCGCCAGCCCGGCGACGGCGACCATGGTCGCCACCGGGCGGACGTCACCGAACAGCTCGCGGTGCGCCCGACCGACGTCCTCCTGCAGCGCCATGTCCGTGACATACATCCGGGTCTGTACGACGTCGGCTGGACCACCGCCGCAGCGTCCCAGCGCGTCGAGCGCGATGCCGAATGCTGTCAACGTCTGCCCACGGGCATCGCCTACGTGTGTGACCACACCGTCCACTGTGGACGTCGTACCGGCGACGAGCACCCAGGGACCTGCGGTAACCGCCCTGGAGTAGCCGACCGTCTCCTCCCACGGTCCGCCGGAGGAGAGTCTCATTGACGGCCCGCCTCGTGCGCTACGCGCACCGCTCGCTCCGCTCCTCGCTCGCTGACGCTCGCTGCGATGCTCACTCGCTCTCGGCTCATCGGACCGCGGCGAGCGCTTCAGGGAGGGAAAAGGCCCCGGAGTACAGCGCCTTGCCGACGATCGCGCCCTCGACGCCCAGCGGTGCGAGTTCCGCGAGAGCCCGCAGATCGTCCACTGTGGACACTCCACCGCTGGCCACGACGGGGCGGTCGGTGGCCGTGCACACCGCTCGGAGCAGATCGAAGTTCGGGCCGGTCAACGTCCCGTCCTTGGTGACGTCGGTGACGACGTAGCGACAGCAGCCGTCGGCGTCGAGGCGTTTCATGACCTCGAACAGGTCGCCGCCGTCCTGGGTCCAGCCCCGCGCGGCTAGCGTCGTCCCGCGCACGTCCAGGCCGACCGCGATCCGCTCGCCGTGGGTGCTGAGCGCCACCGCGCACCAGTCCGGCCGCTCCAGCGCTGCTGTACCGAGATTGATCCGGGCGCATCCCGTGGCCAGGGCCGCGTCCAGCGACTCGTCGTCACGGATGCCGCCGGACAACTCCACCTGGACGTCGAGGGTGCCGACGACCTCGGCCAGCAGTTCGCGATTGGAGCCGCGACCGAATGCGGCGTCGAGGTCCACGAGGTGGATCCACTCCGCGCCGGCCTGCTGCCACTCCAGCGCCGCCAGCAACGGATCGCCGTACGACGTCTCGCTTCCCGCCGCGCCCTGGACGAGCCGAACCGCCTGACCGGCTGCGACATCGACGGCAGGCAGCAGGACAAAGCTCACTGGTGGCTGCGCCACGTGGTCAACGGTGGCTCCGTCCCAGTGCCATCGTGACCAAGGCAGGAGTCGCCACGACGGCGACCAGGCTCAGCCCGATCCGCACGCTCCAGTCGTCCACGAGCAACCAGATCAATCCGAGCACGGCCACGACGGTGAAGACGACCATGGCCCGCTGCGCCCGGGTACGCCGGCTGAACCGCCTTCTTCCGTGGCGGGGCTGGAATATTCGGCGCCACCACGGCTGCGCGACCCCCTTGTGGTGCGGGTGCGAGTGCGGGCGTGACTGGGTCGGCGTCGAGCGCTGCTCGCGCCGCGCCGGCCCGCCGGGACGGGCGGCGAGTACCGCCTCAGCCTGCTCCCGCGTCTGTCCGGCGTCTCCGGCAGCAGCGGCAATCTCCCGCTCGGCGCGGCGCTTGGCACGTTCCTTGCTCATTTCCTACCCGCCCTCATCTCAGCCCACAGACCCAGTTGGCCAGCAGCTCAGCCCCCACGTCGCCGGACTTTTCCGGGTGAAATTGCACAGCACTGAGCGGACCCCGCTCGACCGCCGCCACGAACCTCTCACCGTGCCATCCGGTGGAAACGAGCCCGTCGCTGCCCGTTGCCGCGTAGGAGTGCACGAAGTAGAACCGCGTGGCCGGGTCGATGCCGGCGAACAGGGTGCTGCCCTCGGCTGGGACGACGGTGTTCCATCCCATGTGCGGCAGCACGTCGGCGCGCAGCCGACGTACCTCCCCCGGCAACAAGCCGAGCCCCTTGGCCGGTACGCCGTGCTCCTCGCCGCTGTCGAACAGGACCTGCATCCCGACGCAGATTCCGAGCACGGGACGGCTTTCGCCCAGCCGGTCACGGATCGTGCTCGTCGCGCCGAGGTCCTCCAATGCCTGCATGCAGGCCGCGAACGCGCCGACGCCGGGTACCACGAGTCCGTCGCAACGCCTCGCCGCCGCCAGGTCGGACGTGACCTCGACAGCGGCTCCGACCCGCTGCAGAGCGCGCTCCGCCGAACGCAGATTCCCCGACCCGTAGTCCAGGACCACGACGGACGGGGTGTTCACGGATACCTCAAGAACGCAGCCACGACGGCCAGTACGGCGCACAGCCCGATTGCCACGGCCAGCACGATGCTGCGGGTCCGCATTGCCCATGCACCCCCGAGCAAGAACCCGCCGAGGGCGAACAGCAGGACCGGCACAGTCACTTACAGGAGGCCCTTCGTGCTGGGCACGCCGGCGGTCCGGGGATCCAGCGCACAGGCCATCCGCAACGCGCGGGCCAGCGCCTTGAACTGCGCCTCGACGATGTGGTGCGCGTCGCGACCCGCTGCGAGCACCCGTAGGTGCAGCGCGATCCGCGCGTTGAACGCAAACGTCTCCATCACGTGCCGCGTCAGGCTCGTCGGGTAGTCGGGGCCGATCATCGGAGTCATGCCGTCGGGCTCGACGTGCACGCAGTACGGGCGGCCGGACAGGTCCACAGCGGCCTGCACGAGCACCTCGTCCATCGGGATGAGCGCGTCGCCGTACCGGTGGATGCCGCTCTTGTCGCCGAGCGCCTGCGCGAAGGCCTCGCCGAGCGCGATCGTGGTGTCCTCCACCGTGTGGTGCGCGTCGATCTGCAGGTCGCCCTCGGTCTGCACGGTGAGCCCGAAACCGCCGTGCTTGCCGAGTTGGCCGAGCATGTGATCGAAGAACGCAATCCCGGTCGCCACCTCGACGATCCCGTTGTGGCCGTCCAGGTCAACGACGACGTGCACCTTGGACTCACTGGTCTGCCGCTGCACCCGACCGATCCTGTTCATGGCCTGATCGTATTCGGCATCGCCGCCGCTTCAGCACCTACCGCAGCATGATCATGAGTTCTGAGACGCGTGTGGCGGCAAGGTGCCGACGTGTGGCACGGTCCGGGGGTGACCCAGGCAGAACCGGATCGAGGGCTCGGCAGGGACAACGCCGATGTCGCAGCGCCGCTGGACAGCTTGTTCATCGACGCCGCGCTCGGCCCACTGCGCCGGCTCGTCCCAGGCCGCGCCGGCCTGCGGATGGCGCGTCGGCTGGCGGCCCGGCCCGGCGTGGTCGCCCGGCGGGCGGCGACCACTACCGGCGAGCTGGCGAAGATCGTGGTCGGCACATCCGAGCTTGCACCGGACCAGAAGGACCGCCGGTTCACCGATCCGGCCTGGGCGGGCAACCCGCTGCTGCGCCGGCTGCTGCAGGCCTATCTTGCGGCCTCCGCGACGACCCGCGAGTTGCTCGACGACGCCGATCTGGAATGGCGGGACCGCGAGCGGATGAAGTTCGTGACGGACAACGTGATCGAGGCGCTGTCGCCGAGCAACGCACCGCTGGCCAACCCGGCCGCCCTCAAGGCGGCCCTGGACACCGGTGGGCGCAGCTACCTGCGGGGTGCTGCCAATTTCGTGAGGGACATGTCGGTGCCACCGCGCGTCCCGAGCATGGTCGACCGTGAAGCGTTCAATGTCGGGCTGGACCTGGCGATCACACCCGGCGAGGTGGTGTTGCGTACTGAGGTCTTCGAGCTGATCCAGTATTCGCCGCAGACCGAGCGGGTCCGGAAAGTACCCATGCTGCTCGTGCCGCCGACGATCAACAAGTACTACATCGCCGACCTCGGACCCGGACGCAGCATGGTCGAGTACTTCGTCCGATCCGGCCAGCAGGTCTTCCTGGTGTCCTGGCGAAACCCCGGCGCGGAGCACGCCGACTGGGGACTGGACACCTACGTCGCTGCGGTTCTCGAAGCGATGAGCGCCGTCGAGAACATCTGCCAGGTCGACCAGACCGTCCTGTTCTCGCTGTGCGCCGGCGGCATCATCTCCTCGCTACTGCTGGGCCATCTCGTCGACACCGGGCAGGAGGACCGGCTGGCCGGTTTCGCGCTGGGCGTGACGCTGCTGGACCAGTCGCGCGCCGGGCTGATGTCCGCGGTGACCAGCCCCGAACTCGTCAAGGTGGCCACCGCGAAATCACGGCGGGCCGGCTACCTGGACGGTCGGTCGCTGGCCGAGGTGTTCGCCTGGCTGCGGCCGGGCGACCTGATCTGGAACTACTGGGTCAACAACTACCTGCTCGGCAGGTCCCCGCCCGCCTTTGACGTCCTCTATTGGAACGCCGACACCACCCGGCTGGCCGCGGCCCTACATGCGGACTTCCTGAAGCTCGCGATCGACAATGCCCTCGTCGAGGGAACGGCGACGGCTCTCGGCAGTCAGGTCAACCTGGACAAGGCCACCGTCGACTCCTACGTCGTGGCCGGGATCGCCGACCACATCTGCCCCTGGGTGAGTTGCTACCGCAGTTCGCAGCTGCTCGGCGGGCGCACCCGGTTCGTGCTGTCCACGAGCGGGCACATCGCCGCCCTCGTGAACCCGCCGGGCAACGAGAAGAGCAACTACCGGGTGAGCGAGGACAATGCCGACGACCCGGAGACCTTCCTCGCCGAGGCGACTCGGGAGCAGGGCAGCTGGTGGCAGGATTTCGTGCCATGGCTGGCCGCACACTCCGGGAGCGACAAAGCCGCGCCCACCGCCCGGGGTGACGCCGACCATCCGCCGCTCGCCGCGGCACCCGGCACGTACGTCTTCGCCACCTGAACCCGAGGAGCCGCAGTGCGCATCGGCATGAACGTCGGCGGAGACGTCCTCGGGACCCCCATCTCTGCGCGGGCGATGGTCAAGGAGATCGAACTGGTCGAAGCCGAGGGCTACGCCTCGGCGTGGTCGGTGCACCTTTCCCGCGGTTACGACGCCCTCACCGTCTTCGCCGCCGCCGGTAACCGGACCAGCACGGTCGAGCTCGGGGTGGGCGTCGTGCCCACCTACCCCAGGCATCCCCTCGCGCTGGCCCAGCAAGCTGCCACCGCACAGGTCCTGTGCGGTGGCAGGCTGACGCTCGGCGTCGGAGTGTCACACCGGCCGGTCATCGAGGGGCTGCACGGACTGAATTACACCAGCCCAGCTGCCCACATGCGCGACTACCTGTCGGTACTCGTGCCGCTGCTGCGCGCGGGTTCGGTGACCCATCGCGGGGAGTACTACCAGGTCGATGGCGGCTTCGTGGTTGTGGACACAGCGCCGGTGCCGGTCGTGGTCGGCTCGCTGTCCCCGCAGATGGTGCGGGTGGCCGGGGAGCTGGCCGACGGCATCGTGACGTGGCTGGCCGGGCCGCGCAGCCTGTCCGAGACCATCGTCCCGCAGTTGACCATGGGTGCGGCCGGGCGGACCGCCCCCCGTGTCATCGCCGCGGTGCCGGTCGCCGTGTCCGACGATGCGGCTGCCGCCCGCACCCAGGCCGAGGAGTCCTTTGGTCGCTACAACACGATGCAGAACTACCAGCGGCTCTTCGAGCGAGAGGGAATCGCCTCGGTTTCGGAGCTCGCCGTCATCGGCACCGAGACCGAGGTCGAGGAAAGGCTGCGCGGCTTCTCGGCGGTGGGAGTCACCGAGCTGTGGCCGGTCCCGTTCGGCGATGAGCAGCAGGTACGGCGTACCCGCGGGTTGCTGGGCACGCTGGCCGCCCGATGACGGTGATCGGGCGGTCGCGGGGGACGGATTACTTCCTGATCGCTGATCAGCTCAGCGACGAGGAGATGGACTACTGGCGGCGGACCAGGATCTTCGTCGATCACGAGGTGCTGCCGGTCATCAACGACTACTGGGAGCGCGCCGAGTTTCCCTGGCCGCTGATCGAGAAGATGGCCGAACTCGGCATCGTGGGCGACGGGATCGTCGGTTACGGCTGCCCGCCGATGAGCCCGATCGCCAACGGCCTGGTCAACCTGGAACTGAGCCGAGGGGACGGCAGCCTGGGCACCTTCCTCGGCGTACAGGCCGGGTTGGCGATGCGCTCCATCGCGATGCTGGGCTCCGAGGAGCAGAAGCAGCGCTGGCTGCCGCCGATGGCCGCGCTGGAGGCGATCGGGGCGTTCGCGCTGACCGAGGCGCTGCACGGGTCGGATTCGGTGGCGCTGGAGACCTCCGCCCGACGGGACGGCGACTCGTGGGTGCTGGACGGGGACAAGAAATGGATCGGTAACGCCACCATCGCCGACGTCATCGTGGTGTGGGCGCGCGACACCGATGACAGGCAGGTGAAGGGCTTCCTGGTCGAGAAGGGAACGTCGGGCCTCGACGCACGGGTGATGACCGGGAAGGGATCGCTCCGCGCGGTCTGGCAGGCCGAGATCCAGCTGTCCGGTGTCCGGGTGCCGGAGGAGAACCGGCTTCCCGATGCGCTGTCGTTCAAGCACACCAGCCGGGTGCTGGCCGCGACCCGGAATTCGGTGGCGTGGAGCGCCTTGGGCCACGCGACTGCGGCGTACGACATCGCGGTGACATACGCCGAGCAGCGGGTGCAGTTCGGCAAGCCGTTGGTGAGCTTTCAGATCGTGCAGGACAAGCTGGTCAAGATGCTCGCGGAAGTGACAGCGATGCAGCTCTACTGCCTACGGCTCGGCCGGCTGATGGAGGAAGGGCATCTGACCGACACGATCGCGTCGCTGGCCAAGATGAACAACACCCGCAAGGCCCGGCTGGTGATCATGGAGGCGCGGGACCTGCTCGGCGGCAACGGGATCCTGCTCGACCACCACGTGATCCGGCACATGGCCGACATGGAGTCCATCCACAGCTACGAGGGCACCGAGACGATCCAGACCCTGCTCGTCGGGCGGGACATCACCGGTGTCAGTGCATTCAGCTGAGCTCCAGCGCAGCGTTGTCGTCGACGGGCTGTCGATCCGCACCTCGGTCCGGGGCACCGGTCGGCCGCTGCTGTTGATCATGGGCCTGGGCGGAAACCTCGGAATGTGGTCAGCGCTGGAGCAGCACCTGGTGCCGCGGGGCATCCAGACGATCGCCTTCGACGCGCCCGGCACCGGGCAGTCCAGCGCCTGGCGGCGACCGCGCCGGATGCCGGCGATCGCCCGGGTCGTCGACCGGGTCGCCGCCGCGCTGGGATACGGGCGGCTGGACGTCCTCGGCGTCTCCCTGGGAGGGGCGATCGCCCAGCAACTCGCCCGACAGGCGCCGCAGCGGGTCGGCCGACTCGTCCTGGCCGCCACCATGCCCGGCGTCGGCGGTCTACCCGGCTCCCCCGCCGTACTGGCGAAGATGATGACACCCCGGCGCTACTACGACCCGGCGTACTTCCGCCGGATCGCCGGCGACCTGTACGGCGGACGCGCCCGGTCGGACCCGGGCGGTTTGCTGCACCGCACGGGGACACGGTTCACTGCCCCGCCGTCGGTGACCGGCTACCTGCACCAGCTCTATGCGATCCAGGGCTGGACCAGCCTGCCGTGGCTGCACCGGCTGCCGCAGCGGACCCTGGTGATGGCCGGCGACGACGACCCGATCGTGCCGCTGCTCAACGCGCGCATCCTGACCTGGCGGATCCCGGACGCCCGGCTGCACGTCGTACGCGGGGGTGGGCATCTGTTCCTGCTGGACGAACCCGAGTCCTGCGCCGAGGTGATCGCCGGCTTCCTCTCCGGTGGCTAGCGCGACGGCGCCGGTTGCCAGGTCAGCCGGTCCGCGTTGCCTAGTCTCTCTGGACTAGTCCTGTTCGAACTACCAGAGTCTCTTTCATGAGCTTGTCCACGACTACCTACGTCACGCTCGGCCTGATCGCCAAACACCCGGGATCGGGGTATGAGATCGCCGCCCTGGCTGCGCGGTCGATCGCTCACTTCTGGCCGATACCCAAGAGTCAGCTGTACTCGGAATTGACTCGGCTGGCGGATCTGGGTTTCGTGGCGGGGACCGCCGTTCGCCAGGACCGCTTTCCTGACAAGCGGGTCTACGAAGTCACCCCCGCCGGTCTGGTAGCGCTTCGCGAATGGCTCGACGACCTCACCGTTGAGCGACTGCGGAGCAAGAACGCTGCCCTGGTCAAGTTCTTCTTCGGAGCGTTCATGTCTCCGGAACGGCTTGCGCCCCTCGTCCGGGAGTACCGACTTGACGCCGAGCGGCGGCGAGCCGAACTTGTTGCCATCGCGGATCGGCTGGAGAGCCAGCTCACGCCCGAACGGCTCTTCGGGCTGGCAACCATCCGGCACGGGATCTTGCAGGCCGAGGCCGCAGTGGCGTGGACGTTCGAGGCGGAGGATTTGATTCGGCGTGCTTCGGCGGCGAAGGAGATCACGCTGTGACATCCAGCCAAACCCAAGGGATAGGACGTGACAACTCCTCCCGCGGGTTTGCACCGGTAGGGGTCGCCCTCCTCGCGGTGGTTGTGCTCGCGGTGCTTCACCACACCGATCACGTGCTTCGGGTCGACCACAGCGGCTGGCCGTTCAAGCAGGAGTTCTCACCGTTCACGATCAGCCTCATCGTGTATCCGGCCGTTCTCGCGGTGTTCTTGCTACGGAACCGCCCATGGCTGCGGGTAGGGCTGATGGCTGCCGTGTTCGTGGCCACTCAGGCCGCCCACGTCCTCGTCGAGACACCGGCGGACCAGCACGGGGTGTGGGCCACCAACATGAGCTCTGTGGACGACACGCTGGGCGACCCGAACCTGCTCGACATCGAATCCGAAGCGCTCGGCTTCGTTGCCGCCGGAATCTCGATCCTGCTGTCCATAGCCATGATCACGGCCCTGTTGCTCCTCATCCAGGATGCACGTCGACAGAAGCGGGTACCAGCATGAGCGCCATCCGCAACAGCCCAAGCACGGATCAAGCGGTGACTCGGCCGGTCCGAATCGCCTCGGCATGCTTCTATCTCGCAGCAGTCGTGGCGCTGACCGGCGTCTTGGGCGTGGTGTTGGGGTCTGTCCCCGATATCCAGGACCGGCTCGGTGTGGACCCGGATGCCTACTGGAACGACCGCCTTCAAGCCAGCCTCATTCTCGCCGCCTTGGGATTGTCCTTCGGAGTCATCGTGAACCTGGTGGGCGCCTACCTCTCGCACGCACGAGACCCAGGAAGACGGGCCGCCGGCCGCCTGATACTCATCGTCACCGTCCTTCCGCACCTCGCCAGCATCATCAGCCTGCTGGCCCTGACCCCCGAGGACTGGTCGCACACGATCACCCACATCCTCGCCGTCGCGCTCATCGCCGCTGGGCTGACCGCTCTGCGCGGCCAGCCCGAAAGGGCTTGAGGCCGCACCTGCCGGCAGTCAGCGGTGCTCGGTTTCGGCAGTCGAAGGACGGGTTGCGGTCTCGGCGCTGACGGGTCATGCGGGGGTCAGGACGATCTTTCCGATCACTGACGAACGGGAGAGCAGTTCATGTGCGGTGGTCGCCTGCGCCAGGGGAAGTCGCTCGGCGATCAGGGGTTTGATGTGCCCCTGTTCGAGCAGCTGCAGGACCGCTGTCACGTCCTCGCGGTAGGAGCCGGGCTGAGTCTTCTCCAGGCTGGCTGCGGTGTAGAAGGTGGCCGCCCTGCCGGTGGGGAGTAGGTCGAGCAGCTTCACCCCGAGGAAGCTGGCGATGGCGGTCACCCTGTTGCGTCGCCCGTTCTTGACCGCCCGGGACACCCCGTAGACAACGAGGTGGCCTCCGCTACGCAGCGAACCGTGGGAGTGGAACAGGTTGGTGCCGCCGACTGCATCGAAGGCGGCGTCGACGCCGTCGCCGGTGAGGCTTCGGACCTGCCTGCGGAAGTCCTCGTCGCCTTGGTAGTCGATCGGGAAGGCGCCCTGGTCGGAGACGAGTTGGTGCTTGGGCTTCGACGCCGTGCCGTAGCTTTCGAGCCGCGCCCGCTTGGCCAGTTGGAGGAGGGCGCCGCCGACACCGCCCGCGGCGCCGTGTACCAGGATCCGTTGGCCCGCCTCCAGCTGAGCGACCCGGTGGAGCATCTGGTAGGCCACGAAGTAGTTGAGGACCGCTGCGGCGCACTGCACGGCGTCCACCCCATCCGGGACCGGCACGAGTCGATCGACCGGCAGGCAGACGAACTCGGCGTACCCGCCCCCCGCGCCCAGCAAAGCGGTGACCTGCTCTCCCACTCCGGGCGTTGTGACTCCGTCACCGAGCTTGTCGACGACCCCGCAGATGTCGTAGCCCGGTGTGAAAGGCGGTTTGGGCATGTCGGGTACCGCCCCGGACCGCGCGAGCACGTCGCCGTAGGACACGCCGGCGGCAAGGACCCGGACGCGAACCTGCCCCGGTTGCGGTTCTGGTACCTGTTCTGTCACGACGCTCAGAACCTCGGGGCCACCGCTACGTGAGACAACGACTCGCCTGTAGTCCACTGACGTCACCCCTGATAGGCTATAAGGAAACCTTGCAAGGTGACCTTAACAGGAGTCCTTACTAGATGATAGAGCAGACGATTGCCCATCTGCTCGGCGCCGTGGTGCGCGCAATGGAGGCCGAGCTGCTCCGACGCCTGCACGCCGACGGATACGCAGACATTCGGGCCGCGCACTTCGCCGTCTTCAGGCACCTGGCCCCGGACGGGTCGCGGATCACCGAACTCGCCGAGCGGGCTCAGATGACCAAGCAGTCAGTCGGAGAGCTGGTGAGTTACCTCGAAAGTCGGGGTTACCTCCAACGACAGCCCGACCCGAGCGACGGCCGGGTCAGGATCATCAAGCTGACCACTCGGGGCGAGAGGTCCCGCGCCGCCGCGTTCGAGGCGTTCCACGACATCGAAACCGCCTGGCGCGACGAGGTCGGACCCCGGCGCGTCGCCGAGCTGCGAACGACGCTGGCCAAAATCGCCGCGCTGGAGCCGCCAGCTCCAACCGAAGCCTCCCGAACGGCGCCCCGCGCGCGGTGATGGCTGAGCGCGTCGACGAGAGTCGGGTCAGCTGCGATTGGATATCACCGCGGCGCTATCTTGACTCATTCCAGAAAATGCGGGAGGTTGGCCCGGTGGCTCTGGTTCCCGTCGTCGCGGACTCTGCGGCGCTGCACGCATTGCGCGCGGCGGGGCTGCGGGTGACCGCCCCGCGGCTGGCGATACTGGCGTGGCTGGTCGAGCATCCCCACACCACCGCCGATGCCATCGGCGTCGGCGTGCGGGAGCGGCTCGGCTCGCTGTCCACCCAGGCCGTCTACGACGTCCTCGGTGCGTGCACCGACGCGGGCCTGGTGCGGCGGATCGAACCCGCCGGGCATCCGGCCCGGTTCGAGCGTCGCGTCGGTGACAACCACCACCACCTGGTGTGCCGCCGATGCGGTCGCACCGACGATGTCGACTGCGTGGTCGGGGCCTGTCCCTGCCTCACGCCGGTCGACGACCACGGCTTCGCCGTCGACGAGGCAGAGGTGGTCTTTTGGGGTATGTGCCCCACTTGCATTACCGCGGGACTCTCCGCGGAGGAAACTCACCACTACGAGGAGGCACGGCAGTGACCCAGACGCAACCCACCCCGACGACAACCGATGCCGGTATTCCGGTCGAGAGCGACGAGCACTCACTCACCCTCGGCGCCGATGGGCCGATCCTGCTGCAGGATCACTACCTCATCGAGCAGATGGCGCAGTTCAACCGCGAGCGCATCCCCGAGCGCCAGCCGCACGCCAAGGGCGGCGGCGCCTTCGGTCGATTCGAGGTCACCAACGATGTCAGCGCCTACACCAAGGCCGCCTTGTTCCAGCCGGGGAGCACAACCGACCTGTTGGTCAGGTTCTCCACCGTTGCCGGTGAGCGGGGCAGCCCCGACACCTGGCGTGACCCGCGCGGATTCTCCCTCAAGTTCTATACGACCGAAGGCAACTACGACATGGTCGGCAACAACACGCCGGTCTTCTTCGTCAAGGACCCGATGAAGTTCCAGCACTTCATCCGCTCCCAGAAGCGCCGGGCCGACAATCACCTGCGCGACCACGACATGCAGTGGGACTTCTGGACCCTGTCGCCGGAATCCGCCCACCAGGTCACCTGGCTGATGGGAGACCGCGGGATCCCGCGCAGCTGGCGGCACATGAACGGCTACAGCTCCCACACGTACATGTGGGTCAACGCGCAGGGCGAGAAGTTCTGGGTAAAGTACCACTTCAAGACCGACCAGGGCATCGAGTTCTTCACCCAGGACGAGGGTGACCAGATGGCCGCGGTCGACACGGACTATCACACCCGCGA
>Ga0136622_10000271_pt1 | contig 20824 bp, 21 predicted proteins | sample AntDrymUQ4482106_2_FD_104803 | JGI IMG/M metagenome (GOLD analysis project Ga0136622, IMG submission 104803) | Polar desert sand microbial communities from Dry Valleys, Antarctica - metaG UQ448 (21.06) | ecosystem: Environmental > Terrestrial > Soil > Desert | place: Antarctica: Dry Valley...
CGTCCTCGGCGGAGGTCGCGTACGCCCGGGCGGTGTAGGTGCCCGGTGGCAGGTCGACGGTGAACTGGAACGGTCCACGCTCACCCATCGTCCCGCCCGAGGTGAATCCCTCGTCGACGACCTTACCGTCGCGCAGCACCTGCCACTGCACGTTCGCCTCGAACGTGTCGCTGGTGCCGGTCACCCGCACCGGGCTGGACACCGTCGCCTCGTCCGCAGGCGACTCGATGAGCACCGGCGACAGCACCTCCGGGTCGGCCTTGACCGGACCGATGTCGGGTGAGTTGCTGCGCACCGGACGGTTGGACTCGGTTGCCGTCCGCACCGTCCAAGCAAGCTGCTGTGCCTGCGCAGCGAACACGTCGGGCAAGCACACACCCATCCGTCCCCCCGCACCGAAGGCGACAGTGACGAATCGCGCTCCGATCTCGACGGCTTGTACCTCTGCGGTTGTGCAGGGATGCCACCCCGTGGCGCTCAGTGCCAGCACCGCGTCGAGCGCTGGGTCCCCGGTGTCCTCGGTCGTGACCTGTTCTGGGTAAAGCCACAGCTGTCCGTTGACTTGACCAAGCTCGAAGATCGTCACCTCGAGTTGCGGGTTGGCGGCGACGGATGTGTCGGAGCCGGCGGGGCGCGAGTCTGGCCTCGCAACCAGGATTGACCCAACTACCACGGAGGCGGCCACCAGAGCGGCACCTCCCGCAAGCACCAAGGGGCGGCGCCACCACTGCATCGCCGGATCGTTCTGCGTCCGGGCACGGATCGCGCCGAGGTGGTCGGTCGGCTGTACCGACTCGGCGTGCGAGCGGAGTACCGTACGCAGCTCGCTGTCCAGCTCTCGATTCATGCGTCGGGCTCCAACCTCAGGCGCAGGGCGGCGAGCCCGCGCGACGAGTGGGTCTTGACCGAGCCGCGCGAGATGCGCAGCACGGCGGCGATGTCGGCCTCGGACAGGTCGAGCCAGTGCCGCAGCACCAGCACCTCGCGTTGCCGGCGGGGTATGCGGGCGAGGGCAGCCAGTACCTCGGCGCGGCGCTCGCCGGCGAGCACTGATGCCTCGGCGCTCGCCGTGTTGCCGCGGGGCTCTGACTGGTGCCGGTCAGCCACGACCGCCCGGCGCTGGGCCGAGCGACAGCCGTTGACCACGCTGCGCCGCAGGTACGCGACCGCAGAGGCGGGCTCCCGCAGCCGGCCCCACCGGCCGTGCAGGGCGACGAACGCGTCCTGCGCGACGTCCTCGGCCGCCCGCTGGTCACGTAGCAGCAAGGTGCCCAGGCGTACGAGGGCAGCCCAGTGCTCGGCGTACAGCTGCTCGACCGCCTGGTCCGCGGACGTAGCGGGCCCGAGGTCGCTGTGCACGAGCGCCCCCTCTGCACGGGCGGGTGGGCCTGCGACTGGCCAGTACATTGCCGTCACGCCGATACGACGCGCGAGCCGCCACTCCGGTTGACAGGAGCGCCGATGTCCCACCACGAGCCCGATCCCGACTGCCTGTTCTGCCAGATCTCCGCGGGGGAGATCGACGCCGACGTCGTGCACGAGTCCGAGCGCACGGTCGCCTTCCGGGACCTCAACCCGCAGGCGCCTACGCACGTGCTGGTGATTCCGCGTGGGCACGCGCCCGACCTGGCGGCGCTGGTGGAGGCCGAGCCCGAGGACGTCGTCGCGATCGGCCGGGCAGTGGCCGACATCGCGCTGAGCGAGGGGCTCGGCGACGGGTATCGGGTGGTCTTCAACACCGGCAGCGGTGCTGGGCAGAGCGTCTGGCACTGTCACGCCCACGTGCTGGGTGGCCGGGACCTCGGCTGGCCGCCCGGCTGAGGCGGGCGAGTCGACCGGCTCTGTCAGTGTTCGTCCGGCTGTCGCCGGAAGCCCGTGGACAGCCGAGCGGGGAGCCGTAGCATGGAGGCGTCCGCACCGCCGCCGCACCGCCAGGAGGACTGCCCCGCCTGAGGGGCGCCGATGTCTGAGCACACCACTGAGCAATCTCCGCACCAGCACACCGTGACCGTGCCTGCAAGCGTCCCCATGGTGTCGCTGCTCGGGCCGCACGACGACTTCCTGCGCATCATCGAGCGGGACTTCACCGCCGACATCCACGCCCGGGGCAACACCGTCACCATCACCGGCGACCCGGCCGAGGCGGCACTTGTCGAGCGGCTCCTGGACGAGCTGGTGACGCTGATCCGCACCGGCCAGGGCCTGTCCGCCGAGCTGGTGGAGCGGTCGATCGCCATGCTGCGAGCCGAGACCCAGGAGCGTCCCGCCGACGTCCTCAGTCTCAACATCTTGTCCAACCGCGGGCGCACCATCCGCCCCAAGACGCTGAACCAGAAGCGGTACGTCGACGCGATCGACAAGCACACCGTCGTGTTCGGGATCGGCCCCGCGGGCACCGGCAAGACCTACCTGGCGATGGCCAAGGCGGTGCAGGCCCTACAGGCCAAGGAGGTCAACCGGATCCTCCTCACCCGCCCCGCCGTCGAGGCGGGGGAGCGGCTGGGCTTCCTGCCGGGCACGCTGAGCGAGAAGATCGATCCCTACCTGCGCCCCCTGTACGACGCGCTGCACGACATGCTCGACCCCGAGTCGATCCCCAAGCTGCTCACCGCCGGGACCATCGAGGTTGCCCCGCTGGCGTACATGCGCGGGCGTACCCTCAACGACGCCTTCATCATTCTCGACGAGGCGCAGAACACCTCGCCGGAGCAGATGAAGATGTTCCTCACCCGACTAGGGTTCGGCTCCCGGATGGTCGTCACCGGCGACATCACACAAGTCGACCTCCCAGACGGCACCCGGTCCGGGCTGCGCATCGTCCGCGACATCCTGGGAGACGTGCCAGACGTGCACTTCTCGCTGCTCAACGCCGGCGACGTTGTACGACACCGGTTGGTCGGTCGCATCGTCGCCGCCTACGACGTGTACGAGGAGCAGCTCCGGCAGACGTCCGGCGACGGGCACCAGGGGAGGCACGAGAACGGGTATCGGGGCCCGGGCGGCCGATGAGCGTCGAGGTGCTCGACGAGTCGGGCACGGACGTCGACGTCGACGAGCTGGTCCGGCTCGCTCGGTTCGTGCTGGACCGGCTGCGCCTGCACCCGTTGACCGACCTCTGCCTGCGCCTGGTCGACGAGGACACCATCGCCACGCTCAATGCCCGCTGGATGGACACCGACGGCCCGACCGATGTGCTGGCGTTCCCCATCGACGAGCTCACTCCCGGGCACGCAGACGGTGACGTCGACGACCTACCCGAGGGCTACCTCGGCGACCTTGCGCTGTGCCCGGCCATGGCCGCGCGCCAGGCCGACGAGCACGGGCACACCGTGGCGGCCGAGACCCAGCTGCTCACGGTGCACGGAATCTTGCACCTGCTGGGCTATGACCACGCCGACCCGGAGGGTCACCGCGAGATGTTCGCCCTGCAGGCCCGCCTGCTCGCGGAGTGGCAGGGTGTTCGGGACGGCCAGCCGCTTGTGGACGAGGTGACCGGCAGGTGAGCGGTGCGTCGCTGACCAGCGCCGAGTTCTGGACCGCCACCGACACCTGGTTGCTCTGCGTCGGCGCCGCACTGGTGTTGATCGCAGGCCTGCTCGCCAGCGGGGAGGCGGCCCTGTCGTCGTTCACCAAGGCCCGGGCGGCCGAGCTTGTCGGCGAGGACCGCCGCGGGGCCCGACGGGTGCAGACGATCGCCGCCGATCCGCCGCAGTACCTGAACACCGTCCTGCTGCTGCGGATGATGGCCGAGACGACCGCCGTCGTACTGGTCGCTCTGGTCGTCGCCGACGCCGCCACCGAGTGGTGGCAGCAGATCCTGGTCGCCGCCAGCGTGATGGTGGTCGTCTCGTACGTCATCATCGGGGTCGCGCCCCGCACCCTCGGCCGCCAGCACGCCGAGAGCGTCGCCCTGGCGGTGGCGGGTCCGGCGATCGGCCTGACCCGCGTGCTCGGCCCTGTCGCTCGGGTGCTGATCCTGGTTGGCAACGCGGTGACCCCGGGCAAGGGCTTCGCCGAGGGGCCGTTCGCGTCCGAGGCCGAGCTGCGCGAGATGGTCGACCTGGCCGAGCAGAGCGCCCTCATCGAGTCCGGCGAGCGGCAGATGATCCACTCGGTCTTCGAGCTCGGTGACACCATCGCTCGTGAGGTGATGGTGCCGCGCACCGAGATGGTGGTGATCGAGCGGCACAAGACGCTGCGCCAAGCACAGTCGCTGGCACTGCGCTCGGGCTTCAGCCGCATACCGGTTGTCGGCGAGAACCTTGACGACATGGTCGGGATGGCCTACCTCAAGGACGTGGTGCGCAGGGTCTTCGACAACCGCAACGCCGAGTCCACCGAGCGCATCGACAGGGTCATGCGCGAGTGCATGTTCGTGCCCGACTCGAAGCCGGTGGACGAGCTGCTGCGCGAGATGCAGACCCAGCGGATGCACGTTGCGATCGTGGTGGACGAGTACGGCGGTACGGCGGGAATGGTGACCATCGAGGACATCCTCGAGGAGATCGTCGGAGAGATCACCGATGAGTACGACGTCGAGCCGGACGAGGTCGAGCAGCTGCCGGGCGGCGTCATGCGGGTGAGCTCCCGGTTCCCCATCGACCATCTGGTCGACCTGTTCGGTATCCCGGTCGACGACGAGGACGTGGACAGCGTGGGGGGGCTGCTGGCCAAGCATCTCGGCAAGGTGCCCATTGCGGGCAGCGTCGTCGAGGTAGGGGGGCTGCGGTTCGAGGCCCAGGCGCCGACCGGGAGGCGCAACCGGATCGGTGCCGTGCACGTGCAGCGGGCCGCGGACGAGTCCGTGCAGCCCATCGACCCGGCCGACCACTCTGCCTCCAGCGAATCCACCGACCCGGAGGACCGCCGCTTCCACTGGGTACCCAGTGACAGTGGCACCACCCGGGAGTCATGAGCCCCGGGCCGGTGCCCGGGCTAGCGTGTGCCGCCGTGAGCATCGACGTCCCTGACCCCGAGGACCGCAAGCTGCTGCTGCTCGCGCGCAGCAGCGGAACCCGCTCCGGAGGCGGCGATGGCGCCGCTGTGCGTGACCTCGACGGGCGTACGTACGCCGCGGGTGCGGTCGAGCTGCCCCACCTGCGGCTGTCCGCGCTCGCTCTGGCCACCGCAATGGCGGTGTCGTCGGGGGCCAAGGGGCTCGAGGCCGCTGCGGTTGCCACCAACACCCCACACGTCGCCGGCGCCGACCTCGCGATCGTGGCCGACCTGGGGGGCGGCGGTGTACCCGTGTGGCGCGGCGACCGAGCCGGGCGGGCGCTCGGGCGCGCCAGCACGTGACCAGCCGCCGTCGCGGCACGGTGCTCGTGCTCACCGGGACCGCTCTGTTCGGCACCATCGGCACCGCTCGACTGCTCGGGCCCGACGCCTCTGCCCTGTCGGTGGCGTTCGCGCGGATGGTGCTGGCCTCGGGACTGATGGTGGCTGTTGCCACCACCAGCGCAGCCTTCGCTGGCCTGCCGCGTCCTGGGTGGCACGGGGCCATCCGGCCGTTGCTGCGGACGCCTGCCGTGTGGGTGGCCGGTGTCGGGCAGGCCTGCTTCCAGGTGAGCTTCCTGGCCGCAGTCACCACTGTCGGGGTCGCCACCGGCACGCTCGTCGCCATCGGGACGACCCCGCTGCTGACCGGACTCGTCGCCACCGTGCGCACCCGCCGCCCGACCGGCAGCTGGCTCACCTGCACAGCCCTGGGGGTGCTGGGTCTATACCTGCTAGTCGGCGTCGGGGACGCCGCCGACCCGCTCGGCCTGCTGGTCGCCCTGGCCGCCTCCGCGTCGTACGCGACGTTCATCCTCGCCGGCGCCCAGCTCACCAGGCTCGAGCAGCCGATCGGCACCGCGCTGCCGGTCGTGTTCTGCATCGCCACGCTGACACTCAGCCCGGCGCTGCCGCTGTCGGACTGGAGCTGGCTGCCGACCGGCGACGGGATCGTGATGCTGGCCTGGCTCGCGACGGTGCCGACGGTGCTGGCGTACGCGCTGTTCAACCGTGGGCTCGGCCATGTCGAGGCTCCGGTGGCCGCGACGCTCGGGCTGGTCGAGCCGCTGGTGGCAACGGTGCTCGCGGTGGTGCTGCTCGACGAGTCGCTGGGCTGGGTGCAGCTGCTCGGTGCGCTGCTGATCGGGTCGGCGGTGGTGGCGGTGGCGCGGGTCGGCCCGCAGGTGGGGCCAGCGGTGCCGACCGGTGCGAGATGATCGGTCGGGTGAGCAGCGACGTCCCGGCCGACGAGGAGGAGTCGAGCCAGGGGTTCCGCAGCGGCTTCGCCTGTCTCGTCGGTCGGCCGAACACCGGCAAGTCGACGCTGACGAACGCGATCGTCGGCGCGAAGGTCGCGATAACGTCGTCGAAGCCGCAGACCACCCGGCACGCGGTCCGTGGCCTGGTGCACCGGCCGGACGCACAGTTGATCTGTGTGGACACGCCAGGTCTGCACCGCCCGCGCACGTTGCTCGGAGAGCGACTCAACGACCTGGTCCGCAGCACCTGGGCCGAGGTCGACCTGGTCGGGGTTTGCCTGCCGTGCGACGAGCGGATCGGTTCCGGTGACCGCTATCTGATCGGCGAGCTGGCCCGGTTACGCCGCCGCCCAGTGCTGGCCGTTGCGACCAAGACCGACCTCGTACGACCGGACCGAATCGCGGTGCACCTGAGCGAGGTGGCGGCGCTCGGCGTGCAAGCTGGACTCGACTGGGACGAGATCGTGCCGGTGTCGGCGATGCGCGGAGACAACGTCGCCCTGCTCACCGACCTGCTGGTGGATCGGCTGCCGCCGGGATCGCCGCTGTACCTCGACGGTGAGCTCACCGACGAGCCGGAGGAGACCCTGGTCGCCGAGCTCATCCGAGAGGCGGCGCTGGAAGGGGTGCGCGACGAGCTGCCGCATTCGATCGCGGTGGTGGTGGAGGAGATGGCCGTGCGCGAGGACCGGCCGGCCGACCGGCCGCTGCTCGACGTACGCGCCCACGTCTTCGTCGAGCGGGACAGCCAGAAGCCGATCGTCATCGGGCAACGCGGCGCCCGGCTGAAGCAGATCGGGACGCAGTCGCGTGCGCAGATCGAGCGAATCCTCGGGACCCCCGTCTACCTCGACCTGCACGTCAAGGTCGCCAAGGACTGGCAGCGCGACCCCCGCCAGCTGCGCCGCCTCGGCTTCTGACCCAGCACGCAGCGGCGCTAGTGGTCCAGCGTGCGCTGCACTTCGACGGCCCGGCCGAGCACGACGCAGCCGATCGCGTCGTTGACCGCGATCATGTGCCGGTTGGAGTCGGCGTTCCAGGTGTCGATGTGTCGCAGCTGCGGTTCGCGCTCAGCCAGCAACGCCAGCATCTCGATCTTCAGCCGCAGCCCCAGCTTGTGCCCGCGGTGCCCCGCAACCACGGCGGTGTCCTCCTGGAACCCGACCCACGGTCGGTCCTCCTCCACCACGACGACGGTGTGACCACCGAGCTCGCCGTCGCTCGTACGCCGGGCCAGCAGCCTGTGCAGCCGGCACCCACGGACGGTCATGGCCTGCTCGAAGGCGCGGAACCGGTCCGCTGGCCACTGCGCATCGTCCAGCTGGAGGTCGTCCAGCGGCTCATCGTTCATCGCCAGATGCAGTGTCAGCAAGTCGTCGACGAGCTCGTCCGGCGCCGGGTTGGGCAGGTCGACCAGCTCGTAGCCCGGCGATGCGCCCTCCGCTCGAGCCAGCAGCTCGGCCAGCTCGACATGGTTGAGATCGGTCAGGACCAGCCGGCGGTTGGAGGCCCGCGCTGCGACCGGGTATTGGTGCCGCTCCCAGAACCGGGCCCTGTGACTGTCCGCCCAGGCGTCGCCCAACAGCTGCGTGCGCCCCTCGGCGCGGGCGATCCCGACTGCTCGTTTCAGCAAGGCGTCACCGACACCGCGGCCGCGGTGGTCCGGGTGCGTCTCGACACCAAGCCCCAGCATTTGCGGGTTGTCCCAGTGCTGGGAGTACAGCTCGATGTAGCCCACTGCCTGCTCGTCCGCCGTACGCGCCACCAACAGCCCGTGAGTGGGCCGCAGGTCGTGCCCGTGTGCGTGCTTGTGTCGTACGTACGACGCGTCGACCGGGTCGAGGTGCGGCGCGTCCACCGCATCGGCCGCGTTGGTTATCCCAGCCAGCGCGGCCGCGTCGGCGTCGGACAGGGTCGCCGGATCGAGGGCGCTGATCTCGACGTCCCGGGTAGCGGTGGGCATGACAACCAGGCAACCACTTCGCTGCTGCACCCGTCGACCGGATTATTCGGGTGGGCTAGCATCGTGCACCGATGTGTGACGCGCTGCTCCTTCTTGTGCGCCGCGGCGAGTCCTGACCGGGCCGGTCCCTCGTCGCGGAGTCGCCTGACCGCGCCGGTCGCCGTGTCTGAACGCCGTGCCTTGAACCGACTCGTACGCCTCACACCGGACCGCACCAAGGAGCCCCCCGTGGCCACACACCCGCAGCAACCCAGCGGCATGCCGCACCGGCGTTATCGCCCATTCCCACCCATCGAGCTCGCCGACCGGACCTGGCCGGCGGCCACCGTCACCCGGGCGCCGCGCTGGTGCGCCGTCGACCTGCGTGACGGCAACCAGGCCCTCATCGACCCGATGGGCCCCGACCGCAAGCGCCGGTTCTTCGAGCTGCTGGTGCGGATGGGCTACAAGGAGATCGAGGTCGGCTTCCCGGCGGCGAGCCAGACTGACTTCGACTTCGTCCGCCAGATCATCGAGGCCGACGAGATCCCGGACGACGTGACGATCCAGGTGCTGACCCAGGCGCGCGAGGAGCTCATCGAGCGCACGTTCGACTCGGTACGGGGAGCGAAGCAGGCGATCGTGCACCTGTACAACTCGACGTCGACGCTGCAGCGCCGGGTCGTGTTCGGGCTCGACCGTGACGGCATCCGTGATATCGCCGTCCAGGGCGCCCGGATCTGCGCCAAGCTCGCCGACGGCATGGGCGACACCGACATCAGCTTCGAGTACTCACCAGAGTCCTACACCGGCACCGAGCTGGAGTTCGCGGTCGACGTCTGCAACTCGGTCAACGCGGTCTGGCAGCCGAGTGCTGACCGCAAGACGATCATCAACCTGCCCGCCACGGTGGAGATGGCGACGCCGAACGTGTACGCCGACTCGATCGAGTGGATGCACCGGCACCTCGACAACCGGGACGCGGTGGTGCTGTCGCTGCACCCGCACAACGACCGTGGTACCGCGATCGCGGCCGCCGAGCTTGGCTACCTGGCCGGTGCCGACCGGATCGAGGGCTGCCTGTTCGGCAACGGCGAGCGCACCGGGAACGTGTGCCTGGTGACGCTCGGCCTGAACCTGTTCACGCAGGGCATCGATCCGCAGATCAACTTTTCCGCTATCGACGAGATCCGGCGCACGGTGGAGTACTGCAACCAGCTCCCGGTCGGCGAGCGGCACCCGTACGGCGGTGACCTGGTCTTCACCGCGTTCGCCGGTTCGCACCAGGACGCGATCAAGAAGGGTCTCGAGGCGCTCGAGCGCGGGGCCGCCGCCGTTGGCGTCCCGGTTGACGAGCATGGGTGGGAGGTGCCGTACCTGCCGGTCGACCCCAAGGACCTCGGGCGGTCGTACGAGGCGGTCATCCGCGTCAACAGCCAATCCGGGAAGGGCGGCGTCGCGTACGTGATGAAGTCCGAGCACAAGCTCGACCTGCCCCGGCGACTCCAGATCGACTTCAGCCGGGTGGTGCAGCAGCACACCGACACCGCGGGTGGGGAGGTGTCGGCGCAGGCGATCTGGTCGATCTTCTCCGCCGAGTACCTCGCCGATGGGCGGCTGCGGCTCGACTCGGTGCACACGTCGACCGCGGCAGGAGAGCGGGACGCGCTCACGGTCAACGTCTATGTCGATGGCGAGCTGCACACGCTGCTGGGGCAGGGCAACGGTCCGATCGCGGCCTTCGTTGACGCGCTCGCGCAGGTGGAGGTGGACGTGCGCGTGTTGGACTACGCCGAGCACGCGCTGTCGGCAGGCGGCGACGCGAGCGCAGCGGCGTACGTCGAGTGTGCCGTCGGCGACCAGGTGCTGTGGGGGGTCGGAGTGGACCCGAACATCGTCACCGCCTCGCTGCGCGCGGTGCTGTCCGCGATCAACCGCGTGCCCGGGACGGGGTGAGCGAATCGACGCGGTAGCCAGCACGACAGCCGAGATGTCTGTTCGCTCGTCCGGCACAATGCGGGGGTGGGTCTCTACCGGGACGAGGCGATCGTGCTGCGCACCCAGAAGCTGGGTGAGGCCGACCGCATCGTGACGGTTCTCAGCCACCGCCACGGCCGGATTCGCGCAGTGGCCAGAGGCATCCGCCGGACCAGCTCGCGCTTCGGTGCCAGGCTGGAGCCGTTCAGCCATGTCGACCTGCAGCTGGCCGAGGGACGCTCGCTGCACGTGGTGACCCAGGCCGAGACGCTGGAGCCGATGGCGATGACCATCGGGGCGGACTACCGCGCCTACACCGCCGGCACCGCGATGCTGGAGGCGGCCGACCGGCTCGCCGGCGAGGACCTGGAGCCGGCGGTGCAGCAGTTCCTGCTGCTGGTTGGTGGGTTGCGGGTGTTGGTCGGCGGCGAGCGTGAACCCTCACTGGTGCTCGATGCCTTCTTGCTGCGTTCGCTCGCGGTCGCGGGATACGCGCCGAGCTTCGACGACTGTGCCCGCTGCGGGCTGCCCGGGCCGCACCGCGCGTTCAGCCCGCCGGCCGGCGGCGTGGTGTGCCCCGGCTGCAGGCCGCCCGGGGCCGCGGCGCCGGCGCCGGCGACCGTACGCTTGCTGTCCGCGCTGCTGACCGGTGACTGGGAGCACGCCTCCGGTGCCGACGAGCGCACCCGGCGGGAGTCTTCTGGTCTGGTCGCGGCCTACCTTGCCTGGCATCTCGAGCGCGGGCTGCGGTCACTGAGCCATGTCGATCGGTCGGGCGCGTGAGTCAGCCGCACCCACCGTCCCCACACCCGTCGGGAGCCCGACCGCCCGACCTGTCCGCCGACGCGGTGCCAGCCCACGTTGCCGTGGTGATGGACGGCAACGGGCGCTGGGCCCGAGCCCGCGGGTTGCCTCGCACCGCGGGTCACGAGGCGGGGGAGGCCGCGCTGTTCGACGTGGTCGAGGGTGCCATCGAGATCGGGGTGCGGCACCTGTCGGCGTACGCCTTCTCGACCGAGAACTGGAAGCGCTCGCCGGACGAGGTGCGGTTCCTGATGGGCTTCAACCGGGACGTCATCCGGCGTCGGCGCGACGAGATGCACGCGCTCGGTGTACGGGTCCGGTGGGCCGGCCGCCGGGCCCGATTGTGGCGCAGCGTGGTCAACGAACTCGAACTGGCCGAGGAGCTCACCCGCGACAACGACGTGCTGACGCTGGTGATGTGTGTCAACTACGGTGGCCGGGCCGAGCTCGCGGATGCGGCCCGGGCGCTGGCCGAGCAGGTCTCCGCCGGCCGGCTGCGGCCGGACCAGGTCGACGAGCGCCGCCTGGCCCGGCACCTCGACGAGCCCGACGTCCCCGACGTGGACCTGTTCTGGCGGACGTCCGGCGAGCGGCGGATCTCCAACTTCCTGCTCTGGCAGTCGGCGTACTGCGAGCTCGTCTTCGACGACACCGCATGGCCCGACGTCGACCGGCGCAACCTGTGGCGGGCCGTCGAGGAGTACGCCCGTCGGACCCGGCGCTACGGCACCGCCTGACCCTCATCCCACTCCGTCCGCGCCTGCGAGTCGGGCGGCGACCGCTGGTGACGGGGCCGCCGCTGGCGGGGAATCAGGCGCAGCCGCTGCAGGTCCCGAAGATCTCGACCGTATGGGAGATGTCGCGGAAGCCGTGCTCGGCGGCGACCCGGCCAGCCCACCGCTCGACCGTCGGCCCCTCGACCTCCACGGTGCTTCCGCAGATCCTGCACACCAGGTGGTGGTGATGCCCACCCGAGCAGCGCCGGTAGCGCGTCTCGCCGTCGGCGGTGCGCAGCACGTCCAGCTGGCCGCCATCGGCCAGGGTCTGCAGGGTGCGGTAGACCGTCGACAGCCCCACCCGATCGCCACGCTCGCGCAGCACCTCGTGGATGTCCTGTGCGCTGCGGAAGTCGTCGATCTCGGCCAGCGCCGCGCTCACCGCCCTGCGTTGCCGCGTCGGGCGGTGCCCGAGGTCGCTGCCCGTCTCACTCACCGGTGACCTCCTTGCTGCTCACGTCTCGAACGCCCGTCCCCTACTGCTCGTGCCTAGTGCTCGTCGTAATGACCTTCGTGCGGCACGTGTCGATGCCCGTCGTGCACGTAGTCGACATGGTCGCCGTGCACGACGGCTCGGTGGCCGCAGCCGGGGCCGTGCTGATGCGGGTGGTCGACCTCGTGCTCGTGCGGCTCCACGGTGCCGGAATCGTCGAACGGCGCGCGTACTCGCCGGTGCCGGCGCAACATGCCACCGAGGGGGGCGGCTACCGCGAAGCCGGCCAGCGCGAGCAGCACGATGGTCGGCCCGGGGGCGGTGTCGGCCTGGAAGCTGGCCCAGACGCCGCTCAGCGACGCAAGAACGCCGAGCGCCATGGCGAGCGACAAGGTGGCACGGAAGCTGCGGGTGACCTGCTGGGCGGTCGCCACCGGCACGACCATGAGGGCGCTCACCAGGAGCAGCCCGACGGTACGCATGGCGACGGTCACCGTGATCGCCGCCAGTACCGCGATCAGCACCGAGTAGACCGCAACCGGCAGACCGGACACCCGGGCGTGCTCCTCGTCCTGGCACACCGCGAAGAACTGTGGCGCCAGCCCCACCGAGACGGCCAGCACCACGGCGGCCAGCCCGCTCACGAGCAGCAGGTCGCTGTCCGAGACCGTCGTGATCGAGCCGAACAGGTAGCGGTTGAGCGTGGCCGCCGAGCTGCCCGCGATCCCCGTCAGCAGCACCCCGCCAGCGATGCCGCCGTAGAAGAACAGCGCAAGCGCTACGTCGCCACTGGTCCGTCCGCGCAGCCGTAGCGTCTCGATCGCGGCTGCGCCGGCCACGCTCACCACGATTGCTGTGACCAGCGGTGCCCACCCGGTGAGCAGGCCGAGTGCCACGCCGGTCAAAGCGATGTGGCCGATGCCGTCGCCGAGCAGCCCGAGCCGCTTCTGCACCAGGTAGGTGCCGATCGCCGGCGCGGTCAGTCCGGTCGCGAGTGCCGCGAGCAGCGCCCGCTGCATGAACTCGTACGACAGCATGTTCACCGCGGCGTCCCAGGACGGGTAGCCGGCAGCGGGTGCGGGATCCCGGGAACCGCGTCGCCCGGACCGGCGACATGATGGTGCACGTGGTCATGGCCGAAGGCGGTGGCCTCCTCGTCCGGGGTGCCATCGAAGGCCACCCTGCCGTCGACCAGGACGACGGCGCGGTCGACATGTCGAGCCAGTGGACCCAGCTCATGGGCGACCAGTACGAGGGCGACCCCGCGAGCCGTCTGTTCGGCGAGCAGCGCACTGAGCGTGTCCTGGTGCGCGAGGTCCACGCCAGCCAGTGGCTCGTCGAGGACGAGCAGGTCGGGGTCGGACACCAGGGACCGGGCGACCAGCACCCGCTGCTGCTGGCCGCCGGACAGCTCAGCCACCGGGTCGCGGTGGCGGTCGGCGAGGTCGACCGCCACCAGGGCCGCATCGATCGCCGCGCGGTCCCGGCGCCTGAGTGGTCGCAGCAGCCCACGACCCGCCAGCCGGCCCGCAGCAACCACCTCACGGACGGTGGCGGGGACACCGGACGCTGCCGTCGACCGCTGCGGGACGTAGCCGATGCGGACCCAGTCGCGGAAGCGGTGCAGCGGGGTGCCGAGCAGCTCGACCCGCCCCGAGGTCGCGGGCACCAGGCCCAGTGCGGCTCGCACCAGCGTCGACTTGCCAGATCCGTTGCCACCGAGCACCGTCACCAGCTCACCGGGCCGCACGGTCAGATCGACCCGCCGGATGACGGGGCGGCCGCCGAGCGCAACAGTCAGGTTCCGCACCCGCATGGCTGTGGTCGCCACCGCGGTCAGCAGCCGTTCGCCTGGGTCAGCGCGTCCAGGTTGGACCGCATCAGCGAGAGATAGTCCTCGTCGGCCGTCTCGTCGGTGAGCCCTTCGATCGGGTCGAGTGTGGCTACCGCGACGCCGGCCTCGTCGGCCAGCGCCTGCGCGATGGCCGGACTGGCCAGCGCCTCGGTGAAGACCGTCGTGACGTCCGCGCGGCGCACCAGGTCGGCGAGCTCGGCCAGGCGCTGGGTGCTCGGCTCGCTCCCGGGGTCGATTCCGGCGATCGGCAGCAGCGTCAGCCCGTACCTCTCCGCGAGGTAGCCGAACGCGTCATGGCTGGTGACGACGACATCAGTACGACAGCCGGTCAGCGCCTTGCGGTAGTCGCGGTCGAGCCGTTTCAGCTGGCCCACCAGCAGGTCGGCCCGGCGCCGGTAGGACTCGGCGCGGACTGGATCGGCTTCGGCGAACGAGCCGGCGACGGCCCCGGCGAGGGTTGCCATCCGGTCCGGGTCCAACCAGAAGTGCGGGTCGAGCTGGTCGCCGACTGAGACCAGGGGCACAACCTCGGCGGCGTCGACGACCGTGCCCTCGGCCTCCTGTTCGACCACGTCGTCGACCGCGGGTTGTAAGCCGGCCTCGTACAGCACCACGTCGGCATCGGCGACCTGCGCCACCTGCTGCGGGCTGAGCTCAAGGTCGTGCGGCTCGACGCCGGGCGCGGTCAGGAGGTCCACGTCGACATGCCCACCGCCGACGCGGTCCGCCACCCAGCCGAGTGGGTAGAACGCCGCCACGGTGGACGGACCGCGCGCCGTGCGGTCGTCGGCGGATCTCGTGCAGCTCACGAGCACCAGCGCGGCCAGGAGCGTGCCAGCGAACGCTCCGTTCCACATGAGACTCATTTTCACCTGATTGACAATCGTTGTCAAAGAGTCAGCGACGTTAGGGTACGGCGGTGCTCGTCGTGACTCGTCACCGTGTCGATGCCGCAAGCATCGACGCCTTCGTCTCCGGCGCCCACGAGGCGCTGGCTGCGCTGGCCGCACGTCCCGGCTGGGTCGAGGGAACACTCGGCCGTAGCGTGGACGAGCCGGAGCTGTGGGTGCTGGCCACGCGCTGGCGGGACACCGGCTCGTACCGCCGGGCGCTGTCGGCCTACGACGTGAAGGTGCGCGCGGTGCCACTGCTGTCCACGGCGATCGACGAACCGAGCGCGTACGAGGTGATCATCGGTGCTGGTGCGGACGGGACCAGTGCCCGTGCGCCGGACGCGGGTACGACCGGCCCGGGAGCGGGACGCTAGCCTGACGCGGAACTCGTCGGCCCTCGCCGACGTGCCGCCGCCGACACCCAGCCGGATGGAGGATCTCGTGGCCGCCGAGTCAGTGGACACTGTCGTCAGCCTCTGCAAGCGCCGGGGCTTCGTGTTTCCGTGCGGCGAGATCTACGGTGGAACCAAGTCAGCGTGGGACTACGGGCCGCTCGGTGTCGAGCTCAAGGAGAACGTCAAGCGGCAGTGGTGGCGCTCGATGGTCCAGGCCCGCGACGACGTGGTCGGGCTGGACTCGTCGGTGATCCTGCCGACCAAGGTGTGGGAGGCCTCTGGGCACCTGGACGCGTTCGTCGACCCCCTGGTGGAGTGTCAGAGCTGCCACAAGCGTTTTCGTGCCGATCACCTGCAGGAGGCACATGCGGCCAGGAAGGGCATCGACGACCCGGATACGGTCGACCTCGCCGACGTCGCCTGCAGCAACTGCGGCACGCGAGGCGCCTTCACCGATCCCCGCATGTTCAACGGCCTGCTCAAGACCCACCTCGGCCCGGTCGAGACCGACGAAGGGTTGGCCTACCTGCGCCCCGAGACCGCACAGGGCATCTTCATCAACTTCGCCAACGTGCTGAACTCCGCTCGTCGCAAGCCGCCGTTCGGCATCGGCCAGATCGGCAAGAGCTTCCGTAACGAGGTGACGCCGGGCAACTTCATCTTCCGTACCCGCGAGTTCGAGCAGATGGAGATGGAGTTCTTCGTCGAGCCCGGCACCGACGAGCAGTGGCACGAGTACTGGATCGGCGAGCGGATGGGCTGGTTCACCGACCTCGGCATCGACCCAGACAACCTGCGCCTGTACGAGCACCCGCAGGCCAAGCTGTCGCACTACTCCAAGCGCACCGTGGACATCGAGTACCGGTTCCGGCTGGGGGCCAAGCAGTTCGACGAGCTGGAGGGGATCGCCAACCGCACCGACTTCGACCTGACCACGCACTCGAAGCACTCTGGCCAGGACCTGTCGTACTTCGAGCAGTCCACCGGCGAGCGCTACACGCCGTACGTCGTCGAGCCGGCCGCCGGTGTCAACCGCGCGATGATGGCCTTCTTGATGGACGCCTATACCGAGGACCAGGCCCCCAACGCCAAGGGGGGCGTGGACACCCGCACCCTGCTGCGGCTGGACCCCCGGCTGGCTCCGGTGAAGGTGGCGGTCCTGCCGCTGTCACGCAATGCTGACCTCTCGCCGAAGGCGCGCGACCTGGCCGCGGCCCTGCGGAGGCATTGGAACGTCGACTTCGACGACGCGGGTGCGATCGGTCGCCGCTACCGCCGGCAGGACGAGGTCGGGACGCCGTACTGCGTCACGGTCGACTTCGACACCCTCGACGACGCCGCCGCCACCGTGCGGGAACGGGACAGCATGGGTCAGGAGCGGGTCGGGCTGGACCAGGTCGAGGGCTGGCTGGCCGCGCGACTGGTCGGCTGCTGACGGGACCGTCTGGGTGCCAGTGCTGCCATCCTCGCTTCGCCTCGGGTCGCTCGAGGTCTCCCCGCCGGTGGTGCTGGCCCCCATGGCGGGAGTGACCAACGCCGCGTTCAGACGGCTGTGCCGCGAGCAGGGCGCCGGCCTGTACGTGAGCGAGATGACCACCTCGCGCGGGGTCGTCGAGGCAGACCGCACCAGCCTCGCGATGCTGCGCTTCGACCCGACTGAGCGGGTCCGTTCGGTGCAGCTGTACGGCGTAGACCCGGCGTACGTGGGCAAGGCGGTCGAGATCTGCTGCGGTGACCACGGGGTGCACCATGTGGATCTCAACTTCGGCTGCCCCGTGCCGAAGGTCACCCGCAAGGGCGGCGGCGCCGCGCTGCCGTGGAAGCGGAGCCTGCTCGGCGAGATCCTGACCGCCGCGGTGCGCGCTGCCACTCCCTACGGCGTGCCGGTGACGATGAAGACCCGCAAGGGCATCGACGACGACCACCTGACCTACCTCGACGCGGGCCGGATCGCCGCGGACGCCGGCTGCGCCGCGGTCGCCCTGCACGCTCGGACCGCGCAGCAGCACTACTCCGGCAGCGCGGACTGGGCGGCCATCGCTCGACTGGCGCACGAGGTGCCGGTGCCGGTGCTGGGCAACGGTGACATCTGGGAGGCCGTCGACGCGGTGCGGATGGTCGAGCAGACCGGTTGCGCGGGGGTGGTCGTCGGGCGCGGCTGCCTCGGCCGGCCCTGGCTGTTCCGGGACCTGGCCGCCGCTTTCACCGGCCAGCGGGTGACCCGGCTACCGCGGCTCGGCGAGGTGGCGGCGGTGATGCGTCGTCATGCCGAGCTGCTGTCCGAGCAGCTCGGCGAGGAGCGGGGCTGCACCGAGTTCCGCAAGCACGTGGCGTGGTACCTCAAGGGCTTCCGGACCGGTGGCGAAGCGCGCCGACGCCTCGGCCTGGTGTCCAGCCTGGGCGCCCTCGACTCCCTGCTCGCCGGCCTCGACCCGTCGGAGCCGTACCCGGTCTCCGAGCTCGGCACACCGCGCGGGCGGCAGGGCACCGCGCGAGCGGTAGCTCTGCCGGCGGGGTGGCTCGACCACGACGGGTACGGCCGCGTCGACCTGGAAGCCGAGCAGGCCACCTCCGGAGGCTGAGCGACAACGCACCACGGAGTCGAGTCGGTACGGGCGGCGATCGTAGGGTGGGACGCATGGTGCGTAGACGTCCCACCGCGACAGCGGTGCGGGCGCTGCCCCTTCTGGGCATGCTGGCGATTCTGGCGGTCAGCGCCGGCTGCGACGAGGACGATCCGGGGCCGCCGGGCGCCTCCAGCGAGCCCACCACGCCTGCCACGGAGTCCGCGACGCCCACCGAGACCCCGACCGAGCTCGACCGGTGCTTCGACGACGTGACCGTGGTGCCGCTCCCCACCGAGCTGGTCGACCTGCCGTTCCCGGACCGTACGAAGGTGTATCGAGTCGAGGTGCGTGGAGACAACGGCGTGATCAGCACCGGTGTCACCGACCAGTCGTTCCGCACGACCGCGTCGCAGATGCGCTTTCGCTACCAGGAGCGCCCGTTCACCATCGTCGGTTTCGACAAGAACGAGGTCGCTCTGGGCGCGAACTGGACCGGTCGCAGCACCAGCGGCCGCTGGGTGGTCGAGGACATCACGCCGATCTGCCCCGGCGACACGGAGGTCACCATCCTCTGGACGTCGGCCGGCGGTCTCGCCGACTGATGGCCGCTCGATCGGCGGACAGTCACAACCAGGCGCTGGCGGGTTATCCCGACGAGGCATTGCGCCGTCGCGTCGACGAGCCACCGAACCGGACCGGTCGCTCGGCCTTCGAACGGGACCGGGCCCGGGTGCTGCACGCGGCGTCGCTGCGCCGACTGGCGGCCAAGACTCAAGTCGTCGGCCCGGAGACCGACGACTTCGTCCGCAACCGGCTGACGCACTCGTTGGAGGTCGGCCAGGTCGCCCGTGAGGTCGGCAAGGCGGTCGGGTGTGACCCGGATCTGGTGGAGACGGCGGCACTGGCGCACGACCTCGGCCACCCGCCGTACGGGCACAACGGGGAGCGGGCGCTGGACGAGACCTGTCAGGCAGCCGGCGGGTTCGAGGGCAACGCCCAGACCTTGCGGATCCTGACCAGGCTCGAGGCCAAGACCGCCGACGCGCACGGCCGCAGCGTGGGGCTCAACCTCACCCGTGCCACTGTCGACGCCTGCATCAAGTACCCGTGGCAGCGCGGGGAGGCCGCCGTTCCGGTGATCAGGCATGCCGACGGGGAGGTCAGCACCGTCCGCAAGTTCGGCGTGTACGACGACGACGAGCCGGTCTTCACCTGGGTACGTGCTGGCGTGGACGGTCCACGGCGGAGCATCGAGGCACAGGTGATGGACTTCGCCGACGACGTCGCGTACTCGGTGCACGACGTGGAGGATGGCGTTGTCGCCGGGTCCATCGAACTGGCACGCCTGGACGACGTTGGGCAGCGGGCGGCGGTGTTCTCTGTCGTTCGTGACTGGTACCTCCCGGATCGAGACAACCAACAGCTGGGTGAGGCGTTGCGACGACTGCGCGCTTCGCCGCTGTGGCCGACGGGCGGCTTCGACGGCAGCCGCCGGTCCCTGGCCGGGCTGAAGCAGCTGACATCCGGGCTCATCGGTCGGTTCAGCGAGGCCACCCGGCAGGCGACGCGCGAGGCGTTCGGCCCTGGTCCGCTGACCCGGCACCGCGCCGACCTGGTGGTGCCGCGGGACACCCAGGACGAGGTGGCTGTGCTGAAGGGCGTCGCGGCGCACTACGTGATGCGGGCAGACACCAGGGTGGCGCTGCTGGACCGCCAGCGGCAGGTGCTGGCCGACCTGGTCGGCGCACTCACCGACCGGGCACCGGAGGCCTTGGAGCCGCCGCTGGCCGGCGACTGGCTCCAGGCGACCGACGACGCCGCTCGGCTGCGGGTGGTCGTCGACCAGGTGGCCAGCCTCACCGATGTCTCGGCGGCAACCTGGCACCGGCGGTTGACGCTCGTGCCGTGACCGCGCACCGACCGCCATATGCGGAAACATGTAGAGGCATTGGGGTTGGGCAGCCCTGGTGTTGCGGGCTGCGCCGGGGGGGCTGGCCGGCGGCGACATGCGTCCATCCCCAGCTGCAGCACTAGAGTCGGCGGGTGGCTGAGCGGGCGAGCGACGAGCGGTCGTACGGCATCGTGGTGGTGGGGGGAGGCGTCGCTGCCGCCAAGGCGGTCGAGACGCTGCGCGACGAGGGTTACGACGGTCCGGTGACCGTGCTTGCGGGTGAGCCGCTGCTGCCGTACGACCGGCCGCCGCTGTCGAAGCAGGTGCTCACCGGTGAGGACCCTCCGGACTCCACCACACTGCTCGACCAGGAGTGGTACGCCGAGCACGAGGTGGACCTCCGCCTCGGCGTCGAGGCGCGCCGCCTGGTCCCGGACCGGCACCAGGTGGTCACCGCTGACGGGCGCGACCTGCCGTACTCGAAGCTGCTGCTCGCCACCGGCTCCCGGGTCCGCACGTTGCCGGTTCCCGGTGCCGACCTGGACGGTGTGGTGACCCTGCGGACGCTCGAGGACGCGGTGCGGATGCGGGACCGGTTGGCCGATCGGCCCGACGTGGTCGTGGTCGGGGCCGGCTGGATCGGGTTGGAGGCGGCCGCGGCGGCCCGCGCCCACGGCGCCCAGGTGACGGTGGTGTCGCCGGAGGCGCCGCTGGTCCGGGTGCTGGGCGACCCGCTCTCAGACGTGTTCGCCGGTCTGCACCGCGACAACGGCGTCGACCTGCGGGTCGGGCCGGGGATCGACTCCTTCCGCGGCGACCAGCGGGTCGAGGCAGTCGTCACCTCCGACGGGCAGCTGATCTCGGCCGACTTGGTGGTCATCGGCGTCGGGGTGGCGCCGTGCGTCGAGCTGGCCGAGAACGCCGGGCTGCACATCGACGACGACACCGGTGGGGTCTTCGTCGATGCCTCACTGCGGACGTCGAGGTCGGATGTGTATGCCGCCGGCGACGTGGCTTCATGGCCGTGCGCAGCGCTC
>Ga0136622_10000273_pt1 | contig 20758 bp, 19 predicted proteins | sample AntDrymUQ4482106_2_FD_104803 | JGI IMG/M metagenome (GOLD analysis project Ga0136622, IMG submission 104803) | Polar desert sand microbial communities from Dry Valleys, Antarctica - metaG UQ448 (21.06) | ecosystem: Environmental > Terrestrial > Soil > Desert | place: Antarctica: Dry Valley...
CCGCCCTCGCCGTCCGCGACCAAGGATGCATCTTCCCCAGCTGCGACCGACCCACGCACTGGACCGAAGCCCACCACATCACCTACGCCTCAAACGGCGGCCCAACCGACCTGGACAACGGCTGCCTACTCTGCTCCTGGCACCACCACCTCATCCACCAAGGCGCATGGTCAATCGTGATGACCCACGACGGCGTACCCGAAACCATCCCACCACCACACATCGACCCCCACCAAACACCCAGACGCCACGAACGACACCGCAGAGGTAACAGACGACGAGAGTGACAGACGGGCCAGCTAGTCGAGGAACACGTCCTCGGCTGTTGGGTACTCCGGACCGAGGCCCCAGACCCGCCAGTCGCCGTCGTCGACCTTGGCCAGGGTGAGGACGACTTCGTCCACGTCCTCCGCGTCGCTCGGCTGTAGGCCGGCGGCGGGATCGTGCGCGAAGTGCATATAGACCAATCGGTCGGGCGCGTCGACGGCTGCGGTCACCTCGGTGCCGAGGGTACGGCCCTGGACGAGGCCTTGAGCCCAGCCGTAGTCGCCCCACGCTTGTGGATGGACCGTCAGCACCTCGAGGTCACCTCGCGTCTCCGCCCCGCCGAGCAAGGCGAGGTGCCACAGGCACCCCGCACCTCGGGGCAGGCTGTTGTCGCGTGGCGAACCGTCAGGGAAGTAGTCGGCGTAGGGATCAGGGCTGTCGTCATGGCCATGACCCAGCATGGCACCGATGGGGGTCGGTCGGCTGCGTTCGCTCGGCGAAGTGTCAACCGGACGTTTGCTGGTCGGCCAGAAGTGCCTGGACTTCCTCGGTCCACGCGATCGTCGCCTCGGCCTGCAGCACGCCGTACCGCGCCGAAGCGCGGCCGAAGTGGCGCGACGCAGTGGGGTCCATCGCATCGAGGCGGGCGACCACCGCTGACAGCGCGGCACGCCAGGTCTCTGCCTGCGCCCGGTGCTCCTGCAGCTGATCGGCCAGCCGGTCGGGATTCATGTAGGCGCCGAGGAACGTCTTGAGAACGATCAGGGACTGCCCGTGCCGGTGCTGCTTCTTCGGCTCAGCATCGAGCCACTCACCCAGAGCGGCCATACCTGCAGGCGTTGGCTCGTAGACGCGCTTGTTGGGGTAGCGGTCCTGCTGCACCGTCGTGCCACTCACCCAACCGAGCTCCTCGAGCCGGGCCAGCTCGGTGTAGAGCTGGCTGCGGCTGATCGGCCAGAAATGCCTTACCGTCCTGTCCGCGAACGCAGCGATGTCGTACCCGGAACCCGGCTCTTTCGCCACCAGTCCCAGGGCCACGAACAACATCGGCGACGGCTCCATGCTCACACCCTAGACTAGTACACACTAGACTAGTCATAAGTGTAATAGTGCGCTCCGCACCATGTCCTCCTTCCTTGGCCGCTTCGTGTTCCGCCGCCGCTGGTTCGTGCTCGTCGCAACCGTGGCCTTCCTGGCGATCTCCGCCCTGACCGGCCTATCGGTCTTCGACCGGCTGCAGTCCGGCGGGTTCGAGGATCCGACCTCCGAATCCGCCCGCGCCACCGCGATCCTGGAGGAGAGATTCGGTGCCGGCAGCCCCGACCTCGTGCTGCTCGTCAGCGCTGCCGGCGAGGGCGTCGACTCACCCGCGGCAACGCAGAGAGGCACGGACCTCACCGAACAAATCACGGCCGAGCCCGGGGTGGAGCAGGTGCTTTCGTACTGGAACGCACCGCAGGAGGGCGGCGGCGACCCCGGTCTGCGCAGCACGGACGGGGACAAGGCCCTGGTGCTGGTGCGGCTCGCCGGGGACGAGCAGCAGTCCGACGCCGTCTCGACGCGACTGCAGACCACGTACGACGGGACGGTCGGTGACCTGGACGTGCAGATCGGTGGGCCCGGTGTCGGACTCGGCGAGACGATCGGCGCCGACCTCGCCCGGGCCGAGTCGATTGCGATCCCGATCACGCTGGTGCTGCTCCTGGTGGTCTTCGGCGGTGCGGTCGCCGCGGTGCTCCCGCTCGCGGCGGACGCGATGGCGATCCTCGGGACGTTCCTGGCGCTGTACCTGGTGACGCTGGCGACCGACGTTTCGATCTTCTCCATCAACCTGGCCACCGCACTCGGGTTCGGCCCTGCCATCGACTACAGCCTCCTCGTCGTCTCGAGGTTCCGCGAAGAGCTCGGTCGTGGTGTGGACACGCAGACCGCCGTGGCACGGACGGTACAGACGGCCGGACGCACCGTCGTCTTCAGCGCGGTAACGGTGGCCGTCTCGCTGTCCGCGCTGCTGATCTTCCCGCTCTACTTCCTGCGCTCCTTCGCCTACGCAGGCATCGCGGTGGTCGCCATCGCCGCGGCGGCGGCCGTCCTCACCCTCCCGGCGCTGCTCGCCGTCCTCGGAGCGAGGGTGAACCGGTTCTCCGTCGGGCGCAAGCGGCGCGACGGCGCCTCCGATAGCGGCTTCTGGCACTCCCTGTCGAACACGGTCATGCGCCGACCCATCCTGACCGGCCTCCCGGTCGTGGTGCTGCTCGTCTTCCTTGCGACGCCGTTCCTCGGGGTCTCCTTCAGCCTCCCCGACGACCGTGACCTGCCGACCGACAGCACGGCCCGCATCGTCGGTGACAGCCTGCGCACCGAGTTCGACGACAGCTCCGCGCGCTCCTTCCCGGTCGTACTGGCGGAGGCAACGCCGGAGCAGACCACCGAGCTGGCGTCGAGAATCTCGGCACTGCCCGAGGTCAACCAGGTGGACACCAGCACGGGGACGTTCGCCGACGGCGCCCAGGTGGCCGAGGCCGGCCCGCAGGCACAGCGGTTCGCCGACGGCGACGGGTCCTATCTGGACGTGGTCAGCGACGCCGAGCCGGTGTCCCCAGCCGGTGAACAGCTCGTCGCCGAGCTCCGGGCGCTGGACACGAGCGTGCCGACGCTGGTGGCGGGGCCGGCGGCGGAGCTCGTCGACTCCAAGGCTGCGATCTTCGGACTTGTCCCGCTGGCGCTCGGCATCGTCGCCGTGGCGACCTTCGTGCTGCTCTTCCTGATGACCGGCAGCGTCCTCATCCCGATCAAGGCGATCATCCTCAACGTGCTCAGCCTCGGCGCCACCTTCGGCGCCATGGTGTGGGTCTTCCAGGACGGCAACGGCGCCGATCTTCTCGACTTCACCCCGACCGGAACCCTCAACACGACGATCCCGATCCTGATGTTCTGCATCGCGTTCGGGCTGTCGATGGACTACGAGGTGTTCCTGCTGTCCAGGATCAAGGAGGAGCACGACCGTACCGGCGACACCACTGCGGCGGTGGCGATCGGCCTGCAGAAGGCGGGACGGATCATGACGGCAGCGGCAGGGGTGCTCGCGGTGACCTTCATCGCGTTCGCCACCTCACAGGTGACGTTCATCAAGCTGCTCGGGCTCGGCATGACGATCGCGATCCTGATGGACGCCACCTTGGTACGCGGTGCTCGTGCCGGCGTTCATGCGGCTGGCCGGCGAGGCGAACTGGTGGGCCCCGCCGTTCTTGCGCCGGCTGCACCAGCGGTACGGCATCTCCGAGTCCGCGTAGCTCAGCGCTCGGCCAGGGCGTCGGCGGCATGCGCCGCCCTGGCCCCGGTCTTGTCGGAGGCGACGATGAACTTCGGTTGGTCCCCGCTGGCTTTGAACTGCTGCCCGTCGAGCCGGAAGTCCTTCGTCCTGCGCTCGACGATCTTGCCGTGCGTAGGACCCTGTGACGTGTTCCAGCTGACGCTGTCCCCGACATTCACCACTGCTCCTTTCCCCAACCTCTCGTACGCGGTCCATCCTCACCCGCATCGGCGACCGGTGCAGGTCAGGTCGCTCTTCCCACGAGAACCTGCGGGCAGGATGACGGTCAGCACCGCGCTGAGGCCGAGTGACTCAGCCGAGCAGGGAGCGTACGATTCGCAGTCCCACCGACAACCGGGCGAGATCAGGGGTCTCGTCGACCCAGATCTCCTCCAAGGTGGTCTCGGCACGGGCCAGCAGCGTGCCTTCCTCAGCAGCCCACCGGTCGACGCGCTCGTGCGCCGGCAACGAGGCGTCGGTGCTAGACCACACCCGCCCGGTGAGGTCGGCGGCCACGGACAACAGGTCGTCGCGCAGCGCTGCCCGCGCCATCGTCCGCCACCGGTCGTCACGCGGCAGCGCCCCGATCCGCCCCACCAACCGGTCCAGGCCGAGACGTTCGGCGAGCTCTGCGTGGACCGCAGTGGCCTGCAGGGCGTCGACGTCGTCACGCAGCGCGAAGTCGACGACCGGAAGGACGCCGAACGCCGTACCGAACGACGCGACCCGCACCGCGATCACCTCGGGGACGCCTTTGTCGGTCAGGGCGTCAGCGCGCGCCTGCCAGGCGTCGCGCTCGCGGCCCACCAGGAGGTCGGAGAGCTCGCGCAGGACCCGTTGCACCTGGGTGCCGAAGTGCTCGACGGTGGCCTCCACGTCGGGGTTGCGCCGGTGGTTGACAAGCCACCGGGTCGCCCGCTCGGTCACGGCCTGCAGCACGCCCCGCATCTGCTCCTGGGTGTCTGCGGACACGACGTTGTCGAGGGCGTTGATCTGCTCCGCGACCGCCTGCGCGTCGTAGATCTCACTGGCAATGGCGTCCGCGCGAGCGAGCTCGGCGGCATCGGCGCCGGTCTCGCCCGAGAGCCGGTGGAAGAACGACAGGCCGGCGGCGTTGATCATGTCGTTGACGATGCGGGTCACGATGATCTCGCGGCGCAGCGGGTGCTGCTCCATCGCGTCGCGGTACGCGTGCTGCAGGGGCGTCGGGAAGTAGCTGAACAGCAGGCTGCGGAAGTACGGGTCCTCGGCGACGTCCGAGCCGAGCAGCTCCTCGGACAGCACGATCTTGGTGTATGCCAGCAGCACCGCGAGCTCGGGCGCGGTGAGTCCGACGCCTTCGGCGCGACGCGCCGCGATCTGCTTCGGTGACGGCAGGAACTCGATCTCCCGGTCCAGCAGCCCCTTGCGCTCCAGGCGGGTGATCCACCCGGCATGGGCGTGCAGCAGGCTCGGCGCGTCGCGTACCGTGCCGGCGATCGTGACGTTCTGGTCGTAGTTGTCCTTGAGCACGAGCCGGCCGACCTCGTCGGTCATGGTGGGGAGCAGGTCGTTGCGCTCTTCGACGCTCAGGTCACCGCGCTCCACCACGGCGTCGAGGAGGATCTTGATGTTGACCTCGTGGTCGGAGGTGTCGACACCGGCGGAGTTGTCGATGAAGTCGGTGTTGATCCGGCCACCGGCGCGGGCGTACTCGATCCGGCCCAGCTGGGTCAGGCCGAGGTTGCCGCCCTCGCCCACGCACCGGCAACGAAGCTGTGAGCCGTTGACCCTGATCGCGTTGTTGGCCTTGTCGCCGACATCGTCGTGGGACTCGGACTCGGCCTTCACGTACGTCCCGATGCCACCGTTCCACAGCAGGTCGACCGGTGTCTTCAAGAGCGCGGTCAGCAGCTCCGCCGGCGTCATCGCCGACATAGCCTCGTCCAGGCCGAGGGCCGCGCGTACCTGCGGGCTGACCGGGACCGACTTGAGCGTACGAGCGTAGACCCCACCGCCCTCGGACAGCAGCGACGTGTCGTAGTCGGCCCAGCTCGAGCGCGGCAGATCGAACATCCGCCTTCGCTCGGCGTACGAGGACGCCAGGTCCGGGTCGGGGTCCAAGAAGATGTGCCGGTGGTCGAAGGCCGCCACCAGCTTGGTGTGCTCGCTGAGCAGCATGCCGTTGCCGAACACATCCCCCGACATGTCGCCGATGCCGACGCAGGTGAAGTCCTCGTGCTGACAGTCCACCCCCATCTCGCGGAAGTGCCGGCGCACGGACTCCCACGCGCCGCGGGCGGTGATCCCCATGACTTTGTGGTCGTAGCCGACCGATCCGCCGGAGGCGAACGCGTCGCCGAGCCAGAACCCGTATTCGGCGGAAACGCCGTTGGCGATGTCGGAGAACGTCGCGGTGCCCTTGTCCGCCGCCACGACGAGATAGGAGTCGTCGCCGTCCCACCGGACCACGTCGGCGGGCGGGACGGTCTCGGCACCGGCCCGGTTGTCGGTGAGATCCAGCAGCGAGGAGATGAAGGTGCGGTAGCAGGCCACGCCCTCGGCCATCCACGCGTCCCGGTCGACCGCGGGGTCGGGCAGGTCCTTGCAATAGAAGCCGCCCTTGGATCCCACTGGCACGATGACCGCGTTCTTGACCATCTGCGCTTTGACCAGTCCGAGCACCTCGGTACGGAAGTCGTCGCGGCGGTCCGACCAGCGCAGTCCACCGCGGGCGACGGCGCCAAAGCGCAGGTGCACGCCCTCCACGCGGGGGGAGTAGCAGAAGATCTCGTACCGCGGTCTCGGTGCTGGCAGCTCGTCGATGCTGCGCGGCTCGAGCTTGATCGAGACGTAGGGCTTGGCGCGCCCGCCCTCGCGCTGGTAGAAGTTCGTGCGGCTCGTGGAGCGGATCAGGTTGCGGTACGCGCGCAGGATGCGATCGGCGTCGAGGCTCGCGACCTCCTCGAACGCGGCGGCCAGCGGCTCCTCGATCTTGGCGATCTGCTGGGCACGCTCGTCCAGGGAGTCGCCACCCTCAGCGTCGCCTGAGGCGGCTGGGTCGAAGCGCGCCTCGAACAGCGAGACGAGCATCGCGGCGATCTCGGCGTTGTCGAGGAGGACCTGCTCGATGTAGTTCTGGCTGAACGGCGTCCCGGCCTGGCGAAGGAACTTGGCATAGGTGCGCATGACGATGACCTGACGCCACGTCATCGCGGCCTGGGTCACCAGTCGGTTGAACCCGTCCGCCTCGGCGTCACCGCGCCAGCAGGCGAGGAACGCATCCTGCAGCAGCGCGACGTCGAGACTTCCGTGGTAGGCGAGCCCGAAGTCGTAGATCCAGGCCGGCTCCTGCGCCGCACCAGTGGTCCCGCTCCCCCGCAGGTGGTACGGGCGCTCGTCGACGACCTCCAAGCCGAGGGAGGCGAACACCGGCAGCACGTCGGCGAGCGACAGGGGCGAACCGACGCGGAGGATCTTCAGGCGACCGGTGGCCGCCTGCTGTCCAGCATCGGGCTCTTCCGGCACGAGGGTCAGCTCCAGAGCGATGTCGTCAGCACCGTCGCCGGCGTGGAGCTCCTGCAGCCGCTGCAGGTCCGCGACCGCGGTGTGCGCGTCGAAATCCTCCTTGTACGCCTCGGGGAACCTGCCGGCGTCGCGCGCCGGGGTGCTCGACGGTGTCGCCTCGCCGAGCATCTCCTCCACGGCGTCGGCGAAGTCGTCGTCCCACGAGCGGCTGGCCTTGGCGAGCTTGCGCTGCAGGTCGGCCTCGTCGAGGTCGCCGATGACGGTCCCCCGCTCGGGGCGTACCACGAAGTGCACCCGGGCGAGGACGTCCTCGGTGACCCAGGTCGTGTAGTCGACGGTGGCGTCACCGCCGACGGCGTCGGCCAGGACGCGCTGGATGCGCAGCCGCACCGCCGTGGTGTAGCGGTCACGCGGCAGGTAGACAAGGCACGACACGAAGCGGCCGTAGTCGTCGGGGCGGACGAACAGGCGGAGCTGGCGGCGGTCGCGCAGCTGCAAGATGGAGGACGCGATGCGGGTCAGGTCCTCGATCGAGGTCTGGAAGAGCTCATCGCGCGGGTACGTCTCCATCATGTCGATGAGCGCCTTGCCGTTGTAGCTGTTGCGCTCGGCTTGCAGGCGTTCCAGGATCGCGTCGACCTTGCGGCCCAGCACCGGGATGCGGGTGACGCTCTCGGTGTAGGCCGAGGAGGTGAACAGCCCGAGGAAACGGCGCTCTCCGGTGGTCTCGCCAGAGGCGTCGAACGTCTTGATGCTGATGTAGTCCAAATACACCGGACGGTGGACGGTCGATCGGGAGTTGGCCTTGGTCACGATCAGAAGGTTCTTCTCCCGCGCTTGGGCACGGACCTGGACGGGAAGGCTGCTGAACGCCCCCGACCGCGCGCGGTCAGAGCGCAGGATGCCCAGCCCGGTGCCGGGCACGACATGGAGCTGGTCGCCGTCGTCGTCGGTGACGAGGCGGTACTCCCGGTAGCCCATGAATGTGAAATGGCCGTCGGCGAGCCAGGACAACAGCTCGCACGCCTCTGTGACCTCCGCCTCGCCGACGGGGGGTTCGCCACTGCGCAGCCCCTCGACCATCCCCAGGGCCTGGTTCTGCATCTTGGTCCAGTCCTCGACGACGTCCTGGACGTCGCGCAGGATCTGCTGCAAGCCCTCTTCGAGGCCGGCGAACGTCTCAGGCTCGATGGCGGTGTCGAGCTCGATGTGCATCCACGACTCGCGCAGGACCGTCACGCCGTCGATCGGTGTGTCGCGTGGCTCCACGCCCTGTAGCTCGCCGGTGATGTCACGCCGTACGACGAGCTGGGGGTGCGCCAGCCGGTAGATGCCGAACCCGGACCGGGAGAGGAACGCGCTCACCGAGTCGACGAGGAACGGCCTGTCCTCGGTGACGATCTCCACGACGCCATGTCCCTCGACGTCCCAGCCACTCTCACCGTCGTCCGGCATCAGGACACGGACCCGTGACGTGCCCTGAGGGCGGGAGCCGGCGAGCTCGTAGTGACTCTGTGCTGCCGCGCGCAGGCTCTGCGCCGAGCGCCCCTCGATGTCGGCGTCGGGCACCTGCGTGTAGTACTGCTCCTGAAGATCGGCCGCCATCGACAAGCCAGCTCCCTGCGTCCTCGTCCCACACGCCGTTGTGCGGGATACCCCGACACTAATGCCTGGCAACCGGTGTCGACACCTGCGTACGCGCGCCGATCAGATGCGCTGTCATGATGTGCCCATGAAGATCTCCGAGTCCGCGACGTACGACGACGCAACACCGGCACAGGTGTTCGCCCTCATCACCGATGAGGACTTCCGCGGCGACGTGTGCGAGAAGGTGCACGCGATAAGTCACGCCGTGCGGGTCGAGCGGTCCGGTGACGAGGCGACGGTGACCATCGAGCGCGTCATGCCGACCGAGATGCCCGACTTCGTCAAGAAGCTGGTGGGCGAGACGGTCTCGGTGACGCAGATCGAGCGCTGGGGCGCGGCCGACGCCGAGGGCAACCGGACCGCTGACGTCGATGTCCAGATCGTGGGTCAGCCGGCCGGCATGAGGGGCACGAGCACGCTGCGCGTATCCGGCGCCGACACCGTGCTCGACGTCGACGGCGACGTGGCCGTCAAGATCCCGTTCCTGGGCAAGAAGATCGAGCCCGAGGTCGCCAAGGCCGTCGTCTCGGCGATCCGCGTCGAGGCCCGTGCAGGGATCGCCCGCCTCAAGGCCTAGTCAGCCCATGTGGGGGTAGATGTGGTTGGTCGCCGGGACGAAGGTCTCCTTGATCGAGCGGGTCGAGGTCCAGCGCTGCAGGTTCTGCGGCGACCCGGCCTTGTCGTTGGTGCCCGAAGCGCGACTGCCGCCGAAGGGCTGCTGGCCGACGACCGCACCGGTCGGTTTGTCGTTGATGTAGAAGTTGCCCGCTGCGTGCCGGAGCCGGAGCATCGCATCGGCGATCACCGCACGGTCGGTCGCGATGATCGACCCGGTGAGCGCGTACGTCGAGAAGGACTCCATCTGGTCCACGACGGTGTCGTAGTCGGCGTCGTCGTACACGTGGACGGACAGGATCGGGCCGAAGTACTCGGTGGAGAAGATCTCGTCGGTGGGGTCCGTACTGACCAGCACGGTCGGCCGCACGAAGTAGCCCTCGGCGTCGTCGTAGGTACCGCCCGCGATGATGTCGATGCCGTCGGCCGCGTGCGCGCGGTCGATCGCGGTCTTGTGCTTGGCGAACGCGCGGTCGTCGATCACCGCCCCCATGAAGTTGGACAGGTCGGTGACCGGGCCCACCGGCAGGGCCTGGGTGATCGAGACGACGTCGTCCTCGATCGTGTCCCAGAGGCTGCGCGGAACGTACGCGCGGGACGCCGCTGAGCACTTCTGGCCCTGGTACTCGAACGCACCGCGGATCATCGCCGTCCGCAGCACCTCGGGGTCGGCGCTGGGGTGGGCGACGATGAAGTCCTTGCCGCCGGTCTCGCCGACGAGCCGCGGGTAGGTGCGGTAGGAGCCGACGTTGGCCCCGACCTGGCCCCAGAGCTTGTGGAACGTCGGCGTGGACCCGGTGAAGTGGATGCCGGCCAGGTCGGGGTCGACGAGGGCGACTTCGGAGACGCCCGCGCCGTGGCCGGTCACGAGGTTGATCACCCCGGGGGGCAGGCCCGCGGCCTCGAGCAGCCGCATGGTGTAGTACGCCGCGAGTGTCTGCGACGGCGACGGCTTCCAGACGACGGTGTTGCCCATCAGCGCGGGAGCGGTCGGGAGGTTGGCGGCGATCGCGGTGAAGTTGAACGGCGTGATCGCGTACACGAAACCCTCGAGCGGGCGATGGTCCAGCCGGTTCCAGACCCCCTTGGAGTTGGCCACCGGCTGCTCGGCGAGGATCTCGCGCCCGAAGTGGACGTTGAACCGCCAGAAGTCGATGAGCTCGCACGCGGCGTCGATCTCTGCCTGGGTCGCGGTCTTGGACTGGCCCAGCATGGTCGCGGCGTTGAGGGTCTGGCGCCACGGGCCGCTCAGCAGGTCGGCCGCCTTGAGGAAGACCGCCGCGCGGTCGTCGTAGGCGAGGCTGCCCCACGACGGGGCGGCGTCCTTTGCGGCCTGGACGGCACGCTTGGCGTCGTCGGCCGTGGCGTTCTTCATCGTGCCCAGCACCGAAGCGTGCGCGTGGGGCTGCACCACGTCGATGGGCTCGCCACCACCCAGCTCGTTGACCCCACCGATGGTGTTGGTCAGGTCGCACCGTTCGGACTGCAGCTGCAGGAGCCGCAGCTGGAGCTCGGCTCGCTCGGGGCTGCCGGGAGCGTAGTCCAGGACGGATTCGTTGGCGGGCTCGGGTACGTGGGTCACTGCATCCATGTGGGCAAGCATGTCACTGTGCCGGTGCGCCCACAAAAGGGGAAGGGCAACACGTGGTGGCGCGGTGTGGCTAGGTTTGGGCGCGTGGATGAGACTCGTGCACCGACCGCCGTGGACGCCGTCGCCGACGCCCATCTCGAGGCCGTCGTCGCCCTCTCGCCGACCACGGCGACGTACCTCGGGCTGCCTGGCGGTGAGGACCGGTTCGACGACTTCTCCCCCGACGGTCTGCAGGCGATGGATGCCGTTGCGGGCGCCACCTTGCGGGCACTCGCGGGTGTGCCGCCGGTCGACGACGTGGACGAGGTGACGGTCGAGGCGCTCACCGATCGCTTGACGCTCGAGCGAGAGCTGCACCGCCGGGGGTACGACCTCGGCTCGCTCAACGTCATCGAGTCTCCGCTGCAGCAGATCCGGATGACGTTCGACCTGATGGCCACCGAGACCGATGACGACTGGGCCACGATCGCGACCCGGATGGCGGCCGTCCCCGTGGCCGTCGACTCCTACCTCCGGGCGCTGCGCGAGGGCAGCCGTACCGGCCGGGTCTCGGCCCGACGCCAGGTCGAGGGGTGCATCACCCAGGCTCGCACGATCGCCGCCACGGACGGCTTCTTCCACACCCTCACCGAGGGCAGCGGTCGCCCGACGGCACTGTCGGGTGACCTCGAGCGCGCTGCGGCGGCGGCGTCGCAGGCGTACGGCAAGCTGGCTGACGTCCTGGCCGATGAGCTCGCCCCGGTCTCCCGCGCGGAAGACGCGGTGGGCCGCGACGAGTACGTGCTGTGGTCACGGCTGCACGTCGGCGTCACCGTCGACCTGGACGAGACCTACGCCTGGGGCCTGTCGGAGCTAGAGCGGATCGTCGCCGAGCAGCAGGTGGTGGCCGAGCAGGTGTTGCCGGGCGGGACGCTCAAGGAAGCGATGTCGCTCCTGGACGACGACCCGGCCAGGACGCTGCGCGGCACCGAGGCGCTGCAGCGGTGGATGCAGGACCTGTCCGACCGGGCCGTCGCCGAGCTCGCCGGCGAGCACTTCGACATTCCCGACCCCGTCCGCGCGCTGGAGTGCCGGATCGCGCCTACCCACGACGGCGGCATCTACTACACCGGTCCGAGCGACGACTTCTCCCGCCCCGGCCGCATGTGGTGGGCGGTGCCCGAGGGCGTGTCCACCTTCAACACCTGGCGCGAGACGACGACGGTCTACCACGAGGGCGTCCCCGGCCACCACCTGCAGATCGCGCAGACGACGTACCGCAAGGGCTTGCTCAACCGGTGGCGGCGGCTGCTGAGCGGCAACTCCGGGCACTGGGAGGGGTGGGCGTTGTACGCCGAGAGGATGATGGCCGACCTCGGCTACCTCGACGACCCCGGCGACATGATGGGGATGCTGGACGGCCAGCGGCTGCGGGCTGCCCGGGTCGTCCTCGATATCGGGGTGCACCTCGGCTTGCCAGCCCCACAGCAGTGGGGCGGCGGCACCTGGACCGCTGCGAAGACCCGGCCGTTCCTGCTCGCCAACGCGCAGATGGACGAGGAGTTCCTGGCGTTCGAGCTCGACCGCTACCTGGGGTGGCCCGGCCAGGCGCCGAGCTACAAGATCGGCGAGCGCCTGTGGCACCGGCTACGCGACGACTATGCCGCTCAGGTCCGTGCCGCGGGCGAGGAGTTCGACCTCGCGGCGTTCCACCGCAGAGCGCTCGACGTCGGCTCGGTCGGGATGGACACTCTGCGCCGCTCGTTGCTGCGCTGAGACGTGCCCACCGACGGCTCCGCTGACGGCGTGGCTCAGACCCCGAGCTCATCGAGCAGCGGGCCGAGCTCCTACGTCGCGTACCACGCGAGGTCGTCTCCGACGTGGAACGACGCGACATCTGACAGCGGCACGTCGGCGCCCGCGACGTGCGATGTCGTGTCCTCGACGTCGGCGGCGACGACCACGGGGTGCGGGTGCGCGGAGGCAGCAGCCTCCGCCGCCGCTCGCATCGCGTCGTACTCGGCATCCTCACCCTGCCCGGCGGGCAGGTGCACCTCGAAGCTGCCGGCGGGCAGAGCGCCGGTGCGTTGCAGGACGCGCATGGCAGCTGCATCCACCGACAGGTAGACCCGCACCGCCGTCACGTCCGGGGTCGGCTACGTCCGCGGGGCGCGCGTACCCGCGCCGGGCTGTTGGTCTCGACGAGCTCGCCGAGCGCCTCCTCGATGCACTGCCCGAGCACGTCGGCATCGGGGATTGCCTGGCGGTCCGCGACGATGCCGTAATAGACCCCACCGTCGTAGGACGTGATGCCGATCGACAGCACCCGGCCCTTGGCGAGCGGCAGCGCGGGGTAGGTCTCAGCGACCCGGGCTCCGGCCATGTACAGCGGCTCCTGCGGACCGGGCACGTTGGTGATGACGAGGTGGAAGCCGCGTCCGGGGTAGGCGTCGGCAACCCGCTCGCCGACGGCGTGGAACGTCGTCGGAGCAAACCCGGGGAGGCCGGCGAGCTTGTTGGCGGCGACGGCGGATCCCGTGTCGCGGTGGGCCTTGAGCGCGTAGGAGACCTGGTGCAGCCGGACGACGGGGTTGGCCTCCCCGACCGGCAGCGAGAGCAGGTGGCCGCGCACCTTGCTTCCCAGTGACGTCGGCACCCCGTCGGCGGCCGAGACCGACATCGGCACCATGGCGCGCAGGCGGGTCTGCTGGGTGACCGGTTCGGCACGGGTCAGCAGCCAGGCGCGGATGCCGCCGGCGATGACGGCGAGGATGACGTCGTTGACGGTGCCGCCGTGGGCGTCGCGGACGTGTCGGTAGTCCTCGAGGCGGGTGGACAGCATCACGAACCGGCGGTGGCCGCTGAGCGGGGCGATGAACGGACTGGCCGGTTCGGCCCGGGTCGGACCGAGGGGCATCGCCTGGGCGAGTCTGACCACGTTGGACTGGGCCAGCTCGAGGGCCTTGCGCGGGTGCAGCGTGGTGTCGGTCAAGGAGTCGGCGATGAGTGCCAGCGAGCTCGGGGCGGCGTGCGGCTTCCAGTCGTCCGACGGTACGTCGCGGTCCTTTGCGGTCTCCTCGAGCAGGACCTGCGCGAGGTCGATGGTCTCCGAGCCGTCGACAAGCGCCTGGTGGGACTTGATGAGCAGCGCCACCCGTCCGTCTCGCAGGCCCTCGATGAGGTACGCCTCCCACAACGGCCGCTCGAGGTCGAGCCGGCGCCCGATCAGGCGGCTGACGAGGTCGCGCAGGGAGTCGGTGGTGCCAGGGCTCGGCAAGGCGGACCGGCGGACGTGGAAGGCGAGGTCGAAGTCCTCGTCGTCGACCCACACCGGCGGTGCGATCCGCCCGAGGACGTTCTGGACGCGCTGGCGGTAGCGCGGGACCAGGCTGATGCGTTCGGAGATGACCTTGAGCAGCTTGTCGTGGTCGAAGCCACTGTCGCCGGGGTCGAGGATGGCAAGGGTGGAGACCTGCCGCGGGGACGTACGCGTCTCGTCGGACAGGAACGTCACGTCGAGCGGCTGCAGGCGTGTTGGCATCGGTTACACATTAACGTCCCGTCGCCTCCGGCGACGCGTGATCCCCTCCCTCGGCGCCGTCCCTGCGGGCGCCACGGTGCGGGCGAGCTGGGTGAGCTGGACACGCAACGGTGAGTCGCGGGCGCACTCTGCCAGAGACCGGCCGTTGACCCAGGCGCGGTCGACCGCGCTCTGGTCCAGGGGCAGGAAGTGCGACGGCGAGACACCCGCGAGTCGGTGGACGGTGTCGGTGATCGCCGCACGGCTCCACCCCAGCGAGTCGCGCACCTTGTTGACGACGACGTGCAACTGCGCTCCTGGCACCGCCTCGCGCAGCTCGAAGATGCCGCGGGTGAGCCGCGCCAGCCCCAGCGGGTCGGCTGAACCGACCACGATGATGTCGTCGGCCTGCTCGAGTGCAGCCAAGGTGGCGCCGTTGCGACGCGGTGCCGCGGTGTCGAAGGAGAGCTCCTCATCGAGCTCGAGGTTGAACCCCACGTCGACCACGACCACCGGCGCCATCTGTCGCGCGACCGTCAGCACGGCATCGAAGGATCCCGCACGAAGAGCCGACCAGCGGTCGGCGCGAGGTAGACCGGTCAGGATCCGCAAGGTGGGGTTGATCTGGCGCACGTGCCGTCCGAGCTCGTCAAGGTCCAGGCGTCCGGTGTTGGCGCTGCGCGCGGCCGCCAGCAGACCGCTGACCTCGTCGAGCATGGCGAGCATCTGTCCGACCGACCCTCCGTAGACGTCCGCGTCGATGAGCAGCGTCGGCACCCCGAGCCCCGCAGTCTCGCTCGCCACCCCCAACGCGACGGTGCTACGCCCCGGCGCCCCGGTGGGCCCCCACACAACTATCAACCGGCCCCGTTCCGTCCCGTCTGGACCAGGCGCCTCCGGGTCGTCGAACCCGTCCAGCTGATCGCTTCGGCGTCGTTCGTCGGCGGCGACGACGGCACGGACCACCGCGGGCACGTCATCGCCCGCGACCGTCGCGATCATGCCCAGGGCGACCGCCCGTGCGGCCGCTCCGGCGTCGTCACTGTCGGTGACGGCGACGAGCTGTACGCCCGCATCCAGGATCCGCCGCACGACATCTGTGTCGAGGCCGCGCATGCCCACTGTCAGCAGTGCAACGCGCACCTGGCCGCTCGCCGCCGTGGCGACGGCATCGGCAACGTCGACGCACCGCCGGGTGAGCGCGATGCCAGGGCTGGCCGACAATGCTCGAACCAGTGGTGTCTCCCAGGGTTCGTCCGCCCCTGCCAGCAACACCGTGACCGTCATGTCGAGGATCCTGGGGCCGCGACCCGGACCAGCGTCACGTGACCTGAGTCGATCGCGGCGAGGACGTCGTCGAGAAAGTCTGCGGTCCGGCGGTCGACGGCCACAAGGACCACCTGCGTGCCGCCTTCGGCGAGCGCGGTGCCACTGGCGCGTACCGACAGCACCTGCACCGCCTGCAGCACCCGGGTCGCGACGGGTTCTTCGAGGGGATCCTTGGCATCGGGGCTGACCCACACGTCGACGGCCTCGCCACTGGAGGTGTCTGCCGGCATGGACCCGGACTCGACCCGCAAGGGCAGCTCCGCCGCGCGCTCTACGTCACCCACGACCAGTGCCGACTCGGCGAGCAGCTCACCGGCGCGGACGTCGTGCGCCCACTCGCTGGCAGCCAGCAGCTCTTCCAACCGCGTCCCGGAGGTCGCCGCAGTCACGTAGTGCTCCTGCGTGGTGTCGTCGAGCTGGACGCGTACCTGGTGCAGGTCTTGCACCGATGGTGTCGAGCCGGCGTCGGCGTCGGCACGCAGTGCCCACACGGCGACCCTGGCGTCGTTGGCCGCGACCACTCTCGCGCCGACCACCACACTGATGGCCACGATGACGATGCCTGCCAGCAGGCGGGGATCGGTCCAACGCGCCCGGGGCAGACGACGTGCCTGCGGCGGACGGTTCGCGGCGGGGTCGAGGACAGGCATGCGAACATCATCGCCCTTTCCGGCGATTCGTCCAGGTCTCCGTCCACAGGCGTGCGTGCCTTCCGGTGCCGGCCGGGAGTACCTGGCACACTGTTTTCATGCCATTGGGGTCCGGGACGCCGCGTTTCATGACGCTTGCTGACGTTGCAGGGGTCCTCAACACCTCCGTGCGTCAGGTCTACTCGCTGGTTCACAGCGGTGAGCTGGTGGGCATCCAGATCGGCGGCCGCGGGCAGTGGCGGGTCGAGAACTCCGCACTCGAGGACTACATCCGGCGGATGTACGACAACACCCGCAAGAACTTCCCTCCCGAGCCGAACAGCGAAACCACCGAGGACGCGCCGCGCGACTCCCACGAAAGCTTCAACGCGGACACCTGACCGCGACCACGGCGACATAGGGCACGATCTCGGTCCGACCAGCATGCTCGGGGTCGGCAGGGTCGGTGCACCAGAGCTCGACGAAGTCCTTGCCCACCCGAGCCGCGACGCCATCGACATCGCCGCCGTCGCGGCGAACCACATGCACCCGGGCCCGGTCACGGCTGAGAATGCTCCAGGCGTTCACCCACGTCATCCGCGCCGCGAGGGCGGCATGCGGCTGGGGTCCGGCTTCTCGAGGGGCTCCGACGACGCCCAGGACGGCATCGGTCGCGACGACCCAGTCGCTGCCCCTGTCGGCGTGCAAGAGCAACCAGGTGGGGGTCACCGTGTCGACGGTGCCCCGCAGGACTCCGAGCGTCTTCACCCGTAGCGCGACCTGCGCACCGACGCAGCGGTCGGTCCACGTGACGGTCTGCAGCTCGGCGCGGGTCCGTTCGGCGATGTCGGAGTCCCGCTCGAGCAGCTGCAGCGCCTCGGCAGTGTGCTCCAGGTCGTCGAAGAGCAGCTCCCAGCGCATGCGCCGATCCTAGGGCGCAGACGCGCGCTGCTCTTCGTCCACGGCGTCTCGCAGTGGGTTGACAGCGGCCGGATATACATCCATCGTTGTCAAACGTAAACAAACGTACTCAATGGGGTCGAATCTTGAACATGCTCCGCACGATGGCATCCCTGGCGCTGCGCTGGCTGCACATCGCCACCGTGCTCGGATGCCCCGCTGCCGTTTGCCGATGGCTGGCGCCGGGCTCGGCTGAACGCCTCGCCCGCTTGCGCGGCATCGACGCGGACGACGACTTCGCAACGGTGCTCGTCGACCTCGCCGCCGTGCTCGCGAGTGTTCTCACGGCGTGGCTGGTCCTCACCGGCGTACTCACACTTGTCGTCTGCGTCCGCGCCCCGTCTGCGCGATGGTCGGCATGGTCCCGCGCCCTGACGCCACCCGCGTGGCGCGCTCTCCTGGCCGCCGCACTCGGGCTCGGTCTGCTGTCCGCACCCGCACTGGCGAGTGCGAACACGTCAAGCGAGGACCCCCACGACCTGCCGACGGGACCTGCGCCTCCTCCTCACGTCGCGGGGCTCACCCTTCCGGATCTTCCCAGCGGCGGCATCGGCCCGTTCCGGGCGCGCTCGAGCGACCAGGTGCGGGTACGCGCGGGCGACAGCCTGTGGCTGATTGCTCGCGACGGACTCCCTGCCGGCGCGGCGCCCGCGGCCGTCGCCGAGGCGACCGCCGAGTGGTACGCCACGAACCGGGCCGTCATCGGGCCTGACCCCGACCTCATCCACCCGGGGATGTCGCTGCGCCGCCCCCCACCAGAAGGGAACTGAAGATGACCACCATGACCACGCGCACTGCCTCAGCAATGGCCGTGCTACCGGGCAACCTCGGGCTACGACGTACCCCAGCACCGCCGGCGGTGTGGGACCCGCCGGACCCGCACCAGTGGTCACTTCCGTTGGACGGCACCGCAGCGCGCCAGCCAGCTGTGCTGTCCCCGGCGCCGCCGCGGCTGTCCTTGGTGCCATCGCCTAGGTACGGCATCTCGGGCTCGTGCGAGCACCGCGCTCACGGTTTCGTCCAAGCGCTCATAGAGGTCGCCGGCGGCGCCCGACCGGTCCAGCAGCTCGCCCGGTTGATGACGCCGGCGGTCTACGACGCGTTCGCGGCCCGGATGAGGCGAGTCGCCCGCGTGCGTTCGGTGACCGGCGGCACCGCGGTCGTGCCTCGCGGACAGGTAGCCTCGGTGCGGGTCCTGGAGCTCGACGCGCGGCGCAGCGAGGTTGCTGCCCGGATGGTCCAGAACGGCCGTTCGCGGGCGATCGCCCTGCGACTCGAGCTGCGCATCGACCACCTGGGCAACGCCCGGTGGGTGTGCACCGCCCTCGTCTGGGGCTGAGGGCTCAGCGGTTGCGCTTGCGCGAGCTCCTGGCCGCCTTGGCCTTCTGTCGCGCCTTGGACTTGGCGTTGACCTGGCGCTGCCGGTCGTTGACGTCGGGGTCGTCGGACTCCCGCTCGCCGAAGCTGGTCTGGGCCGCGCCGGAGCCGTCCTCACTGGGCGCGGAGTACGTCAGGCGGCTCTCCTTCTCGCGTTCGAGCCCCTTGGCCGAGATGTGCGGGGTGGAGTGTGCCGCCGGAGCGTCCTCGTCCTCGACCTGGTCGTCGACATGGGTGTCCGTGTCGGCGTCGGTGTCGATGGCGCCGGTGTCCTCGTCGTTGGTCTCGACCTGGACGTCGATGTTGAACAAGAACCCGACGGACTCCTCCTGGATCGCGTCCATCATGGCGCGGAACAGCTCGAAGCCCTCAGCCTGGTACTCCACCAACGGGTCGCGCTGGGAGTAGGCGCGCAGGCCGATACCCTCGCGCAGGTAGTCCATCTCGTACAGGTGCTCGCGCCACTTGCGGTCGAGCACACTGAGCACCACTCGGCGCTCCAGCTCCCGGGTGACCTCCGGGCCGAGCTCTGACTCGCGCTTGTCGTAGGCGGCCAACGCGTCGGCGACGATCGGCTCCTGCAGCGACTCCCGGGTCAGGCCGGCGCGGCCGCCAGCCTCATCCTCAAGCTCGGCCGCGTCCAGGGTGATCGGGTAGAGGGTACGCAGCGCCGTCCACAGCTTGTCCAGGTCCCACTCCTCGGGGAATCCCTCGGTAGCACCGGAGACGTACGCATCGACGACACCGGTGATCATCAGGCGTACCCACTCCTGCAGGTCCTCACCTTCGAGGACCCGGCGACGCTCGGCGTAGATGACCTCACGCTGACGGCTCATCACGTCGTCGTACTTCAAGATGTTCTTGCGGGAGTCGAAGTTCTGCGCCTCCACCTGCGCCTGCGCTGACGCGATGGCACCGGTGACGCGCTTGTTCTCGATCGGCACGTCGTCGGGGATCTTCATCGTCGTCAGGACCCAGTCGACCCAGTCGGACTTGAACAACCGCATCAGGTCGTCCTCGAGCGATAGGTAGAACCTGGTCTCGCCAGGGTCGCCCTGACGGCCCGACCGGCCGCGCAGCTGGTTGTCGATGCGGCGCGACTCGTGGCGTTCGGTGCCGATCACCGCGAGCCCCCCGGCCTTGGTGACCTGGGTGTGCTCGGCGGCCACCCGCTTCTCGACCTCCTCGTGAGCTGCCGGCCACGCGGCCTCGTACTCCTCGGAGGTCTCCACCGGGTCCAGTCCGCGCTTGCGCAGCTCGGCGTCGGCGAGGAAGTCGACACTGCCGCCGAGCATGATGTCGGTGCCACGACCGGCCATGTTGGTGGCCACGGTGATGGCGCCGTTGTGGCCCGCCATCGCGACGATCGGCGCCTCCCGCTCGTGCTGCTTGGCGTTGAGGACCTCGTGCGGGATCCGCCGCCGCATCAGCAGCTTGGACAGCCGCTCGCTCTTCTCGACGCTCGTGGTGCCGACGAGGACCGGCTGTCCGCTCTCGTGGCGCTCGGCGATGTCGTCGACGACAGCGGCGAACTTCGCCTCCTCGGTGCGGTAGACCAGGTCCGGCTGGTCGAGACGGTCGATGGGCATGTTGGTCGGGATCGGGACCACACCGAGCTTGTAGATCTTGTCGAACTCCGATGCCTCGGTCATCGCCGTCCCGGTCATGCCCGACAGCTTGGTGTAGAGGCGGAAGTAGTTCTGCAGCGTGATGGTGGCGAGCGTCTGATACTCCTCGCGCACCCGTACGCCCTCCTTGGCCTCGATCGCCTGGTGCAGACCCTCGTTGTAGCGGCGGCCCTCCAGCAGGCGGCCGGTGTGCTCGTCGACGATCAGCACCTCACCGTTCATCACGACATAGTCCTTGTCGGACTTGAAGAGCTCCTTGGCCTTGATCGCGTTGTTGAGAAAGCTGATCAGCGGGGTGTTGACCGAGTCGTAGAGGTTGTCGATGCCGAGATAGTCCTCGACCTTCTCGATCCCACCCTCCAGCACCGAGATCGTGCGCTTCTTCTCGTCGACCTC
>Ga0136622_10000274_pt1 | contig 20735 bp, 17 predicted proteins | sample AntDrymUQ4482106_2_FD_104803 | JGI IMG/M metagenome (GOLD analysis project Ga0136622, IMG submission 104803) | Polar desert sand microbial communities from Dry Valleys, Antarctica - metaG UQ448 (21.06) | ecosystem: Environmental > Terrestrial > Soil > Desert | place: Antarctica: Dry Valley...
ACCCGACCGACAGCCGGGCAAGCCGGCGAATCTCAGGAGGCAGTGCAGGTCAATGTCGTTGCATGAGGCAATGATACTCACCTGCTCAGCTGACGCGCCCGGCAATTACGCTGCCCGCCCCCGCCTATGCGGGACACTTCACCCGTGAGTGGATCGATCATCGGCATCCGGCCTGTGCTTGCCCTGGCTGCGACTCTCGTGGTCGTCGGTGTCGGCGGATGTGGCGTAGGAGCGGGAGATCCCGAGAAGTCCGACGGCGCGACGAAGTCTCCTGACCCGCCGCGCCCGGGGCAGGTCGCAGCGCCCGACGACCTCGACGACTTCGTGTGCGTGCAGAACTCCAGCGGGACGTGGAGCGCCAGCGGCACCCTTTCCAACGCCACGAGGAAGCCGGTGGACTACCGGGTGACCGTCGTCGTCACCGAAGGCGAGGAGGGTCCGGCCAAGGCGCGACGCCAGGTCGTGACGAGCGTGGCACCGGACTCACCGACGGCCTTCCGGATCGAGCGCGTACCCGCCGCAGCGACCGCGACGGCGACGTGTCGCGTCCAGGTGCTCCGCCTGCGCCCCGACGCCAACCGCACGGCAACCCCTTCTCGCTGAGACTTACGCACCCTTGTTCACAAGGCGGCGTGTCGTGCCGAAATCGTCAGTCCCACGTGGGCTGGGGCAAGTCTCAGCGTGAGGGGTGAGTGCCCTCGGGGGTGATGGCCTCAGCCGCGTGCGATACGGAGCATGTCGTCGCGTGAGACGACCTTGGTGCGCTCGCGGCCGTCAGCCTCGCCGAGTGCGATCTCGTGCGAGTCGAGCCTTTCCCAACCCTCCCAGGTGGTGTAGTCCAGGCCGCGCTCGTCGAGGTGGCTGACGAACGCCGCGCGCGTAGGCTGGTCGGGAGCGGACAGGTCGTCGACGTCGGCGAGCAGCAGCTGAACCGTTTGCGCCGCGTCGGACTTGGTGTGGCCGATCAGCCCGACCGGGCCGCGCTTGATCCAGCCGGTGACGTACGCGCCGGGCAACGGTGCGCCGTCGATGTCGATGACCCTGCCGCCGTCGTTGGGGACGATGCCGGCGGTGCCGTCGAACGGGATGCCTGCCAGGTTGTGCGACAGGTAGCCGACGGCACGGTAGACCGCTTGGACCTCCCAGTCGATGAGCTCGCCGGTGCCCCGGACGTTTCCGTCGCCGGTCAGCTCGGTCACCTCCGTACGCAGGCCCTCGACCCTGTCCGTACCGAGCACCTCGACCGGCGCCTGGCAGAAGTGGAGGTGGACGCGGTGCGGGCAGCCGTCGGGATCGACGGCCACGTAGTTCTGCAACGTCCTGACGACGAGCTTGACCGACTTGGAGGCTCTGATCGTGTCCATCGAGCCCTCGTCGAGCTCGAAACCTTCCGGGTGCACGACGACATCGATGTTGGGGGAGTGGCCCAGCTCGCGAAGTTCCATGGGGGTGAACTTCACCTGAGCCGGCCCGCGGCGCGCGAAGATGTGGATGTCACGCGCTCGGTTGGCCTTGATGCCTGCGAGGACGTTGGCAGGAACCTCCGTCGGGCGCAGCTCGTCGGCTGTCTTGCCCAGCATCCGCGCCACGTCGAGGGCGACGTTGCCGGCGCCGAGCACGGCCACCGACTCGGCCTGAAGTGGCCAGTCGCGGGGGGCGTCGGGGTGGCCGTCGTACCAGGAGACGAATTCGGCCGCTCCGTAGGATCCGGGGAGGTCGATACCGGGAAGCTGCAGTGGTCGGTCGGCGCTGGCACCGGTCGCGAAGATCACCGCGTCGTAGAACTGCCGCAGGTCGTCGAGCTTGAGGTCACTGCCGTAGCTGACGTTGCCGATGAAGCAGATGTCGGGGTTGGCGAGCATCCGCTGCAGCGCGTTGACGATCTCCTTGATCCGCGGATGGTCTGGTGCGACGCCGTAGCGGATGAGCCCGAACGGAGTCGGGTTGCGATCGATCAGGTCGACCGTCACGTCCACATCGGACGTGGCCAAGATGTCCGATGCGTAGATGCCGGCGGGCCCGGCACCGACGACGGCCACCCGCAACTGCCTTGTCATGGCAAACCTCTCGCGTACGACGTTGTCGGCTCTAGCCTACTTAGGTAACGCTAATCGGCGGTCGACGGGCTTTCGCGGGTGGTCGAGGGACGACGCCGGCAGGGTTGCCGGCGTACGGCCGGTGGGCGAAGGCACCGAGGTTGCGCGGACGAACTCCGGTCACGACGATGGCTGGAGGTCAGCCGGTCGGTTTGACACCTGCCGCTTGTGGTGAGTCGAGGCGGTCCGCTTCGCCGGCGGCGAACTTGTCCTCATCGAAGGGGATGTCACCGGCCAGTACCTTGGCGGCGCGCTCGCTGTCGATCTGCCCTGTCCAGGTGCCGATGAGGACCGTCGCCACGGCGTTGCCGGCGAAGTTGGTCACGGCGCGGGCCGCACTCGTGAAACGGTCGATCCCGACGATGAGGCCCACACCGTCGAGCAGGTCCGGCCGGTGCGACTGCAGACCTCCGGCGAGGGTCGCGAGCCCCGCGCCGGTCACACCGGCAGCGCCCTTGGAGGCGATGATCATGAACACCGGGAGGTCGTGCCGACAGCATTGCACAGCACGATCGCGCAGTGCGGCCGCCGTTGCGCGGAATCGACACCGCCTGCTGTTCGTTACATCGGATGACGACGCGCACGAAGAGGGAGGACATCCATGGACGCATCCAAGCTCACGACCCGTAGCCAGGGGGCCGTCGCTGCGGCCATCGCGTCGGCGACCTCGGCCGGGAACCCGGTGGTCGAGCCCGTCCACCTGCTGCAGGCACTGCTCGTCCCAGAAGGCGGGACCGCGGCTGCACTGTTGTCCGCTGCCGGCGTGGACCATACCGGCGTGCGCGACACGGTCTCGAAGCAGATCAGTGCGCTACCGTCGGCACGCGGCGATGGCGTGCAGGCGCCCCAGTACGGACGAGCCACCCTCGAGGCGCTCCAGCGTGCCGCCGACCTCGCCGGCGAGCTCGGTGACGACTTCGTCTCCTCCGAACACCTGTTGGTCGGCATCGCTACCGCCCCGTCCGACGCCAGGACCGTCCTGATCGATGCAGGCGCGACAGCGGACAGCCTGCGGGAGGCGTTCGACGCCGTACGTGGCAGCAGCCGCGTGACGAGCCAGAACGCCGAGGACACGTACCAGTCGCTGGAGAAGTACGGAGTCGACCTCACCGCTGTCGCGCGAGACGGCGGGCTGGACCCCGTCATCGGTCGCGATGCCGAGATCCGCCGCGTGGTGCAGGTGCTCTCGCGTCGTACCAAGAACAACCCCGTGCTCATCGGCGACCCGGGCGTCGGCAAGACCGCCGTCGTCGAGGGTCTCGCCCAGCGCATCGTCGCCGGCGACGTACCCGAGTCCCTTCGCGGACGTCGGCTGATCTCGCTCGACCTGGCCGCGATGCTCGCGGGCGCGAAGTACCGCGGCGAGTTCGAGGAGCGCCTCAAGGCCGTCCTCGCCGAGATCAAGGACTCCGCTGGGCAGGTGATCACCTTCATCGACGAGCTGCACACCGTCGTGGGCGCCGGTGCCAGCGGCGACAGCTCCCTGGATGCCGGCAACATGCTCAAACCCCTGCTGGCCCGTGGTGAGCTGCGCATGATCGGTGCCACCACGCTCGATGAGTACCGCCAGCGGATCGAGAAGGACGCCGCGCTCGAGCGCCGGTTCCAGCAAGTCCTCGTCGACGAGCCGAGCGTCCCGGACACCGTCGCGATCCTGCGCGGGCTGAAGGAGAAGTACGAGGCGCACCACAAGGTGGAGATCACTGACGCCGCGCTGGTGGCCGCGGCCACGCTCTCGGACCGCTACATCCCCGGGCGGCAGCTTCCGGACAAGGCGATCGACCTCATCGACGAGGCGAGCAGCCGGCTGCGGATGGAGATCGACTCCAGCCCGGTCGAGATCGACCAGCTCCGGCGCTCGGTCGACCGGCTGAAGATGGAGGAGCTGCACCTGTCCAAGGAGGATGACGCTGCGGGACGGGAACGGCTGGAGAAGCTTCGCGCCGACCTCGCTGACGCGGAGGAGCAGCTGCGCGACTTGCAGAGTCGTTGGGAGCGTGAGCGCGAGAGCCTCAACGCCGTCGGGGAGATCAAGGAGCGCATCGACGAGGTACGCGGGGTCGCCGATCGCGCTCACCGCGAGGGCGACATGGAGACGGCGAGCCGTCTGCTGTACTCGGAGATCCCGCAGATGGAGAAGGCTCTCGCCGAGGCGCAGGCCGCCGAGTCGCGGGACAAGGCAGACCTGATGGTGGCCGAGGAGGTCGGGCCCGACGACGTCGCCGAGGTGGTGGCCGCCTGGACCGGCATCCCGACGGGCCGTCTGCTCGAAGGTGAGACCGGCAAGCTGTTGCGCATGGAGGAGGAGCTGGGCAAGCGGCTCATCGGCCAGCAGCGCGCCGTCAGGGCCGTGTCGGACGCGGTGCGCCGAACACGTGCAGGCATCGCCGACCCGGATCGTCCCACCGGCTCGTTCCTCTTCCTCGGGCCGACCGGCGTCGGCAAGACCGAGCTGGCCAAGACGCTGGCGGACTTCTTGTTCGACGACGAGCGCGCAATCATCCGGGTCGACATGAGCGAGTACGCAGAGAAGCACTCCGTCGCCCGCCTGGTCGGGGCGCCCCCGGGCTACGTCGGGTACGACGAAGGCGGCCAGCTGACCGAGTCGGTGCGCCGGCGACCGTACTCCGTCGTGTTGCTCGATGAGGTGGAGAAGGCTCACCCCGAGGTGTTCGACATCCTGCTGCAGGTGCTCGACGACGGCCGGCTGACCGACGGCCAGGGCCGCACCGTTGACTTCCGCAACACGATCCTCATCCTCACCTCCAACCTGGGCTCGGCGTTCTTGTCCGACCCCTCGTTGGACGCTGACGCCAAGGCAGAGGCCGTGCTCGGGCTGGTCAGGTCGTCGTTCAAGCCCGAGTTCCTCAACCGGCTGGACGAGATCATCATCTTCGACTCGCTCGGGACCGACGAGCTCGCCCACATCGTCGACCTGCAGGTGGCGGCGCTCGCCAAGCGGCTCGCGGCGAGGCGGATCGGTCTCGAGGTGACCCCGGCGGCGCTGGAATGGCTCGCGGTGACGGGGTTCGACCCGCTGTACGGTGCCCGCCCGTTGCGCCGCCTCGTCCAGCAGGCGATCGGAGACCGGCTCGCGCGCGAGCTGCTCGCCGGGGAGGTACGCGACGGCGACCACGTCGTCGTCGACCGGGACGGCGACAGCGACGAGCTCGTCACACGGGCCGTCGCCGGCGATCACGCCTGAACCCGTGGTCCCGGCGGCGTGATGGGATAGCGCCATGACAACCGCCGCCGGGACGCGTCCCCGCAAGGTCACCCTCGCCTGTTTGTTGGCGGGGGTCGGCGCGCTCCTGGCTACCCTCGGCGGCATCTCCGAGATGGCGGACTGGGGCTCGATCCAGCAGCGTGAACAGCTCGACGAGCTGCTGTCGCGCGAACCGTACAGTCGGGCGGGTCTGTCGATCGACGAGGCGCTCGAGCTGATGCGGATCTCGATCGCGTTGATCTGCGTCGTCGGTGCCGTGACGGTGGTGCTCGCGATCTGGACCTTCCGCGGCCACCGCGGCACCCGGATGCTGCTCACCATCCTCGCCGCCGCTTCCGGCGTGATCTTCCTGCTGCTCGGCGTCGCGGGCATCCTGGCGGCGCTGATGGCGTTCGTCACCGTCTTCTACCTGTGGTCACCGGAGTCGCGTGCGTGGTTCGCCGGACGGCCGTACGCGCCGGGGTCATCGACGTCGGGTCGCGGAGCGTCCGCCGACCCGTTCGCTGTGCAGTCCTACGAGCCACCTGCTGCCCCGCCCCCGCCCCCGCCCCCAAGTGCACCGGTCGCGCCGGTCGGCCCGCCGGTTGCCGGGAGCGGTCCACCGCCGAGCGACCGGCCCTACGGTGCCCCGGTCGACCTGCCGGGGACGGCCGGGGCAGGTGCCCCGTTGCCCGCTCGCCCCGGCCGTACGCCGCGCGCCGTGGTCGTTGCCGTCATCGTGACATCGGTGATCCAGGGACTGGTCGCCCTCCTGTGCGGCCTGACGGCCCTCGTCTACCTGGTCACGCCCGAGGCGTACCAGCAAGCCCTGGAAGCCGAGCCGATGGTGCGCCAGAGCGATGCCCTCGCGGAGCTGGACGGCGGGGTGGCGGGGTTGGCGCGGTTCATCTTCTACATGGCGATGGCGGGGTTCGTGCTGGCCGCAGCCCATGTCGTCGCGGCGTTGCTGATGCTCAGGCGGTCCGCCGTCGCTCGGATCGCCCTGACCGTCCTCTCGGCCGTGACGATCGTCGTGTCACTGCTGGTCGTCTTGACCGCGCCACTTGCACTGCTGTGGACGGCGGGCACCGCCTTCGTCCTCTACGAGTGCTACCGCCCCGATGTCAACGCGTGGTTCAGACCTCCCCGCTGAGCTGCCGCTAGCCCCCGCTGCGTCATCCAGATCGGCCGCTGAATCGGGACCGACTGGATGACGTCCCGTGGTGTGAGCACTTCGCGCCGGGAGTAGTTTTGAGGTATGGACGACTCACCAACCTCGGCCGCTGCCACCGACGCCGCCGCTGGCAAGGCGCGCCCGCACGTCGTCGTGGTGGGGGGCGGCTTCGGCGGGTTGTCGGCGGTCCGGCACCTCAAGAACGCCGAGGTCGAGGTGACGTTGATCGACCGGCACACGTACAACACCTTCCAGCCCCTGCTGTACCAGGTGGCGACCGCCACCCTCAACCCCGGAGACATCACCTGGTTCCTGCGCTCGATCCGGGCCGGCCAGGACAACGTGCGCTACCTCAAGGGCACAGTTCTTCGCATGGACCACGAACGGAAGCGGCTCACCCTCGACGGCGGCCAGGTGGTCGGCTACGACTACCTCGTCATCGCCGCCGGAGTCGCGACCAACTTCTTCGGCGTGCCCGGCGCCGCCGAGTACTCCATGCCGCTGTACCGGCGGTCCCAGGCTCTCGCCGTGCGGGACAGGGTCTTCGCCAACCTCGAGGAAGCCGCGATCAACGGTCAGGACCGCGACCTGCGGGTCGTCGTCGTCGGCGGTGGCGCTACCGGCGTCGAGACTGCCGGCGCATTCGCTGAGATGCGCAACCGCGACCTGTCGACCACGTACCCCGAGCTCGACCGCAAACGTACCCACATCACCCTCGTCGAGCAGGCACCGTTCGTGCTGGCACCTTTTCACCCCAAACTGCGTGAGTACGGTCGCAAGGCGCTCATCAAGCGCGACGTCGACCTCCGTCTCAGCACGCCCGTCAAGGAGGTGCGTCCCGACGGCGTGGTCGTGGGGGATGATGAGTTCCTGCCGGCGGGGGTGGTGATCTGGGCCTCGGGCGTCACAGCCCACGAGGTCGTCGGCGACTGGGACGTGCCCCAGGGTCGCGGAGGCCGGATCAGGACCGACGACCACCTACGTGTGCAAGGCCTTGACTGCGTGTTCGCGATCGGTGACATCGCCGTCGAGGACGGCGACCGCGCGCTCCCGCAGGTGGCCCAGCCGGCACTGCAGGGCGGTAAGCACGTCGCCAAGACGATCGCCAACGACATCAGGAGCGAGTGGACCAAGCCATTCTCGTACACCGACAAGGGAACGATGGCCACCGTCGGTCGCAGCTCGGCTGTCGCCGACCTCAAGCTCCCGCTGGTGGGCAGCGGCCTCCGACTGACCGGCTTCATCGCGTGGGCCCTGTGGATCGGTCTGCACATCGTGACGCTGATGGGCAACCGCAACCGGTTCGCGACCCTGATCAACCTCAGCGCCAGGTATCTCTTTCCCAGTCAGAACGCGATCGTCGGTGAGACGCCGACCGTGGTGGTCATGAACGGCGAGAGCGTGGAGAGCGTCCGGCCGCAGGACGAGATGGGTACGACGCCTGACGGCGGAGACCCCACCCGGCGGTGAGCCGGTGTCAGTCGTCAGCGGGTTGGAGCATGGCGGCGCCAAGCATCGACTCGGGGATCCCGAACCCCTCGATGAGTGTCAGTGCGTGCGGGCGAAGCTGACGGCACAGCTCGCTGACATGTGAGGTGACCTCCTTGGCGCGGGCGATGGACAGGCGCCGGTGCTCCATGAACCACGCCTTGTCCTGCTCGATCACCGACAGGGCGTACAGGTCGCACACCTGGCCCAACAGGGCCTTGGCCCCGGGGTCGTCGCACCCGTCGATGGCGGCGACGAACGCCTCGAGCACGACGCGGTCGACGTGCACCATGGCGGCCTTCACCACGTGATCCTGAGCGGCGTTGAAGACCGCGAACGCGTCGTTGCCGTCCTTTCGCGCTCGCCGCAACCGGCGGGCCGCCGTCTCAAGGACGTGCTTCTCCCGGTCCTCGAACATCGCCACCTGCGTGCCCCGGTCGAGCAGGTTCTCACCGATGGGGGTCGCACTGAGGAGACGCTGGATCAGCTGCGGTGCCGCCGTTCGCTCCAGCGCCGCGTCCGCAGCGGTGCTGGTAGTGAAGCGCACCATTCCAAGCGGATCGAGCCCCCGTACCTCATCGGCGTACGCCGTCAACAGCTCCTTGGCCACCAGCTGGGCGAGCACGTGGTTGTCGCCCTCGAACGTGGTGAAGACATCGGTGTCGGCCTTGAGTACCGACAACCGGTTCGCCGCCAGGTAGCCCGCGCCGCCGCACGCCTCGCGGCACTCCTGGATGGTGCGGGTCGCGTGCCAGGTGGTCACGGCCTTGAGCCCCGCCGCCCGGCTCTCCAGCTCCCGCTGCGCATGCGGGTCGGAGTCGTCGACGCTCTGGATGTCGTGCATCGCCCCGACCAGCTCGTTCTGCGCCAGCTGCAAGGCGTAGGACTTCGCGATCAGCGGCAGCAGCCGTCGCTGGTGCAGCAGGTAGTCCATCAGCAACACCTCATCATCGCTGCCCGGTGCCCCGAACTGGCGACGCCCCAAGGCGTACCTGGTCGCGATGGCGAGGGCGAGGCGGGCCGCGGCGCCACCTCCTGCTCCGACGCTGATCCGCCCGCGAATCAGCGTCCCCAGCATCGTGAAGAACCGACGGCCTGGGTTGTCGATGACTGAGGTGTAGGCACCGTCCGCGGCGACGTCGGCGTACCTGTTGAGCAGGTTGTCCCGCGGGACGCGGACGCGGTCGAAGGTGATGCGCCCGTTGTCGACCCCGTCGAGCCCGGCCTTGACGCCGCAGTCCGCCGTGGTCACGCCGGGAAGGTCGTTGCCGTTGTCGTCGCGCAGCGGGACGACGAAGCAGTGGACGCCGTGCGACTCACCGGCGGTCACGAGCTGCGCGAAGACCGCCGCGATGGTGGCGTGCTGTCCGGCGCCGCCGATGTAGTCCTTGCGTGCCGAGCGGCTGGGCGTGTGGATGACGAACTCTTGCGCCTGCAGGTCGTACGTCGCGGTGGTCTCGAGGTTCTGCACGTCGCTGCCGTGGCCGGTCTCGGTCATCGCGAAGGAGCCGATCAGGTCAAGGCTGATGATTCTCTTGATGTACGCCTCGTGGTGGCGCTTGGTGCCGAGGTTCTCGACCGCCCCGCCGAACAGTCCCCATTGCACGCCGGCCTTGACCATCAGCGACAGGTCGGCGTACCCGAGCATCTCGAATCCCGTCACGCTCGCCCCGATGTCACCGGTGCCGCCGTGCTCGGTGCGGAAACCGTCGGCGGGGTACCCGGTGGCCACGATGCGGTGCAGCTGGTCGAGGGTGCGCTGGCGCGCGGCGGGGAGGTCGAGCGTCGGGTCGGGGAGCATATCGGGGCCGGCGAGGTCGACCCGCGAGCGTTCACGTACGTGCGCCCAGCGGCCGTCCAAGGTCGTGCGGAGCGAATCGGCGATCGACATGGGCAGACCGTACTCCGCAGTACGCTGGAGCGCGTGATAGGTCTGGCGGGTACCGGCGATCGGACCGAAGGGGTCGGCCGGGCGCGACGATTGCTCGATGGACGCAAGGTCGCCGTGCTCACGGGCGCCGGCGTCTCTACCGACTCGGGTATCCCGGACTACCGCGGGCCGCGGTCGGGCCGGTCGCCCGTGCAGGCGCCGGGGCCGATGACCTACCAGGAGTTCGTCTCCGGCGCTGCCGCGCAACAGCGTTACTGGGCTCGCGCGCACATCGGTTGGGGCCGCATGTCCCAGGCAGTCCCCAACGCTGCACATCACGCGTTGCGGGCGTACGAGCTGACCGGCGCACTGACCGGGGTGGTCACCCAGAACGTCGACGGGCTGCACGAGGCCGCCGGCCAGGGGCAGCTGGTGGCGTTGCACGGACGGATCGAGCAGGTGGTGTGCCTTGGATGCCGCACTCTGACCGACCGCGCGCAGCTGCACGCGAGACTGAGCGCCCTCAATCCGGGCTATGCCGCGAGCCGAACGGGTGCGACGATCGCACCCGACGGTGACGCCCACGTCGAGGACACCGCGGGGTTCGTGCTCGCGGCCTGCGAGAGGTGCGGCGGTCCGCTCAAGCCGGACGTCGTCTTCTTCGGCGAGAACGTGCCGGTCGAGCGGGTCGAGCGGTCGTACGCGCTGGTCGGTGCTGCCGAGGCGCTTCTCGTGCTCGGATCCTCGCTGCAGGTCATGTCCGGGCTGCGGTTCGTGCGCCGCGCGGCCAAGGACGGCAAGCCGGTCGTCATCGTCAACCGTGGCGCCACCCGCGGTGACGACCTCGCCACGGTCAAGCTCGACGCCGGTTGCGCCGAGACCCTCCCCGCCCTGCTCGCCTGACCCCCTCGTACGTGGATGATGGCGCGCCCATACTTGGATGGTGGTGTGCCCGGTCACGGTCTGCTGAGCTCGTTGAGGTGGGTACGCAGCCAGGTGGCATCGTCGCGGTAGATCTCGACATGGTCCGCGACGTGTCGGGCACCCCGTGCCGCACGTTCAGCAGTCAGGTCCGCCAGGTCGCCCAGACGGTCAACAGCAGTCGCCAGCACGTTGTCCGCTTCGATAACACCCCCGTACGCACGACACAACAGGTGTAAGCGGCGACGGCGTTCGGGTACGTCGCTGCTCAGCGAGTCGGCGTTGTTGGGCGAGGAGAGCGGGACGAGGCGGCATGCGAGGTGTGCGACGTCCCACACGCGCGAGCCGGGTGACGCCGTGTCCCAGTCGATGACGCCACAGAGCGTGCGGGCGTCGTCGAACACGAAGTTGTAGGGAGCGAAGTCGTTGTGACAGATCACCTCCGCGGGCGCGTGGGTCGAAAGCCGCCACACGTCCCCTGGCTGAGCGAAGCCGACGGTTTCATCGTGGAGTGCGGCCAGGAACGCGGCTGCTGCGTGCAGGACCGAGTCCTCCCACACCCAGATCGGGAACGGGTAGCGAGGTACTGTGCCCGGCAGGTACGTCAGCACTTCTCGACCCTCAGCGTCCAAGCCCTGTGGCCATGGCGTCCAGTCGATCCCACGCTGCTGAAGGTGCTCGAGGAGGCGGTGCACGGTCGGAGTCCATGGCCCCGACGTGCGACGCACCGTGTTGCTCACGCGGACGACGGCGCTCATGTTGCCGCCCGACAGTCTCTCGCCGGTTTCCGGGGTGTCCATGCGCCATCATCCACGTACGCGCGCGCCATCATCCACGTACGTGCACGCCATCATCCACGTATGAGCGCGCCATCAGTCACGTATGAGCGGGGTGGAAGGCGGCGACGGAGCCGATCACCGTGATGGCGGGGGCGCCGATACCTGCGGACGCCGCCGCAGCAGCGATCGTGGCGACAGTAGCTCGCACGACGTGCTGCGACGGCAGCGAGGCCTCGGCGATCGTGGCGGCCGGCGTATCGCGATCAAGCCCGCCGGCGATGAGGGCATCAGCAATCGCCGGCAGGGTCACGACCGCCATCAGCAGCACCAGTGCCGTACCCGAGCGCGCAAGAGCGGTGTAGTCGAGGCTCGAGCGAGGATCGCCGGGTGGGACGTGACCTGAGAGCACGGTGAACCCCTGGTTGACGCCGCGGTGCGTCAGCGGGATCCCGGCCAGCGCAGGGGCGGCGACCGACGAGCTGACACCGGGGATGACGCGTACGGGCACGCCAGCGGCCGCGCACGCCTGCAGCTCCTCGCCCCCACGGCCGAAGATGAAGCTGTCGCCGCCCTTGAGGCGCACGACCCGCCGCCCGTTGCCGGCGTGCTCGACGAGCAGCCGGTTGATCTCCTCTTGAGCGGTGAAAGCGCCCCGCGGGATCTTGGCGACGTCGATGACCTCGGCACCGTGCTTGAGCCAAGTGAGCGCCGCCAGCGGGGCCAACCGGTCGCAGATGACGACGTCGGCCGCGCGCAGCTCAGCCGCGCCGGCGACCGTCAACAGACCGGGATCACCCGGCCCGCCGCCGACCAGGACGACCTCTCCGGTCGTCAGCCGGTCGGGCGAAGAGCCATCCGGGCCGTGGGTCGCGCGTACGCACCACAGCCGCCGAGCCTCGGCGTCGTCCGCGATCTGTTGGTCGAGCGCGACGTCACCGGTCGCGGCAACGGCGAGCCAGGGACGCTCAAGGTCGCCCGAACGGTACGCGCGCCGCTCCCAGGTCACGACCCCGCGGTCGGCGAGGTCGGTCACCGCGTCGACCGTCGCGGTCGCTACCACGGTGACCTCGGCACCGGCCTGTCGCAGCGCGGCGATGTGCCCGAGCGCGGGCGTCCCGCCGCCGAAGACCGTCACCGGCCGCCCCGCGACGGCAAGCCCCACGTCGTACGTCGGCGTCGCGGGTGCCCAGGTGGCGTCAGCGCGAGCGGCCGCCAGCGGCTCGCGTTGCAGGACGTGCATCTGTCGAGGGTAGTGACGCCAGTGCGATCCCAAGACCGGTGACCAGATGGCGGACACCGGCCGGCCAGCGTCCGCTATCCGCCCCCGGCGTTCCCGCTGCCTTCGCCGTCGGCCTGCTCCTCCTCGGTGGTGCGGTACGCCACAAACCCCCGGGCGCGGTAGTTGGCGAGAGCGTGCGGACCGTCCGACGTGCAGGTGTGCACCCACACCCGCGTCACCGGCGACAGGTCCGGCCAGCGGGCGCCGATGTTCCACGCGTGCTCGGTGACCGCGGTGAGCAGGTGGGCTCCCCAGCCGCGCCCGGTGTGCCCGGGGGCCAGACCGAAGTACGCGATCTCGACATCGGTGTGGTGGCCGGCGTCCTCTGCGTCGAGCTCGGCGTAACCGGCCGCTTGGCCCTCGAGCCACAGCACCCACGTCTCACGCCCCGGTTGCCGCAGCCAACGACCCCAGTCCTGCAGCGTCCACGCCTCGCGGACGGTCCATTGCCAGGGCCCTCCGACGGTCGCGTACATCTTGCTGTTGAACGCCGGGTCGGGCTCGGTGAGCATCTCGATCCGTCCGGGCTCGGGTGGAGCAGGGGAGGGCCGAAGGTCCGCGGGCGCGTTCTGTTCGAGGTACGTCGTCGTCACCAGCACAGCGTCATTCAACCCCGACGCTGTCGGTGTCCGCGACCGGCGCCGTAGATTGCGTGCATGACTTGTTACGTGGCGTTGTTGCGGGGGGTCAACGTCGGCGGTGTCACGATCAAGATGGCCGACCTGAGGGCGGCACTCGAAGGCGCCGGCTTCAGCGGCGTCCGGACGGTGCTGGCCAGTGGCAACGTCCTGTTCGACGCCGACGAGACGGACCGGAAAGCGCTCAAGCAGCGGTTCGAGACCTGCCTGCGCGACACCTTCGGGTACGACGCGTGGATCGTCCTGACCGACATCGCCGCCCTCGGCTCGGTGGTGGACGCCTACCCGTTCGACCCAGAGCGCGAAGGCTGGCACCCGTACGTCGTGTTCAGCTCGGACGTGGCCGTGCTCGAGGAGGCGGCGCAGCTGCAGGACGACCTCGATCCGGCCCTGGAGCGGATCGCCCTCGGCGACGGGGTGCTGTACTGGGAGGTCGAACGCGGCCACAGCCTGGACAGCGCGTTCGCCAAGCACAACTCCAAGGCGCGGCTCAAGCCGCACGTCACCACCCGCAACCTGCGAACGCTCGTCAAGCTGCTGGTGTGATCAAGCGAGCGACGGCAGCCAGTGGTGGTCGGGATGGACCCGCCGCAACGCCGAACGCAACCAGGCCCTGCGTTGTGGCGTCAACAGGTCGACGACGCCCGCAAAGTCCGCCTCGTCCTTGTCCCGTTGATGCTTCGCCTTGAAGAGCAACACGATCTCGGGCTGCATGTACGGGATGCCCGCGGGGGTGGTCGCGACGACGTCGGCGTACGGCATGGTGATGGCACCGTCGCGGCGGCAGACCCAGGTGTCGCCGTCGTGCGGCTCGCGGAACACGTCGAGCACGTAGGCGCCGGTGGACGGGTCGAGTGCCCAGGTCTGGTGGAGGACGTCGAACGCCGGGTGGTCGAGCGGCCAGCGCTGCCCGGCACCGACCACGTCGAACACCAACGTCGCCAGCGCTTCGCGTACCAGTGCGAACCGTCCGGCCGGAACGGCAATCTCGATGTCCTCGTGCTCACGGGTGACCTCGCCGCGGAACAGGTCTAGTGCCCAGCCCCCGACGACGCACCACGGGACCGGTACGCCGGCCAAGCAGCGCGAGACGTGTTCGGGAGTCCAGGGTGTCCAGGGTGGGTCGTCGCCGAGCGGCTCACCACCTGCGGGTACATGGTCGTCGGACTGGTCGTCGGGCAGCGGAGCGGTCACCTGCCCATGGTCGCACCAGCGGCTTCGCCGGGTGCTACATTGAGCCCGTCGTACAGGGGAAGCCGGTCCAAGTCCGGCGCTGACCCGCAGCCGTAGGCCACCTCACGCAGGTGGTGAGCCGGAATGCCTGTACGGCGCCTCATATCCGGCTTTACACGCTGTCGCGGAATGCACGGTGGAGCCCTAGGCGCCGCCATTGGCAACGCGTGGGCCCCTCCTGCTGCAGCGGGAAGGACACACCCCCTTGAAGCGTTCACCTCTGGGCCGCGGCGCCGTTGTCGCCGCCGTCGCATCCTTCGCCCTGGTCGTCGGTACGCCGGCGCCGGCCTCGGCTGCCCTCGATCCCAAACCCGCGGAGGCTGCGGCCGGCTGGCTCGCCGGCGAGCTGACCGGCGGCCGCAGCCTCAACGAAGATTCCGAGTTCTACGACTACGGCCTGACCGTGGACACGTGGTTCGCTCTCGACGCGGCAGGCACCGAGGCCAAGAAGCGCCGGGCGATCGTCCGGGCGCTGAAGGACCACGTCGAGGACTACATCACTCCGTTCGGTAGCAGGTCCGCCGGCGCAACGGCCAAGCTGCTGGTGCTCGCCAAGCAGGCCGACGCAAGGCCAAGGCCCTTCGGGGGCGTCGACCTCGTCAAGCGGCTGAGGTCGCAGATCTCCTCCGGCGGCGCTGACGACGGCCGGGTTGCCGACGACGCCGAGATGGACTATGCCAACACCATCGGCCAGGCTTTCGCGGTCACCGGGCTGGCCAGGATCGGCAGCCCGTCGAAGGCGGCGACGGAGTTCCTGCTCAAGCAGCAGTGCGGCAAGGGCTTCTTCCGCCTCATCGACGGCGACGCCACGACCAACCCGAAGCTCACCTGCGCGGGCGGCAAGGAAGAGGGCAACAGCGATCCCGACGTCGACGCGACCGCGTATGCCCTCAAGGCGCTGCTGGTGGCCAAGACGGCCGGCACGTCCGGTGTTGGCTCGGCCATCAAGGACGCCGTGCAGTGGTTGCTGTCGGTGCAGGGCGCCAGCGGTGCGTTCGGTGGCGCCGGTCCGACTTCTGGCGCCAACTCCAACAGCACCGGTCTGGCCGGCGACGCGCTCGCTGCGGCCGGGAAGGACGGCGCAGCCGCCGACGCCGCGAGGTGTCTCCGGAGGCGCCAGGTGCCCACGGGTGTCGGCGGTGAGCTGAGAGGCGAGGGAGGCACTGTGGCCTATAACAAGAAGGCGTACCGAGTCGGCAAAGCCAACGGCATCACCAAGAAGACGAGCGACCAGTGGCGCCGCGCGACCGCGCAGGCGACGCTCGGTCTGACCCACCTGCCGCTGGCGCCGGAGCCGGAGGCTGTGACCGCGCCGGAAGACGCGCGCGTCGAGCGGCCGTGGGCCTACGCCACGACCGGCGCCGCCATCGCCGTCCTCGTCGTCGCGATCATGTTGCTCGGCCGGCGCCTGGTCCGTCGACACCGGCTCGGGTCAGCTCGATGAACGTACGGCTGCGGAGACTGTGCGGGGCACTGGCCGTGGCGGCGCTGGTGTTCCTGCCGGTGCTGGCTGCCGCCTCCGTATCTTCAATCGACGACGACCAGGGGACGCCCGGCTACTGCACGGACGGCAGCGGTGTGACTGTGGTCGTCGACGCCAGTGCCTTGGACGGTCCGGTGATCGTGCGCTGTGCGCCGGACGGCGACGCCGGATCCGGCCTGGAGGCGCTGAAGGATGCCGGCTTCCAGATCGAGGGCACGCAACGCTTCGGTGAGGGCTTCATCTGCCGGATCGAGAACCAACCCAGCGCCACCCAGCGGCTCGAGCTCGACGGGGATGACGGCTACCGCGAGTCGTGCTTGGACACCCCGCCGACGGCGGCCTCCTGGTCGTACTGGCATGCCGACGACGGTGGCTCCTGGGAGTACAGCCAGTACGGCGCCAGCACGGCGACCGTGACACCCGGTGGCTTCGAGGGTTGGGCGTTCTCGCTCAACCAGCCCACCGGTTCGCCCGCATCCCCTGGTGTGGCGCCGGTACGGCCCGACGTCGGTCCGCCCGAGGACCGCGGGAGCGACACCGGTCCGGCCGGTGGCGGCGCGGGTTCGGGTGGTGGCACCGGCGGCGGCGCGAGCAGCGGTGGACGCGCCGGAAACGACGACGCTAGAGACCTTCCCCCACCCAGGCCCCGCGCCAGCGCCGGTCCGACGTCCGCGCCGACATCCGCGCCGACCTCGGCACCGACGGCGGACGTCACAGTCACCGGCGGCGAGGACCAGCCCGACCTCGACGCCGCGAGCGTCTCGGACAGCAACCCCGCCGCCCCCATCGCCGCCGGGGCCGCCGTGATCGTGCTGGGGGTGCTGGGCGCGGTGGCTGCCCGTCGCCGGCGCGTGCAACGGAGCGCCTGAGCGATGGCCCGGCAGGCGTACCCACTGCCGCGTGACCTGCATCCAGCGGCCTGGTGGGCGTGGGCACTGGGACTCGCGGTCGCGGCGAGCCGGACGACCAACCCGTGGCTCCTGCTCACGATCGTCGCCGTGGCCGGGTACGTCGTCGTCGCGCGCCGGTCGGATGCACCTTGGGCGCTGTCGTTCCGGCTCTACCTGTGGTTGGGCGCCCTGATCGTCATCACCCGCGTGGTGTTCCGCATCGTCTTCGGCGGCGCCGAGGGCAGCACGGTCCTGTTCACTCTTCCCGAGATCCCGTTGCCCGAGGTGGCGGCCGGGATCCGGTTGCTCGGCGCCGTCTCAGCCGAATCCGTCCTCGCCGGGCTCTACGACGGCCTCCGGTTGGCGACCATGGTGGTCTGTCTCGGTGCCGCCAACGCCCTGGCCAACCCCAAGCGGCTCCTGCGCTCGATGCCGTCGGCGCTGTACGAAGTGGGTGCTGCCGTCGTCGTCGCGCTCTCGTTCTTCCCCCAGCTGTCCGAGAGCCTGGTCCGCGTTCGCCGTGCCCGGCGCCTGCGCGGTGACGTCGGCAAGGGGGTGCGCGCCCCGCGCTCGCTGGTCATCCCGGTGCTCGAGGACGCCCTCGACCGATCGCTGCAGCTCGCCGCGTCGATGGACTCGCGAGGGTACGGACGGGCCGGTGGGCTCGATCGCCGTACGCGTGCCACCACCGGAACCCTCCTCGTCGCCGGCCTCGTCGGCATGTGCGTCGGCGTCTACGCGACGCTGGACACCCTGACACCGCGATACCTAGCCGCGCCGATGCTTGTCGTCGGGCTGGTGCTGGCGGGCACCGGGTTCGTCATCGCCGGCCGACGCGTGCAACGGACCCGTTACCGCCCCGACCACTGGCACGCCGCCGAGGTCGCCGTAGCGGCATGCGGACTAGCGGTCGCGTCTGTCCTGGTCGCCGTCGGCGAGGGCGCATCGGCCGCGACCCTGGTGCCGGCAGTCGTCTCCGCGACCTGGCCGCCGCTGACCTGGGCGCCGCTGCTCGGCGTGCTCATCGGGACGCTCCCGGCCTGGGTCAGCCCGCCGCCGCGACCCACCCACGTGAGCGCGGACGCGGACCGCATGCCGGCCGGGGCGATCGCGTGATCGAGCTCTCGCAGGTGTCCTTCTGGTACGACGGTGCGTCCGACGCGACGCTGTGCGACGTCGACCTGTCCATCGGCGAAGGCGAGCTCGTGGTGGTCACCGGGCGTACCGGAGCGGGCAAGTCGACGCTGCTCGGCGCCCTCAACGGACTGGTGCCGCACTTCACCGGCGGACACCTCGAGGGGACGGTGCACATCGACGGTGCCGTCACCAGCGCCAACCCGCCACGCGAGCTCGCCCACCTGGTCGGCGTGGTCGGCCAGGACCCGCTCGCGGGGTTCGTCACCGACGTCGTCGAGGACGAGCTCGCGTACGGCATGGAACAGCTCGGCCTGGAGCCGCAGGCCATGCGCCGACGGGTCGAGGAGACCCTCGACCTGCTCGGCATCGCCGACCTGCGGCGGCGGTCGCTGCGAACGCTGTCCGGCGGCCAGCAGCAGCGGGTCGCCATCGGCTCTGTCCTGACGATGCACCCCCCGGTCCTCGTCCTGGACGAACCCACGAGCGCTCTCGACCCGACGGCGGCCGAGGACGTGCTCGCCACCTTGTCGCGGCTTGTCACCGACCTGGGGACGACGGTCGTCCTGGCCGAGCACAGGCTCGAGCGGGTCGTCCCGTTCGCCGACCGGATGTTCTTCGTCGACGGCCGTGGCAGCGTGAACGACGGTGCGCCCGCCGACGTCCTGGCGAACTCGCCGGTGGCACCGCCGTTGATCGAGCTCGGCCGCTACGCCGGTTGGGACCCGCTTCCGCTGTCGGTACGCGATGCACGCCGCCACGCTGTGGGGTTGCGCGGACGTCTCTCGACCGCGCCCCGGCCGGTGGCGCGCGCGCGCGCCACCGGCGAACCACTGCTGCGGGCCAGCGACGTCGTGGTGCGGTACGGGACAGCGGTCGCCGTGCGCAAGGTCGACCTCGAGGTACACCCCGGATCGGTCGTCGCGCTGATGGGACGCAACGGATCGGGCAAGTCGTCGCTGCTCTGGGCGTTGCAGGGTTCAGGACCACGACACGGTGGAGAGGTCAGCGTCGATAAGAAGGACCCCAAGAGCCTGTCCCGCGGGGCCGCGCGCACACTCATCGGTCTGGTCCCGCAGACCGCGAGCGACCTGCTGTACCTGGAGTCTGTCGCCGCGGAGTGCGCCGCCGCAGACGCCGAGGCATGGGCCCCGGTGGGCACCTGTCGTGCGCTGCTGGAGGAGCTGGCGCCAGATGTGGCTGACGGCCGGCACCCGCGGGACCTGTCCGAAGGCCAGAAGCTGTCGCTCGTCCTGGCGATCCAGCTGACGGCCGGCCCACGCGTGTTGTTGCTCGACGAACCCACGCGTGGGCTGGACTACGCCGCCAAGACGGCGCTGGCCGGGATCATCGGGGCGCTCAGGCAACAGCGCCGCGCCGTCGTCGTGGCCACCCACGACGTCGAGCTCGTCGCGGCCGTAGCCGACGACGCCGTCGTGATGTCCGACGGCGAGGTGGTCGCCAACGGTGCCGCACGCGACGTCCTCGGCGGGTCGCCGGCGTTCGCGCCGCAGACCGCCAAGGTCCTCGGACCGGACTGGCTCACCGTCGACCAGGTGCGTCAGGCCCTGTCGTGATCGGGCCTGCGATCGGGCTCGGCCGGCGCTCGGCCGCGGTCCTGACTCTCGCCTCGTTGGCCGGACTCATGATGTTCTGCTGGCCGCTGGTATTCGAGCCGGGCGCGGGCAGTAGCGAGACTGAAGCGCCGTTCATGTTCATGGCGCTCCTGCCGGTGGTGATCGCCGTCATCCTAGCCGAGGTGTCAGAGGGCGGGATGGACTCCAAGGCGCTGGCCATGCTCGGGGTGCTGTCCGCGGTGCAGGCCGCTGTGCGGGCAGTGGGCGCCGGTACGGCTGGGATCGAGACCGTCTTCTTCCTGCTGATCCTGGCGGGGCGGGTCTTCGGTCCTGGGTTCGGGTTCGTGCTCGGGTGTACGTCCCTGCTCGCGTCCGCGCTGCTGACCGCCGGCGTCGGTCCGTGGCTGCCGTTCCAGATGATGTGCGCAGCGTGGATCGGGATGGGCGCCGGCCTGCTGCCGAGGCGGGTCCGCGGCCGCGCCGAGCTGGCCATGCTGGTCGCCTACGGGATCTTCGCCGCGTACGCGTTCGGACTCCTGATCAACCTGTGGTTTTGGCCGTTCGTTGCCGGCCTCGACCCCGGTGGTGCGCAGAGCCTCTCGTACGTCCCGGGGGCACCGCTCCTGGACAACCTGCACCGGTTCGGCGTGTTCACGCTGCTGACGTCAACCGCTGGCTGGGACACCGGTCGCGCCATCACCAACACGGTCGCGATCCTTGTGCTCGGGCCGGCCGTCCTGGCTACCCTGCGCCGCGCCGCGCGGCGAGCGTCGTACGGTGCCGTCGGCACCTTCGCCCCATCCGGTGGCAGGTCCGACGCCGTCAGACCACCGCCCACAACACGGCGCTGATCGCGAAGGCGGCCGTACCCAGTGTGGTCTCCATGACCGTCCACGTCTTGAGCGTCGTCTTCTCGTCCATGTCGAAGAACCGGCTGACGAGCCAGAACCCGGAGTCGTTGACGTGGG
>Ga0136622_10000275_pt1 | contig 20647 bp, 18 predicted proteins | sample AntDrymUQ4482106_2_FD_104803 | JGI IMG/M metagenome (GOLD analysis project Ga0136622, IMG submission 104803) | Polar desert sand microbial communities from Dry Valleys, Antarctica - metaG UQ448 (21.06) | ecosystem: Environmental > Terrestrial > Soil > Desert | place: Antarctica: Dry Valley...
GGAACGGGGACGGCGGGAACGGGGACGGCGGGAACGGGGACGGCAGGAACGGGGACGGAAGTGTGGGCGGCGACGAGGGGGACGGGAATGGGAGCGGAGGTGGCTCGGGCAGCGGTGGCTCGGGTGGTGACGCACCGACCACGGTCCCGCCGCCGACCGGGCCGTCGGACGGCGGAGCGTCGAGTCCCGCACCGACCCCCGCTCCCGACGACCAGCCAGTGCCGGGGCCATCGGCGGACAACCCGACGACCCCAGCGCCTGGCCCGGACCGTGAGGACCGTCCGAGCGAGCCAGGTCCGGGAGTGCAAGGCGGTGACGGCGTTGGATCAGGGGGCGATGCGGGTCGAGGCGACGTCCAGCCTGGGCCGCGCGGCGACCAGGACCAAGGAGCCGGTCCCGGGGGGGGCCGCGCGGAGCGTACGCCCGAGGTGTCGGTGACCAGCGACGTGCCGCGGGCGACACCGACCGCACCGTCGGGACCGCCGATGTCCACACTGGTCGGCGGCGCCGTCCTGGCCATTCTGGCCGTGCTGGGGGCGGGCCTCGCCTGGCGCCGGCGCGCCCGGGGCACGGCGGCGCTGTGACCGCGGTGCTTCCGCGGACCCTGCACCCGCTGGCCTGGTGGGCGTGGGCGCTGGGCCTCGCGGTGGCCGCGGCACAGACCACGAACCCGATCCTGCTGCTTGCCCTGATCGGGGTGGCCAGCTGTGTGGTCGTGGCCCGGCGCGGAGAGCAGACCTACGCGCGGGCGTTTCGGTGGTACCTGCTCGCGGGTGTGCTGGTGGTCGTCATCAGAGTGGCGTTCCGCGTTCTGCTCGGTGGAGGATCGACCGGATCATCAGCAGACGCGGTGCTCGTAGCGTTGCCCCCCGTCGACCTCCCGTGGACCGGTGCGCCCACCCTGCTCGGCGACGTGACCGGCTCCGGGCTGCTCGCCGCCGCCACCGACGGGTTGCGGCTGGCGACGATGCTGGTTTGCGTCGGCGCGGCGAACTCGCTCGCCGACCCGCGCCGGCTGTTGAAGTCGCTACCGCCGGCGCTGCACGAGGTCGGGGCCGCGACGGTGGTCGCGGTCTCGGTGCTGCCTCAGCTGGCCGAGTCGGTGGTCCGGGTCCGCGGCGCACGACGGCTGCGCGGGCAGGGCGGTGGTCGTCACCACGGTCTCCGGGCGGTGGTGGTGCCGGTGCTCGAGGACGCGGTCGAGCGCAGCCTCGCGTTGGCCGGGTCGATGGACGCGCGAGGGTACGGCCGCCGAGCGGCCGTGCCGGCGCGCAGCCGCACCCTCGTCTCCGGGCTGATGCTCGGTGGCCTGCTCGGCCTGCTGGTCGGGGTGTATGCCCTGCTGGACACCACGACGCCGCGGTGGCTCGGGCTGCCCGTGCTGGTGACCGGGGTCACCTCGGCCGTGGTCGGCCTGACGCTGGCCGGCCGCCGGGTCCAGCGCACCCGCTACCGGCCCGACCGGTGGCAGCCGCCCGAGGTGCTGACCGTGCTGGTCGGTCTGGTGGTGACAGCCGCATTCGTCGCGCTGGTCGGTGTCGACCCGGTGGTGGCCAACCCAGCGTTGTCACCCCCGACCTGGCCGACGCTGTCGCTGCTGCCGGTCGTCGGCCTGGTGGCGGCGCTGGCCCCGGCTGTGATGACCCCGCCACCTGTCGCCCCGAGCTCCGGCCGGCCCAGCCGGCAGCGCGGCCGGGCCAGCGCCAGTGACAATGCCGAGCGGGTGCCGGCATGACGAGCGGCGTGATCGCCTTCGACCGGGTCGGGTTCACCTACGCCGGCTGCGAGCGGCCGGTGCTGCGTGACGTGCAGCTCGACATCCCCGAGGGTGAGCTGGTCCTGGTCGCGGGGCCGACCGGCGCCGGCAAGTCGACCCTGCTCTCGGCCGTCAACGGGCTGGTGCCGCACGCCACCGGTGGCCGACTGACCGGCCGCGTCGTCGTGGCCGGGCTGGACACCCGCACCCATCGCCCGCGCGACCTCGCGCACCTTGTCGGCTGGGTCGGCCAGGACCCGGCGGCGAGTTTCGTCACCGGTTCGGTGGAGGAGGAGCTGGCGTACGCGATGGAGCAGCTCGCGGTGCCGGCAACGCTGATGCGGACCCGTGTGGAGCAGACGCTCGACCTGCTGGGCATCGCCGACCTGCGGCAGCGGGCGCTCGGCACCCTGTCCGGTGGACAGCAGCAGCGGGTGGCGATCGGCGCCGTGCTCACCGCCGGGCCGCGGGTTCTCGTGCTCGACGAGCCGACGTCCGCGCTCGACCCCGGTGCGGCCGAGGAGGTGCTCGGCGCGCTGCTGCGGCTGGTGCACGACCTCGGCATCACCGTGCTGGTCGCCGAGCACCGGCTGGAGCGGGTGGTGGAGTACGCCGACCGGGTGCTGCTGCTCGACGCCGACGGCTCGGTGCGCATCGACGACCCGGCCGAGGCGATGCGCCGTTCACCGGTGGTGCCGCCAGTCGTCGAGCTGGGTCGCCTGGCCGGCTGGGCACCGCCGCCGCTGTCGGTGCGCGCCGCCCGCCGCCTGGCCCCTGACCTGCGCAACACGCTCGCGGCCGCCACCGACCCCGGCCCAGGACCGACGGTCCGCGACGGAGAGCCGATGCTGCGCGCGCGGGGGGTGGTCGTTCGGCACGGGTCGATTGCGGCTGTACGCGGTGCGGACCTCGACGTACGGGTGGGTGAGACCCTCGCCGTGATGGGCCGCAACGGTGCCGGCAAGTCGTCGCTGCTGTGGGCGCTGGCCGGTGCGGCGCGGCTCGCGGGCGGCACGGTGGTGGTGGCGGGCCAGGATACGGCCCGGGCCGGCGCGGCCGAGCGGTGTGGGCTCGTCGGCCTGGTGCCCCAGCCGGCAACCGACCTGCTGTACCTGGAGCGCGTCGCCGACGAGTGCGTGCAGGCCGACACCGAGTCCGGAGCCGCCGCCGGCACCTGCGCGGAGCTGCTGACCCGCCTGCTCGGACCGGTCGAACAGCGACAGCACCCGCGGGACCTGTCCGCGGGACAGCAGCTGGGCCTGGTCCTCGCGGTGCAGCTCACGGCCGCACCACCGGTCGTCCTGCTCGACGAGCCGACCCGCGGCCTCGACTACGGTGCCAAGCGCCGGCTGGTGGACGTCTGCCGCCAGCTTGCCGCCGATGGCCATTGCATTGTCGTTGCCACTCACGACGTCGAGCTGGTCGCGCAGGTGGCCGACCGGGTTCTGGTCATGGCCGACGGTGACCTGGTCGCCGACGGGGCGACGGTCGACGTGGTGGCGACGTCACCGACGCTGTCACCGCAGGTGACCAAGGTGTTGGGTGCGCCGTGGCTGAGCGTCGACGAGGTGGCCGCCGTGCTCGCCCGGCAGCCCGAGGTCGTGGTGCCCGGTGGCTGACGTGCTCCCGCTCCAGGTGGCGCCTCCCACCCTGCGGCTCGCCGACCGGCCCCGCACCCGACTCGTGCTGGTGCTGGCCTCGGTCGTCGGGCTGGCGATGTTCTGCTGGCCGCTGCTGGTCGATGTGCCGGCAGGCACCGTCGGCCACACCACCGACGCGCCGCTGGCGTTCATCGTGCTGCTGCCTATCGTGCTCGCGGTGGTGCTCGCCGAGATGGCCGACGAGGGCATCGACTCCCGGGCCTTGGCGATGCTCGGTGTGCTGTCCGCGGTCGACGCCGCCCTCCGCCCGCTCGGCGCTGGGGTCGGCGGTGTGGAGCTTGTGTTCTTCCTGCTGGTGCTGGGGGGGCGCGTGTTCGGCCCCGGGTTCGGCTTCGCTCTCGGCTGTCTGTCGATGCTCGCGTCCGCGCTGCTCACCGCGGGCGTCGGGCCGTGGTTGCCGTTCCAGATGATGGCCGCGGCTTGGGTCGGGCTCGGCGCCGGACTGCTGCCCAGGCGGGTCACCGGTCGTGCCGAGATCGCGCTGTTGGCGGCGTACGGTGCGCTGGCAGCCCTTGCCTTCGGTGCGTTGATGAATCTGTGGTTCTGGCCGTTCAGCATCGGCGAGGGCACCGCACTGTCCTACGTCGCGGGTGCCCCGCTGCTGGACAACCTGGAACGGTTCGCGGTGTTCACCTTCGTGACCTCGACGCTGGGGTGGGACCTCGGACGGGCGATCACCACCGTGCTCGGCATCGTCCTGCTCGGCCCGGCGATCCTCGCTGTGTTGCGCCGGGCCGCCCGCCGGGCCAGTTTCGCCCCGCCACCTGACCTCTCAGGCAACCAGCAGCTCATTGAGACCGCCCTCGACTTCCGCGCCCGCACCGCCGACTCCCGCGGTCAGCGGCGGGCGAGGCCGTAGACCCGGTCGACCGGCAGCTGCAGCACCAGCCGGCGGTCCCGCACCATCGCCGCGCGGTAGTCGTCCCAGTCTGGGTGCTCGCCCTGCAGGACGCGGTACAGGTCGACCAGGTCGCCCACGGCTGCGTCGCCCGGTTCGGCTGCCACCGGACCGAGCCTCGCATTCCCCTCGGCCACGGCGTATGACCAGCCGTCGCTGGTGGTGACATGAAAGCTCGCGCGCGGGTCGCGGCGCAGGTTGGCCACCTTGGCCCGACCGTCGGTCACCGAGACGCGGATGGTGCCGGTGCCGGTGCCGGTGCCGGGGCTGGTGTCGGTGTCGGTGTCGGTGTCGGTGTCCCATGCGTAGCGGACGTTGGACAGCTGCGGACGGCCGTCGCGCTTCAGCGTGACCAGCACGCCGCGATCGTGCTCGCCGAACAGGTCGACGAGGGCGGGCTCGAGATCTGGATGCGTACCGGAGGTCGTCATGAGCCCATCGTGCACCTAGCATCACGCCATGCCGCACGCCCTCCGCACGCCCCTGCTGCTCGCCGCTGGTCTGGTCGCCACGCTCGCCGTCGCCGCATGCGCGCCGACCGAGGAGGAGGCACCGTCCGACGCCGATGCCACCGCGTCAGGTGACTCCTGCGCCACCGCCGACCTGCCCACGTACGAGGACGGGCAGCTGACGATCGGGACCGACAAGCCGGCGTTCCCGCCCTGGTTCGTCGACAACGATCCCACCAAGGGCAAGGGCTTCGAGTCTGCGGTCGCCTACGCCGTGGCCGGCGAGCTCGGCTTCGCCGACGGCGAGGTCGAGTGGGTGACGGTGCCGTTCAACGCGAGCTACCAGCCGGGGTCCAAGGAGTTCGACTTCGACATCAACCAGATCTCGATCACCCCCAAGCGTGCCGAGTCGGTCACGTTCTCGCGCGGCTACTACACCGCGGCGCAGGCCGTGATCACCCTGCAGGACTCCGAGTTCGCCGAGGCGACCAACCTGGACGAGCTCACCGAGGCGCGCTTCGGCGTCCAGGTCGGCACCACCTCGCTCTCCGCCATCACCGACGTGATCCAGCCGACCACTGAGCCGGCGGTGTACGACGACACCAACGCAGCCACCAACGCGCTGCAGAACGGTCAGGTCGACGCGATCGTCGCCGATCTACCGACCGCGTTCTACATCACCGGCGCGCAGCTCGTCGAAGGCGGCACGATCGTCGGGCAGTTCCAGCCCGCCGAGGGCGAGACCGAGCAGTTCGGCCTGCTGTTCGAGCAGGGCGACCCGCTCGTCGACTGCGTGGACGCAGCGCTGGCCACGCTCGAACAAGACGGCACCCTGGCCCAGCTCGAGCAGCGCTGGCTGGCTGACGTCGCGAACGCGCCGGAGCTGTCCTGACCGTCGCACCGATGGCGGCGCCGCGCGCCGCCGACGACTGGGTGGTCAGCGAGACCCAGCGAGCTCGTACGCGCTACCGGCGTCGGCGGTCCCTGCAGCGCGGTCTGGTCGCCGCCGCGTCCACGGTGCTCGTGCTCGGTCTGCTCGCCTGGGCGGTGACCAGCGCGCCGGGCTGGACCTCGGTACGGGTGCGCTATTTCGACGTCGACGAGGCGCGCACCGCGCTGCCCGACGTCGCCTCGGCGTTCTGGCTCAACGTGCGTATCTTCGTCGTCGCAGAGGTGCTGATCCTCGTCGTTGCGGTCGTGGTCGCGCTGCTGCGGGTGGTTCCGTCAGCGGCCCTCGCGCCGCTGCGCCTGCTGGCGGTCGCCTACACCGATGCCTTCCGCGGCACGCCCACGCTGCTGGTGGTGTTCCTGGTCGGCTTCGGCTTCCCGGCGCTGCAGCTGCAGGGTGTGCCGACGAGCCTGTTCTGGCTGGGCGTCATCGCGCTCACCCTGTCGTACGGGGCGTACGTCGCGGAGGTGGTCCGAGCCGGCATCGTGTCGGTGCACCCGAGCCAGGCGCTCAGCGCACGCGCGCTCGGGCTGTCCTACAGCCAGTCCATGCGCCGGGTGGTGCTGCCGCAGGCGATGCGGCGGGTGCTGCCGCCGCTGCTGAACGACTTCGTGTCGTTGCAGAAGGACACCGCCCTGCTTGCGTCGGTGGGGCTCGTAGAGGCACTTCGGGTGGCTCAGATCCAGGCCAGCCAGAACTTCGACTACACGCCGTATGTGGTGACCGCCATGTTCTTCATCGCGGTCACGGTGCCCATCGCCCGGCTGACCGACTGGCTGTCGCTGCGCCAGGTCCGCCGCGAGCAGGGTGCGGCGGCATCACCATGACCAGTAGACCTGGGACCGGTGGCAGGTGATCACCCCGCTGCTGGAGGTCGAGGGACTGCGCCGCCGCTACGGCGCCCACGACGTCCTGCGTGGCCTCGACCTGAGCCTGCGTACGGCGGAGGCGGTCTGCGTCATCGGCGCCAGCGGGTCAGGCAAGTCGACGCTGCTGCGCTGCATCGACCTGCTGGAGCAGGTCGACGACGGCACGGTGCGCCTCGACGGCGCCGACGTGACCGACCCGCGAGTGGACGCGGACGCGGTCCGCCGGCAGATCGGGGTGGTGTTCCAGGCGTACAACCTGTTTCCCCACCTCTCGGTGCTGGACAACGTGATGCTCGCACCACGGCTGGTGCACCGCCGGAAGAAGGCAGAGGCGCGTGCCGACGCGGAGCGGCTGCTGGAGCGCTTCGGCCTCACCGACAAGGCTCGGGCTTACCCCGACAGCCTGTCGGGCGGCCAGCAGCAACGGGTGGCGCTGGTCCGTGCGGTGGCCTCACGGCCACGGCTGCTGCTGCTCGACGAGGTGACCTCCGCGCTCGATCCCGAGCTGGTCGGCGACGTCCTCGACATGGTCGCCGAGTTGCGGCGCGACGGCATGACGATGCTCATCGCCACCCACGAGCTGGCCTTCGCCCGCGACGTCGCCGACCGGGTGGCCTACCTGCATGACGGGGTGGTGCACGAGGAGGGCCCGGCTGCACGGCTGCTCACCGAGCCACAGCGCGAGCGCACGGCCGCCTATCTGGCTCGCTTCCGGGCCGGGCTCTGAGCATCCGGTCCGGTCAGCTCAGCCGAACAGCCCCTCGACCCAGTGCTGCTTCTTGCGCTTCGACGAGGACGACCTGTGATGATCGTCGTCGTCATCGTCGTGCTCGCGCAGACGGTCGTGCTCGCGGTGCCGGTCATGTGACTCATACTCCCGCTCCGGTGTGCCGCGCGGCGGCGCGACCGCCGAGGGGACGGAGCCCTGAGCCCGGGAGTCGGCCGCCAGCAGGTGGTCGAGCTCACCGCGATCGAGGAAGATCCCGCGGCAGTCCTTGCACTGGTCGACGGTGATCCCGTTGCGTTCATAGCTGTTCATCTCGCCCTGGCACTTGGGGCAGGTCATCGTGCTCATGCGTCCAGCCTGCCAGAACCGTCCGGGCCGAATGCCCCGGAGGGGCGCCTATCTTGCAGCAGACCGCGCCAAAGCGCGGCTGAGTGGGCCGATCGGTCACAACTCGGTCGTCCGAAGCGGTGGCCGCATGCGGCAGGATTGTCGCCGACCCGGGCGGACCCGCATGGTGCTTGCATGGAGAAAGTTGCCCGACCGAGGAACGACCTGCTGGGCGGGCTCGTCCTTGGCACGGTCACGGTCGTCTGGGCATCGCTGCTCATCCTGCTGCCCCGTGGGGACTACGACCAGGCGGCCCAGCTGGTCTCCAACGCCGGCTTGATCGCGATCGCCTTCGCCGCCGGTCTGGCGGCGCTGATGCGTGCCCGCGGCGGCGCCCCACAGCAGCGCTTCTGGCTGCTCCTCGGTCTTGCATCGTTGTCGTGGTCGGCCGGCCAGGTTGTGTGGTCCGTCTACGAGTCACTGCTCGGCCGCGAGGTGCCGTTCCCGTCGCTGGCCGACATCGGCTACCTCGGCTTCCCGCCGCTGGCTGCGGGGGCGCTGCTCTGCCTGCCGTTCGCGGCATCGACCCTTGCCGGCCGGCTACGGACCCTGCTCGACGGCTTGATGATCGCCGCCTCCCTGCTGCTGGTCAGCTGGGTGCTGGTGCTGGCACCGGTCGTCGAAGCCGGCGCCGACAGCTTGTTCACCCAGGCGATCTCGCTTGCCTACCCGGTCGGGGACACCGTCGTCATCACGATCGTGATCTACACCTGGTTACGGGCCCGCCAGTCCGGCAACAGCCTCCCGGTCTCCCTCCCGCTCGTGGGTTCCGGCCTGGTGGCGTTCGCGGTGGCCGACTCCGGCTTCGTCTACCTCACGACCTCGGGTGCCTACAGCTCGGGCAGCTTGATCGACATCGGGTGGTTCGTCGGCTTCGCCGTGCTGCTGCTAGCAGCCGTGGCGCAGGCCCCCAGCGATGTCGACGAGGTTGTCGAGGTCGGCCCAGCCCGCCAGTTCGGCGCGTTCCTCCCCTACACCGCGGTGACCCTGGCGCTAGTGACTTGGGCCGTCGTGTTCGTCCGGGACGGTACGACGGACGCGTTCGTGTCCTGGGACCGATCTGCCCTCATGGCGTTCCTGGTGGCCCGGCAGGTGCTCACGCTGCGGGAGAACTGGGCCCTCACCCGCCACCTCGAGCAACGGGTCGATGCCCGGACCGCCGAGCTGGAGTCCAGCCGCGAGCGGTTCGCCGCCCTGGTCCAGCACAGCTCGGACGTCGTCACCGTCATCGACGCAGATGGGCTCATCCTTTACCAGAGCCAGTCCTGCGCCCGGGTGCTCCACCGCACTGCCGAGTCCATGTCCGGCCGCCCGGTGTGGGAGTTCATGGCCGGCGACCAGGCGGTCACGCTGCACGAGGCGATCGCCTACGCATCGGAAGAGTCCCTGCGCATGCACACGTTGCACACAGTCTGGAGGCGGGAGGACGGGAGCCCGTGCCACCTCGAGGTGACGATCACCAACCTGCTGGACAACGATGACGTCGCGGGACTCGTGCTGAACAGCCGGGACGTGACCGACCGCACGGTCCTGCAGGAGCAGCTGCTGCACCAGGCCTTCCACGACTCGCTGACCACGCTGTCGAACCGCGCCATGTTCAAGGACCGGCTCGGGCACGCGCTCACCCGCCGCGACCTGCAGCCGGGCTCGCTTGCCGTGCTGTTCCTCGACCTGGACGGGTTCAAGCAAGTCAACGACACGCTCGGCCACAGCATCGGGGACGAGCTGCTGGTCCAGGTGGCCCAGCGCTTGCACACACAGGTGCGGCCAAACGACACCGTGGCCCGTTTCGGTGGCGACGAGTTCGCCATCCTGGTCGAGGACCTGACCGACCCGGGGTTCACTATCACGCTCGCCGAGCGGGTCAACGTCGTGTTGAAGGCGCCGTACCAGCTCGGCGGCCAGCCGGTGCATGTGAGTGCCAGCGTCGGTATCGCGCACTTCGGAGAACATGCGGCTGATGCCGAGCAGCTGCTGCGCAACGCCGACCTGGCGATGTACCAGGCGAAGGCGGCGGCGACCGGGGGTTACGCGCTGTACGACCCGCGCATGCACGAGGGCCTCGTCGAGCGGGTCCGACTCGAGACCGACCTGCGGGTGGCGCTGGAAACCGACGGGCTCGCCGTGGACTACCAACCGCTCATCGACCTGCGCACCGGCAAGGTGACCGGCGTCGAGGCGCTGTGCCGCTGGCCGCATGCCGAGCTTGGCCTCATCTCACCCGACGAGTTCATCCCGCTGGCCGAGTCCAGCGGCCTGATCCGGGTCTTGGGGGAGTGGGTCCTACGCCGGTCCTGTCAGCAGGTCGTGCAGTGGCGGCGCCAGACCCCGGAGCTGTCCGAGCTCAAGGTCAGTGTCAACGTCTCCGCCCGCCAGCTCCACGACGGTGACCTGGCGCGAACCGTGACCACTGTCCTCGAGGAGACCGGGCTGCCCGCACAGTGCCTCACGCTCGAGATGACCGAGAGCGTGCTCATGAACGACTCCGGCGAGACGCTGTCGACGCTGCGCGCGATCCGTGCGATGGGCGTCCGGCTTGCCATCGACGACTTCGGCACCGGGTACTCGTCACTCAGCTACCTGCACCGGTTCCCGGTGGACGTCCTCAAGATCGACCGAAGCTTCATCGAGCGGCTGACCCACGCCGGAGATGCCGCGCTGGTGAGCACGATCGTGCGGCTGGGGCACGCGATGGACCTCGAGACCGTTGCCGAAGGGATCGAGCGACCAGACGAGATGCTGATGTTGCGGCGCCAGGGCTGCACCACTGGCCAGGGGTTCTTCTTCTCCCGGCCACTGCCGGCCGACGAGCTCCATGCCCATCTGATCGAGCGCGCGCAGACCAACTTTCTGCTGGACACCAAGACGCCTGCCTGAGTGCTCGCTTGACCGGCGAGCCATGGGCGGCATCGAGATGGAGTAACTATGAGCTCGACCATGCGCGACCTCGGGGCCGTGCTGCGGCTGCCCCGGCACTGGCCGACCAGCCTGGCACCCGCTCGCCTCAACGCGATCGAGGCGCCGACTCCGTTCCTCGCCTGCGACCTGAACGTCTTTGCCGACAAGGTCACCCGGTTTCAAGACGCCATGCCCGGCGTCCGCCCCTTCTACGCGGTCAAGTGCAACGCGATGCCCGAGATCCTGGCAACCGCCCGTGACCTCGGTGTCGGCTTCGAGGTTGCCTCGCTCGGCGAGCTGCGCATGCTGCAGGCGCTCGACATCGACCCCGCCGATGTGCTCTACAGCAACACCGTGAAGCCTGCCGAGCACATCCGGCAGTCCGCTGCGGCTGGTCTGTGGCGCTTCGCCTTCGACTCCGAGGGTGAGCTGCACAAGATCGCCAGCCAGGCTCCAGGAGCGGCCGTGTTCGTTCGGGTGCGGGTGGACGACACCAACAGTGTGTTTCCCCTGTCGCGCAAGTTCGGTGCAGAGTTCCACGCCGCTCGGGCGCTGATGCATGTGGCCCGCGACCTCGGCCTGCGGCCGTACGGCATCAACTTCCACGTCGGCTCACAGTGCACGACCGCCGCGTCGTACGTCCACGCGATCGGTGCCGCCGGCCGGCTGATGGGCCAGCTTGCTGGCGACGGCATGCGGATGGAGATGCTCGATATCGGCGGAGGGTTTCCCGCCCGCTACGGCGACCTGGTCCCGACGATCGACCAGATCGGGCGGGTGGTCACCGCGGCCCTCGATGAACACCTCCCCTATCAGCCGACGCTGGTGGCGGCCGAACCCGGCCGGCACCTCGCCGCAGAGGCGGCCGTGATGGCCGCGACGGTCCTCGGTCGGGAAGAGCGCTCGGGCGAGGACTGGCTGTACCTGGACGTGGGTGCCTACAACGGGCTGATGGAGACCCAGCAGTCCGTCGGGCAGTGGCGCTTCCCGCTCTGGTCATCGCGACCCGACCACGGTGTCGTTCCGCACGTGCCGTGCACGATCACCGGGCCGACATGCGACAGCGCTGACACGATGTTCTACTCCACCCCGCTGCCGGTCACCATGGCCGAGGGTGACCGGCTCTACATCGCCTCGGCGGGCGCCTACACGCTCAGCTACGCATCGCACTTCAATGGCTTCCCACCACCGCAGACCGTCATCGTTCCACCCCGGTGACCCGGACGAGACGACGGGAGTGACGCGGTGACAGGTGTGTGGACCCCAGGACGGCTGCGCCGGCTGATGGCCGCGGGCTGGATCGACTCGATCTGCCTGTCCTTCGCCTGGACACTGATCCTGCTGGAGATCGTGGATCGCTACGGGCTGCGCGCGGCCGGACTTGCCGGCGCCGCCATGCTCGTCGGCGTCGCCCTGTCGGCGCCGGTAGCGACGGCGCTGGCCGGTTGGCTCTGTGGGCGTCGGCTGCTGCGCGCAGCGGCGGGTGCGGAGGCGGTGTTGCGGGTCGGGGTCTTCGCGCTGCTCCTGCTCGACGTGGGGATGTGGTCGCTGGCCTTGTGCATCGCGGTCATGAACATCACCGCATGGACCGGATATGCCGGCATGCGTGCCGAGGTGGCGTCCGTGGCTCCAGGACCTACCGCGCTCACCTGGTACGGCACCGGGGTCGCCGCGGTCGAGGCGCTCGGCGCGGCTGCCGCCGCTCTGGTCCCCGCCAAGCTGGTCCAGGGACCCTCGCTGGCCCTGCTCTGCATCGTCGTCGGGTACGTGCTCGCCCTGCTGCCTACCGTCCTGGTGGCCGGTGGCTCCACCATCCGCGCGGCCCCCCGCCCCACCCCCGGGGCACAGCGAGCGCGTCCCTCGCTCCCGATCGTCGCCGGCGTGGTCCTGATGTCGGTCGCATCGGCGCCGACGCTGCTGACGGTGGCGCTGGCCGCCGAGCTGCACGGCCGGTCAGCGGTCGCTCCGGCGGCCATCGCGTTCACGATCGGGTCGCTGTCCGCGCCGTACCTGTCCGACCTCGTTCAACGCCGGGCCGCGAACGGTCCGGTCGCCTGGGTCCTGTGCGCGGCGGGGATGGTGCTGCTGTGGCCGTTCGCGCCACTGAGCGTCGCGGTGCTGTGTGCGGCTCAGCTGTGCTCCGGCCTGTTCATGACCACCCTCGAGGGTCTGCTGGACTCGACCACCGCGGCCGAGGCGCGGGGATCGGTCACCGGCGCGTTGGCGCGCGGAACGGCCGGGCGCGCACTCGGCTCCGCCGCGGGGACCGGCGCGCTGCCGTTGGGCATCGTCGCCGTCGGGCTGTCGGCTGTGACGGGGACACTGGCCGTCGGGTTACTGGCGGTAGGGGTAGCAGTCGCCGGCCGGTCATTTCTGGGGACCCGCGGCCTGCCCGCCCCCGCCGCGCCGCCACTGGGGTGAGCAATCCTCGGACCGCGCAGGAACGAACTCACGGTGTGAGCAGCTACCGCGCGGGCACCCGCCTCGCGGCTGCCGGTGCCGGGCTGCTCGCCGCCGGCGCGGGCGTGGCTACCTCCTCGGTGGTCGCGGCAGCCTTCACCGGCGTCCCGTCACCGCTGGTATCGGTGGGGAACGCTGTGATCGACCTGGCCCCGCCGGCCGTCGAGGACTTCGCGATCGAGCAGTTCGGCACGGCCGACAAGCCGGTCCTGCTCGGCGGCATCCTCACCGTGATCGCCTTGATCGCGGCCGGGGCCGGACTGGTGGGTCTGCGCCGACCGCAGCTCGCGTTGGTGATCACCGCCCTGCTCGGCCTGCTCGCCATCCTCGCCGCCGCGACCGACCGCACGTCGTTGGCCGCGGCGCCGGTGACGATCCTGCCGGCAGTGGTCGCGCTGGTGGTCAGCATCGGCGCGCTCGCGTGGATGCTGTCGGCGCACAGCCACCGCACCGGCGCGGACGTGGCCGACTGGGGCCACCCACACCCCGGGGACGACGTCGGCGCCGACTTCGACCGACGCAAGTTCCTCGAGGCCGTCCTCACCACCGGCGGCGTTGCCGCGATCGCCGGGGTCGGCGCCGGGTTCATCGGTCCGGCCGAGGCCATCGCGTCGCGCGCCGAGGTGATGATCCGGGTGCCGGACAGCCCGGCCCCGGTGCTGCCCGCCGGTACGCAGCTCCCCGTCAACGGCATCACGCCACACCTGACCCGCAGCGCTGACTTCTACCGGATCGACACCGCACTGACGCCGCCGGACGTACCCGCCGGGGGGTGGTCGCTGCGCATCCACGGGATGGTCGACGAGCCGTTCGAGCTGGACTACGCCGGCCTATTGGAACGTCGCCTCGTCGAGCGCCGGGTGACCCTGGTCTGCGTGTCCAACGAAGTCGGCGGGGATCTCGCCGGCAACGCCACCTGGGTGGGTGTGCCGATGCGCGATCTGCTTGACGAGGCGGGGGTCCAGTCCGGCGCCGACGCGGTCCTGTCGACCAGCGCCGACGGTTTCACCGCCGGTACCCCTCTGCATGCACTCACCGACGGCCGCGACGCCATGGTCGCGGTGGCGATGAACGGCGCGCCGCTGCCGATCGTGCACGGCTTCCCGGCCCGGATGGTGGTCCCTGGCCTGTACGGCTTCGTCTCGGCGACCAAGTGGTTGACCGACATCGAGGTGACCAGTTTCGCGAACTTCTCGGCGTACTGGACCGAGCGCGGGTGGGCGGAGCAGGCGCCGATCAAGACGGCGTCCCGCATCGACGTGCCGGCCTCGTTCGCGCAGCTGCCACCCGGCGAGGTCGCGGTGGCCGGGGTGGCGTGGGCACCGCACCGCGGCATCGACCGGGTCGAGGTGCGTGTCGACGGGCTGGCCTGGAACGAGGCCCGACTGGCGGCGGCCGACGGGGTCGACACCTGGCGGCAATGGGTCTGGCAGTGGACGGCAGAGCCGGGAACCCACGCCCTGGAGGTGCGTGCGACCGACAGCTCCGGTGCGGTGCAGACCTCCGAGCAAGCGCAAACCCGGCCCGACGGCGCCACTGGTTATCACCGGGTAGAGGTCACCGTCACCTGACCCCGCGGAACCCCGGCGAGGAGACGTACCTGCCGCCGCGACGTCGGCAGTGCCTCATCGTTGATCCGGACGTGCCCCAGCGGGTGCGCGGGCGGTCGACAGCGGACAGTGCGGCAGGTCGTGGACACCGCGCCCCACCTCGTCCTCGGTAGCAGCCTCCGCACCCGCCAGCGTGGTGGGCGCGGTGCCGCGGAGTCCCACGAACGCGGTCAGCGCGCCGAGCACGAGCAGCGCGGCGCTTGCCGCCATCGCCGCACGATAGCCGTCGCCGAAGGCCGCCGGGTCGGCGTAGTCGGCTCCGCCGAGACCCACCGCCATCGGCAGTGCCGCAACCGCCAGCAGACTGCCGGTACGCGCGATGGCGTTGTTCACCCCGCTGGCCACCCCGGCGTACCGGTCGGGCGCGGCGGCCAGCACGGTCGCGGTCAGCGGGGCGACCATCACCGTCAGGCCGGCTGCGAACACGGCGACCCCGGGCAGGACCCCGGTCAGGTAGCTGCTGTCGGCATCGACACCGAGCAGCAGGAGCACCCCAGCAGCGCACACCAACGGTCCGAGCGTGATCTGCGGGCCGGGCCCGATCCGGGTGGCCAGCGCACCGGATCTGGCCGACAGCACCAGCATGAACACCGTCATCGGCGCCAGCGAGATGCCCGCCTCGAAGGGGCTGTAGCCGAGGGTGACCTGCAGCTGGAGCACGACGAAGAACATCATCGCGCCAAGGGCTGCGTAGACCACCAGGGTCAGCACGTTGGTGGAGCTGAAGGTGCGCGATGCGAAAAGGCTCGGCGGAACCATCGGGTGCTCGGCGCGGCGTTGACGCCGGACGAACGCGATCAGCGCGAGCGCCCCGACTGTGACGCCAGCCACCACCGATGCGCTGATGCCGCCCTCAGCCTCGATCAGCCCGTACGTCACACCCGCAAGGCCCAGGGCGCCCATCCCGGCACCGAGCCCGTCGACGTGCTGCCCGGCCACCGACGCGTCACAGCTTTCCGGTACGTGGCGCAGCGTCACCACGACCACGGTCACCGCCAGTGGGACGTTGATCAGGAACACCCAGCGCCACGAGGCCTCCTGCACCAGCCACCCCCCGACGAACGGACCGATCGCGGCGGCCACACCACCCAGACCTGACCAGGCCCCGATGGCCCGGGCTCGGTCGTCGCGGTCGAAGCTGGCCTGCAGGATCGCGAGGCTCCCCGGTGTCAGCAGCGCACCGCCGACGCCCTGCAGCGCGCGGGCCACGATCAGCAGCAGCGGCTCCTGTGCCAGCCCGCACAGCACGGAGGCCGCGGCGAACCACACCACGCCGATGAGGAACACCCGGCGCCGGCCGAGCAGGTCACCGAGCGCTCCGGCCACCAGGATCAGGCTGGCCAGGGTGAGCATGTAGGCGTTGACCACCCACTGCAGGTCGGCAAGGTCGGCGCCCAGGTCGGCGCCGATCACCCGCAATGCCACGTTGACGACGGTGCCGTCCAGCAGCGCCATCCCGCTGGCAAGAATGGTGGCGGCCAGCACCCACCGCCCCTGGGCGGTGCCCATCCGCACCACCTGGTCGGTCTGCACGGCCCGATCCTGTCACCGAGACAGGCGGCTGCCGGGGGGACCGCCACTGCTCGACAGGTCTCGACATGCGTCTGAGGTCGCGCGCCACCCGTGCCTGGTTGCCAGAATGGGGCGGTGGGCGCCCCGTCTGAACAAGGCCCGCCGACCGGCAGCCTGGTGCGGCTGGAGGTCCGCGGCGCCGTCGCCACGGTCATCCTGGACAGTCCGGCCAACCGCAACGCTTTGTCGCGTCGTCTGGTGGCCGACCTGACCCGCCAGCTCGACGTCGCAGCGGCCGACGAGTCGGTACGGGTCGTGGTAGTCGAATCGTCCTCGCCTGTGTTCTGTTCCGGCGCGGACATGCGTGAAGCGGTGGCCGACGGCATGCAGACCGCCGCCAGGGAGCTGGTCGCCCTGCAGCGGCAGCTGGTCACCCTTCCGGTGCCGGTACTGGTACGGCTGGATGGACCGGTGCGCGCCGGCGGACTCGGCATCGTGGCCGCCGCCGACGTGGTGGTGGCCGCCGAGCAGGTGTCGTTCGCGCTCACCGAGGTGCGGCTCGGCCTGGCGCCGGCGGTCGTGTCGCTCACTGTGCTTCCCCGGCTGACGGCGCGTGCGGCCTCGTGGGCGGCGCTGTCCGGAGCTTGCTTCGACGCCCGGCAGGCGGTCGAGTACGGCCTGGTGAGCCGCGCCGTACCCGCCGACACCGTCGACACCGCGGTGGAGGAGCTCGTGGCCGAGTTCCGGCTCGCGACCCGCCAGGGGTTGCGGGAGACCAAGTCGCTGCTGAACGCGCCGCTGCTGACCCGCATCGACGAGCTGGGTGAGCAGGCGGCGGCGCTGTCGGCGCAGCTGTTCGCCTCCGACGAGGCCCGAAAGGCGATGGCCGCCTTCCTCGACCGTCAGCCGAGGTAGGCGTTCAGCTCGACCTCGACCTTCCAGCGCGGGTCCAACAGCGCGGCGACCACCACCATGGTGCTGGCGGGCAGTACGTCGGCGAACCGCTCCCGGTGCGCCTGCGCCGCCGCCTGCTCGTCGGCCGCGTCCACAAGGTAGGTCCGGGTCCGTACCACGTCCGCCGCCGACCCACCCGCGTCGGCCAGCGCGGCCAACGCGATGTCCCAGCAGCGTCTGGCTTGGACGAGCGGGTCGGAGTCGACCTGTCCGTCGGGCCGGATCGGGGCGGTACCGGACACCGCCACGTGCGCACCCACCCTGACCGCGCGGCTGAAGCCGACGCTGTGCTCGAAGGGCGAGCCGGACGAGACACGCTGCCGGTGTTGCACCCGGGCAGCGTAGACTCGTGCGTTCGCACATTTCGCTTCGGTGTGGGCGAAGGAGATCGGTGGCGGCCCAGGGCGAGCAGGTGGTACGGCGCGAGATCGCCGCCGAGCAGGCGTACGTCGACCAGGTGTACGACCGGCTCGATGAGGCCGCGAAGGCCGCGCAGGAGCTCGCCCGCGAGGGCCATGGTCGGGCCCGACTCGGCCACGAGGGTGGACTGGTCGAGCGGGACGCAATGGTCTTCCAGGCAGCCCGGCGCATCGCCGCGCTCGACGCCGCTCACGAAGGTCTGGTGTTCGGCCGCCTCGACCTGGCGCCGCGCCCGGCCGCCACCCAGCCCGCCACCCAGCCAGCCACCCGGCCCGCCGCCGAGCGGGAGTCCTACCGGGACAGGCAGGTGGACTCCCCCCGCTACATCGGCCGGATAGGCCTGCGTGACGCCGACCGCGAACCGATGCTCGTCGACTGGCGGGCTCCGGCGGCCGCGGTGTTCTACCAGGCCACCGCGCAGGACCCGGCCGGAGTGGTGCGTCGCCGGGTGCTGCGCAGCACCGGCAAGCAGGTGATCGGTGTCGAGGACGAGCTGCTCGACGCCGTCGCGGCTCCCGAGGACATGGCGGTCATCGGCGAGGGCGCGCTGCTGGCTCAGCTGTCCCGCGCCCGCGACGCGTACATGCACTCGGTGGTGGCCACGATCCAGAAGGAGCAGGACGAGGCGATCCGAGCTCCCGCCCGCGGCGTTACCACGATCAGTGGTGGGCCCGGGACCGGCAAGACCGTGGTGGCGCTGCATCGGGCCGCCTACCTGCTCTACACCGACCGGCGCCGGTTCGAGTCCGGCGGGGTGCTCGTCGTCGGCCCGTCCGGCGTGTTCATGGCCTACATCGACCGGGTGCTGCCCAGCCTGGGCGAGACCACGGTGACGCTGCGCGCGCTCGGTGAGGTCGTGGACGGCGTTCGGGCCAGCCGGCACGACGAACCGGTGGCCGCCGCGGTCAAGGGGTCCGCGCGGATGCGGCGGGTGCTGGCCCGGGCCGTCCGCGACACCGCTCCGGACTCGCCGAGCGGGTTCCGTGGGTTCTGGCGTGACGAGGTGCTGCTCCTCGACTCGCGCGACCTGTCGGCCCTTCGCCGCCAGCTCCTGGGCGGCGGTCAACGCCGCAACCGCGCAGCCGCCCGGGTCGAGCAAGCAGTGCTCGACCTGCTTTGGAGCCGGGTCAGCGGTGAGCGTGCCCTCGACCGCGGACATGACGACTTCGTCGCCGATCTCGGTGGCGACAGTCCGGTCGGGGAGTTCGTCCGCGCCTGGTGGCCGCCTCTCGACGCGGTCGCGGTGTGGCGATGGCTGCACGACCCGGACCGGTTGCGTCGCTACGCCGCCGGTCAGCTGCAGCCGGCGGAGGTCTCGGCGCTGCTCGCGTCCTGGGTGACCGAGGACGGTGTAGAACCCGAGCCGAGTGTGGAGGACGTCCCACTGCTGGACGAGCTGCGCTACCTGCTCGGGGACATGCCCCGTCAGGTCGTGCCGGACGACGACGACCCGCGACAGCTGATGAGCTTCGAGCGCGAGGAGTCCGAGCAGCGTCGGCTTCGTCTGACTCGGTGCACCGACGACGACGGGTTCGCGCACGTGCTGGTGGATGAGGCGCAGGACCTGTCACCGATGCAGTGGCGGATGCTCGGCCGGCGCGGTCGCTACGCGAGCTGGACGATCGTCGGTGACCCGGCACAGTCGTCCTGGTCCCACCCGGTCGAGGCGGCGCAGGCGCGCACGGAGGCGCTGGAGCGCAAGGACGAGCACGCCTTCCGGCTGTCCACCAATTACCGCAACTCGGCGGAGGTCTACGCGCTGGCTGCCCGGGTGGCACAGCGGGCCGTTGCTCACCCCGACCTGCCCGATGCCGTACGCCGCACCGGCAAGCAGCCGGTGCACCGGTTGGTACAGCCGTCCGAGGCGGGGGCGGTGCTGCGTGAGGTGGTGGCCGCGGTGGTCGGTGAGGTCGAAGGCACCGTCGCGGTCGTCGCACCGACGGCGCTCCGCTCGGATGTGGACGACCTGCTGGCCGACCTGGTCGGTGCCGGCGACCGGGTCCGTGTGCTGGAGCCGCTGGACACCAAGGGCCTGGAGTTCGACGCGGTGGTCGTGCTCGAGCCGGACCAGGTCATCGCCGAGTCCGAGGCCGGCTGGCGCACCCTGTACGTCGTGCTCAGCAGGGCCACCCTCCGGCTGGTGACAGTCGCGACAAGCCGACGCTGGCTCGACCTGGTGGCCTAGGACGGGCGACTGGAAGTCCCCCCACCCACCCACCTCGAAGCGAGATGGGTGTCTACTGCCAGCCCTCGGGGAGCACGACGAAGTCGTCCCAGGTCAATCCCCGCAGCACGTCCCGCCCGATCGCCAGACCCGCCCAGGGGTTCCGCTCCCGGGACGACTGCTCGGCCTTGAGTGCCGACGCGTCTCCTGCGTTGTCACCCACATAGGCGCCGTGCTGTTGCAGTGTCCGCGCGATCACCCGACCGACCGGATTGAGGCGGCTCCGCTAGACGTCGAACCGTGGCGACAGCGCAATCCTGCGCCCCTGCGCCCCCCAACCCCGCTTGTCATGCTCCGCGGCGACCATGGGGTGGCAGTACCCGGCAGCGGACCGCGTCTCGCACAAGAACAGGTGCAGGACGAGTCCCAGCCCGGTCCGGTGCGCGATGCCGTGGTCGACCAGATCACGGCGGATCACCATGGCATCGGGGATGGCGCCGCGCGAGCGGTAGTTGCGCTGCGAGTCGGAGCGCCGGTTGCGCTGGTCGAGACCGTTGCTGGCATGGCGGAAGAGTCCGGCGTCGCTGACATGCACCGTTCTCGGTCCGTCCACGCGAGCGTTGGCCCCGTACAGCGTCCAGCCGTTGACGCGGTCGATCACGACGAAAGGTGAGTCGTTGGTGCCGGCCAAGTTTCGACGGGCACGGACGAGAGATAGTGACAGCGAAGGAATGGGAGCGTGCCGCGAAAGTCCTCGACCACGCACCTCACCTCGCCGAGCGTGTCGCGGACGGGCGGCCGCCCGTGGATCGGCATGAACGACGTTGGCGAACGCGGTGGCCGAGACCTTCTCGTTCAAGTTACGCGTGTTACTTGAACGTCGATCCCCGCCATGCCCACTCGACTCGACGTTGCGGGCGACCATGCCCGCGA
>Ga0136622_10000278_pt1 | contig 20605 bp, 27 predicted proteins | sample AntDrymUQ4482106_2_FD_104803 | JGI IMG/M metagenome (GOLD analysis project Ga0136622, IMG submission 104803) | Polar desert sand microbial communities from Dry Valleys, Antarctica - metaG UQ448 (21.06) | ecosystem: Environmental > Terrestrial > Soil > Desert | place: Antarctica: Dry Valley...
GTCGTCGAAAAGGGCTCAACGGCACTTCGCAGATGGCTGACGGATCGCGAGGAGCGGATTTTCTCCAGCGACCTCTTGCGCACCGAGCTGCTCCGGGCAACAAGAAGGTCTGCTCCGGAGCACATGGTTCAGGCGCGGGCGGTCCTCGACTCCTTGATTCTGGTGATGCTCTCCACGGCAGTGTGCGAACGGGCGGCACAGTTGGAGCCCGACATGATGCGGAGTCTGGATGCGTTGCACCTGGCTGCTGCGCTAGAGATCGGCGATGAACTCGAAGGACTGGTGACCTACGACCAGCGGCTAGCCGATGGAGCCGCGTCGTTGGGGGTGAATTCCATCACTCCGACTTAATCCGTTGGGAAGCCCTCGCGATCAAGTCCGAGAGATTCATCGCGTGCGGTGGTGCAGGTGGACCACGCCGTTGCCGAAGCGCCGCTCGTCGACCAGCTCGAGTTCCACCCTGACTTCCCGGGGGAGCCCCGGCTTGCCGCCGCCCACCACGACCGGGAACACGAACTTGTGGACTTCGTCCACCAGACCGGCCCTGAACGCGTGCTGCGCCAGTTCGGGGCCGCTGATGCTGAGGTCGCGATCGGCGACATCCTTCATGCGGCGCACGGCTTCGGGATCGAACTCGCGCTCGAGTCGGGTCCGGGGCGTCCAAACCGCGTCGAGGGTCCTGGAGTAGACGACCTTGTCCAGGGCTCGCCACATCTCAGCGAAATCCGCCTCGATTTCGGTCAGCCCGGGCTCGTCGCCGAAGGTCTGCCAGACGGCCATCGTCTCGTACATGCGCCGGCCGTAGAGGTGCGTGCCGATATGCCCTTCGAGCTCGTTGATGAACGCGTGGACCTCGGCATCGGGCACCGCCCAGTCGAACCCGCCCCCCTTATCCTCCACGTAGCCGTCGAGCGATGTGATCGCTGTGTAGATGAGCTTGGGCATGCAGCCTCCTGTCTAGCTCTGAACGTCCACCTCAAACTCCGCGCCGACCAACACAGGTTCGTTCACTTCGTCGAGAGTCAGGATCACCTTCTTGACAATTCGATAGCGACCCGGACCAACAGGAGGTAACACGACGACTTCTTCCACATCGCCCGCCCAAGCCAAGCTGACGATGCCGCGGTTCGGATCGTCGATCGGCCAGAAGGATGGTTCCCGACTATCGAACGCGCCGGTCAATACAAACAGCCGCTCCCAACGGTTTTCTTCCCACCTCTCCAAATAGGAGCCAATGCCCTTAAGTACCTCGGACTGGAGGTTGATCGAATCATCGACCAGGAGAGCCAACTCCACCCGGCCGCCCGCGCTGTAGCTCGGCAGGAGCGGAACGAGCTGCAATTCGATGCCCTGCTCTCCGGTGAAAGTTTCGGTTTGCGCTGGCTCCGATCTATCGGACGCGGATTCCTCAGCGTCGACCGGTGAGCACGATGAAGCAACCAAAACCAAGAGCAGAAGCAGCGCTCTCGCCACAGTCACATATTCAAATACAGGCTAAAAAAGGTGTGGTGATTGTCGATCTTGGAGTAGACGGACTTTATCGGGGCGTCATTTGAGCCTCGACAGGAAGTCGAGGACGCGGCTGGTCATCAGCTCGGTCGCCGCCTTGTCGTAGGAGGGCAGAGAGGAGTCCGCGAAAAGGTGGACGTCGCCGGGGTAAAGGAAGAGCTCTGCCTGCTCGGTGGAGTCGACTAGGGCCCGCGCCGCGTCGAGGTCGCCCTCCTCGGCAAAGATGGGGTCGGCTTCCATACCGTGCACCTGGACCGGTAAACCTTCGGGCCATCGCTCGCTGAATTCGGTGACCGGAAGGCAGGCGTCGAAGAACAGCGCTCCTCGGGCACCCGCTCGGGACTGGGCAAGCTTCTGGGCGGGCATTACGCCCATCGAGAAGCCCGCGTAGACCAGGTCTGGTCGCAGCGTTTCGGCTGCGGTGACTCCCCGGTCGAGGATGGTGTCGAACCCGATCGTTTTGGCATAGGCGATACCTTCCTCGAGAGTTTCGAAAGTGCGGCTGTCGAACAGGTCAGGGATGTGCACGGTGTGACCAGCCTCCCGCAACTCCTCGGCGAAGGCAGCAACCCCGGGGGTGAGCCCCTGAACGTGGTGGAACAAAACGATCTCTGGCACGGTCTCAACTCCTCGGGTCGTCGGCAATGATCCAAAAATCTGGAACAATCGAGAACACTAGTCTGATCCGTCATGACCGGCAAGTCCTCTACTCCCGACTACGAACTGGTCGACACCATGGAGCTCACCGACCCCGTTCAGGTCCAGGCCATCGGCCACCAATTGCGGACCACGATCCTTGGCCTGTTGCACGAGCGGGCGGCCACAGTGACCGAGCTGGCCAGCGCCGTGGACCGGCCGACGAGCACGATCGCCTATCACGTCAACGTGCTATTCGATGCCGGCTTGGTCCGTGTGGTCCGGACCCGGCGGGTGCGGGCGATCGAGGAGCGTTATTTCGGCCGAATCGCGCGGATGTTCTACGTCGGGGTGGGGGAGAGCCGGGGTGAGGTGCTGCCGTTGGACTTCAACGACTTCGAGGTCGCCGCACAGGAGTCCGAAGGCGCGTACCAGGCTCACCGTTTGTGGTCATTCATCCGGCACGCCCGCATTCCGCCTGAGCGAGCCGCCGAGTTTTGGCCCCAGGCCTTGGCGCTAGTGCAGGAGTTCGACCGGCTTCCCCGCTCGGGAGATACTGCCTATGGGTTCGTCGTCGGCATCTACCCGATCGCGGACTACCCCTTGCTGCCCGACCGCTAATCGGTGTCGGTGTAATCCAAGGAGCGGCTATTCCAACGTGGCTCGGCTGGCCCGGGATCATCGTCGGAGCTGGTCTAGCGTTGGGTTCGGCCGAGTTTCTCGGTCCAAACGAGGCGCGGGGATTGGGCCTCGCCGGTACGGCAATCCCGGTTCTCTACATCGTTTGGTCGGTGTGGCTTCTCGGAATGGGGATCGGCCTAGTTGCCTGAATGTCGAGACCGGTTGCCGGTGGCGATTCTCTGGATGTGAGCCAGGCCTGAGCGACTGCTCATCGGATTCTCAGGCGCAGAGAAGTTGTCAAAAATGTCGCCTTAGTGTTGAGCCCCAAGCGTCAGACTTTGCAAAATGGCAAGGAGCCGATCCAAAGTGACCCACCGGACTTGACAACGCACCCGCCGCCAGCACCCCGCGTTATACAGACCGGCGCTCGGCATACTCGCAGTGGAGCTTCTCGCTCGTTGGCTCCGCCTTCTCCGCGCTTTGATTCGTCAAAAGGTACTCGCGCCCCGAAGCCCCATCGAGTAGTGGGGTAGGGCCATAGTTGAAAGTGGCGGTCGCAGGTGGGCTGCGATGACCTCCTGGTTGCGGCAGTCCACGGGTTCGAGGACATCTGAGCGCGGGCCTCTTTTTGTTCGCCGGGCACCTGGTTCTGCTCGGCGTCCTCGGCGGAAAATCGGCATTTCCTCCAAGTCTCGATCCCCTCATGGCGCGCTACTTCCCGCTTTGGCCGAGGTCTTCAGGGAGTTTGCCCAAGCGGCCCTCTGGTTATCGGAACGGCGAAGATTGATCGGACTGTGGCCACGCGAGCACCGGCTTGAATACTGGGTGGTCATCCCGGCGAGGTAAGGGTCGGAACGTCCGAGCGTCGCGTCCACAAGGAGACGGAATGAAGGTCGTAGTCACAGGCGGCAACGGCAAAGCGGGACGCTATGTGACCGCGGATCTGAGAGTGCATGGTCATGAGGTCCTGAGCGTTGACTGGGTCCGAGACCGCGGGCTTGGATCTGCAGCAATCGCCGATCTAACCGACTATGGCCAGGCGCGAGAGATGGTCGACGGAGCGGAGGCAGTTGTGCACCTGGCAGCCATCCCGGCGCCCGGTATCCGTCCCGAGGCCGAGACCTTCAGAGTGAATATGCTTTCGACCTACAACGCGTTCGCGGCAGCGGTTGCGGGTGGAGCTCGCAAGGTGGTATGGGCGTCGAGCGAAACCGTGCTTGGTCTTCCCTTCGACACCCCGCCGCTTTTTGCTCCCATCGACGAGTCGATCGAGCCTCGACCGGAAAGCTCCTATGCCCTCTCCAAGCTTGCCGGCGAGTTGATAGCAATGCAGTTCGCGCGAAGGTCAGGGGTATCGTTCGTTGGGCTTCGCATCTCCAACATCATGGAGCCCGACGACTACCAAACGTTCCCGGCATTTTGGGATGACCCTTTTCTTCGCAAGTGGAACCTCTGGGGATACGTAGACGTCCGCGACGTTGCCCACGCCATCCGCCAAAGCCTTGCAGTCGAGGTGAGCGGAGCCGAAGTGTGCATCATCGCTGCGGCCGACAGCGTGATGCGACAATCTTCGGCCGAATTGATGGCCGCCGTATATCCCCAGGTGCCGTTACGTCGGCCGGTTCGAGGGAACGAAACCCTGCTCGCTATCGATCGGGCACGCCACGTGCTGAGATACGAGCCTCAGCACAGCTGGCGGGACCATGTTGATTGGGCGTAGAAGTGCGTTGGCGGTGAGTAACCAGCTTGATGCCAACTCCTGACCTAAGGGCCTTGATCGCCCTGGGTTGCGGGCGTCATGCGGACGAAGCCGTGGACGCGGAACAGTTGGCACCAGGCGTTGATGATGCCAACCAGGCCAAACACGCGGAAGCGCTCCACCGGAGTGGCTCGCTGACTGTCGCACCCCAGGTCGGGGTAGTTCTGAAGGGTGTCGATAGCGTCGTGCACGATCTTGCGATCGACATCGCGCTGCGGGAGACCCAGAAACGGGGAGTAGCGCAGTCGGCCTGTTGGCGTCCGGTGGACCACGTGCGCTCGTGTGGCATGTCCCGTTTCATCTACCCCGGATCTGATGGCAGATCGGTGTGAGGGCAGTTGTCTACGACGCTCAATGTCAAGCACTTCCCGATGATCAACAACCTGTCTCCGCCTTGGTGAGCCAGGCCATTCGTATGGCGGGCGTCTCTCAGGCTCTGGTCAGTCGTCGAAGGGATTCGCCGAGGCGAGGGTGGCCTTCGAAAAGACGTAGGTAGTCGGTGTCGCGGTGGCCAGCCTTGGCAAGGATGACCTCGATCAGGCCGCTGCGCTCGTTGGGGCTCCAATCTTCGAGGCCGGGGAGCAGCGCTATCACTGGAGCCCACGCGGCGAGGGCGGCCCGTTCATTGGTGGTGGCCTGAGACCACGCGTCAGGAAACTGGTGGGACGCCGCGATCAAGGAGCCGTTCTCACGCCCGGCGATTTGCGCTCCAAGGAAGGCGAGGCGGGGCCAGAGCGGGGCTCGGGCTCCCGGACGATCGAGATAGAGATAGTCGTGGGCGAGTTTGCGAAGTGTGGTCGCTGACGAGCGATGCCGGGGGTTGCGCTCCATTCGCTCCAATTCGGTCTTCACCACGCTTCGGATCAGCCGGTTCCGGGGCCGAAATCCGAGCTTGTAGTAGAACCACCATGCCCCAGACTGGATGCCCTCGTCGTTTCCTTCCCCAAGTTGGTAGGGCTCCAAGGTGAACGACGTCGCATCGAACTGATGCCTCAACATGGCCATAGTTCGTCCCAACACCGCGGCCGAATCGTGGCCGCGGAACGTGTCGAAAGTGTTGAATGCCAGGTCCACGCAGCGCCAGAGAACGTCGGCCTGCACATAGCCGATCGGCACCCCGTTGCGAAGGGTCAGATACCCGTAGGAAGTTCGCAACGTCGGCCTGCGCTCGGCGATGAAACCGATCATGGCCCACGCCAGCCCTTCGCCATCGTCGATGAGACGGACGTCGCGGGGGTCGCCGTAGGCGAAGGCGTCAAGGTCGCGGCCCCTCGTGACCATCGCTTCTCGAGCCAGGTCGATCAGCCGTTGCCCATTTCTCACAGAGACATTGCGTACCGAGCGCGGTGGTCGTTTCATCTCGACCCACAGGTCGGGGCGGCTGCGCTCCAATTGTGCGTTCTGGAAGTAGATCCGAGTTGGGGGGTAATAGGCGGTTGTGCGTGTTGGGGTGTCGACGTCCGCCTTGAGTAGCAGGGGAGGCGCTAATCCGTCGTAGAACGCTTCGCGGGTGGAGTCGTTGCCTGCCATCGCCGCGACCCGTCTGACCAGAAACACCGCGTCTGTCGTCGTCGCTCCTGCCAAGCGGGCCAACGCGTCCCGAGGTGATGGTTTGCTGAGGCGAAGCCAGGTCGTCTCTACCGGTGAAACCAGCAGAGGCAGCACGGCCACCAACGGCCGGTCATCGTCGATCTGTGCCCAATCGATCGAAAGCTGTCGGGGCCAGCGCGCAGCCAGCCAGCGGGCGGTTGGCCAGAAGAATGGATAGTGAATGTCGGTGCCGACGATTCCGGTGTCGGCCAGTCGCTGCCGATGCCTCCGCAGGTCGGTCCGCGCCGCGAACCCTGCCAAGAGAGATTCGACCTCGGCCAAGACGACTCCGTCCTCGGGGTTGGCGCGTTGGTAGCAGGAGCGCTCGTGGAGCTGGAGGACGGCTTCGGCTGAACGCATGTGCAGGGCCAATCTTCCCAGGATGAACCAGGCACTCTCGGCTCAGAGCCCGAATGCTTCCCTCACTTCCTCGGCAAGGTCATCCTCGGTCACCGTGGTGTCCACGCCGATGACACGCAGGTCAAGACGGTTCGCTTCCTCGTGGAGTCGGTCTGTGAACATTCGATCACGCTCGAGCAGGTTGCGAAGGGCTCGCTTGGGGTCATTGGTCTTCGATGCGATTGCCCACGAGGAGCCTCGACTTTCGAATGCGGCCAGACGGAAGGCGGGCGTCGGCAGGAGCCATACCGCTTGGCGCGACGCCGCGAGGAGCGGCTTCACGAGGTGGGGCAACAGTCGGAAGCCCTCGGCAATGACGGAGGGTTTCCTCGGGAGGCCGAGGACGTCTTCGACGATGATTCGAACCCCTCGCCTCGAAACCAGTGGAAGGTCTCAAGCATTGCTTGCGGAGACTGATTCACCCATCTCTCATCCATGTCCATCGCCATGAACCTGGTCAGGAACGGGCTCCTTTCGGGTGTAGAACGGCGCGCGTGATCCTCCATCACCTCATCGGTCGCGTAGAGCCGCAGTGGATGATGGGCGGCGGCCAGTCGACGAGCGATGGTCGATTTGCCCGAACCGCTCCCACCACCGATCCAATAAACGTGACGGAGCTGGGCGCGCACGACTTCGAGGCCTGCGGGAACTCCGCGACGTTCGGTGTCCATCCCTCAGGCTCAGGTGTGACGTGTCTTCAGGTAGCTGGCGTGTAGGTGAGGTTGAGGACGCCGGTGGACAATGTGGAGCTGTCGACGAGCTTCAGTTTTTGGGTTGGTGTCTCTTCGAAGAGGCGCTGACCGTGACCGACCGCGATTGGGTGGACGAGCAGGCGGAGCTCGTCGAGCAGGCCGTTGGCCAGCAGCCAGCGCACGGTCGTCGCGCTACCCGACATGCCGATGTCACCCTCGACGCTTTCCTTGAGTTGGCGAACCGCGTAGAAGTTGCCGGGGAGCACCGTCGTGTTGTTCCACGCCGGGTCGGTGAGCGTGCTCGAAATCACGTACTTCGGAATCGAGTTGAAGTGGCTCGCAATCGGCTCGTCGGTGCTGTCAGGCCAGAACGCCGCCCACTCGTCATACAGTTTGCGTCCCATCAGGAACGACTTGTTCGTCTCCAGCCCTGCCTTGAGGTTTCGCCACAGGACAAATTTGAGGAGCGTGATCTTGGACGATTCCTCACCGGGCGTCGAACGGCTCGATTCCTCCCACGGCTCCCTCCAAATCTGGGCTAACGCGACTCTTTGCCGACGATGCTCGCCGCGATCGCTTGGCCGAGCTCCACGGGTCGGGTGAACTGCGGCCAGTGCCCGGTAGGAAGGTCGATCATTTCGACGTCGCGGATCCGCGCAAGCTCGGAGGTGTAGGGGTGTCCTTGTGACATCCACTCGCGCAGCGTCGAACTCGGGAACTCGCAGGCGATTACGGTGACCGGCACGTCGTAACGCCGCTCGTCGCTGAGCTGTTGTGGGTCAGTGGCGACCGCGGCGGGTTGCGGCACGCTACGAACCCGAAACGCCGCGCGGAGGTCGTCGTCGAGGTCGACGAGATCCTCCTCGCCGAACTCCGACCAGTCGGGCAGTGGGATCTCACCGTCGACAGCCGTCAGTTCGTCGTTGATGACCCCGCCGTCGGCAAGCGGTCCGCTGTCGACGTAGACGACACGGGCAATGCGGTCGGGCCGAGCGTCGACCACCGCATGCGCGATCGCGCCGCCGCCGGAGTGACCGACGAGCACGACTGGTCCTTTGAAACCATCGACAAACTCGACGACGGCGCGGACGTGGTCGCGGAGGCCGATGGCCGCTCTGCCGGCCTCGACGGATTCGAGACCCGGCAGCGTGAGCGGATAGACGCGGTGGCCGGCCTCCTCCAGCACCGGAGTCACTTCCGACCAAGAGTCGCCGTTCAGCCAGAAGCCGGGGATGAGCACAATGTCTATGGCCCTGAGGCTAAACACGCGGCACAGGGTGAGAAGACATGGCGGTAGGTTGTGTTCTCGAAGGAATGGCCCTTGTCGTTGTTGGATGTCGCGATACCGGATTGGCATTGGTGTGAGACGTATGGGACGTGGCTTCCGGTCGCTCCCGCTGCTGCTCTTGAGCTTGTGAAGCATGTCCCGCCAAATGAGATTCGATTACTCCGGATCCTGATCGGACTGCGCAACCTGCCCGGTCGGGTGTTGGGTCGGCCCCGGTTCGGAAAGGGCTTGAACGGGTCCGCCCCCTTGTATGAGCAGATCTTACAATTCGGGTTTTGCCCGTTGGGAGAGAACGAGGGGTCCGAGGTCGCCTTCGGGCTGATCGACCAGTCGTGGAAGGTTTCCGGTGGTGAGCGAGCGCCCGTTGGCGACGCGATCGAATTCGCTCAGTTCTCAGAGCCCGGCTTTGTCAAGATTGGAGCAAACCTGCTGGCAAGGCCAGTCCGCGGTGGCTCCTTCCTAAGCACGCAGACACGGGTGCTCGCCACTGATAAGAGAACCCGGCGGATCTTTGGCATCTACTGGTTATTCATCCGCCCGTTCAGCGGGCTGATCAGACGAAGCTGGCTCGCAGCGGCAGCCCGCCGGGCGGCAAGCGGTCAGAGTGATCGGCAATGAGGATCGCAAATAGCTCGGTCCTTCGGATCTTCGAAACTCTGCGCTCCGTTGTCCGCTTCAAGCCCATTGAGCGCGACCCAGTCGAAAGGCGGTTGTCGCGGGCCGCTTCAGTCGAGGATCTGCGGCGCATCGCCCGTCGGCGACTGCCCGGCGGCGTCTTCGATTACATCGATGGCGGAGCAGAGGACGAACGGACGCTGGTCGCCAACCAAAATGCCTTTGCCAACGTGACGTTTAATCCTCGCGTGCTGCGAGGTATCGGCGCAGTCGATATCACCTCAACCCTTCTTGGCCAGCCGTTGTCGTATCCGCTCGTCTTGGCTCCTACCGGCTTCACGAGGATCGCCGATCCAGCAGGAGAGCTGGCAGTCGCGCGATCGGCCAATCGCGCTGGCCTCTCCTACACGCTGTCGACGTTGGGCACGAGGTCGATCGAAGAGGTCCGAGCGGTCAGCGACGGCAGGCTGTGGTTTCAGGTCTACGCCTGGAGAGATCGCGGGCTGGTCAAAGACATGATCGACCGCGCTTTCGGCGCCAACTATGAGGCCCTCGTCCTCACCGTGGATACTCCAGTCTTCGGTCGCCGGGAGCGAGACGTGCGCCGAGGCTTCTCGTTGCCTCCCAGCATCGGCCCAGGCACGATTCTCGACGGCGCCCTCCATCCCGCTTGGACATGGGCTTTCGTCACCAGTGAACCGATCCGCTTCGCCAATGTCTTGGGGCGCGAGGTCGGCGATGGCGCCTCCCCGGTCTCGCTTGCGGACTACGTCAACCAACAGTTCGAGCCGGCGCTGTCCTGGGACGACATCGATTGGCTCCGTTCGATCTGGGACCGCCCCATCGTCATCAAAGGGATCCAGTCGGTGGAGGATGCCGTGCGCGCCGCGGACTCAGGGGTCGAAGCGATCGCCCTGTCCAATCACGGTGGTCGCCAGCTCGACGGGGCGCCGTCACCGTTCAACCTCGTCGCGCCAGCGGCCGATGCCCTCGAAGGGCGGATTGAGATCATCTGCGACGGAGGAGTTCGGCGCGGGAGCGACATCGTCAAGGCAGTCGCCGCCGGTGCCACCGCATGCATGGCGGGCCGGGCCTACCTGTATGGGCTTGGGGCGGCAGGGGAGCGGGGCGTCGATCGCGTCCTCGCCTGGTTCGCGGCCGACATGCAACGAACGATGAGCCTGATTGGCGCCGGATCGATCGATGACCTCGACCGCTCCTTCCTGCAGCAAACCACTACGCGAACCTAAGGTTTGCGTGGTGGCATAGCCACCAAAATCGCCTAAGGAACCGTCCCGAGGAAAAGCGGTCGTACCGATCTTCCCGCTTCGGGCGGTGCCGTTGGTCGAACGAGAGACCGGGCATTGGCGAGGATCTCAGGTCCCATCGGCCGTACCCCGGCGCGAACGATGTCGACATGGACCAGCATCGTTTCTTGGGTCGCCGACGGGCGCTCGTCGGTGGACGTTCGCATCACGCTCCAAAAATGGAGCCGCTTTTCATCAACGCCGAGAACTTCGCAGGTGACCGTGACCTCGGCTGCTTCCGGGACCTCGCGCAGGAAGCGGGTGTGGGTCTCCACCGTATAGAAGGTGCCACCGATCGCTTCGCGATAGGCCGGGCCAAAGCCGAGCTCGATCAGAGCATGGTCGGTAGCGTCGGAGAAGATCACCCCATAGGCGCCCTCGTTGAGATGGTGGTTGTAATCCACCCATTCCGGCGTGACCCTGACCCGATAGGGGGAAAGCATCACCTGCCCTGCCAGCGAGGCAGCCGTTTCTCGACGAAGGCAGTCGGGCCCTCGCAGGCATCATCTGAGACGAGCGCATCCTCATAGTTCTTTATTGCACCCGACCGAAGGAGCGCGTACCCGTCGCGCACGGTCATGCCGGCGCTTTTCTCGACGATCTCCAGCACCGCCGCCACTGCCAGCGGGGCCGCGGCGACCACCTGCTCTGCGAGAGCGCCGCCGGTTGTGATCGAGATAACCGCGTCGCAGCGGTCCTTGATCCCGCGGCAGTAGTCCCGAAAGATCCCGACGTCGGAAACCGGTCGCCCATCTTGAGGGTTGCGAGCGTGGAGATGGATCACAGCCGCACCGGCGGCGGCGGCGGCGACCGACTGCTCGACGTGCTCCTCGATCGTCATCGGGATGTCGTTGTTCATCGTCGGGGTGTGAGCACTCCCCGTGACCGCGCAGGTGACAATCACTTTTCCGGTCGGACGCATAGTCGCCTTTTGGAGTTGGGCGGACTGGACGTTATTCATCAGACGGGGGTCGGCGTCGCCGAACAATCTGCCGGGGCGTACTGACCATGGTAATCGACCATGGTAAATTCGGCTCGATGCAACGAATATCAATCTCGGAATTCAAGGCCACATGCCTGGCCGTATTGGAGCGAGTGAGAACAACCGGGGAACCAGTGCTCGTCACTAAGAGAGGTCAGCCTGTGGCGGAGATAGTTCCGCCCACGGGTTCTGGCGGGACTATCCGCCCCCTGGGCGACCTCGCCGCCACCGCTCGGATCCGAGGCGACATCGTCTCGTCCGTCGTAACTGACGATGAATGGGACGTCTTTAGGTGAAGCTGTTGTTGGACACCCACATTTGGCTTTGGGCGCGGCTCGAGCCGGATCGTCTCGGCCCCAAGCTGAGACGCCGACTGAGCGACCCGGCTAACGAATTGTGGCTCTCGCCGATCAGCGTTTGGGAGACACTCGTATTGATTGAGCGGGGTCGGATCGAGGTAACGACGAACCCAGTCGACTGGCTTCGAGCGGCGCTTGCAACAGGGCCGGTTCGCGATGCCCCGCTCAATCGTGATGTCGCCATCGCCAGTCGGTTGCTCGACCTCGAGCATGAAGATCCGGCGGACCGATTTATCGCCGCAAGTGCGCAAGTCCATGGGCTGGTCCTCGCGACTGCCGACCAGCGTTTGTTGAGATCGAAACAACTCGAGACCGTTCCCAATCGGTGATGAAGGTAAAGATTGCCGTGGGTTCCTTTCTCATGGGTTCGGAGAGTGTCGAGGCTCACGCCGGTGACCGAGAAGGGCCGGTGCGAGACCGCTGCGATCTAACGGAAGACTTTGCCGTGCGTGTCGCGGTAGGCCTCGAGGAGGCGAAGCCACACCTCGCTCAAAGTCGGGAAGGAGGGGATGGCATGCCAGAGCTTTTCCAATGCCACCTCGGCAACGATGGCGATTGTGGCAGCATGGAGCAGCTCTCCCACTCGAGGGCCAACAAAGGTCGCTCCCACCATCACGTCGCGCTGGGCGTCGACCACGAGCTTGGCGGTTCCTCTGTAACCCTTTCCCAAGGCTGATGCCCCCGCCACCTGTCCGATCTCATACTGCACGGTTCGGACCTCAAGACCCTTTTCGATCGCCTGCTTCTCGTTGAGGCCAACAGCCGCCACCTCGGGGCTGGTGAACACCACTCGAGGAGTTGCCTTGACATCCCCCCAGGCAGTGGTGTCGAGACCGGCGATATGGGCGCCGGCGATACGCGCCTGATACTTCCCGGTGTGGGTAAGTAGCGACCGCGCGTTGACGTCGCCAACCGCGTAGAGCCAGCCTTCATCGACTCCGGTCGCCTGCAGATGATCGTCGACCTTGATGGGCTTTCCCGCTTCGAGCCCGATCGTTGCGAGCCCAATGTCGGTGGTGTTGGGCCGGCGCCCGGTTGCGATCAGCAATTCGTCGGCCTCGACCTCGATCGACTCGCCAGTGGACAACTCGATGCGCGCCGTCGCTGGTTCATTGGCGCCCGACCGCGAGATCGATTGGGTCTTGGCCGAGGTGTGGACGGCGATCCCCATCTGGGCGAACGCTCTCTCGAGCGCCTCGCCGGCGAAAGGTTCTTCCTGGCTGAGGAGGTGATCAAACACCTCGACGATGGTCACCTCCTCGGCACCGAGCCATTTCCACGCTTGGGCCATCTCGGCGCCCACCGCGCCTCCGCCGATGATGAGCAAGCGCTTCGGGACCTTCTGGGCGGAGGTCGCTTTCCGCGAGTCCCACACCTGGTTTCCGTCCAAGCCCTCGATCGGAGGAAAAGAAGCGGAGGAACCGGTCGCCACCACCACGGCCTTCGACACTTCGTAAAGCTTCTCGGCTTCGCCATCCTCGACTACTGCCACCCGTCGCTCGCCCACGATCCGACCATGTCCCCGGAGCAGGTCGACGCCCACCTTTCCGAGCCAGGCGACTTGATTCGAATCGTCCCAATGCGAAGCCAGGGCGTCGCGCCGAGCCAAGGCCGCCTTCACATCGATCTTTTCTTCTGCGCTTGCTCCCGGCACGCGCCGCAAAGCTTCGAGCGCCTCACCCGGACGGAGCAGCGCCTTCGAGGGCATGCACGCCCAATAGGTGCATTCCCCGCCGAGGAGCTCGTGCTCGATCAGTCCCACTTTCAGACCGCCGCGGCCGGAGAGGTCGGCGGCATTCTCGCCCGCGGCCCCGCCCCCGATGACCAGCACGTCGTAGGTGGTATCGACCATTTCTTGCCACCGTAGCCGTCGAATTAGCGAACCCAGGGCCCGTAGGGACACACAGTGTCCCTACGGGCCCAGAGAACAAACGACTTCTAGCCCGGCGGGAGTTGGTACCACCCGTCCGCCGGCACCTCGGTGATCAGTCGGTGCCGACAACGTTGAACGACTCGTCCAATTGGACGTCGACCTGCCGGCCGTCATCCAGGGTGACCTCGATCTCGTAGTAGCTCTCTTCGTCTTCGATCTCAGTCTCGGTGACAACGCCTTCGCCTAGGTAGGCGAGGGCGGCTTGGCTCGCCCGATCGAGGTCCGGTCCGGTAATCGGGATGTCGGGTCCTTCCGCGGCGTCCTCGGTTGTCTCTTCAGCAGCGCTTTCGGCCTCTTCAGCAGCGCTTTCGGTGGCCTCGGGCACGGTGATCGAACCACCGGTCACGCCGCTTGACTGCTCGGCCGGTGCTTCGTTGCCTGCAGTGGCTGCCATCGCTCCGGCAGCGACGCCTACGGCCGCCAAGGCGGCGGCGAGGGCGGCTTTGAGTGCACGTTTCATTCGTTGCTCCTTTCGTAGAGAGGTTGGGACTGGAGCCGTCCTAGTTTGTCGGATCGATACTGAACGTAGCCTGACCATGGCGCTTTCAGGCCAGCGGCAGGCTCACTACGAAAAGAGCGCCAGGACGACGATCCGGATCGATATGTACGGTGCCGTCGTGGGCTTCGATGATCTCACGGGTGATAGCGAGGCCCAGGCCGGTGCCACCGCCCGCTCGGCTCCGAGAACCGTCGAGTCGACCGAATCTCTCGAACACCGAGTCGGCCTGTTCCGGCGGGATGCCCGGACCGTCGTCGCCAACGGTCAGAATTGCTCTGCCGCTTCTCTCGCCGAGGGTGATCGTCACTTTGGCCTTGGCGTGACGGCGGGCGTTATCACAAAGATTCCTGATTGCTCTTGTCAGTTGCAGAGGGTCGCCTTGTACTTGGGCCGCCGACACCCCGGCGACGTCGATCAAGACGCCACTGTCCATTTTGAGGTTCTCGGCCTCGCGAAAAACGAGGTCGTCCAAATCGACCGGTTCCGAGCGACGCAAATCGTGGGCACTGTCTGCCCGCGCCAGGTCGAGGAGATCTTCCACCATCCGCTGCAGCCCCACCACCTCTTCGAGGAGGCTCTCGAGTTCGTCTCGCTCATCACTGTCGGTGCCGAGAAGCCGAACTTCGATCTCGGCTCGCAGGCGCGCCAATGGGCTTCGAAGCTCATGCGAAGCGTCGGCGACGAAGCGCTGCTGGCGGACCATGGCCTCCTCGACTCTCTCCAGCATCTCATTCATCGTGTGGGCGAGCCGACCGATCTCGTCTTCATGCGGGGGCTGGGGAACTCGCCGGTGAAGGTCCGACTTGCCGATCGTGGCTACCTCCGACCTGATCGCCTCTACTGGTCGCAACGTCCTCCCAACCAGCCACCACACCAGCACCCCAACCACAACCAGCACTGCGGGTATCGCCACCGAAAGCGTCCCGGTGAGAACTAACACACTCTCGGCCACGACATCAAAGGTCGTGCCGACGTGCAGGACGGCCCCACCCGAAGTTGTTTCCACCGGTCGACTCAGAACCCGAAAGACATCGTCGTCAACCTCGAGGCCATCGACGTTCCGCAGGAGCAAGCCCGAGCCCGGCTCATATTCGATCACGGGCGCCTGTTCCCCCTCGAGATTCGGAGTCGAGGAAATCACCCGACCGGAGTTGTCGGTGAGCTGGGCGAACCCCTCCTCACTGCTCCCGGCTAGCACCGGAGGAATCGGATCAGCCGTCGCTATGAAAGCGGCGACGTCATCCGCTCGCTGAATGAGGGTGGTATCGATACTCGAGGTCAACTGGTTCCTTTGAATGGCGATCACTAGCAGGGAGGCAATCAGCAAAACGACCCCCACCGCGACCACCGCGATCGTGGTGATGCGGCGCCGAATCGAGGTTCGGTTCACGACTCGAGGGCTCGGAAGGGACTCCCCACCAGCCGGTAGCCGGCTCCGCGCACGGTTTCGATCGACTTAGAACCGAAGGGTTCGTCGATCCGGCTGCGCAGCCGGCGGATGTAGACCTCAATGATGTTGGGGTCGCCCTCGAAGTCGTACTCCCAGACCCCGTCGAGGATGTCCTTTTTCGAGAGCACTTGGCCCTCCCTCCGCACGAGGAACTCGAGCACGTCGAACTGTCTGGATGTCAAGTCGATCTCAACCTCGCCCCGCCACGCTCGCCGACGACCAGGGTCGATTCGCAAATCCCCGGCCGTAACGGGTGCCCTGCTTTTTCCGGCCCCTCGCCGCAGCAGGGCTCGAACTCGGGCGACGAGAACAGGGAAGGAAAAAGGTTTGGTCAAGTAGTCGTCGGCCCCGGTGTCGAGTGCCTCCGCTTCGTCCAAGTCACCGTCTTTGGCGGTGAGCATAAGGATCGGAGTCCAGTTCTCCGCAGCCCTCAGGTCAGCGCAGATCTGAAATCCGTTACGCCCCGGCAAGAGAATGTCGAGAATGATGAGGTCGTAAGAGCCTTCCTGTGCAAGCCAAAGTCCCTCGATTCCGTTGTCGGCCACCTCGACGGTGAATCCTTCGGCCTGCAATCCTCTTTTGACCGCGGCGGCGATCTTGCGGTCGTCCTCGACCAGTAGGAGCTTCACCGGCCCATTTTCCCAGAGTGAATCTGACTACCGGCTGACAATCCGGGTAGTCAGGTTGGCGTCAGGTGGGATGTTCTACCTTCGATCGCAACCCCACCACGGAAAGAGAGAATCATGAAGCATCGTATGAAGATCTGGGGAATCGTCGCAACGATCGGTATGACCGTTGCCGCTTGTGGCAACGTCTCGACCAGCACCACGGCGGCCGCCCCGGCCACCCTCCCCGGCAGCGCGACGACCGCGGCCGCGCTAGCTCAACTGCCGCAGGGGAGCGAACCCGTCGAGCTGAATCCCGCCGACTTCACCACCGAGATCGATAACCCGTACTGGCCGATGACCCCAGGATCGCAATGGACATACGTCGAAATCGATGGAGAGGGCAACGAGCAACGAGTCGTTGTGACCGTTACGACCGAAACCAAGGAGATTGCCAACGGCATCACTGCCCGGGTCATTCGCGACACCGTCACCCTCGACGGAGAGCTCATCGAGGACACCTTCGACTGGTATGCGCAGGATGCTTCGGGGGCGATTTGGTACCTGGGTGAGGACACCGCCGAGTTCGAGAACGGCGAGATGGTGAGCACCGGAGGGTCGTTCGAGGCCGGTGTGGACGGAGCCCTTCCCGGCATCATCATGCCCGCCCAGCCCACCGACGGGATGAAGTACCGCCAGGAGTACTACGCGGGCGAGGCTGAGGACAACGGCGAGATCCTCAGCACCGAAGAGCAGGCGGATGTGCCGGCCGGCCATTTCGACGACGCGATCCTCACCAAGGACACCATCACGATCCAACCCGACGTGCTCGAGTACAAGCTCTATGCCCGCGGCGTCGGACCCGTCCTGGTGTTCGGCGTCTCCGGCGGCAGCGGCCAGGAGGAACTGGTCGAATTCAAGCAAGTCGACGAGGCCGTCGCCCAAGCCGCCGGCACGACACCCCTCGGCGAAAACTACTTGTCGCAGTGAGCTACTCCGGTTGCGTGGACCTGTTCGCATTACAAACCGCCATACTCTTTGGATGGCGCAATTGGTTACACGAATCGACAACGACCTGGCCGCTTCGATCGATGAGCTCGTCGCCGAAGGCGTCGTGGAATCGCGCTCTGACGCTGGCCGACGGGGCCTCCACATACTGATCGAGCAGATCCGGCGTCGTCGTACCGCCGCCGCCATCGTCGGCGGCTACCGAGCACACCCCCAAACGGATGCCGAAGTTGCCTGGGCCGACGAGGCAACGATACGTATGATCACTCAAGAACAATGGTGACACCCGCCCAAGGAGAGTTTTGGTGGGCTGAGACCGATTGGTCGAACGCTCGCGGGGCGCGCCCATCGCTGATCCGACAGCTCGCCTAGGTTCGCTCCGAAGCGAAATTTGTCGCGTGGCGAACGTTCTCAACGTAATGTCGCGTGGCGAGCAATAGGACCCGCCAGGCGACAAATTACGGTGCAGTCGGAGGATGCGCTCGCTTCCTTAGCTGTTCAGTCGCCTAGGCAGCTCATCCCGCGTCGAAATCCGGACGGGTCAAACGTAACGTTCCCGTCGTGGAGATACTGTGCTCATCGCTGTCGCTGGGCTTTTCCCGGCCGCCGCGCTCGCATAACCCGTGCCTTCCAGACTTGGGACGAGGACGATACCGGAGAGATGTTCGCCGATCCCACGACCGGCAAGACCGTCCGCCAGATGCAAAAAGAAACGCAGCGGGCTCGGGAACCGGAGCAATCACCGGACTTTCCGGACGAAGGAAAACTCGAGGGCTGACTTCGGCCGGCGGCGTTCTCGCCCGCGGCCCCGCCCCCGATGACCAGCACGTCGTATCGACCATTCCGTGTCACCGTAGTTCGATTTTGCGGCCCAGAAAATCGAGGCGACACCGATCAGCGGCGAATCGGAGCGTCGCCGAAAGCCGGGTCGAAACCCGCCACCATCGGCAGCAACGCCACCCAAACCACAACAGCGGCGAGAACGAGGAGCAGCAGCGTGCGAGGAAGATTGCGGGGAACAGCTGCGAACTCGTTTCGCCGTTGCAACAGCGCGACAAAAGGCAAGCGACCAACCGCGGGGAACGACACCAACCCACCGGTGACCGAGCCGATGCTCACCATGCCGGCGCTGTAACCGAGCCCGAGTGCGACCTGGCCAAACGCAACCACTCCGACACCGACCTGGCCGATAGCAATCACGCCTCGCGCCAACTGGCCAACCGCGATCACACCGGTGGCAATTTGCCCGAAGGCGAGGATGCCGGTGGCGAATTGGCCGACGGCTATGACTCCGTGCGCCTCCAAACCGGCGTCGAACAGCTTCACAAACAGCTCACCGCAGCGAGCCTAGAAGTCGATCCGGATGTCTCTTGCTCGAGCGACGACACGTTGCGTATCGTGCCAGCATGACACTTCCACCGGCAGGGACCCGTGGCTATGTGATCCCCCCGATCGCGCGCCCTTTCTACAAAGCGGCGATGAGGGCCAGCAACTTCATTGCGCGCCGCCTCGGCGATCGAATGAAAGCGCAAGGCAGGCAGTTGATTCTCTTGACGACCGTCGGAGCGAAGAGTGGACAAGATCGTCAAACCGGCTTGGCCAGGTTCGACGATCCCGAGCACCCCGGTTCCTGGCTCGTCGTCGGTTCCAACGCGGGGTCGGCGCGGCATCCTGCATGGGCCTACAACCTTGTTGCTCACCCCGACCGGGTTCGAGTCCGAGTCGGGGGCAATGAGCTTGCGGTTCATGCCAGCCTTTTGAATCCCGCTGAGCGCGAGCGAGCTTGGGACATGGTCGTGTCGCTAGCGCCTGGCTACGCCCGATACGAGCAAAAACAGATAGACAAATCCCATCTTCCGTCTGACTCCGCGCTAAACGGCTCAGGTGCGCTCGAGAGACCGCTCGAGTCCATCGAGGATTAAGTCGAGGGCGAACTCGAACTCGAACAGGTCGTCGCAGCCCGTGCCAACGATCGAGCCCTCATCGTGGCTGATCTCCATCGCCAGCTCCGTGATGTGGGGATACTCGTCGGCCATTTGCTTGAGCATGATGGCGGCGATTTCGGGACTCGCCTCGAGCGCCTCGGTGTCGTCGTAGAGCTCCTGAGCGAATCCCAACATCCGGCTCCCCAACACATGAATGGTGTGATGAGCGAGATCGATCGAGAAACCACCGCGGCGGAGGATCCCGATCACCGAGTCCATGTAGCGCATCATCGTCGGCGTCATGTTGGTGCGGGTCACCATGACTGCCGAGGCCCACGGGTGCCGGAGGAGAGCCTGGCGAGCCGAGAGTATTCGGGCGCGGAGGATGGTCTTCCAGTCGCCGGTCGACGCGGGCTCCTCGATCTCCTGGACGATCACGTCGACCATGCCGTCGAGGAGGTCCTCCTTGTTGGCGATGTGGTTGTACAGCGACATCGCTTCGACCCCGAGCTCCTGGCCCAGCCGGCGCATGCTCAGCGCCTCGACTCCGGCCTTGTCGGCGTAAGCGATCGCGGCTTGCAAGACTCGATCCCGGGTCAGGGGAAGGCGAGGTGCGTGAGCGGTGGCGGTCACTCGGTGAATCTAACATACACAGTAAGTTTGTTTGGGACTTGACAAAGCTTACGGCGTACGTATAACTTACACCATATGCTTACACCGTATGTGAAACCCCAGGTCGACGCGAGTCGAAATTCTCAGATGAAGGCATTCGTTCACGATCGCTACGGCGCAGCCGGTGTGCTTGCCGATATAGAGGTGCCAACCATCGACGACGAGGACGTACTGGTGAGGGTCCGGGCCGCTTCGGTCAACGCCGCCGACCCCGCCATCATCAGAGGTAAGCCCTACATCCTTCGGCTGGGTTTCGGGCTGGTTCGGCCAAAGAGCCGCGTCAGAGGAATGGACGTTGCCGGGGTCGTCGTAGCGGTCGGCAAGAACGTGACCCGCTTCCAGCCAGGCGACGAGGTTTTCGGCGTCGCCCGCGGGGCTTTTGCCGACTACGCCGTGGCAGCCGCGGACAAGCTGGCGCTCAAACCCGCCAACCTCACTTTTGGGCAGGCAGCAGCCGTCCCAGTGGCGGGCACCACCGCTCTTCAGGGAATGCGCGACGTGGCGCAGGTAACCCCCGGACAAAAGGTGTTGATCAATGGCGCCTCCGGCGGGGTCGGCACCTTCGCGGTGCAGGTGGCCAAAGGGTTGGGGGCGGAGGTGACCGCCGTCTGCAGCACGAAGAACGTCGACCTGCTCCGCACGATCGGCGCTGATCACGTCATCGATTACAGCCAGGAGGACTTCACCAAACTTGGCGGGTGGTATGACGTCATCTTCGACAACGCCGCCAGCCATTCGTTGCTCGAGACCAGACAC
>Ga0136622_10000280_pt1 | contig 20511 bp, 13 predicted proteins | sample AntDrymUQ4482106_2_FD_104803 | JGI IMG/M metagenome (GOLD analysis project Ga0136622, IMG submission 104803) | Polar desert sand microbial communities from Dry Valleys, Antarctica - metaG UQ448 (21.06) | ecosystem: Environmental > Terrestrial > Soil > Desert | place: Antarctica: Dry Valley...
GAGGGGCGCCCGCACAGGACCGAGACCCTGTGGCCGGCGTCCGAGAGGGCACCGGCGAGGTCGGCGGTGGTGGCAGCCGTGGCCGCGGTGTCGGGAGGGAAGTACTGGTTCACCACGAGGACCCGGAGACCATCAGTCGCCTGTCCCTCTTCGGTCGGAGGGTTCCAGGCCGGGGATTTTGTCACTTTGGGAGACTATACGAACAGGAGTCACATTTCGCGACCACCTCTTCGACCCGCTCCCGAGCGGACGCCCTTCGTCCGGCTCACGCGTCGGTTGGCTGGGGGCTCCGACTACATCCTCTGAAGATCGACGCGCGGACCCCCAAGGTCAACGGATGAGCTGAACCTCGATCCCGGCGTCGGCTGCCCTCCATCGCGAGTCGGTGGTGGCCACAGGCTTCTCCAACCTATGGGCTACGGAAAGACTCGGACCAGTTTGCAGCGGTGACGATCCCCTCCTCGAGCATATCTTTGACTTCGGCTCCGCCTGGTTCCTGCTGTAGCCAAGCGAGCACTGCCGAAGCGTCGAGTACGACGGTTAGGGCGCGTCTGCCTCGGCCGAGGCTTCGGCTCGGCGCTCTTCGATGAGTTCGTCGGCCATGCTCACGGGAACCCCCTTGAAAATTGCGTGGAGACGGCGCTCGATGGCTGCGCGAGGGACCAACACCACGGCGTCGTCATCCACGAGCACTACCAAGCGGGTGCCTTGCTCGATACCCAGGCGGCGGCGAACCTGTACCGGAATTACCACTCGGCCCTTCGGTCCCACCTCTACGAAGTTTGTGTCACTCTTACACAGATTGATAATCGCGCCCAACGCGCCTGGGAGTACGGAATTGGTAGCCAGGAGCGCATTGCGCGCGTTTGAGTGCACCCGGGGGGAGGGCATCCTGGTGGACGCAGGCATGCAACGGCCCGAGACAACCATGAGCGCTATCCCGGCCCGGCGTCGTTTCGGAGGATTTCCTCGACGCGTTCTGAGGTTGCGCCCGCCCGCCTCCGGCGTTGGCACGCATCGAGATCATCAGGGAGCGTGACCTTTGGGATCCGGGAGATGTCGTCGCGGAGTTCCTTCTGGGTTCTAACGTATCGGGTTGGACAAGCTACAAGCGTGGCGGGCGTGGAAGAGTTGTCTTTGAGTGATCGGAGGGCGCACCCGGCCCCGACCTCGAGTTGGCTGCGCAGTCGGTGGCCCATTCGATGAGGATTCTCGAGGAGCGGGCCGAGCAAGAACTCGACCACGGCGTTCGTTGAGACTTCCCGGTCTCAAGAGCCATTTCCTCAGCTCTGCCGCTGGGCGAACTGCGGGCGGAATTTCAGTAGAGAGCACGATCTGGACCGCATCCACGCTCCGAGCCGTGCAACGGGTCGCGGCAGTCGTCAGGAAACCGCGGCGCGTACCAGCGTCAGGAGGGGTCCTGGCAAGACCCCCAGCAGGACGGTGAGGACTGCCGTGATGATCACCGGCACGAGCATCTCTCTCGGCACGGGGCCTCCGGATAGCGGTGGTGAGGTGGGAGCGCTCGGTCTGCCGTCAACATGTGGCATCGGGGATAACGAGGTGCGAACCACACGGAGATAGTAGGTAGCGGACAGCACCGTCGATGCGGCAAGCACGACCAGCACGAGCCACTGGTGTGTCTCGGCGACTCCGATGAATAGGAAGTACTTGGTTAAGAAACCGACGGTGGGCGGAAGCCCGACGATGGAGGCCGCACCGACGGCGAAGACGCCGAGCAGCAGCGGCATCCGCTGGCCCAGTCCCCGTAGTTCGTTCACTCTGGTCGCCCCGGTTCCGACCGCTATCGCCCCGACCGCAAAGAAGAGGGTGATCTTGCTGACCGAATGACCGACGAGGTGCAGAGCGCCTCCCGTAGCGCCCGCTTCGTTCAGCAGCGCCATTCCCAAGACCATGTAGGAAAGTTGCCCGATCGTGGAGTAGGCGAGGATCTCCTTGAGGTTTTCGAGCCGCAGGGCGACGAGGGATGCCACCACGATGGTGACAGACGTCGCGATCAGGGTAAGCCGACCTAGCCCGAGAGATGCGACCGCGTCCTCTCCGAACACGTCGAGCAGCACCCGGAACAGCGTGAACACGCCCACGTTGACGACCGCTACCGAGTGGAGCAGAGCACTCACCGGCACCGGGGCTACCATGGCGGCCGGAAGCCATGCATGAACCGGGAAGATCGCCGCTTTCGCGATCCCGAACAGGAACAGCAAGTAGGTGAGGATCGGCAGCAAACCGGTCGGCTCCGCGCCGAAGATGCCCCCCGGGGTAAGAGCAAAAGATCCGGTCTGCGTGTATGTCAGCACGACAGCAGGCAGGAAGAGGGCGATCCCGGTGCCGAGCTGATAGGAGAGATAGCGACGTCCCCCTGCCGCCGCTTTGTTGGTGCCGGTGAAAGTGACGAGCGGGTAAGTGGCGATCGTCATCGCTTCGTAGAACAAATAGAGGGTGATGAGGTTGGCGGAGAAAGCCACGCCGGCGGTTGCAGAGATCGTGATGGCCATGAGCACGTGAAGGCGCGTGAGGGAGGCGGTCGAGCCGCGCAGATAACCGATCGAATACACCGTTGTGAGCAACCACAGCGGGGACGCGGTCAGGAGCAAGAGTATTCCGAGCGGGTCGGCCCGAAGAGCGACCGATGCATCAGGTAGAAATGGAGCGATGCTGAAGGTTGCCCTCTGTCCGTCCAAGACGTCCGGCAGCATGACCAAGACGGCAACGAGCTCGGCGATCCCGGCAAGGATCGCGGCCCAGTCACGACCCTGTGGCCGGTCACGCAGCAGTGCTACCGCCAAGGCTCCGATGAGCGGGATGACGAGCGGTAGGAGGAGTCTCACATGCGTGGCTTTAGACCATCAGCGGTAGCGGCCAGCCGCTCGACGAGTTGGGCCACGGATGACTCGGCGGGGTCGAGAACGAGCGAGGGAAATATCCCAAGGAGCACTATCATCGCCGCAAGCGCAAAGGCAATTGAGGCTTCACGAGGTCCGAGGTCGACGACGTGGTTGACAGGATCGCGAGTGACCGGACCGTAGAAGGCACGCTGCAGCCAGATCAACGAGTACCCCGCGGCTAGAACCACGATGGCGAGCGCGATCAGAGAAGGAGCGCCGAATTCACGGAAGGCTCCGAGCAACGCTAGGAATTCCCCGGGAAAGCCGCTCGTGCCGGGCAATCCCGCCTCCGCAAACGCGAATACAAGGGCAAATGCGGCGAGAGCGGGTGCGCGCGCGGCAAGCCCGCCGAGTGCGACCACGTCGGTGGTCCCCAGCCTCTGGTGTATGAAACCGGCGATAAGAAGGAGCCCCGCCGCCGTCAGTCCCAGGTTCGCCAGCAGGAACACCGCACCCGACACACCGTCCGCGTTGCCCGAAGACAGACCGAGAAGGGCGAGTCCTACGTGGCTTACGCCGGCGAAAGCGATCAGTCGTCGCAGGTCGGGTTGGGCAAGAGCCGCTAGGCCTCCATACAAGATCGCGATGATCGCGAGGACCGCGATCAACCATCTCCATTGCATGAAGGCTGCGGACGTCAACGGCATGATGAGTCGCAGGAATCCATACACGCCGACCTTGAGGCCGGCCAACAAGATACCGATCCCTATGGGACCCTCCTGCAAGGCCGGCGGAAGCCACGAGTGCAACGGGAACAGTGGCGCTTTGAGCATGAACGAGAACGCCATCAGGAAGAACAGGACGGTTCCGAGGCCTGCGGGAACCTCGACTTCGAGAAGTGCCAGGTAATCGAACGACAGTGAACCCGTCGCGGTGCGATGGTTGACACTCAACAGGACGAATGCGGCCAGCAGCGTCACAGAACCCATCAGCATCGCCAAGACGTACTTGGTAGCCGCGTGACTACGGCCCGGGCCGGTGCCCCAGAGCTTGATCAGCACGAAGGTTGGAACCAGCATGAGCTCCCAGAACACGAAGAAGAGGGCGAGATCCAGAGCGGTGAACACTCCCGTCGACGCCGTCGAAAAGGTCATAACGGAAATGAGATAAGCCTTCTGACGATGGGACACGGTGGCCCGCGCCTGAGCCACCGCCACGACAGTCAATAACGCCGTCAAGGGCAAGAACGGCGCCGACAGACCGTCGATCCCGACGTGGATTGTTGACCCGATCGCATCTATCCAAGGTAATTGCTCTTCGAATTGGAACGTCGCAGTCGGCGCCGCTGAAAAGGCAACGAACATCCACACGGAGATCACCAGTTCCAGGAGCGCGCCAATCAGAGCAACCCGATGGATGATCCGGGCCTCGCGGAGTGGCACGAGCGCGACGGCGACCAGGAGCGGCCAAGCAAGCAGGACGGTAAGGAGTGAGAGACCGTCACCTGCGCCCTGAATCACGGCCCCTTCTCCAAACCAGTGATACCCAAGGAGGCTTGTTCGACCCTATCCTCGAGCCACGTCAGCGACGGGCGCATCCGGTGGATGAACGGGCTCGTTCCGAGCCCGATCCAAAAGATCAGTGCAGCGAGAACCGCAACTATCGCACGCTCGCCGCGGGTTAGGTCGTAGATACGTTCGGCGAGTGTCCTATGTGCGTCGCCCATGAAGCCGCGAATGAAGTACGACAGAGAGTACGCTGCGGTCAGAAGGACGCCGAGCCCGGCGGTGACCGCCATCCACCAACTGCGTTGGTAACCACCAAGCATCACGAGATGCTCGCCGTTGAATCCGTTGGTACCGGGAAGGCCAACCCCAGCAAGCGCGACCAACAGGAAGGCTGTGGTCATGAGCGGAGCAGAGGAGACAAGTCCCCCAAGGGAAGCCAGCTCCGGTTGACCGATCCTGGCAGTCAGGAACCCTGCGACGAAGAACAAACCGGCGCCGACGATTCCGAGGTTGATCATCTGCAGCACCGCGCCCTCGAACCCATCAAGATTCAACGAGAACAGCCCCAGCATCACAACGCCCATGTGCGCCACGCTTGCGAACGCCAATAACCGACGGAGGTTCGTTTGACCTAACGCGAGGAAAGAGCCGTAGATCACGCTCACGGCACCGGTCGTAGCCATGATCCACAGCCATTCCTGAGCTGAGTCGGGAAAAAGAGGGATGACGAAACGCAGGAATCCAAAGGTTCCGAGCTTCACTCCGACTAGGAAAACGCCTATTCCCACGACCGGCCCATGGTCCAGGACCTTCGGAAGCCACGTGTGGAAGGGAAAGAGCGGCGCCTTCGCCGCGAACCCCAGCGCCAAGAGCAGGAACGGCCAGGTCTGCGACGCGGGAGGCAAGCCCGAAGCCAGTAACCGGCCCAACTCGAACGAAACGCCGTCACCCGTGGCGGCCGCGTAGGCGCGGCCGGTGAGGACGATCCCGACCAGCATGAACGCCGCGCCTGCACCGACGAAGCCGACATAGTTCCGGGCCGCATCCCGGCGCAGCGGCCCGGTTCCCCAACGAGTGATGAGGAACCAACTAGGGATCAGCTCGGCAACGAAGAAGATCCAGAAGATAATCAGATCCAGCGCGACGAACGCTCCCAGCATCGTCGCCTCCAGGAACAGGATCGCCGCGGAGTAGCCGGGCGCGGTCCCGACTATGGAAGGGTCACCGTCGACCCGGCGAGCAGGGATGTTGTGCTCCGCGTAGGCGATCACCATCAGTCCGAAGAGCGCGGTCAGCGGTATGAACAGGATGCTCACTCCGTCCACTCCAACGTGCCAGGAGACACCGAGGAAGGCGCCGATGCGTTCGACGAACTGCATGTCCGAGACGCCCGGCTCAAAGGCAAGCGCAAGCGCTATCGCTCCCGCAAATTCCAGAGCCGCGGCCGCGATACCGACGCGTGTTGCAACGTGAACATCACGCAAGGAAACGACCACAGCCGCGGCCACCATCGGGAACAGGAGCAGCATGGTGAGGGCAGGAAAACCGGCCTGGTCGACTGCCAGCAGCTCGTTCGGCATCAGCGCGCCACCGCGATGGCGACGATGCAAGCAAGCGCGAGGATCGCGGCTACGATCGGCCTGCCAAGGAACGCTTCCATGAGCAGCAAACCTCTCCGGATGCGCTCGCCCACCTCCGCGACTCGACCGGGACCGAGTTGGAACACGCGGCTTTCTACTGTTTCGGTGAATGCAGCAAGAGTTCCCGAGAGTCGTTCGAAGAGGCTTTCGATCCCTCGTTGGAACACCACCCGCTCGGTCCGCTGGCTAAATGCCGAGGCGGCATTCGTGAGCGCGCCGTAAAGGCCACCGCCATGTGACGTGAGCCTGCGCTCCAGACGAGTGGTGAGGGAGCTCAGCCGTTCCGTCGGAGTGCCCTCTGCCCGTAACCTGCGACCGGTGCCCCCAGCTGCCGGGTGGGTCGCCGGTCGAAGCCAGTCCAGTCCGGGCCGCTCCGGTAGCTCGGCGGCTCCAGCGTCGTGGGCCTCCACCGCGGCTTTGAGGCGCGCCTCCCACGTCACATCGGGACGGGGACGGTAGGGAGCGAGCAGCGCCCCCGTCATGGGGTCCAGGACTGCGCGGTCGAATCGGTCGACCGCAGTCCCTGCGCGGGTTACGGCGGTCGTCGCACGCTCCGCCGCCTCGTCCAGCCACGCTCGGTTGGAAGACACGAAGTAGAGCCGGCGGGCGAACGGACCGCCCGTCCCCGCGGGTTGCTCTGCACGGAAACGGTCGAAAAACCGTGGCACTGCGATGCCCGAAAGCATCAGGCAGATCAATGCGGCAACCAGCACGATCGTAGAGCCCAGCGGGGCTTCGACGGCGGCTGCGGTCTCGGAAACGGCAGGAGCGAGCAGTTGGGCGAACCAGGAACCATCGATGCCTCCCGGCACCAATCCAACGGCGATCGCCGCCGCGACCAGTCCGAACCCCACCGCAACGGCGATGCCCGTCCGCCGCGTCCTTCTAGCGTCGTCCTGGAAAGTCGCGCGAACCATCCGACTCGCAGAGAACCACAGTCCGAACGCAGCAACCACTCCAAGGCCGCCGAGGGCGACCGTTCCTCGGGCCCACTCATCCGGCAATGACAGCCATCCCGTCGCGAAGGGAACCGTAAAGAGCAGAAGCGCGGCCGTGCCTACCAAGATTGATATTCCGCGAGAAGTATCGGTGGGCCGGGCGACCGCAGCGGGATCCGGCCCCCCGTGGAGATGGTGAAGGATCGACGGGGCCGTAAGGAACAGGTTCGTCTTGTAGAAGGCGTGTGCCACGAGATGGAAGATCGCGATCGGGTACAGCCCGAGGCCGCACAGGAGCAACATGAAACCGAGGTGAGCGTTCGTGGAGGCGGCGAGCATGCCCTTGATATCGGTTTGGGTAAGGCCGGCTAGCTGGCCGTACAGCACGGTGGTGGCTCCGATCACCCCGACCGCCACGAGAGCGATCGGGGCTCGCTCGTATATCGGAGCACTTCGCACCACGAGATAGACGCCGGCCGTGACCATGGTTGCGCCGTGGATCAAGGCGCTGGAGGGCGTCGGGCCTTCCATAGCGCGAGCGAGCCATCCTCCGAGCGGCATCTGCGCGGATTTCCCGGCCGCGCCCATCAGCAAGCAGAGCCCCACGGCGGTTCCCGTTGCTGTGGGCAGCGGGGAGGTCAGCACCTCGGAGTAGCTCAACCCGTTGTTCTGAGCTGCGAGGACGAAGATTCCCGCGAGCAAGCCGGCGTCGCCTACACGGTTGAGGACGAATGCGCGGGTGCCGGCTTCACCCGCGGAGGTGCGATCACGGTAAAAGGCGATCAACATGTACGAGCACGCGCCGACTACCTCCCATGCCACGAACAGCATCAGGTAGTTGTCGGCAAGAACCAGAAACAGCATGGCTCCGACGAACAGCGGAAGGACGGTGAAGTAACGACCGAAGCCGGCCTCGTTGTGAAGATAGTTGACCGAGAAGCGCGCGACAAGCCAGCTCAGCCCCGCGATGGTCACCGCCATCGTGGCCGATAGTGGGTCCAACTGGAATCCGATATCGATCGTTAGCGAACCAGTGTGCATCCACGTACCGAGGATGACGAACCGGGGAGCCGGATCGGCGAACGTGATTGCAGCCGCCAAAGCCGCAGATGCCGCCGAGAGACCCACACCACAAACTGCAACCCGAGCAAGAAGCCTCGCGCCCAGGAAGCGTCCCCCGGAGACTCTGTCTGCGGTCCCGAGCACAGCGGCCGCCAGGGAAAACCCGGGGATCGCCACCACGAGAACGTCCGCTATCGTCACGGCACCGCCTTTGACTCGATGCGAGCGGGAGGCAGGAAGCCGCTGCGTCCCTGGTAATAGCCGAAGGAGCTCGCCACGACGGGAAGCTTGGATGGCTCCCCCTCCCAGGCGACGAAGCCTTGCCCCGGCACGAACAGCTCGAAGTGCCCGTCGGTGGGAGCGACCGCCACCAGGTGGACCCATTCGTTGTCGAGAAGTTCGGCGATGGCCGGCTGGCTACTGTAGATCTGGCCCAGGACCTCAACAGAAGCCTCGACGATCAACAAGAGACGCATGGGTTCGTGCAGCTCGACCATCTGCTTCGGCAGGCCCGTGCGAAGATCACTCGCCGCGCCCTCCATGACCCCGAGCAAACCTGTGACGTTGTGCGGAACCTTCGTGTCGCAGCCGAACACGCGGTTGTCGACCGTCGAGAAGTAATACTCGAGGTTGATGCCGGCCCCCACAGGCCCCATAGCGAGAAGGATGCGCTGGACGATCGACCCATCGGGATCGATGTTGGGGTCATAAGAGATGACGAACGTACGCCGGTCCAGGAAGAGCCCTTGGGTAAGAGCGCGCCGACCCACGACCGCGACCGCGTTCGTGCAGTGTCCCCACTCCGGACGTACCTGCGAGAGATCGCGCGACCGCTGCTCGACGTGCCTCACGGCGCGCTTGAGCGAACACGTCTTCGGGGCGGAGTAGAAGCGGGTGCACCGTTCCCGAGCGGAGAGGGCGCGGGCTTCGTCGAGATCGCGGTGCAACGCCTGCCACTCGTCTCGATGCGCCTCGGGGATGTCCTGAGTATCGAAGAAGGTGTTCCTGTCGCTGGCAGTGTTGTGTACCCCTCCTACGAAATAGGTGTCGTCTGGGATGTCGATGCCACGGCGCGCGAGCTCATCGCGCACTGCAGACCGGTTGGCCACGGCGGCGAATGCGCGCGCGTTGGGCGCTCCATGCTTGCCGCCGCAGGCTCCGCAGTCGTGTGCAGATTCGTGGGGGTTGTTCACCGAGGACGAGCCGTGACCGACGAAGACGACAAGCCGAGCGAAGTCATGCGTAAGCCCGATATTGCGCAATTGAGTTTCGATGCGGTCCGTCTGTTCGGTCAAGGAGAAACCGAGCCCGGCGAATCGCGTTGCATCCACCGTCAATTGCGTCTCCGGCGATGGGATCAGTAGATTCTCGAGACGTTCCTTGAGCTCGCCCCAGTTCCGGGGCGCGAGCACGCGGCTGCTCAACGGAACAGACTGAAAAAGTCCGACGAGCTGGGTAAGGAACAAGCCCGACACTGCATTGCGCTTGAGCTCCCAGTAAGTGTTCTCTGCCGTTTCAAGCCACAAGCGGCGGTTGCGTCGCTCTTCGGCGAGCGCGATAGACGCCTTGTCGTCGCGAGGCATCTCCTTCACTCGATTCGTTGGGATGACGCCGGCGGGGCAAAGCGGGGTGGCGCCGTGGTCGTCGAGACTACTGAAATCCATGGCCATGTTGAAGAATCCACCCGCACCGAATGTCTCGTAATCGGCGTCGAGCTCGTCGACCGCCCTATGCATCGATTCCTCGCGCTCGTCGATGCAGAACACCACCTGAGCCTTCGGTCTTCGGTCTCGAACCTGCCAGCGGCCCTTGGCGCGGTTGGTCGCAAGCGCTCCGAGGATCTCCTCCCGATAGTGACGTTCGAAAGCCGCCAGCCAGACCGTCCGATGCGCTGTCTCGGGATAGGTATCGAGAGTGGCAAGGATGCGATCTCTGGTGGACGATGAGAGCTTACGGACCTCCTCGGCCGACCATCCGGCGAGTTGGGCCAGGCGGAAGAGTCGCCACACCTTGTCCGCTACCGTGAGACGAGCGAGCGCGTCGGGTTGACGGCTCCAGGTCCACGCCTGGACGGCCAAATTCAACCACTCGTCGCCGTGACCGCCACTGCGCTCGAGATCGCGGGCCGCTTGGGACAAGATGTTCGGCAGGAGGCCGCGGTGCAGCTCCCTGCGGACGTAAAACTCGATGGGCGTGGCGCGGAGCCGCTGCGACAGAGCCCCGACGTGGGCACTCTCGACCCCGATCGCTTGTCTGAATCTCTGGCTCACCACTTCCGCCTCGATGGTGAGCCTCACGGCCAAGTACTGGACGAGGTCGGTGGGCCGCACCTTCTGTGGCGGGTAACCGGGATTGTTACCCAGCCAGTTCATCATCCCCGCCCAGCCCGGCAGCGTAGCCAATATCCGTCCGAGGTACGCGTGCCGATGGTCCGACCCGACCCCGAGGCGGTCGAGCTGAAGTAAGAGCGTCTCGGCCGGGTCTTCCGGGAGATCGGCGACGTTGGAAGGCCACCCGCGCAGCCCCGAGATGGCGAGGGTCGCGTCGTGGTCGACCGAGGCACGCCACGCGCCGAAAAAACCAAGCGTCCGATCCGGCATCCTCCACGCCGCCTGCCCGAGGTCGAGGAAGCCGGCGCAAACACGGATCATGTAGCGGTTCACCAACGCGGTTGAATCGATGCCGGTCAACCGCGCCAGCAGGTCCGCATGAGTGAGGTCGCGTCCGAGACGGGAGAGGTCCGCCTCCAGGGTAGCGTTGGCCTCGGCGTGCAGAGCCCGTAGGGGATCCTTCATCACGATCCGGCGGGCCACACCAGGGACCTCACTGTTTGGCATCAGTGACGCCAGAGCTACGAGCGCATCGAGCCCTGTTCGGCTGTAACTCCCGCCGTCGAAATCATGGAGCGCGAACCAACCAGCGCTTGCAGCTTCCCGCAACATCGCGTCTTGAGCTTCGGCAGGGTCGACTTCAACGCGCGTCCGAAGCTCGTCGAGTACGCGCTGCACGGCGTTCTCAATGTCGGCGCGCTCTTCGGGGTCGAGCCGGAGCGCGGGGCCGCCTCCGCTCTGGATCGTAGCGAAGAGCTCTGCGAGGCGATCGATGGAGGCGTCCGGGTCGCGGGAGCCCAGGCTACGAGGATCGGTCGGCGACAGCGGGTCGAACACATCGAAGCCGGCCAGACAGGCGGCCCACAACGATACGACCGCATAAGCTTCGGGATCGATCAGCATTTGCCGCTCGATGGCCCCCAGGTTCCCCGGCAGATCGAGATGACGCCGAGCCAGCCGGTCGACGAAGCGGGCTTCGGCGGCGAGCCATACCCGCCGGACGTGGTTTCGATCTGGGCCCGGCGCCTTCGCCAGCCCCAGGTCGACGAGCTCCAGGTAGCCGCCTCTTCGCGTCGCGGGCACACCGAGCGCTTCGAGCAGCTCAGTGACACTCCTCCGCGGAGTGCTCCCGGCAGCGAGATCTCCTGCAGCAACGGCGCTTATGGCCGACGCTATGTCTAGACCGAGTATCCGGCCCAGCCAGTCACCCAACGTGAGGTCTCGTCCGACCCGGTCGATGCTGTCTCTCAGCTCGCTTGTAGCTTTTCCTAGAGCCAGTGATCTGGCTTTTGCCGAAACATCGCCCATCAAGCGCCGGGTTGCGTCGCGTTCGGAGATGAGGAAACGAAGCATGTAAGGGTCGATCGGGTTCACGCCATAGAGGAGGTGTAGCCGGCGTATGCCTCTGTCGGTGACCGTGGTGCCCCCGACCGTACCGATTACTTTCCTTTGGTCGGGCTTCGGAGGATCGGCCATCACGGCGTCGAGGTCGGCATCGGTGATACGTCCCGCGCGATACTGGGCGCGGCTTACCTCGACGGGTAAGTACCCCGTGGCGCCGAAGAACCCCTCAGCCGCCACCAGAGCCTCGTCGAAGGGAAGATGCTGCAGCCCATGCAGGGTGTTGTGATGGACGAAGGTCGTGATCGGGCCCTGGCTCGGCAGCAAGTGGCCAAGGTGTTCTACGACATCGAGGAGTTGTTCACGGTTCGAGAGGCGCTCGCGGGAGGGCGAGCCGGTATGAGCCATCTCGCTCACCCGAACCGCGCGATCAGTGTCTCGATCGTGGTGTTGGAAAGCCCGAGCGCGATGCCGGGGGCCACGCCCAAGATCACTGTGAGGGCCGCGAGCGGAGCTGTCGCGACCAGCTCCGCGCCGCGCATGTCTGACAAGCCCGCCCACCGGCTATCGGTGTCGTCGGAAAGGACACCACCAATGACGCGCAGCGTGAAGGTTGCGGTTAACAGGATCCCGACAGCCGCGAAGAGAACGGGAAGGCCGAAACCTTCGAAGGCTCCGAGAAGGACCTGCACCTCACCGGGGAACTGGATCAGGCCCGGAAGTCCCATCGAGGCAAGAAGCGTCAGGGTGAGCAGCGCCTTGAACGTAGGCATGCGAGAACTCACCCCGGCGATCTCATCGAGAGCAAGGGTGCCGGTGCGCTCGTAGAGCAAACCGCTCAGCAAGAAGAGGCCTCCCGTGACGATGCCATGAGCAACCATCATGAAGACGGCTCCCGAGAACCCCGCCTGGTCCAGCGCGGCGATACCGAGAAGGACGAATCCCATATGACTGATAGAGCTGAAAGCCACGATCGCCTTCACATCACCTTGCCTGAACGCCAACAACGCTCCGTAGAGGATGTTGACGAGCGCTAGAACGAACAAGAGCGGCGCCAGCCTACGGACTCCTTCGGGGAGGATCTCCGTGGAGCGGAGCAAACCGTAGGCGCCGAGCTTGAGCATCACTCCGGACAAAATAATGCTCACCGGCGCCGGTGCTTGGACATGCGCCAAGGGCAGCCAGCCGTGTAAGGGGAATATCGGGATCTTTACCGCGAAGCCGGCCAACAACGCGAGGAAGGGGGCGACCTGGAACCCGGCAGTCCATCCGCGGCTCGCGGCCTGAAGTGCATCCATGTCGAACGTGTGAGGATCGGCTGCGAGATATACCGCGAAGATGCCGATCAGCATGAAGATCGAGCCGCCGAGCGTGTACAAGAAATAGGTCATCGTGGCTCGTTCCTTCTGTGGCCCCCCCCACAATCCGATGAGGAAGAACATCGGAACGAGGGCGATCTCCCAGAACACGTACAGAAGGAACCAGTCGCGCGCCACGAAGACGCCAAGACATGAGAACTCCAGAAGTAGTACCCACATGTAGAAGGCCTTCGGGCTCCGAGCGATGTGTAGAGAGGACAACAACGCGACGAACACGAGCAATGTGGTCAGTAGGATCAGGGGCAATGACAATCCGTCCACTGCCAGCGTGTAGGTCATCCCAAGCTCGGGGATCCACGTGCGTGACTCGCCAAACTGGGGACCAGCGGCCGCACGATCGAAGCTCGCAAGAAGGCTCAACGACAGCGCCAGGGGCACAGCGGCCGCCACAAGCGCTGCGGCGCGGATCCGTGCGCGGTTATCCTCGGGAAGCATCAGGACTATCGCGAGTCCGATCAGCGGTGTCCAAACGATGGCGCTCAGGATGCCAATGACAATCTCCCCCTTCGGGTCGTGGGCCCCAAGATCAAGGTGCTATCCGACGGTTTCGTTCAGACCGTGACCTTGGGAGCCGTCCGCGTGGAGAACCGGTGGGAACCCGGTCGTAGCGACTCCTCACCAAGGTGCGTCACGGAGCCGCCGTCGTAGGCGTAATCGATCTCGAAGTCGTGCAGGCGCTCGAGCACCGTTGGGTCGATGTAGTGGACTCCCTTGAAGTCAAGGGTCACGGTCCGCCCCCGGGGCATGTTGTCCAGAATACTCCGCACTGGGATGAAGTTGTGGAACCCGAGCGCCTTCCTGAACCTGACGATGACCTGATCCCCGTCATCGACAATTTCCATAACGGGCCTGAAGAGGTTGCCGAGCGTAGCGCCCCTGAATAAGGCGTGAAGGAGACCAAGCACGATCCCGGTGGCGACGCCGATCAGCAGATCGGTCAGCAAGACGGTGAACGCGGTCACGATCATGAGCAGGAAGTCGACCCTGCCTATCTCCCATGCGTGCTTGAAGTCGGCGGGGTGAGCGAGCTTGAAGCCGACCACCAGCAGGATGCCGGCCAGCGCCGCGAGCGGAATCAGCTCGAGCACGCCCGGGAGAGCCAGCACGAACAGGAACAGGAAAAGGCCGTGGAAGAAGTTCGACCAGCGAGTACGCGCGCCGGCCATGATATTTGCTTTGGAACGAACGACCTCGGCGATCATCGGCAAGCCACCCACCGCGCTGGAGACCAGGTTGCCGGTGCCCTTGCCGATCAGCTCCTTGTTCATGTTCGAACGCCGTTTCCAGGGATCCAGCTTGTCGACGGCCTCGGCCGTGAGCAACGATTCAAGGCTGGCGACGAAAACGTAGAGGACGATCCATTTCACCGCCGCCGCGGACGCCAATCCGGAGAAATCGGGAGTCTGGAAGCCCTGGAGAAGGCCGCCTCCGAGGTCGAGGCGTGGCTCGGCGCCGTTAACAAGCGCGATGACGGTACCCACTACGACCGCCGCCAAGGGGGCCGGGATCACCGTTGCTGCCTTGCCCAATCGCGGCCAGAACACCATGACCAATACCGCCGCGAGGCCGACGAGAGCGGTCTCGGCGACGGGGTCTGTGATGCTCGGCGGTATCTCCGTGAGGATGTGGAACCCATGTGCGCGCGGGTTCTCGTGGCCGACCGCGATGTGGATCTGTCCGGCCATGATGATGAGCCCGATCCCGGCGAGCATGCCGTGTACCACGGAAAGGGGGAAGAAGCCGGTGAGCTTTCCGGTCTTCGCGAACCCCAAGGCTATCTGGATCGCCCCGGCGACGACGCCGACCGCCAAGGCTTCGCGGAAGCCCAGCTCAGCGACGGCGCCCGCGACGATCACGATCATTCCTGCCGCGGGACCGTTGATGGTGACGTAGGAGCCCGAAACCAGATTGGCGAGGGTCCCGGCGATGATGCCGGAAATCACTCCGGCGATAGGAGGGGCACCCGAGGCCAGCGCGATGCCGAGGCAGAGGGGGAGGGCGATCAAGAAGATAATGAGACCCGATACCACGTCGGTCTGGGCATTCTCCTTCAATCCCGGGAGCCAGTCCTTCGGCGGTGTCGGTCTGCCGCCCCCTTGCTCTTCCGCCATCGACTCCCTAGTCATGGTGTTCTCCCTCCTAGTCGCCCGGGAACGTTCTGCCACACTATGGAGACTCTATGAAATCTTCATGAAGAACAAGCCCCAGATTAACCCTAATTTTTGGGCCTCATAGCATTGGGGGAGACGCGCCACCGGCGGAGACACCTGTCAGAAGAGGAGAAGCACGGATGAGGCTGCTGGTCATCGAGGACGAGGGCAAGATGCGCAGCGCCCTGCGACGGGGTCTGGAGGCGGCGGGCTACGCGGTGGTCGAAGCCGAGGACGGCCAGGCGGGTCTCTCTCGGGGGCTCGAGGGGGGCTACGACGCGATCGTGCTCGACGTCCTTCTTCCTGATATCGACGGGTTTGAGGTCTGCAGGCGGCTGCGGCGAGCCGAGATGTGGGCGCCAGTCCTCATGCTCACAGCGCTCGACGCCGTCGACGACAGGATCACAGGCTTGGATGCCGGTGCCGACGATTACCTCGTCAAGCCGTTCGCCCTGGGGGAGCTGCTGTCCCGCCTGCGCGCTCTCATCCGCCGGGGACGCCCACCGCGACCGTCGGTCCTGACCTGCGGACCACTCCGACTCGACCCCGCGACCCGAGTGGTGTCGTGGGACAGCGAGCCCATCGAGCTATCCCGGCGTGAGTTCGCCCTGCTCGAGTTTCTCCTCCATCACCGCAACGAAGTCGTTCAGCGCGCCACGATCCTGCGCCACGTCTGGGGCGTCCGGTCGGATGAACAATCCAACATCATCGATGCGTTCGTCAGGAATTTGCGCCATAAGCTCGACCGGCGCTTCGACTATCTCCTTATCGAAACCGTGCGCGGAGTCGGATTCCGGTTGCGGTGCCCGAGAGAGGAATGACCCGCTGGCTCCGGAGGCTGCCACTCGGAGTGCGCCTCGCGGCTTTGACTTCAGGAACTTTGTTGGCGCTCCTGGTCCTCGTAGGAATATTCGTCCATCGCCAGTTTCGGGCCGTGATGCGCGACGAAGTCGACCGCGAGCTCGTCGATCTAGCGCTTATGGCGACGGGCGCCCCCCAAGGTGTGCAGGGAGCAGAGCTTCCGAGCTACCTATTGAACAGATTCGACGAACTTGATAAGCCGGAGCGTTCGGGGGTCGAGGTGCAACTGATGTCCGCGGATGGCTCGGTAGTTGCGGCGAGTCGGGGGCTTGCGGGCCTCGAAGGCCTCGTGAAGGGAGGGGCGTTGGTACGCGTCGCCTCGGGCGTGCCGGTTTACGGGGACGTTACGATAAACGGACTGGTCTACCGGTTCGCAGGAGCACCCGTCGGCGACGCGAGCGATCACATTGTCGCCGCCGCGGCGCCGATCCAAGATGTGAGCAACGCGGGGAGAGCTTTGCTCGAGGTATTCGTCCCTCTAACTGTCGTTGCCGGGGTGATCGCCGCGCTCGCCGGAGGGGTGATCGCGAGGCGATCGCTTGCTCCACTGCGAGAATTTGCCTCGGAAGCGGATGCGATCGGAACCCTCGATCTGTCCCAGCGGCTTTCGACCCCCCCGGCGGCCGATGAGATCGGCCGGCTAGGAGCGACCCTCAATCGGATGCTGGAGCGGCTCGACGCCGCGTTAGGTCGCGAGCGACAGCTAACTGCAGAGGTCGGTCACGAGCTGCGAACACCGCTGGCGATCATCCGGGCAGAGGTCGAGTTGCTGCGCGATAGATTCACAGACGAGGGGCTGAGCACGAGCCTAAAGAGCGTTCTGGAGGAGGTCGATAGGACCACGGGTGTAATCGACGACATGCTCCTGCTTGCGCGCGCGGATGCCAAGGCCGCGCTTGATCGACCCGAGCTCGTAGATTTGGGCGAGCTCGCTCGAACCGTGGTCGAGAGATTTTCGGCCGTCGCAGCAGGACGGGCGGTATCGCTGCGAGCTTCAGGCGAAGGTCGGGTCGAAGGCGATCCCAGAGCCATCGAGCGAGCAATCACCAACCTCGCCGACAACGGATTGAGACACACACCGAGCACCGGGGCCGTTGAGATCGAAGTCGAGCAGCGGGACAGAGGAGCTGTGCTGATAGTGCGAGACACTGGCCCAGGCGTGCCTGCCGCGGCGCTCAGCACGATGTTCGACCGTTACACGCGTGCAGGCCCCCGGCGAGGAGCTGCGGGTTTGGGTCTTTCCATCGTTGCCGCAGTGGCGGAATCCCACGACGGGAACGTCCAAGCTCGAAACCGGCCTGAAGGCGGTCTCGAGTTGACGGTCGAGTTCCACGGACTGAGCGGCGGAAGTGGGCGGCACACGGACCCTCAGTAGCGCGCGAAACTTTCGGTGTCGGCGTTGAACTCCTCAACGAGCTCCGCAGATAGCGTCGGCTTGGTTTCCCTTACAGCTCCGAGGAAGTCGTCCATCACGGCTCGTTTGCCGGAGCCCTGGAAGTGCTCACGCTCGAAGGCACGCTGGGCGGCCTTGCGCGCCGCGAACTCGATATCGGCGGGGGTGAAAAACTCGGTCACGCCTACAAGGGCGCCGATGTCGACTTCCTCTTCGGTGATCTCCTCGACGTAACGATTCCAAATGGAGGCGCGCGCTTCGGGGTCCGGGGGTCCTACCGGCAGCACGTAGTCGAAACGTCCGGGACGAAGGAAGGCCGAGTCGAGGCGGCTGATCCAGTTGGTAGCACAGGCGAGTAGGTGATGGGGGACGTCGTGGAAACGCGGGATCTGTTTGAGGAACTCGTTAGCCACACTCACATTCACGCGCCGATCCTCGTCGCGCTTCGACGCGAGGTCTTCTACTTCGTCTACGAATACGACAGCGGAAGGAAGATCGAAGATGCGGTCGCACGTCTGGGACAGTAGTTCGGCCTGACGCTCGGGCCCCTCGGCTGCGAGCTGACTCGGCTGGATCTCGACGAACGGCCACGCTACGCGCGACGCGATCCCTTTGGCAAATGTGGTCTTACCCGTCCCAGGGGGTCCAAAAAGCACGATCGCGCTCGGAGGGGACACCGCGTGGCGGGCTGCAAGCTGTGGTTCGGCAAGCGGAAGGATCACGCGACGCTCGATGATCTCCTTGGCGTCCTTCAATCCTTTCAGCGATTCCCACAAACCGGGTTCCATCACTCGTCCACCAAGTTCGCCAAGGGCTGCAGGCGTGGCCAAGGTCGTCGGGACGGGTCGCTGCATGCACAGCGCGTTCCGGGCCTCCGCGTAACCCCGCTCGTCCAGCCGCGCATGAATGGTCTCGTCATGCAGGACGAGGGCGATGAGCTTGCGCGCCCCGATCTCCGCCAGCCGTGCCTCAAGTTCATCGAGCAGACGGCGAGTGGGATCGTTTTCCGAGACCTCGGGCGCGACAACCACTCGCAGGATCCAACCGATTGCACCCGCGGCGATCCCGAGCGCCAAACCGACGATCGCGCCCTCGTCATAAGCGACCACACATACTGTGCCGTTCAGATGAAGGAGATCGACTGGGTCGTCTTCTGTGAGAAGGTCGTCCGAACCATCCTGCGCCTGTCCGATACCCCATAGTTGGAGCAACGCGGCCAGATCCCGGTCACGGTATGGGCGTACGAAGATGCTCACCCTGAGCTTCTCCGGGCAAGGTGCGTCTCAGCCTCGTTCGCTTCTTTGTTGTCCACTCTCAGGACACGGCGTTGATGCTCAGCGCAGCGACCGTACGGCCATGTCGATCCGATGCCTCCGGTGGCCGCGATCACTCGCGCTATTGACCCATCTGACAAAGTCCTTCTGGTGCGGAGACAGTGCCTCAAAAGCTCTTTGGTAGTGCTTCGGGCCATGCTCGCTTCATACCTGGCCCCAACCACCCGGTCATTCTGCATGAACACATCATGAAGAGCAAGCGCCGCGTAAGCAAGGTGACTTGCTTGGTCAGCTTAAGGTGCACGGGAGGCTGGCCGACGTCTCTACCAAACTTTTGCTAGACGGAGGCTGAAGCGATCATGCGGCGACTACTCGAGCAGATGACGTATGCCACAGCGGTCGTGTAGCTGGTGCCCAAGGGCAGTCGCCCAAGCTCTCGCACTCTGAAGTGGGTCTCCGCCGCAGGGACACGATAGGGACTGGGCCAGGTATCGGCAGACTCGGCCTCTGGTGCCACGGGCTTCATCTTCTCCACGATCACGATGGCGCTGTGGTCCTGGCGCGCTCCCAGGTCGACTCCTGCCACGAAGCCGAGAGAGCGCATGGTGCCGCTCATATCCAGTCCCGTGTCAGACAGCCGAGGGATGCTGGGATCGACTGCTGCCCGTATCGCATCGCTATCGAACGCCATCGAAGAGGCATCCACGAACTCGAACTCTTGACGGTAGAGAAACCAGCCCAGGGCGCGCTTCTCCTGCTCCAAGAACTCCTCGCTGATCCTCGGACATTCGGCCGCCGTGATCCGGTATCTCTCATAGCTCTCGTCGCGCGAGGTCCACGCCTCGTAGAACCAACCCACCGCCCCGAAGGGCGTCGTGAGAGCCATCAGGCGGCCTCCAGAGACTGCCAACATCGGCTGGTCGCCGTGATTAATTCGGGGGGAATGCGAGCCGCCTCGTCGAGCACAAGCAGCCTGACGGCCGAATAGCCACGGACGGTGCTTTCGCTTCCGGGTAGTGCCACGATCCGCGAGCCGTTCTCCAGCTCGATCCTGAGGGCGGACTCCGTGCGCGCTGCGACCGGCCAACCCAGGCTCCGGAAGATCCCCCGGCACCTTTTGAAAAGCTCGCCGAGGCGATTCTTCGCTTTCTCCGATAACCGTCTAACGGAATGTCTAACGGGCGCCTCTGAACAGCACGTCACGAGAGTCGATTTCTGCTCTCTGAGCCCTGTACGGAGTGACACATACAATGACGAAACGGACACGACGACACGGTGGGACGTGATTGAGGGCCTAGTGCCCTTATACGGGGCGCGGGGGTTCAAGTCCCCCCTCCGACACTCTCAAAGATGCAGGTCAGCGGGTGTTTTCCTGTCCCGGACGCTTGAGCTCCGAGCCTCGGACCCTGTCCTGGTCCCCATTTGGTCCCCATTGGTCCCCGAAACAACCGCGCGGTAGGCCCCGTCCAGGCGCTCCGCGAGGCGCGCGTCGAGGCTCGGAAAGAGGTGCCCGTAGACGTTCAGCGTGATCGTGATCGAGCTGTGCCCGAGGCGGGCCTGGATTTCTTTTGGATGAGCTCCCTACGGCGATGAGCAGCGACGCGCATGTGTGCGGGAGGTCGTGGAGCGCAGCGCAGCCATGCCCGCGACTTCGATGGCGGGCAGCCAATAGTCGGCGGGGAACGAGCGACGAGCCTCCGGTCCTGACCGAGCTCCACGAGGTCGCCTCTTTCCGCTTCCACTGACGACTCCGCTGCGTGCTGGACGGTTCGATCAGATCCTCGAACTC
>Ga0136622_10000282_pt1 | contig 20470 bp, 19 predicted proteins | sample AntDrymUQ4482106_2_FD_104803 | JGI IMG/M metagenome (GOLD analysis project Ga0136622, IMG submission 104803) | Polar desert sand microbial communities from Dry Valleys, Antarctica - metaG UQ448 (21.06) | ecosystem: Environmental > Terrestrial > Soil > Desert | place: Antarctica: Dry Valley...
CAGCAGGTCGACATCCCCGACAGCTATGACTCCAGCGGCATTTAGCAGGCCATCGACGATCACCAACACCGCCTGATACCGCTGCTCTGCCACGCTCAACTCCTTCATGGAGCGAGCGTCAAGGATCAACCGACGCAACTGTCATGCATCAGCTGAAGACGAAACGCAAACAAGAGCCGAAGCCACACTGTGCTGGTCGAGCCGCCTGTCGGAATCGAACCGACGACCTTCTCATTACGAGTGAGACGCTCTACCGACTGAGCTAAGGCGGCGAGGCCCGCCGGGGATCACCCGCCGGACCGAAAATCGAGTCTAACGGCCGGTGGCGAGGCAGTCTCGATCGGGAGGGCTCACCGTAGACTCAGCGACTGTGAGCCAGCCCGAGACGAGTCCCGCACTCCCGTCCGCCGACGATGGCGTCCTTTCTGACCTGGAAGAGATGCGCTCCAGTATCGACAACATCGACGCGGCACTCGTACACCTGCTGGCTGAGCGGTTCAAGTGCACCAAGCGGGTCGGCCGGCTCAAGGCGGAGCACGATCTGCCTCCCGCAGACCCCGAACGAGAGACCCGCCAGATCGCCCGCCTGCGCCAGCTCGCACGTGAAGCAGACCTCGACCCCGCCTTCGCCGAGAAGTTCCTCACCTTCATCATCAGCGAGGTCATCCGCCACCACGAGGCCATCCGGCGCTGATGGTCGTCCACGATCCGCACGACCCTGACCTGATCGCGTTCTGGACCGAGCGGCACCTCTGCACGTTCACGACGCTGCGAGCCGACGGCACTCCACACGTGGTGCCGGTCGGCGTGACGTACGACCACGAGACCGGCCTCGCGCGGATGATCACCAACGGCACCAGCGTCAAGGCCAGGCACCTCGAGAGCACGCCGGGTCCGGTCGCGGCTTGTCAGGTCGACCGAGCCCGGTGGTCGACGATCGAGGGGACCGGCCGCGTCAGCCGCGATCCCGCCGACGTGGCCGAGGCCGTGCGACGGTACGCCGAGCGCTACCGCCAGCCACGACCCAACAACGAACGGGTCGCCGTCATCATCGAGGTCACCCGCATCCTCGGCAGCGCTCGCCTGACACCCCGCTGACCACCGGCGGACGAGCGGCTAATAGGCGGTGACACTTACGGCAGCCGCTCGGACTTACGCACGTCGGTTCACAAGGCGGCGTGTCGCGGCGATCTCGTAAGGCTCAAGGAGAAGGACGTAAGTCCCAGGGCAAGTGAGGCCTCAGCACTCGAGGCCGTCCTCGGGGACCTCGTCGTCGAGCAAGTAGCTGTTGACAGCATCGTCGACGCACGAGTTGCCCATGTTGTAGCCCGTGTGGCCGTCGCCGTCGCGGCTGATGAGGACGCCGGAGTCGAGCTCACTGGCCAGACCCTGCGCCCACTCGTACGGCGTGGCGGGGTCCCGCGTCGTACCGATGACGACGATCGGTGGGGCACCCTCGGCATCGATCTCCAATGGCTCCTCGGTCGGCTCGATCGGCCACACCCCGCAGGACTGCGCGTCCCATGCGAAGACGCGCCCGAAGACCGGCGACACGTCGGTGTAGGCGTCCTCGGTCTGCTTGGCCACCTTGGTCGCCTGCTCGCCGGTGATCGGCTCGGGCGTGGCTTCGCGCGCGTCCAGGCAGTTGACCGCGTAGATCACCTGCGTGGAGTTGTCGGCGTAGTTTCCGTTGCTGTCGCGGGACAGATACTGGTCAGCGATCGCCAGCAGCACCGACCCGTCGCCGTCCATCGCCGCCTCCAGCGCCCGCGACAGGACCGGCCAACCCTGCTCGTTGTACAGCGGCAGGGCAATGCCGTAGAACCCGAGCGACTCGGTCAGCGGACGCTCGGGGTCGTTGGTCTGCAGCGGTTGGGCGTCGAGGCCGTCGAGCAGCTCGCCGACCTGCTCGACCCCCGCCTCCGCGTCGGTGCCCAACGGGCAGGAGCCGCCCTCTACGCAGTCGGCGACGTACGCCTCCAGCGCGCGGTGGAAACCCTCGGACTGGCCGAGGCTGATCTCCTCGTTGGATAGCGCGGGATCGATGGCGCCGTCGAGCACCATTCGCCCCACTCGCTCGGGGAACAGCTCGGCGTACGTCGCCCCGATCGCGGTCCCGTAGGACGCGCCGTCGTAGTTGATCGTGGCGTCGCCGGCGATCCCGCGCAGCACGTCGAGGTCTTGGGCGACCTCCTGCGTCGAGACGTGGGCGGCGAGATCGCCAGAGTTGGCGGCGCACGCGTTGCCAAGGCCTTCGATGGCCTCGTAGAAGCCCCGCGCCTCGGCCGCGGTGTCCGGGTCGGGATCCCCCTCGATGTAGGCGTCGAGCTCCTCGTCGCTCAGGCACGTCAACGGCGTGCTCTCGCCCACGCCCCGCGGATCGAAGCCGACGACGTCGTACCTGGCCAGCAGGTCGGCGTCGGTCTGGGAGGTGAAGGAGTCGACGTAGTCCTGGCCCGAGCCGCCTGGCCCGCCGGGGTTGATGAACAGCGTCCCGATCCGTGCTCCCTGGTCGTCGGCCGGCCGCTTCTTGATCGCCAGCTCGATCGTCGAGCCCTCAGGGGCGTCGTAGTCGACGGGCATCTCGACAGTTGCGCACTCGAAGGCGCCGCAGCCGCTCCAGTCGACGTCCTGTTCGTAGAAGGTAGCGAGCTCCTCGGGCACCCCGGTCGGGCTTGCCGTCGGCGAGCTCGCGGTGGCGTCGGGCTCGTCATTGACGAGGTCTGCGGAGCTGGTGCAGCCCACGAGGAGCAACGATCCGCAGACGATCATCGTCGCGAAGGGGCGCCGTACCGGCCGCAGCGTGGGTGTCATGGGGATGCCTTCCGTCGTGGACCCGTGATAAACGTACGCGAGACCGGGGGCTGCGCCGCGTTGTCCACAGCGCCGGGGGTCAGGTGCGTAGCGCGATCATCATGGCCTCGAGCGCGAGCAGCGGTGCGGCGTTGGCCGTCAACGCCTCGCGGCAGGCGAGGATCGACTCCATCCGCTGCAACGTTGCCTCCTGGCTGTCGGCGCGGGCGAGCGCCTGGATGTCGGCGGCGGCCTCGGCGTTGACCAGCTCGATGTCCGGCGCCGTCTGGACCGCCAGCACGTCGCGGTAGAGCGACAGCAGATCGATCAGGACGCCGTCGACGGAGTCGCGCACGATCCTGGTACGGCGGCGCTTCTGGTCCTTCTCCAGGGACGAGAGGTTGCCCTGGTAGCCGACGGGTCGCTTGCCGCGGTCCTGCACGCCCCACGCCTCGCGCAGGTTGCCGAGCTCCTTGGCGTCGAGTCGCGCTGCGATCTCCGTGGCAGCCTCCTGCGCCGCCTCGTGAACACCGGCAGCAGCCTTGAGGCAGTCTCCGAGAGACGTCAGCGTCAACGGGATGCGAAGCACCTCGCTGCGTCTGTTGCGTACCGCCTCGTCGCTGGCGATCGCTCGCGCCCGACCGACGTGCCCTTGCGACGCGCGCGCCGCCGACATCGCCAGAGCCTGGGGTACGCCGGCGCGCTCGTGCAGCATCGCGGCGACGGCCGCCACCGGCGGTGTGCGGAGCACGACCTGGCGCGAGCGGGACCGGATCGTCACGATGACATCCTCGGCTGTCGGCGCGCAGAGCATCCACACCGTGCGCGGCGGCGGCTCCTCGAGCGTCTTGAGCAGTGCGTCCGCGGCCTTCTCGGTGAGCCGGTCGGCGTCCTCGACGACGAGCACCTGCCAGCGTCCGCTGGCCGGGTGCATGGCGGCGGTGCGCACCTGGGTGCGTACCTCGGCGACATCGATGCTGAGCCCGTCGGTGCGGACCAGCGTGACGTCGGGGTGTGCCCCGCTCAGCGAGGTGCGGCACGCGTTGCACTCGCCGCAGCCGCCGGCAACGCACTGCAGCGCCGCAGCGAACGCACGTGCCGCGTTGGAGCGTCCCGAGCCAGGCGGCCCGGCGAACAGCCACGCATGAGTCATGCCCGAGCCCGACCCGCCGGCGAGCCGGTCTGACGCGGCGGCAACTGCCCGCTGCAGGGTCTGGACGACGGGCTCTTGTCCGACGAGGTCGTCCCAGACGCTCACGCATGCTCCCCGACGTGGCGGCGGGCGTGGTGCAGGAACGGGGTCACGCGCTCGCGTACGGCGGCCGCGATCGTCTCCAGCTCTTGCGCGCCGTCGAGCACGAGGTAGTGATCGGGGTCGGCGGCGGCCAGGTCGAGGAAGGTCTGACGAACCCGGGCGTGAAACTCCACGGGCTCGGCCTCGAGCCGGTCGGGTTCGCCTGCTCGGGCGAGGCCGACGCGGGGTTCGACATCGAGCAGGACGGTCAGGTGGGGTCGAAGCTGCGAGGTCGCCCAACGGGCAACGCTCTCCACCTCGCCGCGCTCCAGCGCCCGTCCGGCCCCCTGATAGGCGAGGGTGGAGTCGACGTAGCGGTCGGTGACGACGACGGCGCCCCGGCCCAGCGCCGGGAGCACGACGACCTCGACGTGCTCGGCCTTGTCGGCGGCGTACAGCAAGGCTTCGGTGCGGTCGGACATCTGGCCGGTCGCGGGATCGAGGACGATCTCGCGGAGCTTGAGGCCGACCGGGGTGTCGCCGGGCTCGCGGGTCAGCACCACCTCAAAGCCCGAGCCGGTGAGCCATTGCGCCAACGCGCGCGCCTGCGTCGACTTGCCGGCGCCTTCACCGCCCTCGAGCGCGATGAAGACGCCCCGCTCGGCGTAGGCCGCTGACCGCCCGCGGGCACCGGCGATCTCGGACACCAACGACACTCCTGGACGGTCATTCATCTGGCGGAAGGAGACGACACCGAACCCGACCGCGACCAAGGCCGCGAGAAGGAAGGTGAACTGCGCCCCACTGTAGGTCAAGGTGACGTCGTCGTTGACCCGGAACCGGTGCGCGCCGATGACCCCGGCGATCAGTGGCGCCGCCGCCAGCACGACGGCGAGCGACAGTCGTACCAGCGACTGGACGAGCGCGAAGGTACGACCGCGGACGTCGCCGGCGACCTCGCGACCGAGCAAGGTGTAGCCGGTGACCCAGGCGACACCGGCGCAGAAGCCGAGTGCGGTGACGAACAGTGCCGCGAGCACCATGTTGCCGATGGCGGCGATCAGTGCGAGGAAGACGCCTGCTGCCACCAGCGACGGACCGAAGATGCGACGGCGGGTGACCTGGGTCAGGACCCGGGGGCCGGTCCACATGCCGAGGCCGAGGCCGAGGAACACCGCACCGAACAGCACGCCGTAGCCGGGGTCGCCGGCGCCGAGGTCGGTGACGTAGACCCGGCCGAGACCGATCACCACCCCGCCCGCGGCGAAGGCACCGACGATGCCGAGCACCAGGCCGCGTACCAGTGGCGTGCGCCCGACGTACGCCCAGCCGTCGCCGATGCTCCTGAACATGCCCGGCTGGTCGGCTCCGGCCGCGCCGCCGCGGGACAGGTCACCAACCGTCATGCAGAGGACGCCGCCGAGGGCGAACCCGGCCGCGGTGACGTACAGCGTGGGCGCCAACGCGCCTGCGCCCGACCCGAACCAGCCGAGCATCGAGTCGAGCGCCTCGGTCAGGCTCGTCAGTGCAATGAACACCACCGCCGCCGGTAGCGCCGAGCCGTAGGTCGTGGCGAGGTTGACCCGGTTGGCGTCGTCCAGCTGTTCGGGCTCGACCAGGGTGGGGACGGTCGCGTCCTTGGTCGGCAGCCACACGGCGTTGACGGCCTCGACGAGGACGGTGGCGGCGAACAGCCACCACAGGGTGCCGACCAGCGGGATGGACGCGAAGAGTGCGGCTCGGGCGAAGAGGCCGATGACGAGCGTCGTGCGCCGGTCGAGCCGGTCGGCGACATAGCCGCCGAACGGTCCGATCAGCAAGGCGGGGACGACCCGCAGGAACAGCACTCCGCCGATGGCGAAGTTCTTGTCGGCGTAGTCGCTGCCGGCGAGGGCGTTGGCGAATGCGGTCAACGCGAGCAGGCCCACCCAGTCGGCCAGTGAGGCGGCGCCGAGGGCGAGCCAGAATCGTCGGAACACGCCGATGGCGAGCACCGCGCGTACACCCGACGTACCGGCGGGGGCGGGTGGTACGGGGTCGGCGGTGCTCACCGCACCAGCCTAGCGGCGGGCGGCGGCCTTCTTGGCCGGCTTCTTCTTGGCGGTCGACTTCTTGGTCGGCGTCTTCTTGGCCGGGCCTTTGGCACGCTTGTCGGCAAGCAGCTCAGCGGCACGGTCCAGGGTCAGGGACTCGATGGCGTCGTCCTTGCGCAACGTCGCGTTGTACTCGCCGTCGGTGACGTACGGCCCGAACCTGCCGTCCTTGACCACGACCGCGCCGCCGCTGACGGGGTCGGCACCGAGCTCCTTGAGCGGAGCGGCGGCCGCGCGACGGCCATGTTGCTTGGGTTGGGCGTAGATCGCGAGCGCCTCGTCGAGCGTGATCGCGAGAAGCTGCTCCTCGGAGTCGATCGAGCGGGAGTCGCTGCCCTTCTTGAGGTACGGGCCGTAGCGACCGTTCTGGGCGGTGATCTCGGCGCCGTCGGCCGGGTCCAGGCCGACCATGCGGGGGAGCGTCAACAGCCGGACGGCGTCGTCGAGGGTGATCGTCTCCAGCGACATCGACGCGAAGAGGCTCGCGGTCCGCGGCTTGGCGGTCTTGGGCGCTTCCTCGGGCAGCTGCTCGGTGACGTACGGCCCGTAGCGGCCGTTCTTCGCCACGACCCCAAGGTGCGTGTCCGGGTGGACGCCGAGCTCGCGCTCGGCACCGGTCGGGTTGGCCAGCAGCTCCTTGGCCTTGTCCAACGTGAGCTCGTCAGGAGGGAGGTCGTCGGGGATGTTGGCGCGGGCAGGTTGAGTTTGGGCGTCGCCCGGCGGGCTCTCGACGTACGGACCGTACCGGCCGACCCGCGCGACGATGCCCTCGCCCAGCTCGAAGGTCGACAGGCCGCGGGCGTCGATGTCGCCGAGCTCGGAGACGAGGGTCTTGAGGGCGGTGTCGCCCTCCTTGTCACCGAAGTAGAAGCCGTGCAGCACGTCCACGCGCTGGTCGCGACCGCCGGCGACGTCGTCCAGCACATCCTCGAGCTGGGCGGTGAACTTGTAGTCGACCAGGCGGGAGAAGTGCTGCTCCATCAGCCGGGTCACCGCGAACGCCAACCACGCCGGCACCAGGGCCGTGCCCTTCTTGTAGACGTAGCCGCGGTTCTGGATCGTCGTGACGATCGAGGCGTACGTCGACGGCCGGCCGATCTCGCGCTCCTCCAGCTCGCGGATCAGGGACGCCTCGGTGTAGCGCGCCGGCGGCCGGGTCTCGTGCGCCGCGGCGTCGAGCCCGGCGACCGTCACCTCATCACCCTCGGCGACGTCCGGCAGGCGCGTCTGCTTGTCGTCGGACTCGGTGGCGGGGTCGTCGTGGCCCTCGACGTAGGCCTTGAGGAACCCGTGGAACGTGATCGTCCGCCCCGAGGCGGTGAACTGGCAGTCCTCGCCCGTGTCGGCAGTCGCGCCCAGACGTATCGTCACCGAGTTGCCCTGAGCGTCGCGCATCTGTGAGGCGACCGTACGCATCCAGATCAGCTCGTACAGCCGGAACTCATCGCCGCGTAGGCTCGTCTCGGCGGGGGTGCGGAAGTGTTCACCGGCGGGGCGGATGGCCTCGTGCGCCTCCTGGGCGTTCTTGACCTTGGAGGCGTAGACGCGCGGTGAGTCCGGAAGGTACTCCGCGCCGTACAGCTCGCGGACCTGCCGGCGGCTCGCGTCGATCGCGGTCTGCGTGAGGGTCGTGGAGTCGGTACGCATGTAGGTGATGTGGCCGTTCTCGTACAACCGTTGGGCGATCTGCATCGTGCGCTGCGAGCCGTAGCCGAGCTTGCGCGACGCCTCCTGCTGCAGGGTCGTGGTGCGAAACGGCGCGTACGGCTTGCGGGTGTACGGCTTGGACTCCACCGAGCGGATCGCGTACGTGCGGTCGCGCAGGGCGCCGGCAAGCGCGCCGGCCCGGGCGCCGTAGAGGTGCACAATCTTGCCGCTCGTCGACCTCAGCACGCCATGCGTGTCGAAGTCGCGGCCCTGCGCGACCCGGGCACCGTCGATGCTGACCAGTTTGGCACCGAACCGACGGGGCTCCTTGTCGGCACCGGCGTCGAAGACGGCTTCGAGGTCCCAGTGCGCAGCGGAGGTGAACGCCATGCGCTCCCGCTCCCGCTCGACGACCAGGCGGGTCGCAACGGACTGCACCCGGCCCGCGGACAGCCCGCTCATGACCTTCTTCCACAGGACGGGGCTTACCTCGTACCCGTACAGCCTGTCCAGGATTCGCCGGGTCTCCTGCGCATCGACGAGGTGCGTGTCGATGTCGCGGGTGTTGGCCACCGCGTGCTGGATCGCCTGTCGGGTGATCTCGTGGAAGACCATCCGCTTGACCGGCACCTTGGGCTTGAGCTCGTCGAGGAGGTGCCACGCGATCGCCTCGCCCTCGCGGTCCTCGTCGGTCGCGAGCAGGAGCTCGTCGGCGTCCTTGAGCAGCTTCTTGAGCTTGTTGATGTGCGCCTTCTTGTCGGCGGACACGACGTACACCGGCTCGAAGCCGTTGTCGATATCGACGCCGAGCCGCGCCCAGGGCTCTCCCTTGTACTTCGCGGGCACCTCTGCCGCGTTGTGCGGGAGGTCGCGGATGTGCCCGATCGACGACTCGACGACGTAGTCCTTGCCCAGGTAGCCGGCGATGGTCCTGGCCTTGGAGGGCGACTCGACGATGACGAGTGCGGTCACGTGGATGGGCTCCTGGTGGGTAGAGGGAGGAATCGACGCCACCGTAGCCGGTGATGTCAACCGCCCGCCCCGCGGGAGCCCGCGACCCCCAGGTCAGGGGGCGGGGGTCGGGTCCGGCTTCGCCTCCGTCTGGGTCGCCGGCGAGGCAGGCTGCGTGCTTGCGGCGGTCGGCGGCAGGTCGTCGCCGATAGCGGTCGGGCGACGCTTGGAGATGTAGACGGCGCCGGCGACGATGAGCACCGAGACGATCGCGATGGTGACGCGGACCGGGGTGTTGGCGGTGTCGCCGTAGGTCATGGAAACCACGGCGGGCGCGATCAGCAACGCCACCAGGTTCATCACCTTGAGCAGCGGGTTGATCGCCGGTCCGGCGGTGTCCTTGAACGGGTCCCCAACGGTGTCACCGATGATCGTGGCCTCGTGCGCCGGCGACCCCTTGCCGCCGTGGTTGCCGTCCTCGACGAGCTTCTTGGCGTTGTCCCAGGCACCACCTGCGTTGGCGAGGAAGACCGCCATCAAGGTGCCGGTGCCGATCGCGCCGGCGAGGAAGGCGCCCAGCGGGGCGATACCGAGCCCGAAGCCGACCGCGATCGGCGCCAAGATGGCCAACAAACCAGGCGTAGCCAGCTCACGCAGCGAGTCTCGTGTGCAGATGTCGACGACCTTGCCGTACTCCGGCCGTCCGGTGCCCTCCATGATCCCGGGGATGTCGCGGAACTGGCGGCGCACCTCGTACACGACGGCGCCGGCGGCGCGGCCGACGGCGCTGATCGCGAGGCCGGAGAACAAGAACACGACGGCGGCACCTGTCAGCAGCCCGACGAGGTTGTTGGGCTCGGCGATGTTGAGAACACCGAGCAGGCCCAGGGTGTCGCCCGTCGAGAGCGCGTCGACGTTGTCAAGGTCTTCGACGGCGTCGGAGATGGCGTCGGTGAACGAGCCGAACAATGCGGTGGCGGCGAGCACGGCGGTCGCGATCGCGATGCCCTTGGTGATCGCCTTGGTGGTGTTGCCGACGGCGTCGAGCTCGGTGAGGATCTGTGCGCCCTTCTCGTCCACGTCGCCGGACATCTCGGCGATGCCCTGGGCGTTGTCGCTGACCGGTCCGAAGGTGTCCATGGCGACGATGACGCCGACCGTCGTCAGCAGGCCGCAGCCGGCGAGGGCGACGGCGAACAGCGAGATGATGACCGAGCCGCCACCGAGCAGGAACGCTCCGTAGACTGCGGCGCCGATCACCAGTGCGGTGTAGACGGCGGACTCAAAGCCCACCGAGAGGCCGGACAGGATGACCGTGGCGGCACCGGTGAGCGAGGTCTTGCCGACGTCCTGCACGGGCCTGGTCTCGGTGCCGGTGAAGTAGCCGGTGAGCGCGAGGATGACCGCGGCCAGGACGATGCCGATCAGCACAGAGATGGTCGCGATCAGGGCGGGGTTGCCCGCCGACGGCGGCGCGACGGCGCCGAGGCTGGAGAACAGGGACTCGATAGAGGTGGTGCCGCCGGCATCGGTGAGGTCGTCGAAGCTGGTGGGCAGGTACAGGAACGCCGCGATCGAGCACAGCACCGCCGAGACACCTGCGGAGATGTAGAAGGAGCGGTTGATCGTGGTCAAGCCGTTCTCACCGGCGCGCGGCCGGGTGATGTAGACGCCGAGGATGGCGGTCAGCGCGCCGATCGCCGGGACAATCAGCGGGAAGACCAGGCCCTGCTCGCCGAACGCGACCGAACCGAGGATCAGCGCGGCGACCAGTGTGACGGCGTACGACTCAAAGAGGTCCGCGGCCATACCTGCGCAGTCGCCGACGTTGTCGCCGACGTTGTCCGCGATCGTCGCGGCGTTGCGGGGGTCGTCCTCGGGGATGTTCTTCTCGACCTTGCCGACGAGGTCGGCTCCGACGTCGGCGGCTTTGGTGAAGATGCCGCCACCGACACGCATGAACATCGCCAGCAGGGCGGCGCCGAAGCCGAACCCCTCCAGGACCGATGGCGCGTCGCCTTGGTAGATGAGCACGACAGCCGAAGCCCCGAGCAGGCCGAGACCGACCGTCGACATGCCGACGGTCCCGCCGGTGCGAAACGCGATACGCATCGCCGGGTCGCGGCCGTCGTTCTGGGCAGCGGCTGCCACCCGGACGTTGGCGCGTACGGCCAGCCACATGCCGAAGTATCCGATGAGCGCGGAGAACAAGGCGCCGAAGAGGAATGCAACCGACCTGCCGACACGGATGTCCGCGTCGCCGGGCAGCACGAAGAGCAACAAGAACGCTGCGAGCACGAAAACAGCCAGGGTCTTGAACTGGCGGGTGAGGTACGCCGACGCGCCCTCCTGGACAGCCAGACCGATCTCCTGCATCTTGGCGGTGCCCTCACCGGCGGCCAGCACCTCCCGGCGGAAGATCACCGCCATCACCAGGCACAGGGCCCCGATCGCGGCGACGGTCCCGACGAGCCAGTAGTTGCCGTCGGAGAGCGAAAGATCCTCCGTTGCAGCCACGATGGCAGTGGCGTTGGCCATGTGATTCCCTTCTCAAGCCTTCTGTTTCGCCCGCGCACACCCCTGGCGCGGTCACACGTCACCCAACCAGGGTGGGACGTGGCGCACAAACCGTACCGGAAAGGCCGGGCGCTCCGCCCAGGGGCTGGGACATGGCGCCGCGCACGGACCCGCTCAGTCGGCCGGCGGCGGAAGCCGCCAACGCATCTGCACGGTCGTGCCGGAGGCGTCGCTGCGTACGTCGACCTCGTCGGCGAGTCCGCCGAGCAAGGCAAAGGTCTCGGGGATCGCGAGTCCGCCGTTGGCGGTGACCTCGACGCGGCTGCCGCGCACCTCCAGCCTGCGCTGTTCGACGTCCACCGGCTCCTGGGAGGTGACGGTGACCGAGAACTCCTCGGCGCTGCCGTCGATGTCGATGACAACCGGCGCGGGCAACGCGTTGTCGTTGTGGATGAGGACGGCCCGTCCGCAGGCCTCGCCGACCGCGAGCCGTACGTCGTCGAGCATTGGGCCGTCGATGCCGTGCAGGCGACCGACCGCTACCGAGACGAGCCGCGCGAGCCGTACGTTCGCGAGATCGGCGGCGAGACAGAGGTTGACGACGCTGGCGGGTGCGTCAGTGCGAGGCAACAGCGGCGTCCACGGAGTCGAAGATGCCGAAGACCTTCGTCAGGCCCGTGATCCGAAAGATCTTGAGGAGGCGGTCGTGGGTGCACACGATATCGAGGCTGCCGTCGTGGGACCGCACCCGCTTGAGGCCGCCCACGAGCACACCCAGGCCGGTCGAGTCCAAGAACTCCACGCGCTCGACGTCGACGATGAGGTTGTGGTGGCCATTGGAGACGAGCTCGACGAGCGCTTCGCGGAGACGCGGCGCGGTGTAGACGTCGATCTCCCCGGAGACCTCGATGACCTCGAAGTCGTCCTGGGACCTCGTGCTCAGTGACAGGTCCACGTCACTCTCCTTCGTGCCTCGCCGATCCGGCTGGTCAGTGGCGTCAGTGCATTCAACCACGCCAAGGGCGCAGGGCCGCGAGACCGATCACCATCACCGTACGCGACTAGCGCCGGCGGCGGGCGGGGCCGGCACCTCGCCGGACCCGCCCACCACTGCCCCGGTCTGGAACACTTCACGGTGTGGTTGCCGATCCAATCGAGGTGTTCGAGCGCCTCGTGCAGCGACCGGGTCACGCCGACCGGCTGAGACACCTCGAACGCCTGCCCGCACGCGACCCGGTGTACGCCGCCTGGCCGCTGTGGGTCGCCGAGCCGGTGCGGGAGGCGTACCACTCGCACGGCATCACGCACTTGTGGTCGCACCAGGTGGAGGCTGCCGGTGCGGCGTTCGCCGGAGAGCACGTCGTGGTGGCCACCGGGACCGCTTCGGGCAAGTCGGTGGCGTACCAGCTGCCGAGTCTGCACGCGCTGAGCGTGGGCCGACGCAGCATCCTGCGGGACCGGGCCCCGACCGTCCTCTATCTCGCGCCGACCAAGGCACTGGCGCACGATCAGCTGGCCGCGTTGGGCGAGCTCGCGACCGGACTGGAGTCGGTACGCGCGACGGCGGTGGACGGCGACAACTCCCGCGAGGAGCGGGCATGGGCCCGGGACCACGCCAACTACATCGTCGCCAACCCCGACGTCCTGCACCGGTCGGTCCTGCCGGGGCATGCACGGTGGGCACGCTTCCTCGGCGGACTGCGCTACGTCGTCATCGACGAGTGCCACCACTATCGCGGCGTCTTCGGATCGCATGTCGCCCACGTCGTCCGGCGCCTGCGCCGGGTGGCGGCGAAGTACGGCGCCAACCCGACCTTCATCCTCGCGTCGGCGACCGTCGCCGAGCCCGAGGTCGCCGCCGAGCGGCTCACCGGGTTGGCGACACGGCCCGTGGTGGACGACGGCGCGCCACGCGGGCCGAGCGCCATCGCGCTGTGGGAGCCGCCGCTGCTCGAGGGCGGTGGGGAGAACGGCGCACCGGTACGGCGCGCGGCCACCAGCGAGGTCGCCGAGCTGCTGACCGACCTGGTCGCGGGCGGGGTGCGTACGTTGGCGTTCATCCGCTCCCGTCGGGGTGCCGAGACGGTGGCGCTGACTGCACAGCGATTGCTCGGTGAGGTCGACCCCTCGCTTCCCGGCCGCGTCGCGACATACCGCGGCGGCTACCTACCGGAGGAGCGCCGCGCCATCGAGCGCGCCTTCCGTGGCGGCGAGCTGCTCGGCCTCGCGAGCACCAACGCCCTCGAGCTGGGTATCGACATCTCCGGTCTGAGCGCGGTGGTGACCGCCGGCTACCCGGGCACGCGGGCTGCGCTGAGACAGCAGTTCGGGCGGGCGGGGCGCGAGAGCACCACCGGGCTCGGCGTTCTCGTGGCGCGTGACGACCCGCTGGACACCTACCTCGTCAACCACCCGGAGGCGCTGCTGGGCGCTCCTGTCGAGGCGACGGTGTTCGACCCGTCGAACCCCTACGTGCTGGGTCCGCACCTCGCCGCGGCGGCCCAGGAGCTGCCGCTCACCGAGGAGGACTTCGTGCTGTTCGGTCCTGGGAGCCGCGCGGGCACCGAGGCGCTGACCGAGGCCGGCTGGCTGCGGCGCCGCCCGACCGGGTGGTACTGGACCAAGCGCGAGCGAGCCAGCGACCTGGCCGACATCCGCTCGGCCGGGGGGCAGCCTGTGCAGATCGTGCACTCCGACACCGGTCGGTTGCTCGGCACGGTCGACGCGTCGTCGGCGCACGCCGCCGTCCACGACGGGGCGGTCTACGTGCACAGGGGCGAGTCGTTCGTGGTGGAGGATTTCGACCACGAGGGCGGCTGCGCGCTCGTACGCCGCGACGACCCGGACTACACCACGAGTGCCCGCGAGGTCACCGAGATCAGCATCGCGCAGCAGGACAGCAGCGAGGCCTGGGGTGCTGCGACGTTGTCGTTCGGCTCGGTGGACGTCGTGCACCAGGTCGTGTCATACCTGCGACGCCGAGCCGGATCCGGTGAGGTGCTCGGCGAAGAACCGTTGGACCTGCCCGAGCGGACGCTGCGTACCAAGGCGGTGTGGTGGACGATCCCTGCCGATGCGATCGAGGAGGCCGGCCTGGCGACGGTAGACCTGCCGGGTGCGGCGCACGCGGCCGAGCACGCCTCGATCGGGCTGCTGCCGCTGTTCGCGACGTGCGACCGGTGGGACATCGGCGGTGTGTCGACCGCGCAGCACTCGGACACGGGCATGCTCACCGTCTTCGTCTACGACGGGCAACCTGGTGGGGCGGGGTTCGCCCGCCGCGGGTACGACCAGGCGAGGCGCTGGCTGGAGACCACTCGTGACGCGATCGAGGCATGCGAGTGCGTCGACGGGTGCCCGTCGTGCGTGCAGTCGCCCAAGTGCGGGAACGGCAATCAGCCGCTCAGCAAGAGCGGTGCCGTCCGGCTACTGTCGGTGTTGTTGTCGAGCCCGAGGAGCAAGCACCCATGATCGTCGTCGGTGTCGTGCTGCTGCTGCTGGTGCTCGCCGTGGCGATCACCTTGATCACCAGTGGCAACGACCCGACCAGCTTCAGCCTGCTGGGGATCAGCATCGACACCAGCGCGCGCAACGTATACCTCCTGGGCGCATTCTCACTTCTCCTTGCAGTGGTCGCGCTGGATCTCATCCGGCGCGGCGTTCACCGCTCGCGCGAGATCAGCAAGGAGAACAAGACGCTGCGCAAGGAGGTTAAGGCGAGCCGGAAGTCGGTCGCCGCGGCCCCTGCAGCCGGGCCGGCGAGCGACGACCCGGCGGATCGCCCTGATGCCGCAGCGCCGACCGGCGAGCCACGGGCCGGCCACGACACCGTCTCGGACCACTTCGACTCGACGCCCAGGGAGACCCCGCCGCGCCAGTAGCTGGCGGCGACGGCGCGCCATGATCCACGTACGAGCGCGCCATCATTCACGTACGAGCGCACCACCATTCACGTATGGGCGGGGCGGTAGTCGCTGGGAGCGGCGCGCGCGGTCCGGGTGATGGTCCAAGTGCGTCCCCACATCTCTGCGGTGGTGCCCGAGACCTCCAAGGTCGCGGCGGCTTCGTCGAGGCGACAGGCCGTCATCGTGGCGTGGTTGCGGCGGGCTACCTCGCGCGCGGCGGAGCAGCCGTCACCGCCCGAGGCGGCGGCGTCGGCCGCGGCCAGTGCGGCGAGGTCGGCAGCAGCGGTGACGGTGTGCTGCACGCGGGCCAGTGCGGCGACCTGCAGGGAGACGACGCCGAGCATGGTCATCAGGAACACGATGGTGGCGGCATGTATGGTCGCCGACCCGTCGTCGTCCGTGCGGCGCCGCGTCACGACGTCGCACCTGCTTCGCGCGCCGACACGGCGTCGGCTCGCAGCTTGACGGTCGGCACGGCGCCGAGCATGGGCAGGTCGATCCCGGCATCGACCGAGACGGTCACCTCGGTGGTGCTTCCTACGGTGCGGATGTCGATTCGGGCGTCGTCGGGTGCCATGGTGCGAGCAGCGTCCCGAACGAGCGCCGGATCGTCTCCGCGCGCCGTCATGCGTGCCGCCTCGCGGGCAGTGTCGACCAGTCGGACCTCGGTGACGCCCACCGAGACCATCCAGACCAGGGCGAACGCGATGGTGACGAGGAACGGCAGGACGACGGCAGTCTCGGCAGTCACCATGCCGCTCTGGCCGCGTGCTCGTCTCACGGCACCCGTAGGATCGGCGACGTCGGCAGGATCGGCGTCGTCTCGAGAGCGTCGACGAGCAACTGCACCTGGCCGAAGATGATCCTGAACAGCTCGACGAACGTGTCAGCGCCGTACAGCTGGAGGATGATGCAGCTGATGCACGCCGCGCCCAGGGTGCCGACGGCGTACTCGGCGGTCGCCATTGCGGTATCGCAACGTGGCGACGACGTGAGCAGTGGACGAGACATGTCGTGTTGCCTTTCGGTGGAGGTCGGGCGGGCGGGGACCGGGAGCCGTGCTCCCGGTCCCGTGCGCTCAGAACGGCAGCAGATCGGTGATGTGCGTGAACACTCCTTGGACGAGCTCGCCGAACCAGTCCGACTGGGCGACCGTCGTGAGAATGCCTCCGATGCTGCATGCGCCGAGCGTGCCGACGGCGTACTCCGCCGTCGTCATGCCCTTGTCATCGCGCTTGGATGGCGCGGCGAACGGATTGGTCATGGGTTACTCCTTCGAGCGGCTCCGAGGGTCCGGAGCGGTTGAGGTGGATGTCTTCACTGTTGGTCCGACACGGTGGCGTCGTGCCGCTCATGGCGATCACCTGGGGACGGCGCGGTCCTGCAGACCGCGTGTGCACAACTTCGGGACCGCCTCTGACCTGGCCCTCAGAGGACGAACGACCGGAAGGCACCGACGATGGTGGGGACGATGCCGACGAGGATGAACGCCGGCAGAAAGCACGCCCCCAGTGGCGCGGCGGACTGGACACCAACGCTGCGGGCGACCCGTTGAGCCTCGGCGCGGCGCGCCCGCCGGAGGTCCTCGACGCACCTGCTGAGGACGACCGTCATCGGAGCGCCGGTCTGAGTCGCGCGGGCGAACGACCGCCCCAGCGGCGCCAGGACGGCGTGCTGGGCCATGTCATGCCAGAGCGTTGCCGGGTCGACGCCGAGGTCGAGACGTGCCCGGGCCGCAGCGAGCTCCTCACCGAGCGGCCCGCCGACGGCCTCGCCGACAAGACCGAGCACCAAGCCCGGCGGACGGCCCGCCTCGAGCGCCGCCACGACCAGGTCGACCGAGAAGGGCAGGTCGCGTGCCATCAGCACGCGCCGACGTTTGTCCGCCGCACCCTCCAGGCCGTGGATCCAGTGCCGCACGCCGAGCGCGACGACGAGTCCGAGCGCAAGGCCCTGCCATCCTGGGACGAACCGCGTCACGGCGAACGCTCCCAGTGCCGCCGCGAACCAGGGCGAGGTCCAGACCTCGCTGCGTCGGTCCGGCGCCTGCGTCCCGCTGCCCGGCGGTGCGGCGGGGAGGGCTACTCGCAGGCGCCGGATGGGTGGGTTGCGCAGCGACAGAGCCGCGGCGGCAGCCGCGAGCAACGAACACCACAACATGTCGGCCTTCCTGGGTCGTGTCAGGTTGCTTCGGCGTGGTCGGCGATCCGTTCGACCCAGAACACGCCGGCGACCGCGAGCACGGCTCCACCCAGCAGGCAGCCGGCGCCGATCATCGAGTCGATGAGCACCATCCACGGTCGCCCGCCAAGTCCGCCGCCGAGCAGCAATCCGAAGACGGGCAGCACGGCGAGCAGGCGTGCGGTGGCGCGAGAGGCCGCGAGCGAGGAGACCACCTCCTGACGGGCTTCGTCGTCGTCACGCAAGGTGCCGGCCAAGCGGTCGAGGACACCCACCAACGGTGCCCCGCACCGTTGCGAGACCTCCCAGGCGCCGGCGACCTGGGTCAGGTGCTCGGCACCGGGTAGGTCGCCTGCGGCGCGCAGGGCGTCAGGCACCGCCCCACCCAACCGGGCGATGGCGGCGGCCGGGGCGACGACGGGCCAGTCCGTCGCGACACCGGCAAGGGCGTTGGCCGGCGGCACCCCCGCACTCAGCTCCGCCACGAGAGCGTCGCAGAGGTCGATGACGTCCTTGCGTCGGCGGTGACGCTGGGCGGCGTCCCGCGCGCGTGACCGCAGCGTGACCACGGCAGCAGCGATGACCCCTGCTGCCCCGGTGAGAAGCACCAGATGCGGATGGCCGGCGAGCACGACCACCGCCGTACCTCCGACAGCGAGGGTGCCCAGCGTCCCGCCGACGAGCCGTGGGCGTCGCCACCGGCTGCCACCGCCTCCGGACCGCGACGCGGTGCCGAGCCGCCACCGCACCAGCAGCCGGGTCGAGGGGCCGAGTGCCAACAGGACAGCGGTCGCGGTCAGCCCACCGGCGATGGCGGCGCCGGGGGTGATGGTCATGGCGGCGCCTCCCGTTGGGTGGCCTCGGACTCATCGAGCCTTCCCAGGACGTCGTCGAGCACGGCAGCGCCGGGTCCCGTCACCGGATGGCCGGTATCGTCGAAGGCCACCGCGCGGCGGGTGCGGACAAGTCCGTCAGGGCCGGCCTCCACGGTCGCGATCTCCTGCAGGCGGCGGATGCCGTCGCGGCTGCGCCGCATGTGCAGGACCAGGTCGAACGCCGCCGCGAGCTGACTGTGGACCGCCGCGCGGGGGAGTCCGGCGGCGACGCCGAGAGCCTCGATGCGGGCCGGCACATCGGTCGTCGAGTTGGCATGCACTGTCCCGCAGCCGCCTTCGTGGCCGGTGTTGAGAGCCGCCAGCAGATCGACGACCTCCGCGCCACGGACCTCCCCGACGATCAACCGGTCCGGACGCATCCGCAGTGCCTGGCGTACGAGGTCGCGGACCACGATCGCGCCGGCACCCTCGACGTTGACCGGGCGTCCCTCCAGTCCCACCACGTGCCCGTGGTGCGGCCGCAGCTCACTGGCGTCCTCGACGATCACGAGTCGTTCGGCGGGGTCTGCGAGCCCGAGAAGGGCGGCGAGAAGTGTCGTCTTGCCGCTGCCGGTGCCGCCACTGATGAGGAACGCGGCCCTGGCCGCGACGATGCCGCGCAGCAGCGCCGCCCCGGCAGCGCTCACCGTGCCGGCCTCTCGCAGGTCGGCGATTGCGAACGTCCGGCGCGCCGGTACCCGCAAGGAGAGCACCGTGCCCGGCCTCGCTATCGGCGCGAGCACCGCATGGAAGCGGGTGCCGTCGGCCAACCGGACGTCGACGAACGGGCTCGCATCGTCCAGGCGCCTGCCGCCGGCGGCGGCGAGTCGCTGCGCGAGGCGGCGTACGGCCTCATCATCGACGAAGGTCACCGTGGTGCGCTCGAGCCCGCGTCCACTGTCGACGTAGACGTGCTCCGGGCCGTTGACCAGCACGTCGGTGATGCCGGGCGTGCGCAGCAGGGCGTCGAGCGGCCCCGCGCCGACCGTGTCCCGCCGCAGCTCGTCCACGAGGGCGAGCACCGTGGTGTTGCCGTACAGCTGACCGGCGCTGCGCAACGCGGCGGCGACCCGATCGGCGCTCGGCTCGGCTCCGGCATCGGCCAGCGTGGTGCGTACCCGTTCGACCAATGACGGCGACAGCGGTGTCATGTGAGCTCGCGGCCGGACCGGTGGGAGCGCACCGAAGCCAGCACCGACTCAGCCGCCGTTGCCATTGGCCCACGCCGGCGGGCGCCCGGACCGAGGCCCTCGTCGATCGACTCTGAGATCTTGCGGTCGGGCCGCATGGACGCGATGAGCGGCAGTCCGAGCGTGTCGGCGACGACGTCGGCGCCGACTCCCGAAGGACCCGGGCCACGCACGACGAGGGAGACCTGCGAGGTGAGCGGCCTCAGCTGGGCGAGCACACGGCTCGCGGCCGCGATCGCCCGTATCTCCGCGGGGACAACCAGAACGGTCATCGTGGACCGCATCAACGCCTCCTCGGCTGCGGGGTCGAGGCGACGCGGGACGTCGATGATGACCAGGTCGTGGCTTCGTTGCCCGGCAGCCACGACCGATCGCATCGACGCAGCGGGGATCGTCAACAGGTCGCCGCGATCCCAGGACAGCATCGACAAAGCGGACAGGCGCGGCAGTGCCGCTCGCAGGGACCTGCCGCTGATCCGGCCGGACGTCACCGCTAGGTCGGGCCACCGCAGGCCGGTGACCGCCTCGTTGCCGAGGACCATGTCGATGCCGCCACCGAGAGGGTCGGCGTCGACCAGCAGGGTCGCCTCGCCGGCACGCGAGGCCGACAGCGCGACGGCACCGGCAAGACATGAGGCGCCAGCTCCCCCGCAGCCGCCGACGACACTCACCACGACCGCATCGTCGCCGGAGCGGTCGAGACAGTTCGCGAACGCGTCGATGAGAGCGTCCTGGTCGCCGGGCAGGACGAAGACCTGCTCGGCACCGATGCGTACTGCGGCCGCCCAGGTGCCGGCATCGTTGACGTCCAGGCCAACGACCACCACCCGTGCGCGCCGGCCCGGGTCGACCGCCGCGAGACCCGCCGCGGACTCTGCGCCGACGACCACCAACGGAGCCGCCGTCCACACCCGGCGCGCCGTCGCGACGTCGCGCGTCACCAGGGGTGCGGTGCCCGCCGCGGCACACATCCGCAGCACGTCCTCGAGCAGTGGCTCGTCTGCACACACCACCAACGGCCTGGCTTGCTCATCTGGTCGGCCGGGCACTCCGCCAACGTCCTGCCCTGCCTCGTCACCGAATC
>Ga0136622_10000284_pt1 | contig 20441 bp, 22 predicted proteins | sample AntDrymUQ4482106_2_FD_104803 | JGI IMG/M metagenome (GOLD analysis project Ga0136622, IMG submission 104803) | Polar desert sand microbial communities from Dry Valleys, Antarctica - metaG UQ448 (21.06) | ecosystem: Environmental > Terrestrial > Soil > Desert | place: Antarctica: Dry Valley...
CCACAGGTCGTTGCCTTCACGCGTTCGCTCGCCGACGCCTGCAAACACCGAGACACCGCCGTGCTCCTCAGCGACGCGGTGGATCATCTCCTGTATGACGACGGTCTTGCCGACTCCGGCACCGCCGAACATGCCGATTTTGCCACCCTGGACGTAGGGCTCGAGCAGGTCGATGACCTTGATGCCGGTTTCGAACATCTCGGTCTTGGGCTCGAGATCCTCGAACTTGGGAGGCTGCCGGTGGATGGGCCAGCGCTCGACGTCATCGGGAAGCTCTGAGCCATCGACAGGCTCTCCCAACACGTTGTAGACATGGCCCAGCACCGCATTGCCGACAGGGACGGTGATCGCCTGTCCTGTGTTGATCACCTTGGCGCCGCGCTGCAGGCCATCTGTGTTCTTCATGCAGATGGCCTTGATCGCCGAGTCTCCGATGTGCTGAGAAACCTCGGCCGTGATCGTGTCCTTCTTTCCCTCGACATCGCGCCCCACCTCGAGCGCGAAGCCGATCTCGGGCAGCCTTTCCGGAGGAAACTCGACCTCTATAACGGGGCCGGTAATGGTGAGAATGCGGCCCTCGCTTGTCCCCTTGTCCCTTTCCTCTTCGTCTCTCACACGTTCTTCTGCGATCGCCACTTAGTGCGTTCCTCCTCTTATCCGGAAGCCGCACGGCCCGCGGCGCGAAGCGCCTCGGATCCGCCCACGACTTCCATGATCTCGGTTGTGATCTCGGCCTGCCGGGCTTGGTTGTAGTTGCGAGTCAAACTGTCCATAAGATCGTCGGCGTTATCGGTGGCCGCCTTCATCGCCCGTCGGCGCGCGGCATGCTCGGATGCCGCCGCTTCCAACAGCCCTTGCAAGATCAGGCCCTCGACGTAGCGAGGCAAGAGGTAGTTGAGTATCTGTTCGGGATCGGGCTCGAACACGTACTGGGGACGTTGCTCGTCTCTTTGTTCCTCCTGCAGTTCCTCGAGCTCTTCCTTGGGGAGGGGAAGCAGCTGAACAACAGCGGGGCGCTGCGTCATGGCAGATTCGTATCGGGTATAGGCGAGCTTTACCTGATCCACCTTGCCCTCGGAGAACTCGTCCGCCACCGCCTTGGCCACGTTACGCGCGTCCTCCACGCGTGGCTGCTCCGAGTTGCCCATCCAGGATTCCTCGAACTCGTACCCTCTAAAGCGAAAATACGTGACGCCCTTCTTACCGATCAGGAACAGCCTGTTGTCCTTGCCGTGATCGCGCATGTCCCGCTCGGCGGCGCGAATGACGTTCGAGTTGTAGGCGCCGGCGAGCCCACGGTCGGCAGTTACGACGACCGTTCCGACGCTTTGTACTTCGTCGCGTTCCTTCAGGAGCGGGTGGTCGATGCGGCTGGCGTTGGCGGCCACCGATGCCATGAGCCGGCGCATCTCCTCGGAGTAGGGTCGCGCCGCTTCAACCCGCTGCTGTGCCCGAATGATGCGCGAGGATGCGATCAATTCCATGGCGCGGGTGATCTTCTGTGTCGACTTGACTGATGAGATGCGCCGCTTGATGGTGCGGAGCTGCTGTGCCACAGCGGCCTACTCCTCCGAGTCTTTTGTGTCTTTCGAGTCCTTCTCTTCGTCGGACTCTTCATTTGTCTCATCGTCTTCGGCGTCGCCCTCGGCCGCAGGCGTTCCCGACGCTTCGGGTACCCCCTCTTCGGCAGCCGTGGTCTCGACGGTATCGACCTTGTCGGTGTAAGAAGACTTGAACTCCTCGACCGCATTCCTCAGCTTGTCCTCGAGCTCCTCCGGAAGACTGCCCTTGTCGTTGATCTGGTCACCGATGTCCGAGTGCCGGCTGTGCATGTGGTCGAGCAGTCCCGCCTCAAAATCGCGCGCTTTGTCGATCGGAAGGTCATCGAGATAACCGTTGGAAACGGCCCAGATCGAGATGACCTGATCCTCGACCGAGAACGGGCTGTACTGCTTTTGCTTGAGGAGCTCCACGACGCGCCCGCCGCGGTCGAGCTGGGCCTGTGAAGCCTTGTCCAGCTCGGAACCGAATTCGGCGAACGCTTCGAGCTCGCGGAACTGCGCCAAGTCGAGTCGCAGGCGGCCCGCCACCTGCTTCATCGCCTTGATCTGCGCGTTGCCCCCCACCCGCGACACCGAGATGCCCACGTTGATGGCGGGACGAACGCCCGAGAAGAAGAGGTCTGTCTCCAGGAAGATCTGTCCATCGGTGATCGAAATGACGTTGGTGGGGATATACGCGGACACGTCGCCGCCCTTGGTCTCGATGATCGGCAACGCGGTCAGCGACCCGCCGCCGTTCTCGTCCGATAGCTTGGCAGCGCGCTCCAAGAGGCGCGAATGGAGGTAAAAGACATCACCGGGATAGGCCTCCCGGCCCGGCGGGCGGCGCAGCAACAAAGAAAGCTGCCGGTAGGCGATTGCCTGCTTGGAAAGATCGTCGTAGACGATCAGTGCGTCCTCGCCATTCTCCATCCAATGCTGACCCATGGCACAGCCGGAGTAAGGAGCGAGGTACTGGAAGGGCGCGGGGTCGGATGCGGGTGCGTTGACTATGACCGTGTACTCAAGCGCTCCGGCTTCTTCCAGCGAGCCCATCACCTCTGCGACGGTGGAGGCCTTCTGGCCGACCGCCACGTATATACATTTGACCGCGTTGTCGGTGCCCCAGTTCTCCCGCTGGTTGATGATCGCGTCGATCGCGATTGCGGTCTTCCCGGTCTGGCGGTCGCCGATGATGAGCTGGCGCTGTCCCCGCCCGATCGCGGTCATCGCATCGATCGCCTTGATGCCGGTTTGGAGCGGGTTCTTCACCGGCTGCCTGGCCGTCACCCCCGGGGCCTGGACCTCGAGCTGGCGGTGGTCGGAGGCCTTGATCGGCCCCTTGCCGTCCACCGGACGGCCGAGCGCGTCTACGACGCGGCCGAGGAACTCATCTCCCACCCCAACGGAAAGGACACGACCGGTTTGCTTTACCGCGCCGCCTTCCTCGATGCGGTCGGCCTCACCGAGGATGATGGCGCCGATGCTATCCTCTTCGAGGTTCATAGCGAGGCCGGTTACGCCCCCTGGGAACTCGAGCATCTCGTTCGCCATGGCAGTCGGCAAGCCGGACACACGTGCGATACCGTCACCGACCTCCTCGACGCGCCCCACCTCTTCGCGCGCCAAGCGCGGCTTGAACTCAGAGATGTTCTTGCGCAGCGCAGCCGAGATCTCGTCCGGGTTGATCTGAAAGTCCGCTTGAGCCACTAAGCCCTCACCTGGTCCTTTAGCTGTTCGAGCCGGCGCTTGACCGACCCATCAATAATCGTTTCGCCTATCTTCGCCACGATTCCGCCGATCAGCGAGGGATCGACCATTACCTTGACCGCAACGTTCTTGCCGGTCGCTCTTGACAGCGCTCCCTGCAGAGCGGTGCGCTGGGAAGAGTCGAGGGGGGTCGCCGAGCGCACCTCGGCAACCACCGCGTTGCGGGCCTCCGCTGCGAGCTCGCTCAGCTCTTGCAGGATCTGCGGCATCTGCCTGCCTCGGCCCTGTCCCACGATGAAAGTCAACAGACCGAGGGTGTGAGGGGAGACCTTGTCTGTAAGCAGGTCCTCCAGCACCATCATTCGCTGGCCCCTGTCAATGCCCTTATCGGAGAGTGCCTGCTTGAGCTCATGATTACCGTCGAGCACCTTGGAGAAGCGGTAAAGCTCGTCCTCAACACGCTCTATCTCTCCCTCGGCCTGCACCACACTGAAGAGGGCTTTGGCATAGCCGTGTATGACCTCGTCGGCCGCCATCAGCGCGTTCTGTCTCCGTTCCCGGACATGGCCGCGACTTCCTTGATGTAGGCATCCACCATCTCCCGCTGAGCTCCGGCATCGATGGAGCGACCCACGACCTTTTCGGCGAGGTCGATCGAGATCTCGGCGATCGTGCCCTGTAGTTCCTGGACCGTGCGATTACGCTCGGCTTCGATCTGCTCCTGAGCGCGCTTAACAATGGCCTCGGCGTCCTGCTCGGACTTGGCGATGATGTCCTTGCGCACCTGCTCTGCCTGTTGTCGGGCATCCTCGATGATGCGATTCGCTTCAGAGCGAGTCTCTGCGAGCTGTTCTTTGTGCTCCTCGCGCATCTTCTCGGCTTCTCCCCGAGCCTTCTCCGCGTTCTCCTTGTCCGACTGGATCGATTGCTCACGCTTCTCGATGGCTGCCTTGATCTGTGGCAGCGCCACGCGGTTAAGCACTACGAAGACGATTACGAAGCAGATGGCGCCCCAAATAAGCTCGGAGGTCTCGGGCAGGATCAGGTCGATCCCCTCGCGTGCGTGCTCCTCCTGCGCTAACGGGATGTTGGCGAAGTTAAACGTCATTTCGAACCTCGCCCTAGACGATGAATGCGAGGACGAAGCCGATCAGCGCCAGCGCCTCGATCAACGCGAAGCCGATAAACATCGTGGTGCGGGTCTGTCCGGCCATCTCCGGCTGACGGGCCATCGCCTCGATTGCGCTAGAGAACACTAGCCCGACGCCGACGCCGGGGCCGATTGCAGCAAGTCCGTAGACCAGACCGTGCGCCAACGACTCCAGGCCCGCGTCGGTGAGTCCTCCACCACCCTGCGCCAGGACGATTCCTTCGATCATCTATCTCCTCCTCTTTCTCCGAGTCTTGCGGTCACGCTGCTACTCCTTCTGTTTCGTACTCTCTGGTTTCGGGGTGAGCCTCCTCGTCGTGCTCCTCTTCGCCGTGTCCGTGCAGCGACTCGGAGATGTAGAACGCGGTGAGCGTGGTGAAGATGTACGCCTGGATCGTGATGACTATCATCTCGAACAGGATCAGGACTGAGGACACGATAGCCGTCAGTATGCCCAGAGGCAGGGTGATATCGAAGCGTACGAAGTCGGCTGTGAACAGGAAGAAGATGGTCAAGAGGACGTGTCCCGCCATCATGTTGGCGAGGAGTCGGATGGCGAGGGTCAGCGGCCGGAAAACGAAGGTAGAAAACAATTCGATGGGTGTAAGCAGGATGTAGACCGGCCACGGCACACCCGGCGGAAAGAGCACCCCCTTGATGTATTTGATGGGGCCCTGCTTGACGATGCCCACGGAAATGAACATGACATAGGTGAGCAACGCCAGGACCGCCGGTATCGCCATGCGAGACGTCACAGGGAAGTTGATGCCGGGCACGATCTCGAGAAGGTTGGCGAAGAAGATGAAGTAAAAGACGGCAGTCAGATAGCCTGCGTACTTGACTCCTTCAGGACCGATGACATCGATGGCGATGTTGTTGCGCACGAACAGATAGGCACTCTCGACGAGGTTCTGCATTCCCTTGGGGACAAGCGCACCCCGCCGAGAGCCCACCAGAAAGAACAAGATGCAGGCCGCGGATGCCACGAACATCAGCAGCACCACTCGGTTGATCGCCAAAGGCGTTCCCGCAAGGAAGATCGGCTCCCACAAGAACAGTTCGAAGGGATCTAGTTCCATGTCAGCTCCTCGCCTCGACCCCACCGGGCCGCTTGGTACCATCGCCGTCTGGGTAGGCGTCGGAGGCCACCCACAGGACCAACAGCAAGTGCGCTCCGATGAGAGTGAAGCCCGCCACCGGAAACGTTATTGCACTCATCGACTGGAGAACAAACGCAATCCCCGTCAGCAGCGCGAGGCCGATAGCAAAGGCGGCGAATCCTGCCGCCAACAACAGAGCAGGGTTGTGCTGGGCCACTCCACCTATGATCTTGGCCGCCAGCCACAGATTCACCAGCGTCATGGCGAGCCCTACCGCGGCCGAGAGAGCGTACTCGCCTCCGCCCAGCAGCCACCCCCCGGCTACCACCGCGGGCGTAATCCACAGAGCGCGCAGGGCCATGCGGCTTACCAACTGCTGCTCGATCATTGATTGGCTCTCTGAGCCGCATAGAAGACGTAGAGGAAACCCACGCCCCAGCCGGCCACCGCGCCGACGACCTGCGCCCACGGATCTATGCCCAGCCAGCCGTCGATCGCCCGGCCCACCAACCACAGGACGATGACGGGCACCACGAAGCCGATCGCGAGGGCCAGGCCCTCGGACGCCTGCGAGAAGCCCTTGCCTGCATCGCGGGCGAAACTGGACCTCTCGGGTCGCTCGCTCACCTCGAATCGTCCTTTCAAGTCGTGTCGCGGACGTGGACACGATGGCGTCGTCCGCAGGCCGGGAGCCCGCTCCGGCCGAGGCCGTTCTCCGTCTCGCCGAAGTATGGCGAGCCCGAGGCGTGGCCCCGCTGGGTTGGGCGCCCGTATGGTATCGCAGAGTCGACTTTGTGAATTCTTTCACAAGCTCGCCTCCAGCGCAAACCGGGGCCGGGGGCGGGGTGGGGGGCCGGGGGGTGGGCCGGGGGGTACGGGTGGGCTGTGGCATGTCAGCCGAGGGGGGCCGGTTTCGGCGTTCTCGGGAGATTCACTCACCTCAGGGGTGAGTGGATCTCCTCAGAAGCAGAAAGGTAAGGTCGAGGGCCCTCAGGGAGTAGGGCGTTGCTGCACCAGCTTCGTGAGCAGCGGAAAAAGCGTGTAAAGCACAATGGCGCCCACCGCTATGGGGAGGGCGAAGATCACGTCGTCACGATCGAGGAAGCTGAACGCCAGCCCGGCCCCCGCCGCCAGCGCCGACCACACATACATGACGAGCACCGCTTGGCGATGGCCGTGCCCGAGGTCCATCAAGCGGTGGTGGATGTGCTGCTTGTCCGCATGGAAGATCGACCGGCGCCTCCGGGCCCGGCGGACGATGGCAAGCAGAGCGTCGGCTATTGGAAGGGCAAGAACGGCCAGAGGGATGAGCAGCGGGAAATAGGCAAGAAAAACTCCCGAGGTCGAGCTCGACAGCTCCGACGCGACGCTGCCGACGCCGGATACGGTCGCGGCCCCGAGCACGAGCCCGAACAGCATCGCTCCCGAGTCCCCCATGAAGATCGCCGCGGGATGGAAGTTGTGGCGAAGGAAGCCGAGGGCGGACCCGACGATGAGTATCGCCAGGAGGGGGGCCGTGGGGGCAAGATAGAGATCCTGGTTGGTTGCGAGTTGATAGGTGTAGACGAAGAAGGCGGAGGCGGCGATGGCGACGATTCCCGCAGCGAGCCCATCGAGGCCGTCCACGAGGTTCACCGCGTTGATGATCACGACCAGCCAGCCCACCGTCACCAGCACCGAGACGTCGGCTCCCAAAGAGATGACCTGATCCGGCAGCGGGATGAAGCGAGCTGAGACCCCGGAGAGGTAGACGATGCCGGCGGCGAAGATCTGGCCGGCAAGCTTGACGGGGGCCGGTAGGTCCCTGACATCGTCCACGAAACCCAGCGTGAAGATGATCAGGCCCCCGGCGGCGATTCCCAGAGGTTCGGAGGTTGCGAAGACCTGACGAAAGTCTTCGAAGGGGAGTACCGACGCTACGAGCCCGGCCCCCACCATTCCCAGCAGGATGGCAGCACCGCCCAATGTCGGCGTGGGTTCGGCGTGGACCTTGCGATCTGAGGGCTGGACGATGAAACCCGCTCTCAGCGAGGTCCACCTCACCAACGGCGTGGCGAGGAACGTGATCGCCAGCGCGCAGAAGCCGATCAGCAGGTAGGCGCCCATACCGCGATCATTGGATACCCCACTAGGCGACGTCCGGATAGGGGCGAAAACGGCTGGTGAGCTCGGAGACGCGCGACGTCACCTCGGAGCGAGCCTTGTCCGAGTCGTCCTTGATCGTCCGGGAAATGAGCTCGGCAACCTCCGAGGCCTCTTTTTCCTTCATCCCGCAGGTCGTGATGGCCGGAGTCCCCACCCGGATGCCGGAGGCAACGAACGGCTTCTCGGGGTCGTAGGGGATGGCGTTCTTGTTCACCGTGATGCCGACCTCGTCTAGGCGGCGCTCTGCATCGCGGCCCGTGACTCCTACCGGACGCAGGTCGACCAGCATGAGGTGATTGTCGGTGCCGCCCGACACCACCCGCAGTCCTTCTTCGGTAAACGTGTCGGCCATGGCGCGCGCGTTGGCCACCGTCTGGGCGGAGTAGGAGCGAAACTCCTCGGTTGAAGCTTCCTTGAAAGCGACCGCCTTGGCTGCGATCGAGTGCATGAGGGGGCCGCCCTGCCACCCGGGGAACACCGACTTGTCGATCGCCTTCTGATGCTCGGCCTTGCACATAATCATGGCACCGCGCGGCCCCCTCAAAGTCTTGTGGGTCGTGCAGGTGACAATGTCGGCGTGGGGGACGGGATTGGGATGAGCCCCTCCGGCGACGAGCCCTATGAAGTGAGCCGCATCGACCAGCAACAGGGCGCCGGCTTCGTCGGCAATGGCCCTAAAGCGCTCGAAGTCCCAAACACGCGAGTAGGCCGAATAGCCCGCGATCAACATCTTGGGCCGCTCCTTCTTGGCCACCTCGGCGATGTGATCGTAGTCGAGCGTTTCCGAATCACGGTCGACCCCGTAGGCCACGACCTCGAAGAGGCGCCCCGAGAAGCTCACCGGCGAGCCGTGGGTGAGGTGGCCGCCGTGCGCAAGCTCCATGCCCATGATCTTGTCGCCCGGCGAGAGAAAGGCAAAGTAGGCGGCGACGTTGGCCTGGGCACCGGCGTGTGGTTGCACGTTGACATGCCCGGCAGAGAACAGCTCCTTGGCGCGTGCGATCGCGAGCTCCTCCACGATGTCGACGTGCTCGCAGCCTCCGTAGTAACGGCGCCCTGGATATCCCTCGGCGTACTTGTTGGTGAGCGGGGTGCCGAGCGCGGCCAGCACCGCCGGTGAGGAGAAGTTCTCCGACGCAATGAGCTCGATCTTGGAGTTCTCCCGGTGTACCTCCGCCAGTATGGCTTCGGCCGCTTCGGGGTCGATCTTCTCGACCGCAGCCCAATCGGCCCACCCCGGGTTGCTCATTTCGTGGCCTCCTCCTCCTCGATCCCCGTTATCTGCTCGACCCGGCGGGCGTGGCGGCCGCCCTCGAAACCGGTGGCCAAGAATGCATCCACGACCGCCAGCGCCAGCTCCACCCCCAGCACCCGCCCTCCCAGGGCGAGTACGTTGGCATCGTTGTGGGCGCGCGCCAACCGAGCGGTGAACTCATTGTGACAGAGCGCGGCCCTCACCCCGCGAATCTTGTTGGCGGCGATCTGCTCACCCTGGCCGCTGCCCCCCAGGACCATCCCGAGGTCCACGTCCTCTGCGACCACGGCCCGGCCCACCCGGGCGCAATAGGGGGGATAGTCGACCGACTCGGTGTTATGCGTCCCGAGGTCTGAGACCTCGTGGCCGAGACTCTTCAGATGCTCGGTCACCCGGCTCTTCAGCTCAAAACCGGCATGGTCCGAGCCAACAGCGATCCGCATCAGAAGCTGCCGGAGGCGACGCGGTCCGCGATGACCTCGACTCCCGCTTCGATCTCGGCCGCGCAGACCTCGTACGTACGGGCATCTCCCATGTAGGGATCGGCGATGTCCGCCTCGCCGAGCAGCCAGACCTTCGAGGAATCGCCGGGTTCGAGCCGGGCGCCCGCGGCCTGCTGGGCGGCCGTCATCACCAACACGATGTCGGCCTCCCGAAGGTCGGATGCTTGGAGTCGCCGGGAGCGGTGGCGGCTCAGGTCGACGCCCCGAGATCGGGCCGCGGGCCCCAGGCCATCGCTGGCCGGAAGTCCCGGCTCTGCTGAGAGCCCTGCGGAGGTGACCTCCGCTTCCACTCCTCGCGCGCCGAGAGCACGGCGCAGGAGCGCTTCGGCCAAAGGCGAACGGCAGATGTTGCCCGCGCACACCACGAGGATCCTCATGTCGGAGAACTCTGCCACAGGCGAATGTGCCACGAGCATGAGCGTCCGCAGCGTTACCTTCTACACATGAGTGCGACTTGGGATCAGATAGTCGAGCGACTGCGCGAGCTCTCGGATCTCGTCGCCGCCATCAAGCTGATGCACTGGGACCAGGCGACGATGATGCCGCCTGCGGGCGGGGCGGCTCGCGCACGTGCCCAAGCCACCCTCCAGGCGACCGCCCACGCCCGTTTTGTCGACCCCGAGATGGGGGCACTCATCGACGGGCTCTCCGAGGAGTCGCTGTCGAATGAGCAGGAGGCGAATCTGCGCCTGCTGCGGCGCGAGTACGACAAGGCGGTCCGGGTTCCCCAGGAACTGGTCAGAGAGCTGGCCGAGGTCTCGGGGCGCGCCTACCAAGCTTGGACCGAAGCCCGGCCGGCCGCCGACTTCTCGGTCCTCGAGCCCCATATGGTCCGCCTCCTCGAGCTCAAGAAGCGGGAGGCCGAGGCACTCGGTTACGAGAAAGAGCCCTACGACGCACTATTGGATCAGTACGAACCGGGGATGACAACGGCCGAGGTCGAGTCGATGTTCCAGGGTCTGCTGCGGGGTCTCAAGCCGCTGGTCGACGAGGTCCTGGACAACGTCGGGGACCCGCCCGGCTGGCTGGGCGGCCGCTACGACCCCGACAGGCAGATGGCTTTCTGCCAATGGCTCGTCTCCCAGCTCAACTTCGACGTCTCGGAGGGCCGGCTCGACATCTCCCCCCATCCGTTCACGATCCACATCGGCCCGGGCGACGTCCGCCAGACGACGCGACCCGATCCGGACAACCTCATGATGTCGGTGTACGCCGCGGTGCACGAGACGGGGCATGCTCTTTACGAGCAGGGATTGCCTCGTGAGTGGGCCGACCTTCCGATCGGAAGCCCGCCCTCCCTGGGCATGCACGAGTCCCAGTCACGCCTGTGGGAAAACCAGGTGGCGCGAAGCCGTCCCTTCACCGACTTCCTGCTCCCGCAGCTCAAGGAGCGCTTCCCGGAGGAGATCGGCATGGTGAGCCCCGACGAATTCTATCGCGGGGTCAATCACCCTCAGCGGACCCTGATCAGGGTGACCGCCGACGAGCTCACCTACAACCTCCACGTGAGCTTTCGCTTCGAACTCGAGCTGGCGCTGTTCAGAGGCGAACTTTCGGTCCCAGACCTGCCCGGCGCCTGGGACGACATGATGTCAGAGCATCTCGGGCTCCGCCCCGATTCGGTCGCGGACGGAGTCCTCCAGGACATGCACTGGTCGACCGGCTCGTTCGGCTACTTCCCCACCTACACGCTGGGGACGATCTATTCGGCGGTGCTGTTTGCCCAAGCCACCGCACAGCTTCCGGGACTCAAAGCCGAGCTGAGATCAGGGGTCACGGACAGCCTCTTGGATTGGCTGAGAGAGAACGTGCACAGCCTCGGATACCAACACGACGCCAAGGACCTCATCGAACGAGTCGGCGGAGGCCCCATTACTCCGGAGCCGTTGCTCGACTACCTGCGGGCCAAGTACTCCGAGCTCTATCCCAGCGCCTGACGGACCTCGGCCAGAGTCACGGCTCCGGCCCGCAGCAGGCGCAACTCATCCGTAACCGAAACCACGCTCGAGGGAGCACCGTCGCAGCGGCCTCCATCCACAAAGGCGCGGACCTCTCCAGCGAAGGTGGCGCGCGCCTCGGTCACAGTCGTTGCCGGAGGCTCGCCGGTTCGGTTGGCGCTGGTGACGGCCACCGGGCCCGAGCGAACGAGAAGCTCGAGCGCCATTTCGTGGGCAGGAACCCGGACGGCAATCGTGGCCCCGTCGCCACCCAGATCGACGTCAAGGGAAGTCGCGCGCTCCAGAACCAGCGTGAGGGGGCCGGGCCACAGCCTCTCCGCAATCCGAAGGGCGGCCGCAGAGAAATTCGCCACTCGCTCGAGGTCCGAGACGCAGCAGCCGAGCACGGGCAGGGACTTGGCCCGAGGCCGCTTCTTGAGTGCAAAGAGGGCGGGGGCCGCGCCGCAGGCGGCGGCCAGGCCGTAGACCGTGTCGGTGGGGATCACTGCGAGGCGGCCGGCACGCAGCTCTTCCAGGGCGCTCTGCAAGGCGGTCACCGATGCCGTCCCTCGGTCGTTCGCGGTCGTCCGGCGAGATCGCGGTAAACCGAGACCTCCTCGTAGCCGCGCCTCCTGAGCTCGTTCGCCGTCGCCTGTCCCTGGGTCGCTCCGATCTCCAGCACGAGCCAACCTCCGGGCGTCAGCCACTTCCCGGCCTCTGCCGCGAGGCGCACGATCACCTCGAGCCCATCGGGCCCGGCAAACAACGCTTCGTACGGTTCGTGCTCCCGCACATCGGAAGGCAAGCAAGAGGTATCCCCCACGGACACGTAGGGCGGATTCGAAACCACAACGTCGATCCCCCCCTTCAGATCATTTGAGAGCCCGTCCAGGAGGTCGCCGCTCACAAGCTCGACGGCCAATCCAAGCCGTTTTCGATTGAGCCGGGCCCAACGAAGCGCGCCGGGCGACGCCTCGGTCGCATAGACGCTCGCATCCGGCCGTTCCTGGGCCGCCGCCAGGGCGATCGCGCCCGATCCGGTTCCAACGTCGACGATCACACCACTGGGCGGAAGCCGCGCCAACGCGAGCTCGACCAGAAGCTCTGTCTCGGGGCGGGGGATGAAGGTGCCGGGGCCGACGCGAAGCTCAAGTGCTCTGAATCCCGAGATGCCGGTGAGGTATTGCAAGGGTTCCCCTGCGGCCCGCCTGCGAGCGAGCTCCAATACGCTCTCACAATCCTGCTCGGTAACGCCGAAGCCGGCTTGGACGGTCGCCGCAGACGCTCCCGTGACGGCCTCGATCAGCCACAGCGCCTCCCGCTCAGAGGCGGCCATGTTCGCCTCGTCCAACAAGGTCGACGCCTGCTGCAGCAGCGCAATTGAAAGCGTAGTGAGCTCCGGCTACTCGGGCCCCTGCAGGCCGGCGGTGAGGGCGTCGATGAGGTCGTCGAGATCACCTTCGAGAATCTGAGAGAGACGGTGGACTGTGTAGCCGATCCGGTGATCGGAGACTCGATTCTCGTGGAAGTTGTAAGTACGGATCCGCTCTGACCGGTCGGCGCTTCTCACTTGGGAGCGGCGCTCGGCGGCCAGCTCTCGCGCCTGCTCCTCCTGTTTCGCCTGCAGCAGCCGAGCGCGCAAGATGCGCAGGGCCTTCACGCGGTTCTGCAGCTGAGACTTTTCATCCTGGCAAGCGACTTCGATACCGGTCGGTAGATGGCGAATGCGCACCGCCGAATCGGTTGTATTGACCGACTGCCCTCCCGGGCCGCTCGACCGGTAGACATCGATCTTGAGATCATTGGGATCTATATCCACGTCGACCTCCTCAGCTTCCGGAAGCACGTTGACCGCTACGGCCGAGGTGTGAATGCGACCGCTGGATTCGGTGACCGGGACTCGTTGCACGCGATGGACGCCCGCTTCGAACTTGAGCCGGGAGTAAGCGCCTTTCCCCTTGACGGCGACCGACACATCCTTGAAACCGCCGACGCCGGTAGGGTTCGACGACAGCTCCTCGGTCTTCCATCGTTTGTTCTCGGCGTACCGGCCGTACATGCGGACGAGGTCGCCTGCGAACAAACCCGCCTCGTCTCCACCGGCTCCCGCCCGAATCTCCATGATGACGTCGCGGTCGTCGTTGGCGTCCTTGGGTGTCATCTCCTTAGACAGCCGCGCATCGAGATCCTCTAGGCGAGACTTGAGCGAAGCGATTTCACCCTGCACATAATCGCGCTCGCCGCCGCGCGCTTCGGTAAGCATTGCTGTGGCTTCCGAGAGATCGCCGGCGACGGTACGCCGTTCGCGCCACATCTCTACGATCTCGCGCAGCTCCGCGTGCTCCTTGCCGAGCTCTCTGAGCTCATCTGGCCGCGCTGCCACTTCAGGCTCGGCCAGCCTCGCCTCGATCTGCTCGAAGCGCGACTCCATGTCGTTGAGGCGGTTCTCAGGCAGTTGCATGTGAGTCTCGTCGCCCGTCAGGACACCGGCGTTTCGGAACCCGGGGTTTCGTCCGCGGCGTCTTCAGCCACCGCCTTCATCGCAACGATGGCAACCTCTATCTGGTCGAGGGTAGGGGGCTTCGTCGTGATCTTCTGCAGCGCCAGTCCGGGAAGCATGGTCAACCTGAACGCCACGCTGTCCTCTCTCTTGGACGCAAGCTTTATGGCTTCATAGGAAAGTCCGGCGAGCAGAGGGATGGCGGCGAGGCGGACAAGTAGCCGGGGGACGAGTGGGCCGTCGACGATGATGTCGATGACGAAATGTGCCACGATCGTCATGAACAGGACGATGAACAAGAAGTTGGTGCCGCACCGCACGTGCAGCGTCGAGTACTTGCGGTTGATCTCAGAAGGAATCAGCTCGTCGCCGTTCTCATAGGCATAGATCGTCTTGTGCTCGGCTCCGTGATATTGGAACACCCGGCGGACATCCTGGAATCGCCCGATGAACAAGAGATAGCCGACGAACATGCTCAGCCGGATGGCTCCTTCGATGATGTTGAAGAGGAGCGGCTGATCCTCCGACAGGCCGGAAAACATGTTCTCGATCAGCTTCGTCCCGAGCACGGGCAAGATGATGAACACGGCCGAAAATAGTGTCATCGACACAGCCAATGTGTAACCGAGCTGCCGATCCGAAAGCTGTTCTTCTTCCTCGAGCGAATGATTGGCCGAGATCATCAACGCCTTGATCCCGATGGCCAACGATTCCCCAAGGACCAAGCACCCGCGCAATAGCGGGCGCTTCAGCACTGGGTGCCGCTCGGAGAGGCGCGGCAGGGGGAAGCGCTCTACGGCGATCGAGTTGTCGGATCGGCGGCACGCCACCGACCACGACCGCGGCCCCCGCATCATGACCCCCTCGAGCACCGCCTGTCCGCCGATGGAGGGCTTGGCCGGCTCGGCCGCCTTCGTCACGGCTCCTACTGCGTCTTTTCCGGGGCTTGGTTTGACTTGCGTGCGTACTTGCGCTGAAAGCGCTCGACTCGTCCTCCCGTGTCGACGAGCTTCTGCTTACCTGTGTAGAAGGGATGACACTGGTTGCAAAGCTCGACGTGAAGCTCGGACTTGACCGAGCGAGTCACGAATTTGTTGCCGCACGAGCAAGTCACACTGGTTTCGATGTAATCGGGATGGATGCCTTGCTTCACTTCTCTTCCTTTCGTTGAGGTCCTTGAGATTGAGACTCAAGATGTCCGGAGCCTTTGTCGATCTCGGAGTCGCGCGCCTGCCGCGCTTTCTCGTAGGCGAGCGAGGCGCGAGCCATGATTCGAAAAGTCAGCCACAGCCCGCCCAGCAGGCCCACAATGGTCACCCATTCAGGCAAACCGAGTCCCAGAAGCACTTATTCCCCTTTGACCGGCACCTTAGCGATCTCACGCAGAAACTCGACGTTGCCGCGGGTCGCCTTCATCTTGTCGATGAGTAGCTCAAGTCCGCCGCTGACCTCCAGAGCGTGAAGCACACGGCGCAGCCGCCACACCAACTGAAGCTCCTCCGGCCTCAGCAGCAGCTCCTCCTTGCGGGTGCCCGAAGCCTGAATGTCGATGGCGGGGAAGATGCGCTTCTCCGACATCTTTCGATCGAGCTTCAGCTCCCAGTTGCCCGTCCCCTTGAACTCCTCGAAGATGACCTCGTCCATGCGCGAGCCGGTCTCGACCAGCGCGGTAGCGAGAATCGTCAAAGAGCCTCCGAACTCGATGTTACGGGCCGCTCCAAAGAAACGTTTCGGCGGGTACAGGGCCGTGGAGTCGACGCCTCCTGACAGGATCCGGCCCGAAGCCGGCGTCGCCAGGTTGTAAGAGCGCGACAGCCGTGTGATTCCGTCCAGCAGAATCATCACGTCCTTGCCCATCTCGACCAGCCGCTTGGCGCGCTCGAGCGTCAGCTCGGTGACCTGGATGTGATCATCCGAGGGCCGGTCGAAGGTCGAATACACCACCTCTGCTCCCGACACCGATCGCTGCATGTCGGTGACCTCTTCGGGACGCTCGTCAACCAGCAGGATGATCAGGTGGACTTCGGGATTATTGATTCTGACGGCGTTGGCGATCTCTTTCATGATCGTCGTCTTCCCGGCCTTGGGAGGACTGACGATCATCCCTCGCTGCCCTTTGCCGATCGGAGCAACCAAATCGATGATGCGGGCCGTGATCTGTCGGGGCTTGTCGTCCAGCTCGAGGACCATCCGACGCTCCGGGTACAGAGGCGTTAGATCGGCAAAGCGAGGCCTGCCCTGCAGGCTCTGAACCTCGCCACCGTTGACACTCTTGATGCGCAACAAGGCCTGATATTTCTCTGACTCTTTCGGCGAGCGAACGGAGCCGGTGACCTCGTCGCCCTTTCGCAGCTGGAACCTCCGGACCTGCGACGCCGAAACGTAGACGTCCTTGTCCCCGGCCAGAAAACCGCTGGTTCTCAGGAAGCCGTACCCCTCCGGCAGAAGGTCGAGGATGCCGGACCGGACCTCGGCGTCGGCATCGTCCTCGCTCTCGAGATCTTCCCAGCTCTCGTCCCGCATGTACTGGGGAGCGCCGGTGTTGCGACCCTTCCTGCGCCTGCGACCCCTGCCCTCGCGCTGATCGACCTTCTCTCGGGGACGGGACCGCTGGTCGCGTCCCTGAGGTCGGCGGCGCTGCTGTTGGTCTGAGTGCCTCTCGTCGTGAGCGCCTTCGTCGACGACCGCCTTCTGCGACTCGGAGGAGTCGCCACCGGTTGCCGAGCCGCCTGAGCCTTCGGCACGCGAGCCGGCGTCGCCCGACGCTTGCCCCGAAGTCTCGCCGGAGACGACCTCGAGGGGCGGCGCAGTCTCACGCGGCCGCTCCTGGCTCGGTGTGCTCGGTGACTGCGGGCGTTGTTCGGTAGCCGTCGCCTGCGGTGGCTGTTCCTGAGTCGTCCCCTGAGCCTGTGATTGTTCCTGAATCGTCGTCTGGGCCGGCGGCGCCGGAGAAGACGGAACGGGACGTGAACCGTTGGATCCGTTGGAACCATTGGCGATCACGTTGATGAGCTCAGCTTTTTTCAAGCCGGCCACTCTGATATCCATCGACTTTGCGATGGCGCGCAGCTCGGTGACTCCTTTGGATTCGAGCACCGAGCGGTCGCTCATTTCGGACACTTGTCCTATGCCTCCTGCATCGAGGGGAGGAGCTCGCCGAGATGCGGCCGAGCGTTCTCCCAATCATCTGAAAATCTCTTGAAACCTGCATCGGTAAGTGGATGCTTCACCAGCGATTCGAAGACCGTGAAGGGCATCGTCGCTATATCGGCTCCCAGCCGAGCCGCCTCCACAACATGCATCGGGTGCCGCAGGCTCGCTGCCAGCACCTGCGTATCGTATCCCTGGATCGCATAGATATCGCAGATGTCGGCCAAGACCTTCATGCTGTCGGTGGCGGTGTCATCGTGACGGCCGAGGAAGGGGGAAACGATGTACGCCCCCGCCTCAGCCGCAAGAATACCCTGGGCCGGAGTAAAGGTCAAAGTCACGTTGACTTTGATGCCCTCATCCGAAAGCCTTCTGACGGCTGCGAGCCCATTTGCCGTCATGGCGATCTTAACCACGGCGTTATCTGCGATCTGAGCGATCTCCCGGCCCTGAGCGACTAGAAGGTCGCTATCGTTGGTCGTCGTCTCAACCGAGACATCGCCTTCGACCAAGGAGCATATCTCCTTGACAAGGGGTAGGAAGTCGCTCTGCGCCTTCGCTATGGTAGACGGATTCGTCGTTACACCCCTCAGAACGCCCCAACGCGCAGCTTCCCGGATTTCTTCCAGGTCTGCGGTATCAAGAGATAGTTTCACTTGTGGTGCTCCCTTCCCCTCGAAACTGACCAATCGTTTCCACCGCTCCCTCTGGCACTCCCTCACCCACCACACGAGTACCCAATTCGACTTTCTCCATTGCCCGCTCGATGACGTGATCGATGATCGCCGAGAGGCTTGCATCCAGATCTGTATGAGAGATCGCAGGAACGCCTCTAGCCAGGGCGGAAGAGATCATGTACTGCTGTAGGCGCCTGATCTTGTTGAAGTTGTTCAAGTAGCGGTCACTGGGCCGGCGCTGCGCGTCGCGTGTACGCCAGTAGAAGTGACTGCGGTGAAGCTCCTCATCCTCGACCGTGATCAACAATGGAACTATTAGAGCCTCATCGCTGAAGGCGCCTTCGAGGAAGCCCGGCACCAAGTGAGCTCCTTCGAGGATGAGGTCGGTGCCTTCGCGAATCGCGCGATCGATCAATGCTTGGGCGCCCACGGCAACCGATTGAGCCTGCTCCCTGAATCCAATGATCAACCGGTCTCCCGAGTGCGGTATCGGTTGACGCACAGCATTGTCCGCCTCGAAGGACGAGGCATACAACCACGGGAACATGTTGGAGGTAAGGGCGCTGCGCAGGATCTCTCTGACCGCGTCGGTCGAGATAACTCTCGTGATGCCGAGCCTCGTTGCCAGCTGGGTGGCGATGGTCGATTTGCCCACGCCGGTGGCGCCCCCGAGCAACAGGATCAGCGGCATGTCGAGCTCGGACACCGACTGCCACTTCAGGAAAGCCTGTGCATAGCTCTCTCCTGCCTCGCTGCGCAGCACCTCCAGGGTCAGCTCGGCCAATTGCTCCTCCGAAACGGTCTCCTGGTCGAGTGCGTGGAGCTCTTGTTCAACCTTGTTGGCCACCGCGTACGACTTGACCGGGCCCAGACCCGTAACCATCAAGGAGGACGCCGTCAACCCCTTGGAGTAGGGAAGCCCGTGGTCACGCTCAGCGATCAGGATTCGCTTCCTGCGCTTCTCGGTCATTTTCCTTCCTTGTACCTCTCGTCCGCCAGCGCGGCCGCCGACAAGATTTGCTCGGTGGGATCGTCGCCGTTCACACCCTCAGGCACGTTGTCCATGTACACGACTTCCACCCCCTCGGAGAGAGCCCACCGAGTCGCCACATCGATGCCTGCCGCCTTGATTTCGCACAGTAGGACCTGCATGCGTCCGCTCGCCTCGTTGAGGTCCGCCCTCATCCTCCCCCGATCACCGAGAGCGTGGCTGATTCCCACGACCTTGCACTGGTACCTTTCCTCCAGGTGTCGCCTCAAGGTCGGAGCCACAACTTCGGGGGCCGTGGTGGCGACGTAAGCATCCGCCCCCGCCACGGCGCGCGTCGGCGTCGGACGAAAAACGGTGCGAACTACCTGGAGTTCACCCTTCCGGTCCCGCTTCTGATCCCTGTGGCTCTCTGGTCGAAAGGCGCTGCGCAAAGCGGAAATAAGTTCTTCGACCCGAGTGGGCGATGCGAAAGGATGTTCGGCCATTGTAACGAATACGAAGTCGGCAAGCAACAGGCGATAGGGCCCGAAATACCCGCGCACGTATTCCTGCCGGATGGAGGCCGGAACCACCAGGCTGGTGACGTCGGCGTGGACCGGGGGCACCGCCGACCCCGAGCCCTCGAGCAACAACAGGTCGCCGGGCAGATCATTGGCCTTTCGCACCCCTTCGGGAACGTTGGATATCTCCACACCGCCGGCAAGGCCGCCGCCACAGCGACGGCAGCCGACCGTGGGCACCCTTCCAAGCAGCGCATCCTCGACGTAGTCCGAGGCGGCATGCGCGCCCGAGTCCGCCAACTCCATCAGATCCTGAGGGGTAAGCGAGACCTCATCGCCGCGCAGTACGACCGGTTCGGGGGGGCCACCGCGCCCCATGGCGACGATCACCGGACTCCGGCCCGCCTCGTGCAGAGTGCGAGCTGCGAAGCCCGCTACGGCCGTCTTACCCGTCCGCTTGCCCGTGCCCACGATCGCCAGGGACGGCTTGGTGGCTATGCGGGGACGGGGTGGGGGGCGAAAAAGGAAGTCGGCGCCCTCGTAAGGCACGCCCCGGTAGAGGCTGAGCGCAGCCAGCTCGTGACGCCTCCGGTAGTCGAGGACGGGTTCGTCGGACAGGTCGATCACTGCATCGACGGCGTGATCCAAGAGGGCGCGGTCCAGCACCTCACGCGGGTCGCCCCCGCTCTTGACCGGAATGGACCCGAGAACATCGAGGCCCTCCGCTGCGAGCTTCTCTTTGCCTCCGACCAGGACTGCGGCAAGAATCTCGTGACCCCGCTGCTCGAGCTCGCGCAAGGCGGCTTCGGTCACGGGTGGATAGTGCTCGCCGTCGATCACGGCCAAATAACGGATCGGTGCCTCCCTGAGAAACTGGAAAGGTTAGGAAAAGGCTTATAGGGGGAAACTCACAACAACAGCTGTGCTCGCAGCCGCCTTTAAGAATGACCGCCTCTAGGACGAAAGGGGTACTCGACATGCTCGGCAAGAAACGTGAGCAGAACGATGATCCGTCCACCGAGACCCGTACGGAATCTAACAGACAGGTCAGCGGGCGTCGGCCGGTGGCCACGGCTCGGGGGGGCATCTCTCTAGGTGGAATCCTGACGGGAGTAGTAGTCACCTTCGGCGCGTTGTTCCTGCTCACCGCCCTGGTGGGAGGCATATTTGCCACTTCCGATGTCAATCCGACCGAGCTCGGGTCTACGCAGGAGGTCGGTGTAGGAATAGGTGTCGGCCTCGTCGTCGCCTGGTTCCTCTCGAGCATGTGGGGCGGTTACAC
>Ga0136622_10000285_pt1 | contig 20367 bp, 19 predicted proteins | sample AntDrymUQ4482106_2_FD_104803 | JGI IMG/M metagenome (GOLD analysis project Ga0136622, IMG submission 104803) | Polar desert sand microbial communities from Dry Valleys, Antarctica - metaG UQ448 (21.06) | ecosystem: Environmental > Terrestrial > Soil > Desert | place: Antarctica: Dry Valley...
CTGCTCGGCCGCCTTCTGCTCGGCCGCCTTCTGCTCGGCCGCCTTCTGCTCGGCCGCCTTCTGCTCGGCCGCCTTCTGCTCGGCCGCCTTCTGCTCGGCCGCCTTCTGCTCGGCCGCCTTGGCGGCAGCGGCTGCGTCGCGGGCGACGATCTCCAGCGGCGTCGGGCCCGGGGGCTCGATGCCGGGGAGGTTGGTGCCGGCAACCGCGGGAACGGCCTCGCCAATGACCTTGCCGTCGCGGAGCCGGAGGAAGACCGGGCTCGAGTTGGGGACCATGCCCAGCGCGCCGGCCTCGCGCGCAAGTCGCTGCGGGCTCGCGCGGCGGTCGACCTGAAGCTCCAAAGCCGCCTGTCGGGCGCCGAGCTCGGCGACCTGCTGCTGGAGATCCTTGAGCGCGAACGCACGGTTCTGCATCGCCGTGTTCAGCACGAGCAGCCCGACGAGGCCGGCGCCGACGAGAATGACCATCAGCGCGACGAACGGTGCCCGCGCCGCCTTTGGCGCCGGTCGCGGCACCACGTTCAGGCGTGGTTGCGGGGTTCCGGGCCGGGGTGTCCTGGCTCGTGCGGGTCCGTAGTGACTGCTCATGCGGCGTCCCGTACCCGCTGCACCGCGCGCACCCGCACCGACCGGGACCGACGGTTGTCCGTAGCCTCGGCCACGGACGCCTTCTCGGCGCCGCGGGTCACGAGGGTGAAAGTCGGACGCAGCTCGGGCGGCACGACCGGCAGGTCCGGCGGCACGTCGGTGGAGGTGAGCCCGGCGAACACGCGCTTGACGATGCGGTCCTCCAGGGAGTGGTACGCCATGGTGACGACGCGTCCGCCGAGACACACCGACGCGCAGGCAGCCGGCACTGCCCCACGCAAGGCATTGAGCTCGTCGTTGACCTCGATGCGCAGGGCTTGGAAGGTCCGCTTGGCGGGGTTTCCGCCGGTGCGACGCGCTGCCGCGGGGATGGACCGACCGATGATCTCCACCAGGCGGGCACTCGTCTCCAGCGGCTGGACCAGTCGTTCGGCCACGACGGCGGCGGCGATCCGGCGCGCGAACCTCTCCTCGCCGTAGACCCGCAGCACGCGAGCGAGGTCATCCACGCTGTAGGTGTTGAGGACCTCCGCTGCCGTGAGGCTGTCACCGGTCCCCATCCGCATGTCGAGTGGAGCGTCGTGGGCGTAGGAGAACCCCCGCGCGATCTGGTCGAGCTGCATCGAGGAGACACCGAGGTCGAACAGGACCGCCGACACCCGGGTGTGGCCCTGCTCCTGCACGACCTCGGCGATGCGGTCGTACACGGTCTCGACGAAGGTCACCCGCCCGGCGAACTCACCGAGACGCTCCCGTGCGAGTCCGAGCGCAGCGGCGTCACGGTCGATGCCGATGACGTGGACGCCGGTGAACCGGTCGAGCACCGCGTGGCTGTGCCCGCCGAGGCCCACGGTGGCGTCCACGAGCACGGCGCCCTCGGACGTCAGTGCCGGAGCGAGCAGGTCAAGGACCCGGTCGAGCATGACCGGGACGTGGCTGGCGGCCATGGTTCAGCCGGCCAGTCGCGCGGCAGCGGTGAGGCAGGCGGCAAGGACGACCGAGGTGGTCAAGGAGAAGGCGAGCAGGGCGAAGCCGTCTGCCACGTCCTCGCGAACGCGCTTGCCGTCGTGGCCGTGCGCTCCTGAGCGCTCGGCCCGCGCCGGTGAGAGCTCACCGTCGCGCCGCGTGACTGCCATCTCGACCCCTGCCTGTCTGTTTTCGTCCGACCAGGTCTCCGGCCGCTCCTGTTGGTGCAGTGCTCTGGCGCCGGGGAAGGTGCGTCAGAACGGTGGGGAGCGGCCAAGAGACCTCGTCGTACGACCTCAGCGCTGGTGTGTCAGAAGATGCCGGGCATCACCTCGTCCGACATCTGGGCGAAGGGCTCTTCCTGCTCCTCGGCGTAGCGGGCCCAACGCTCGGCGTCCCAGATCTCCACCCGGTCCATCGCCCCGACCACCACGCAGTCGCGCTGCAGGCGGGCGTAGTCCCGCAGCAGCGGCGGGACGGTGACCCTGCCCTGTTTGTCGGGGGTCTCGTCGGCGGCGCCGCTGAACAGCATGCGCAGGAAGTCGCGTCCCCCCTTGTTGGTGAACGGGGTGTTGCGGACCCGCTCGGTGAGCTCCTCGAAGCTCTGCTGGGACCACACGTACACGCAACGCTCCTGCCCCTTGGTCATCACGAGCCCCGCTGCGAGACGTTCTCGGAACTTCGCCGGCAGGAACAGGCGGCCTTTGTCGTCCAGGCGAGGGGTGTAGGTGCCGAAGAACATCGCACTGGCCCTGCCCTTCCTCGGCTCCTCACTCCACTTGGCGCCACTTTACTCCACTACTCTCCCCCGTCAACCAGAATGTGCGATCTTGAGGCGTGTCGCAGACCCTGCTGCACCGGTCGCACCCCCTAGGACAGCCCGCGATCAGGCGGGATACGCCACGCGAACGCCGAGTGGAGCGCCAGTGGAGCAAGATGGCGCCTATTACGGTTTGGTTCAACAGGTGGGCGAAGTTGGCCGGCCCTGAGAGGATCGGAGCACGCATCGCGTCAGGCTCGTCCATGACTGCCCAGCAGCAGGACCACGATCGGAGAATCAGTGACGGCCACACCGACCGGCCAGCGCAGGGCAGGCCAACGACCCGAGGACCTGGCGCACCTCGTCGAAGTCGCGGCTCGCCTGCAGCAAGCGGCCGAGACCGTCATCGAGGGCAAGCCGGAGGTCGTGCGCGCGGCGCTGACCGTGCTGCTCGCCCAGGGCCATCTGCTGGTGGAGGACGTGCCCGGCGTCGGGAAGACCATGCTGGCCAAGACGTTGGCTCGTACGATCGACGGCACGGTCCGGCGGATACAGTTCACGCCCGACCTGATGCCCAGCGACGTCACCGGGGTCTCGATCTTCAACCAGGACACCCGCGAGTTCGAGTTCCGTCCGGGAGGCGTCTTCGCCAACATCGTCGTCGGCGACGAGATCAACCGGGCCTCCCCCAAGACCCAGTCCGCCCTCCTGGAGTGCATGGAGGAGCGCCAGGTCACGGTGGACAACCAGACGTTCATGCTCGACGACCCGTTCATGGTGGTCGCGACACAGAACCCCATCGAGATGGAGGGCACCTACCCACTACCGGAGGCGCAGCGCGACCGGTTCATGGCCAGGGTCTCGATGGGCTACCCGGTAGCGAGCGCGGAGTACGCCATGCTCGTCAACCACGCCGGCGAGGACCCGCTCGACCGGCTGCGACCGGTGACCGACGCCGCCGAGATAGCACAGCTGATCCGCGTGGTGCGCTCGGTCTTCGTCTCCCCCGCCGTCCAGCGGTACGCCGTCGACCTCGCGACCGCGACCCGGCAGTCCCCAGAGCTGCGTCTCGGTGCTTCACCACGAGCGACCCTGCACCTCGTCCGCGCCGCCAAGGCCGCGGCGGCTCTGGAGGGTCGTGAGTACGTGCTGCCCGACGACCTGCAACGGCTGGCACAGCCCGTGCTGAGCCACCGGATGATCCTCACCTCAGAAGCGGCGATGCAGGGGCGCACAGTCGAGCAGGTCGTGGCGACCATCGTCGCCGTCGTAGGTGTCCCCGACTCCGGTTCGGGCCCGGTAGGCGGTTGACCCGTGCGCGACTCTCTCGCATCGCTGACCATCCGTGGTCGGGCGTTCATCGCGGCGGGAGTCACCACGACCGTCTGCTCGATCCTGCTGGGCTTCGACGCGCTGATGCGGGTCGGCATCCTCGCCGTCGCGCTTCCGCTGATCACCGCGATCTGGGTGGGGCGCACGCGATACCGGCTGATGGCGGCGCGTACCGTGCAGCCTGGCCGCGTCAGCATGGGAGACACCGCCCAGGTCCGGGTCGACCTGGTCAACCGGGGCAAGCTGCCGGTCGGGATGCTCCTCTTCGAGGACCGGGTGCCGCCGAGCCTGGGGCCATCGGTGCGGTTCACCGTCGACCGGATGGGCGCCGCGTGGCGGAGAAGCGTCAGCTATGAGGTGCAGGCCTCCCAGCGAGGGCACTACGAGCTCGGACCCCTCGGCGTACGCATCAGTGATCCGTTCGGGTTCATCGCCCTGTCGCGCTCGTTCAGCACCACATCGGCGATCGCCGTGGTCCCCCGGGTGGAGGGCCTGACCCCGTTGCCACTGTCTGGTGGCGCGAGCCACGCCGGCGACCGCCAGCTCCGCTCGTCACCGAGCGGAAGCGCCGAGGACGTCACCGTGCGCGAGTACCGCCAGGGCGACGACCTTCGCCGGGTGCACTGGCGCAGCACTGCCCGGGTCGGCAGCCTGATGGTCCGCAGGGAGGAACGGCAGTGGCAGAACCGCGCGACGTTGCTGCTCGACACCCGCCACCGTGCGCATGCGGGGACCGGCGCGGACTCGTCGGTCGAGTGGGCCATCAGTGCGGCCGCGTCGGTCGGCGTCCACCTTGAGAAGTCCGGATACGCCGTCCGGTTGCTCACCGAACGGCACGAACCTGACGCGACACAGTGGCACGCCCACCTGGCCGGCGCCTCCGAGCGCGCGTCCCTGTTGCTGGACCAGCTGTCCGCGCTCACGCTGACACCTCTTGGGGCGCTGCGCGAGGCGACGGCGAACCTGACGTCAGAGCCTGGTCTCACCGTCGCGGTGCTGGGGGCATGCACGCCCCAGGACCTGGAGGACCTCGGCGTCCACCTGCCGCCGCGCACGCGCAAGCTCGCCCTGCTGCTCGACACGTCGCAGTGGGCGTCGCGGCCGGTCTCGCCGAGCGTCGAGGAACAGAGAGTCGCACTCGCCCGACGTGGTTGGCAGGTCAGTGTCGCCGTTCCCGGTGCCTCCGTCGACAGCGTGTGGCGTGCCCTCCCAACCCACGCCGGCCACCACCGGCGCGCTGCCGTTCCCGCGCAGGGGCGCGCATGACAGCAATCTCCGCGATCACCGCGCAGAGCGGTCGCCGGGCCTGGCCACACACGCGAACCGCCCTGTGGGTCTGGGTCGCGGTGATCGGCATCGCGATCACCCTCGGTCCGCTGGTCCAGTCCATGCGCTACGTCCTGCTCGGGGCGGTGACCGCTGCGGTCGTCCTCGGCACGTCGGTCGCCCTGAGGGTGCTCCGAGTGCCGCCGATCTATTACGTACCGGTCCAGCTCCTCGTGCTGATCGAGTGGGCCACCTTGACGTTCTTCCGCACGGACGCATGGGGGGGTGTGGTGCCGGTACGCCGGACGGCGGCCGCCGCTTGGGACGCCGCAACCGCCACCTTGCAGCACTCCCAGGCGTACCCCGCCCCAGTGCCGAGGCTCGGTGACTTCGACGTGACCCTGGCGCTCGGGGTCGGCCTGGTCGCGATCCTCGTGGACCTGATAGCGGTCTCGTTGCGGCGTGCACCGCTGGTCGGGCTCGTCTTCCTCGCCATCTACATGGCGCCGGTGTCCCTGCTGAGCGGCCACGTGTCGATGTGGGCGTTCATTCCCGGCGCGCTGGGATACGTCTTCCTGCTGGCCGCGACCGAACGAGAGAAGGTCCTCGGGTGGGGCCGCGGCCTGGACCAGACCGGGGCGGCACCGGACTCGCTGGACCGCGGGGGTGGGCTTGAGGGCATGGGCCGGCGCGCCGGCCTCGGCGCCGTCGCGTGCGCGGTGGTCATCCCGTTGTTCGTTCCGACCATGCCCACCCAGCTCTTCGGCGACGGTGGCACCGACGGCGAAGGAGGGTCCGGCGGGTCCGGCCCGGTCAGCGTGCGCAACCCGATCTTGGACATGCGGCGCAACCTCACCAGCCAGAGTCGCGAACCGCTGATCAGCGTGACCACCCCCGACGGCGAGCCCAGCTATCTGCGGCTGACATCGCTGCCCGAGCTCACCGCCGCCGGCTGGGTCCCCGGCGAGCGCAGTGACGACAGCGTCTCCCTGGACAACTTCCTGCCTGGGCCGCCGGGTGTGTCCTCGGCGATCGCCCGCGAGCAGAAGGAGATGCAGGTCAACCTGCTCCCCGCCTTTTCCACCCAGTGGTTGCCTACGCTGTACGCGCCGACGACGATCAGGGCGTCCGGTCCGTGGGCGCTCGACCCGGAAAATCTCGACATCGTCAACACCGCCGGTGAGCAGCAGGGTCCCTACACGTACCAGATGAACGTCTCGGTCAGCCGGCCAGATGCCACTCAGCTGCGTGCATCGAGCCGAGCGGTCAAGGGGCTGCAGCCGCAGACCCGGCTGCCCGAGGATGTCCCTGCGGTCTTGGCGGAGCAGGCCGAGGATGTCACCGCTGGGGCGAAGACCGACTTCGACAGGGCGGTGCAGCTGCAGAACTGGTTCCGTACCGACGGCGACTTCACCTACGACCTCAGCGCCGACCCCACTGGGGGATGGCAGACGCTTGCGGACTTCGTGACGACCGGTCGCCGCGGCTACTGCGAACAGTTCGCGACGGCGATGGCGATCATGGCGCGCACACAGGGGATTCCCGCGCGAGTCGCCGTGGGGTTCCTGCGCCCACAACGCGAGAGCGACGACACCTACGTCTTCCGGGGCACCGACAGCCATGCCTGGCCCGAGCTCTACCTCACCGGCGCTGGATGGGTGCGGTTCGAGCCGACGCCGGGCGGGGCGGCGTACAGCGCCCCGAGCTTTGCCGGACCAGGCGGTCGCGGCGAGAAGGAGACGACCGGTCCCACCGAAGGGCAGTCACGCCAGCCGCGCGTCCGCACCGCGGACCCCAGCGGGGACGCCGCCGCGGCGAACGACGGCGGCAACGGTGGCGCGATGCTATTCCAAACCGTGCTGACTGCCGGCGGGATCATGCTCGCCATCGCCGCCGTCGCCGCCATCCCGTGGGCAGTGCGTGGCTTCGTGCGGCGTCGGCGCTGGTCACTTGCGGCCGACGACGAACAACGGGCCGAGGCGATCTGGGCCGAGCTGCGTGACCGTGCACTGGACCTCGGCATCAGCTGGGACGACGCGACCACTCCTCGGCGTACCGGTGAGGCGCTGCGCCGCCGACTGTTCCCCGGATCTGCGGCCAGCGAAGCCCTTGCCGCGATCGTTCTCCACCTCGAACGCACGCGCTACTCCTCGGTCGTCCCCGCGGTGGACCTGCGCTCGGACCTGGACAAGGTCGGCGATGCGCTGGCCGCGGGCCGACCCGCGAGCTGGAGGTGGCGAGCCAGACTCTTCCCGACGTCCTGTTTGCGCCGCGTCGTGCGGCCGACGCTACAACGGCCCGGCGACGAGGAGCTGCTCACGCTGCGGGGCTGAGACCGACCGACCGTCAGTTGCCGGGGCCGGAGTCGCGGCGACGCCTCCAGCGCTCTTCCATACGATCCATGAACGATCCCGATGTGGCCGGCTGGATGCGGCTGACGCCACGCCCGCCGCTGCTGCTGGGTTCGCGCTCGCGGCTGGCAGCAGCCTCGGCACGGCTGCCGACGCCCGATCGCCACGCGATGAGGAAGGCGTAAGCCGAGCCCAGCATGATGACGAAGCCGATGACCCCGAGGGGGGTGATAGCGACGATGACGCCGACCATGAGTGCGGCTATACCGACGACGAAGCCGACCACCGAGACCATGGCGCGACGACGGTTACGCGCTCTCAGCTTGGATCCACGGAGGGCGGAGGCGAGGTTCGGATCGTCGGCCGCCAGCGCCACCTCGAGCTGCTCGAGCAAGCGCTGTTCTTCCTCAGAGAGCGGCACCGTTGCCTCCCGTGACATGCACCCGTGAAGTCTTGTCACGATCAGTCTAGGCAGCCAACCGCAAGCGCGAAACCCAACATCGAAACTTGGAGAGCCGAATCTGCGCCGCACAACGTGCTGCGGCCACTATCGTGGACCCCGGCGCCGCTCGGCCACAACTCACCACGTCCGGATCTTTCGGACCCGCAGAAGGACGACAATGCGCAAGATCCTCGTCACCGCACTCCTGTTCAGCCTCACGGTCGGCCCCGCTGTTGCCGCGGGCCAGTCAGCGGGTGCCGCCGGGACCACACCGGCTGCGGGATCTGTGCCCACGGGCCGCGATGACGCCGGGCCGGACCCGACCGACGAACCGGACTGGACGCCGTCGACGGCCAGATCGCAGACTCTTGCCCGCGACGACGCGTCCCGGTCACGGGTGTCCAACGCCCTGATGAAGCGCTTTGCGCGTGAACGCGTCAAGCGCGGTGACCGGGATCTGTCCCCCACCCACATCAACCACGTCCGCGAGGTGCAGTACCGCCTGCGCTGGGTGGGCCTCTACCGCGGTCACATCAACGGAGTCTTCAACTTCAAGACCCAAAAGGCCGTCAAGGCCTTCCAGCAGCGCAAGGGTCTCAAGCGCTCAGGCAAGATGGGCTACAACACCTGGCCGACGTTGATCAAGAAGTCGATCCGCGGCCGTGGTGACATCCCGAGGTACTGCAAGCAGGACGGATGGCGCATCTGCTACGACCGTTCGCGCCACCAGGTGGTGCTCTGGCACAACGGCAGGGTGCACAACTCGTGGCTGGTGCGGGGCGGCGGAGCAGGCACCAAGACGCGCACCGGAAAGTTTCGCGTCTACTACCGCAGCAGGCACCACGTGAGCTCGCTGTACAACACGCCGATGCCCTATGCGCAGTTCTTCGACGGCGGCCAGGCGTTCCACGCGTCCTACTACATGGTCAACCCGTTCAGCGGACACAGCCACGGCTGCGTCAACATGTACATCAAGGACGCCAGACAGCTCTGGGCGTTGACCGCGCACAAGCGCCTGCTCGTCAGGATCTACGGAGCCTGGAGCTGAGCTCGCCTCGGTTGCACGGCCGCTAGCACGCGGCTAGGGGTGTGGCGGCGTTCGGCGGGCGACGAGGTGGTGCTGACCGGCGAGCGCGCTGAACTCCGGACGTCCGGCGACCGCACGCTCCAGGTCAAGCAGCCCCTGGCGTGCACCGGGTTCGGCGTCGACCAGAGCACTCGGGACGAGATCGGTGAATACGCGTACCGCGTCGACCCGGTCGATGGCGAACCCATGCGGCGTCACCAGCTCGATGATCTCCTCGCGGGAGAAACGTCGCGGCCCATCGACGCGGAGGTCCCAGTCCTGCAAGGAGATGTCGAGCATCGCGCGGGCGCGCGCTGTGTCGCCGGCGAGCGCGCGTCCGATCACTGTCGAAAGCCGCCCAGAGACCACGACGCTGAGGAAGCCGCCCCCTCGGACCACCGCGGCAGTGGCGGCCAACGCCTGCGACGGATCGTCGACGATCTCCAGGACGCCATGGCACAGCACCATGTCGGCGAGCTCGTCGCCGACATGGGTGCGCAGCTCGGAGGCGTCGCCCTGCACGCCGACCACGTGGTCCTCCACGCCGGACTCGACGGCCCGCCGTCGCAGCGACGCCAACGCGTCGGGGCTCGGTTCGACCACGAGCACCTGGTGACCGAGCTCGGCGATGCGTACCGCAAGACCCCCGGTGCCGCCACCGAGGTCGATGACGCGCAAGCTTCGGACCGGATGGGCCGTCGCGAGAACCTCGACCGTCTCGAACACGGCATCCCACACGACCGCTGTACGCGCGGCTGCTCTGCCGGGATCACCAGTAGGACGTGCAGGCATCACCGGACCTCCTTCGTGCGGTGCTCGCCGAACGTCAAGCGAGCGCCTCGAGGCTATCGTGCCGGGCCCACCGAGGGTTCGTGGCTCAGTCGGAGTGCTCGCTCCGCCACTGTGAGGAACTGCTCTACCGCCCGGACCAGGTCGTCGGCCTCCCGCGACGTCACGACGTGTGGCGCACCGCTGGCGGCGGCCGCGCGCTTCAGGGCCGCGGCGGCGAAGAACTCACCCCACTCGGACAGCTCCGGCGCCACCGTCGCCAGCAGTGTCCACGCATTGCACAGCCCCCGGGATCGGCGCGGACGGGCACGAGCTGCGAGCACGGCGCCGCCACGCGCAGCGCGGCGGTGTGCGCGAGGACGTAGCGCTGTCCGGGCGCAGACGTGCTTTGCGCCTGGCAGAGCGTGGTCTCGGCGCGGTCCAGGCAGTCCGCTGCCGCGCTGAGACTGCCAGACTCGAAGGCGTACGCCATCGCATGCTCCTCTCCGTGCGGGGTCGCCGCGCCAGTGGCGTGGGGGTCGAGGTCACGCCACCGACGAGGCCGATCGAACATGTGTTCGATGAATGAACTGTACCCCCTTCCGCCGACAACGCAACGAGCTCGGGTTCCACCTTCGGTCGATCCGCAGGTTGTGCCCCCGCGATCCGCAGGTCCCTGCGGATCGCGGGAAAGGTGAGCTAGCTGCGCCGGTAGTGTCCTGGTGTGGCTGAGATCGTTGTCGTCGGGGGTGGCTTCGCCGGCATCTCGGCGAGCATCCGGCTGGCGAAGCTCGGCCACGCCGTCACGCTGCTCGAAGCCTCGGACCGGCTCGGCGGACAGCTGCTGCCGTACGAACGGGACGGGCTCGTCTGGCCGGCCGGCCCCCAGACGTTGACGGTGCCGGCGACCCTACGCGACCTGTTCCGCAAGTCCGGCCGCCCGTCGAACGCGTCCTCGACCTGCAGCACGTCGTGCCCGGTCGCCGGCACGTCTTCGGGTATTACGACGACGATGTGCCGACCAGGGCGCCGACCCCGCGTGGGACGGTGCTGGACCTGCCGATGGGCAGCCGTGCGGATCAGCAGGAGGAGCTCGACTCGGTGCTCGGTGCCGGCACGGGCGCCGCGTGGAACGCCTGGCTCAACGCGCTCGCCCCGAGCTGGGACGTCCTACGTACGCGCGCCATCGACCGAGCCTTCAGCGGTCCCAAGGATCTGGACCGCCAGGACCGGCGCACGTTGCGTCCGCGGCTCACCCTCGCCCGCGCCGTCCGAAGGAAGCTGTCCGACGAGCGGCTGACAGCGATGGTCATCGACCGAGGACTTCTCGGCGGACAGCAACCGCGCACGACCCCGGCATTCGTCGCGGTCGCCGACGTCATCGAGCGGTCGTTCGGGCGGTGGCGCATCGACGGCGGCGACACAGCACTGTTGTCCGCCCTCGTGCAGCGGCTCGCTGAGCGGCGGGTGGACGTACGGCTCGGCTCGCCCGCTCTCGACGTGGTACTGGCCGACGGTCAGGTCAGCGGGGTCTTGCTCGACCGATCGGTGCTTGCGGCCGACCTCGTCGTCTGGGCAGCACCGGCGCCTCCCCCCACGATCGGCGACCCCATCACCGCGCTGCCGGTACTGCGCACCGCACGCACGCTGCTCGTGCTCGGCACGGATGCGGTCGCGCTGCCGCCCGAAACGGTGATCCACCACGACCCACCGCTCCGGATCGCCAGCGATCACACCCGTGCCGACCTGCGACAGGCGTGGACGGTCGAGCACTCCGGCGACGAAGATGTGCTGGCGACGCTGGCAAAGTACGGCATCGACGTCCGCGAGCAGGTGGAAGCACGGTGGGACCTCTCCGCGGTCGACCTGGCACGTCGGGCCGACGGCGCCGCACACGGCTGGCAGTGGTCCGGATGGCGCACCGGCGTGCAGCATCCCGGCGTGGGGGCGCCACGTGCCGGACTCTTCCGAGTCGGCGTCAACGCCCATCCGGGGCCGAGCCTGGAGCAGGTGGCGATGGGTACGGCGACGCTGGCGACCGGGATCGGTAAGGCCTGACCTGTCTCAGGCGGGCACGCCGACTCCGAGATCGGCGAAGACCTGCCGAGTCGCCGTCGAGCGGTTGAGCGTGTAGAAGTGCAGCCGCGGAGCTCCGCCCGCGAGGAGCTCGCCGCACAGCTCGGTGGCGATCAGCGCTCCCTCCATTCGCAGCGCGGCAGGGTTGTCGGCGAGCGGCTGGAGCCGTGCCATGACCTCTGGCGGCACCTCGAAGCCTGACAGCCGGGCCATCGTCGTGACCTGGCCCAGGCTGGTGACCGGCATGATGCCCGGTAGCACCGGGACGTCGCACCCGTGCGCGGCGGCGCGCTCGACCAAGGCGAAGTACTCCTCGGCACGGAAGAAGAACTGCGTGACCGCGAAATCCGCGCCGGCCGCTGCCTTGGCGGCGAGCACGCGCGCGTCCGCTTCCAGGCTCGGCGCTTCGGGATGGCCCCTGGTGAAAGCCGCGACGCCGAAGCAGAAGCTACCGAGCCGCCGTACCAGCCGGACCAGTTCCGTCGCGTTGGCCAGCCCACCTGGATGCTGCTGCCATCGGGTGCCGGCGCCACCGGGCGGGTCGCCCCGCAGCGCGAGCACGTCAGAGACGCCCGCCGCGGCGTACTGGCCGATGATCGTGCGCAGCTCGTCGCAGGTCTGCCCCACGCAGGTGAGGTGGCCGACCGGCCGCAGCGTGGTCTCGGGCGCGATTCGACCGGTGATGCGTACCGTCCGGTCTCGCGTAGACCCGCCGGCGCCATAGGTGACGGACACGAAGGCCGGCCGCAGTGGCTCCAGGTCACGGATGGACCTCCACAGGGTGCGCTCGCCGGCATCGTCCTTCGGCGGGAAGAACTCGAAGGAGATGCTGGGTCCTGGCCGGTCGAGCGCATCGCGCAACGGTGCGGTGGACACAGGACAACTGTAGGCAAGGCGACCCGGCCGCGGCCGGACTGTCCAAGGAGCGACACAGACGCCGTATCGTGACCGACGTGCTTCCCGACGTCCCCGCCCTCGTCGCCCGTGATCTCGCCACTTTCTTGACCGCCCAGCGCCAGCGCCTCCAGGAGCTCGGCCCGGACCTCGTACCGTTCGTCGACGCGGCGGAGCGTGCACTGGCCGGCGGCAAGCGGCTGCGGGCGTCGTTCTGCCATGCCGGGTGGGTGGCAGCCGGCGGGGATGCCGGCGACGAGCAGGTGGTCTGGTCAGCGAGCGCACTGGAACTCCTGCACGCGAGCGCTCTCGTGCACGACGACGTGATGGACGGCTCGGACGTACGCCGTGGGCACCCGGCGGCGCACCGTGGGTTCGAACGACAGCACCGCGCCGCGAGCTGGCTCGGTGACTCCGAGCAGTTCGGCGTCGGAGGAGCGGTCCTGCTCGGCGACCTGCTGCTGAGCTGGACCGACGAGATGTTCCGCAGCAGCGGGCTCGCGCCAGCTGCTCTGCTGCGTGCTCTCACCTACCTCGATCTGTGCAAGAGCGAGGTGGCGGCGGGGCAGTTCCTCGATCTCATCGGGCAGGTCCGCGGCGCAGAATCGGTCGCCGACGCGATGCGGGTGGTGCGGTTCAAGGCGGCCAAGTACACGGTCGAGCGGCCGCTCCACATCGGCGCGGCCCTCGCTGGCAGCGACCCCGAGCTGATCGACGCGCTGACGGCGTTCGGCCTCCCCCTCGGCGAAGCCTTCCAGCTCCGCGACGACGTCTTGGGCGTCTTCGGGGACCCCGACGTCACCGGCAAGCCCGCGGGAGACGACCTGCGCGAGGGCAAGCGCACCGTCCTGCTCGCCTACGCCCTCGCGCAGGGCGACCAGAGCCAGCGGGCGCTGCTGCAACGCCACGTCGGCGTCACCGGCCTTGGCGTCGAGGTCGTCGACGAGCTGCGCGAGGTCATCTGCGACACCGGCGCGCTGACGCGGGTCGAGGCGGACATCACCGCGCTCGAGAACGCTGCCGAGGCGGCGCTGTCCGTCGCGCCGCTGGCCGCCCCGGGCACACGCGCCATCTTGCGAGAACTCGCAGAGCGCTCCACGCGCCGCCGGTCATGATCAACGGCCGCTCAGAACGCGAGCGCCTGTGCGCGGCGACGTACCTCCGCAGGCCGGTTGTCGCGCAGCGCGTCGATCGGCCGCCCCGGTAGCGAGTCGTCGGGGGTGAACATCCAGCGCGCCGCCTCGAGCTCGTCGTACCCCGAGTCCGCGAGCAGGGTCAGCGTCCCGCCGAGACCCTTGACGATCGCACCGTCGACGAGGCACTCCGCCGGTACCCTGGGTCCGGTAGCGCCGGGGGTACGGACGGCGATCAGCTCGCGCTCGCGTACCCATTGGCGCACCCGGCTCGGAGTCGTGCGCAGCACCGCCGCCGCTTCGTCGAGAGTCAGCCAGGGGTCGATGAGGTCCTCGAGTGCGCTCATGGGCCAAGCGTGGCACGCGCCGAGCGCTCGTGCCTGCCCCGGGTCTGTGTGAGGCCGCCCTAGAATGGCCTCGGGTCCGCCAGGACCGAGCAATGTGACCCGCACTCCGCGGCGAGCGCCGCGCGACAGCCAGGAGCGCCCTTGTTGGCACCGCGCAACGAGTCCCTCACGGGTCGCCTGCTCGACGGGCGCTACCGTGTCGGCGAACGCATCGCGCGTGGCGGTATGGCAAGTGTCTTCCTCGGCACCGACGAACGCCTCGACCGCGTCGTGGCAGTCAAGGTGATGCATCCCGGCCTCGCCAACGACGGCGACTTCACCTCCCGCTTCGAGCGGGAGGCGCGCTCGGCCGCCAAGCTCAACCACCCCAACGTCGTCGCCGTCTTCGACCAGGGCGAGGACCAGGGTTTCGTCTTCTTGGTGATGGAGTACGTCCCCGGCCGCACGCTGCGGGACGTGATGCGCGCCGAGGCCCCGATGCCGGCCGACCACGCCCTGGCGTTCCTCGAGCCGCTGCTCGTCGCGCTGTCGGCGGCGCACGACGCCGGCATCGTCCACCGCGACGTCAAGCCCGAGAACGTCCTGATCGCACCAGACGGGCGGATCAAGGTCGCCGACTTCGGTCTCGCCCGAGCGGTGTCCTCCTCAACCACGGCGACCGCGACGACCGGCGTGCTGATCGGCACCATCTCCTATCTCGCCCCCGAGCTGGTCGTCAACGAGGGTGCCGACGCCCGCTCGGACGTCTACGCCTGTGGGGCGATGCTGTACGAGATGCTGACCGGCGACAAGCCGCACCCGGGCGAGAGCCCCATCCAGGTCGCGTACAAGCACGTGCACGAGGACATCGCGGCGCCGTCGAAGGCGGTCCCGGGCATCCCGCCGTACATCGACGCCCTGGTGGCGCGTGCGACGGCGCGCGACCGCGACCTGCGGTCGGCCGACGCCCGGGTGCTGCTGACGCAGGTCCGGCAGGCCCGCAGTGCCCTGGCCGACGGGCTCGCCGACGACGTCGAGCTGACCCAGGACCTGCGTCCGCGGCGCGGTGACACGCTGCCGCTCGGCGCCGAGGCCGTCGACGTTTACGACGACACCGCCGACGCCTTCCCCGACGCGGTCGACCCCCTGGTCGACCCGCGCGAGGCGCCGTACGATGAGTCGACGGTCGTGGTCACCCACTCCAGCGCCGGCCGTGCGGAGATCCCTCCGCCAGGGCTCGACGACTACGACGACTACGACGACTACGCCCACGTCCCCTCCACACAGCGGCTGCCTGCCGCGGCCGCGCGCGTCCCACCCGTCCCGCGCGCCGCAGCGCCGACCTCGCGCACTGCGGTGTCACGACCAGCTCCGTCGTCAACGGCGGCCACCGCGTATCCGACCGGCGGATTGGCGCCGATGTCGCGCGAGCAGTACGCCAGCGCCCGGGGGCCGCGGCGCAACCGGCGCGGCTCGATTCTCCTGATCCTGGTGATCATCCTTGCGGTGCTGATCGCTGTCGGCAGCTGGTACTACGGCGTCGCCCGGTACGACTCGACCCCCAGCCTGGTCGGTATGAACGCCGCCGCAGCCGCGACCAAGGCCACCGAAGCCGGCTTTACGCTCGAGCCGACGTACGACTTCAACGAGGACATCCCCAAGGGCGAGGTGATGGCCACCGACCCCTCAGCCGGCGAGCGCATCCTGCCCGAGGACACCATCACGGCCCTGGTCTCCAAGGGCAAGGAGCGCTACGAAGTTCCGCCGTTGGCCGGGCTCACCCTCGACGAGGCGCAACGGAAGCTGACAGCCGTCAACCTCGTGCTCGGCGACGTCGAACGCCGCTTCAGCGAGAAGATCCCTTCCGATGAGATCATCAAAGGTTCCGTCTCCCCCAAGACCTCGGTCAAGCGCGACACCGCTGTCGACGTGATCCTCAGCAAGGGTCGTCAGCCCTTGGACATCGTCGACACCACCGGTGAGGACGCTGCGGCCGCCGTGACCGCGCTCGAGGACGCCGGCTTCGACGTGACGAGCAGCCAGGCGTACGCCTCCGACGTCGCCGAGGGCGTCGTGATCAGCCAGAGTCCCAGTAGCGGCACCGGCTACAAGGGCGACGAGATCGCGTTGTCCGTTTCCAAGGGAGCGAAGCCGGTAGGGATACCCAATGTCGTCGGGCGGCAGGCGGACGATGCCAAGGCGGTGCTGGAGGACGCCGGTTTCGAGGTCAAGGTGGAGGACGAGAGCCCGTACATCGATGTCGGACTCGTCGTCCGGCAGGATCCGCCACGCGGTACGAAGGTCCAGCCGGGCGAGACGATCACCATCTTCGTCGTCTGAGCCGCGGCAAGACACTCACACGATCCGCGCCAGCACCTCAGCGGCTCGGCGTGCGTCCGTGGCCGACACATCGAGGTGAGTCACCAGACGCACCGTCCTGGTCCCGACCACACCGACGAGCACGCCGTCCTCGCGTGCCAGTCGGACCACCGCCGGTGCGTCAGGTACCGACAGCGCCACGATGTTCGTGTCGACCGCCTCCGGGGCGGCACCGCACGCCTCAGCGAGCAGTCGGGCGTTGGCGTGGTCGTCGGCGAGGCGTTCGACGTGGTGGTCGAGGGCGTACCAGCCGGCCGCGGCGATGACACCTGCCTGCCGCCAGCCGGCACCGAGTCGTTTGCGCCAGATGCGTGCCTCGGCGATCATCGCGGCGCTGCCAAGGACCAGCGAGCCGACCGGTGCGCCGAGCCCCTTGGACAGGCAGACCGCCATCACGTCGGATCCGGCTGCGAGGTCGCGCCAGGGCTGCCCGGTGGCAACCTGTGCGTTCCAGACCCGGGCACCGTCGAGGTGCACAGCGATGCCGCACCCGTCAGCCAGCGCACGTAGCCGCTGCAGGTCACCGATGGCCTGCACCGTCCCGCCGCCGAAGTTGTGGGTGTTCTCGATCGAGACCGCCGCCGTCGCGACGAGGTACGGTCCGAGGTCCGGCGCCACCAACGCCTCGATCTGCCCGATGTCGATGCGGCCGTGCGGGTCGGTCCACGTCCTTGAGGTGATGCCGAAGATGGTGGCGTGCGCTCCGAGCTCGGCCCGGGCGATGTGGGCGCTGGACTCGCACAGCACTTCGGCGCCGGTGGGGACCACCGAACGTACAGCGAGCAGGTTGGCAAGAGACCCGGTCACCGTCAGCAGGGCGGCCTCGAAGCCGAACATGTCAGCGACCCGTTCCTGCAACGCGAGCACGGTCGGGTCCTCGCCGTAGACGTCGTCGCCGACATCCGCGTTCGCCATCGCCGCCCGCATCTGGGGCGTCGGGCGGGTGACGGTGTCGCTACGCAGGTCGATCATGCCGCCACCCTACGAAACCCGCCGCACGTACGTGGATGCTGGCGCGGGACTCAAGCCGTGACGAGCAGGCCGGTGACGTACATGATCAGCACGCCGGCGGCGATTCCCGCGATCGTGGCCGGATTGAGCACTTGTCCGGAGCGGGTTCGCATGGCAGGTGCGATCTGGACGATCACCTGGGCGATCGCGCCGACCCCGACTCCGAGCAGGAAGGCGGACAGCTCACTGTTGTCCACCGCCGCTCCGAGCATCGCACCAAGGATCGCCGGGCCGCCTGCGAGGAGACCGAGCCCGATGAGCTGGACGAGCGTGGGGCGATGTTTGGCCAGCGGCGCCACGATAGCGATGCCCTCGGTCGTGTTGTGCAAGGCGAACCCGATCACCAAGAATGCTCCCAACGCGAGCTCGCCGACCGCGTAGGCCGATCCGATCGCGAGGCCCTCGCCGAGGTTGTGCAGCCCGATCCCGATCGCGATCATGACGGCCAGTCGCAGCCCGGTCTCCGCCTCCGAACCCGCACGTTTCGTCCGGCTCCGCAGGATGCGGTCGACCGCGGTGAGCGCCAAGAACGCAAGCCCCGCGCCGAGGACGACAAGCGCCGGACCACCAAATGCTCCCCCTGAGCGCCCGCTCAGCTCGATCGCCTCGATGCTGGCGTCGATGGCCAGGAACGCCAACAGCCCGATGGTCAGCGCGAGCAGCACCCGCACCGCGGTCGGCCCGACCCGTCGCAGCAACGGCAGCACCATCATCCCCAACGCGATAGGGATGATCCCGACGTAGGTTCCCAGCAGTGCCATCAACCCGACGGCGTCCGCGGGGTCGGGGGTGGCCACTGCGGCGGGGATTTCGTGCTCGATAACCACGCCGCTGGAGGTGAGCAACGAGACGAGGTACGGCTGACCGTCCTGCCACGGATAGTCCAGCTGCACGGTGGTCGCGTCGAGCCGGTTGATCGGGTCGGTGCCGGCGGCGACATCGACGTAGGCGTCGTTGACGAAGACTTGAGCGATCTGGACCGGGTCCGGCCCGGTGTTGCGGACGGTCAGCTCGATCGCGCCGGGAGACAGTACGGTGCGCTCTACGGCGAGCTCCTCGACCGGAGGCCCGTTCCGCTCGGGCAGTGAGTTGCCGCCGAGCAGGGCTAGCGCGATCAGCGCCGCGGCGATGACGCCGGCGGCTGCCGTTGCCAGCACCCACACCGGCAGCCTCAGGACCGTTCCGGACTCGGTGGCGCGGGAATCATCCGTCCGTTGAGCTATCGGGTGGGGGGTGGCGTCGGGGTCGGCGGCCATCACTCGCTCACCTCGAAGAAGCCCATCCAGCCCAGGTCGGCGAACTCCGTCTTGTGTGCGTGGAACATGTACCGGCCGGGCTTGGGGAAGCGCACCTCGCAGATGCCGCGCTGACCCTGGCCTTGCACGATCGTGTCGGTGAACTCGGTCGGCTCCAGGCGGGTGCCGGTCGGGTAGTAGTCGAAGAAGTTCGCGTGCAGATGGAAGCTGTTGATCGGGTCGTACTCCAAGGTGTTGACCAGATAGATCCGCACCAGCTCCCCCCTGCGTACCCGCACCGGCTCGTGCATGTAGTGGAACGGGATGCCGTTGACGGCGTACAGCTGGTTGCCCTCGCCGTCGAAGGTGGTGTTGTAGCCGTGCATGACCATGACCAGCTCGTCAGCAGCTGGGCGGTCCTCGGGCGGGTCGACGATGAATGTCCCGTACATCCCACGGGCGATGTGTTCGGCGAGCGGCCCGACGTGGCAGTGGTACAGGTGCAACCCGAACGGCTCGGCGTCGAATGTGTAGGTGAAGCTCTCCCCGGGCGAGATGACTCCGCGACCGACCATAGGGACGCCGTCCATCTCGGCCGGGTGGATCCCATGGAAGTGCATGGTGTGCGGGTGCGCGGAGTTGTTGACGAACCGTACGCGCAGCAGGTCACCCTGACGACAGCGCAGCGTCGGCCCCGGGACCCGGCCATTGAAGGTCCAGGCCGGGAAGGTCACCCCAGGCGCCACCTCGATGTCCTTGTCAGTGGCGAACACATCCCACTCGCGCATGGTCCGGCCATCTGAGGAGACCGAAACCCGTCCGTAGTCGAAGTCGCGCAGGACCTGCGTGGGGTTGAAGCCGTTGGCCTTGTGGTCGACGGTGGCGCCGGCGGCGAAGGTGGCGCCGTTGATCCCGCCGCCGTGCCCTTGACCATGGCCGACGGCTGCTGTCGCCGTCGGCGTGTCCAGCAGGCCGCCAGCACCCAGCGCGGCGCCAGCGGTGCCAAGCAGGGCACCCCCGGCCAAGAACTTCCGCCGCGACGGCGCCGACATCAGGACGCCCGATTCTTGGTGTCGACAAGCGCGCTGGCGATCACTGTTCGACCCGCCCGTGCACGAGCCTGGTCAATGGAGCACCCAGCGCGTGTCGCTGCCCGTCGATACAGACCCATCGGGGACCGCCGAACGGTGCTTGTTCCTGCACCTCGATCACCACGCCAGGAACCATTCCGAGCGCGTGGAGATAGCGCAGCGAGTCGCTGTCTCGGTCCGACACCCGCTCGATCCGGAACCGGTCACCGGCGACCGCGCCATCGAGTGGCTGCCCCCAGTCCTCGTGGTGCCGGCCGTGCCGCGGCGGGATCGGATCACCGTGCGGGTCACGGGTGGGGTGGTCGAGCGCGGCGTCGATGCGCTCCTCCAGCCGGTCACTCAACGAGTGCTCGAGCAGGTCGGCTTCTTCGTGTACCTCTTCCCAGGGCATGTCCAGGACACGGACAAGGAATGTCTCCAGCAGGCGGTGCCTCCTCACGACCCTCAGCGCAGCACGCTCGCCCTGCGCGGTCAGTCGTACGCCATGGCCCTTCGGCCGTTCTAAGAACCGTTCGCTCTCCAGCCGCTTGATCATGGCCGAGACCGACGGCGACGACACGCCAAGCCGGTCGGCCAGCGTGCCGGTGGTCACCGGCTCACCGCTGCTTGCCAGACCGTAGATGGTCTTGAGGTAGTCCTCGGTTGCTCGAGTAGTCAACACAACTCCAGACTATAGACACATC
>Ga0136622_10000286_pt1 | contig 20366 bp, 18 predicted proteins | sample AntDrymUQ4482106_2_FD_104803 | JGI IMG/M metagenome (GOLD analysis project Ga0136622, IMG submission 104803) | Polar desert sand microbial communities from Dry Valleys, Antarctica - metaG UQ448 (21.06) | ecosystem: Environmental > Terrestrial > Soil > Desert | place: Antarctica: Dry Valley...
CAGCTGGACCGGCAAGTCGTGTTGCGGGCATTTGACGCACTGCGCGCGGTCGCTGTGCCTGTCTACCTCCTGCCGGGCAACCACGACCCGCTCGACTCCGCCTCCATCTACACCTCCGCGACGTTTCGCGACCGCTGCCCCGATCACGTCCACGTCCTCGCAGAGCCCGGCCCCGTGACGGTGCTCCCCGGGGTCGAGGTCGTCGCCGCTCCGTGGTCCACCAAGGCCCCGCTGTGTGACCTTGTCGCCCGCGCGTGCGCCGACCTCGGCCCGTCCGACGACGTCATCCGCATCGTCGCCGGCCACGGTGTCGTCGACACGCTCAACCCTGACCGCGACAGCCTCGCCGCGATCAGTGTCGCCGCGCTCCAGGCGCAGGTCGACGCTGGCCGCATCCACATGTGCGTCCTCGGCGACCGACACTCCACGACGCAGGTGACCGAACGGATCTGGTACGCCGGCGCGCCCGAGGTCACCGACCGCGACGAGACCGACCCCGGCAACGTCCTGGTCGTCGACATCGACACCGCTCAGCCCGCTGCGAGAGTCGCCGTGGAGCGCGTGCACGTGGGCCGTTGGGAGTTCGAGGTGGCGGCCCGTGAGCTCGGCTCGGTTGAGGATGTCGACGCGCTGGTCGGCTGGCTCGACGGGCACAGCGGCAAGGACCGTACCGCCATCTGGCTCAAGCTCTCGGGGACGCTTTCGGTACGTGACAAGGCGCGTCTTGACGCCGCGCTGGAGGAGCAGGCGGAGATTTTCGGCTCGGTGCTGATCTGGGAACGGCACTACGACCTCAGTGTCGTGCCGGACGATTGCGACTTCGGTGACCTCGGACTGACCGGCTTCGCCGACGATGCGGTGCGCGAGCTGGTGCAGATGGCCGGGTGCGAGCCAGGGGGCGCGGAGGCACAGGACGCCCTCGGTCTGCTCTACCGGCTGACGGAGGCGTCGCGGTGAAGATCCTGCGGATCAGGCTCGAGCACTTCCGCGGCATCACGTCCCGTGAGATCGTGCTCCAGCCCGCCGGCATCACCGTCGTCGAAGGACCGAACGAGGTCGGCAAGTCCTGCGTGCCCGAGGCGATCGGGCTCATCCGCAGCTACCTCGACAGCTCACGCGCCAAGGCGGTCACCGACGTACGCCCGGTCGGTCAGGACGTCGGACCCAAGGTGGAGTTGGAGGTGGTGACCGGCCCGTACCACCTCGTCTACACCAAGCAGTTCCTCTCGCGACCGTCGACCGAGCTGCGGATCCTCGCTCCCCGCCCCGAGCAGCTTGCCGGGCGAGAGGCGCACGACCGCTTCGACACACTTCTCGCCGAGACCCTCGACCCGCAGCTGTGGGACGCGCTGCAGGTCGTGCAGGGTGACTCGCTGCGCCAGCCAGTCCTGGCCAGGATCGAGCCCCTGCGGACCGCACTCGGGGCGACTGACGCCAAGCCGGGGCCGGGCGGTCACGACGCCCTGATAGGGCGGATCGAGCAGGAGTACGCGCGGTACTTCACGTCCAAGACGGGCAAGGTCACCGGCGACTACGACGCGACCGCCGCGCGGGTCGCTTCGACGCGCCAGCAGGTCGACCAGCTGCGCGCCCGGCTCGGCGAGGCCGAGGACCGCATCGCGCAGTACGCCCGCGTCGAGGCCGAGCTCCGGCAGGTCTTCGCGGCCCAGAGACCGGTCCTGCGTGAGCTGGAGGAGCTCCGATCCCGTCGGCGGCGGCTCGACGAGCTCGAGCGGGCCGCGGAGCTCTCCCGGGCCGACGTCGAGCGGGCGCAGGCGACACAGGCCGAAGCAGAACGCGCCGTGGCGCAGCGAGGCGAGCTGGCGGCTGAGCACCGACGGCGCGTCGACGAGCACGAGCAGTGCGAGGTCGAGCTGTCCCATCTGGAGCAACGTTGCACGCAACAGCGGCTCGACGCCGACCTGGCTGCGGCCGCCGCCGCCGAGGCGATGACCGCTGCCGAGCAGCTGTCCGCCCGACAGCGCGCGGCCGACGACGCGCTCGCCTCGGCCAGGGCCCACCAAGACCTGCGCCTGCTCGGCGACCGGATCGGCGCGGCCACCGCGGCCCGCATCACAGCGGCCGAAGCTGCGGCCCGGCTCGAGAACAATCCCATCGACGACGCGATCGTTGCCGAGCTCCAGGCCGCTCAGACGGGGCTGCTGGTTGCCGAAGCCAAGCGCGACGCGGGAGCCCCCCGCCTTTTCGTGACCAGCCTTGGCGGTCGGCGCATCGATGTCGACGGAAGCACCCTCGACGCGGACCACGAGGCCGCGGTGACCTCGCAGAGCGTCGTCGAGGTGCCCGGCGTGGTGCGCGTGGTCGTATGCGCCGGACAGGACGGCCACGAGCTGGTAGCCGCCGCGGAGGCCTGCGCCCACCGCTGGCAGCTGCTGCTGGACCGCCATGCGATCGGTGACCTGACGACTGCGCGGGACGCCGCCGGGCGACGCCGCCACGACCTCGTCGAACGTCAACTGGCCCGGCGCAGCCTTGCCGAGGCGCTGGACGGTGACGATCTCGACGAGATGCGAGCGCGCCACGAGGCACTACGTGATCGCGTGCCCACCCCCGTGGGGCGGACCACACCGTCCGCTGCGGCCAGTGCAAAGTGTGTGCGCGGGGCCGAACGCGCCGCCGGGCTCGCACGCGATGCCGCCGACGCCGCCGCGGCCTCCGCAGCGGACCTGCGGGCTGCGGCCGGGGCCGCGGCTGGTGTGCACATGCTCCGCGACGTCGAACGCGTCAAGCTTCAGCAACGCCTCGACGGGGCACGGGTCGAGCGTGAGCGAACCGCTCGCGCGCTGCAGGCGTCGCGGGATGGGCTCAGCGACAACGAGCTCCGCACCGTGGTCGCCCATGCCGTCAAACGGCTGCACGATGCCGTCGTGCTGCACGATGAGGGCCGCGATGAGCTGAGCGCGGCGGGGGCCGACGAGCTGCGAATCGTGTTGGACAATGCGGCCGCCAAGCACGAACGACTCGCCCGGGACACTCACGAGCTCACGGCCCAGCAGCATCGGTTGCGCGGACAGCTCGACGACATCGAGGGTCAGGGCCTCAAGGACCACCTCGACGCAGCCGGCGCCGCCCTCGACGACGCTGAGCGCGTGCACGGCCGGCTCGCCCAGCGCGCTGCGGCCGTGCGACTGCTCAGGGCCACTTTCACCCGGCACCGCGACGACGCTCAGAGCCGTTACGTCCAGCCGTTCACCCAAGCCCTCGAACGTCTCGGCCGACTCGTCTTCGGACCAGAGATGCGTGTCCACGTCTCGCCCGAGCTGGCGATCGAGTCCGTGACCCGCGGCGGTGTGACCGTACCCTTCGAGGCCCTCTCCGGTGGGGCCAAGGAGCAGCTCGCGGTGCTCGGCCGACTCGCCTGCGCGCAGCTCGTCGGTGCCGGTGACGGCGCGCCGGTCGTCCTTGACGACTCGCTGGGATTCGCCGATCCGGGGCGGCTGGAACGGATGGCGGCGGTCCTCAACGAGGTCGGGCAGACCAACCAGATCATCGTGCTCACCTGCCAGCCGGACCGGTTCCGCTCCATCGGCTCGGCGGTCGTGGTTCGTCTCGACGCTGCCTAGCCCGAGCGCGGGACGGCGCGTGTTTGTCAACCGTGGTTGACTCATGCATTGGCGTCAATGTAGGTTGACACCATGAGTGATGCGACGAAGATTGCGGCGGCGGCGTCCAGCAAGGACCCGGCCGTCGGGTTGTCGGCGGTGACCGCCTTGCGGGGACTGCTGGAGTCGCTGGAGGAGCTTCAGGTCGCCAACGCGCGCTCGCACGGCTGGTCCTGGCAGCAGGTCGCCGAGGCGTTGCGGGTGAGCCGACAGGCAGTGCACAAGAAGTACCGCAAATTCGGATTCTGAGCGAAGGCGAAAGCGATGTTCGAACGGTTCACCGACGAAGCCCGGCAGGTCGTGGTCCTCGCGCAGGAACGTGCCCGCGAGCACGGTGCGGGTGCCATCGGCACCGAGCACCTGCTGCTTGCGCTTACCGGGTGCCCGACAACCCGGCGCTGGCCGTGCTGGGCGCTAACGGTGTCGACCGCGACGCCGTCGAGACCGACGTCGACGCCTTGCGCGAAGGCTACGGACCCGCCGACGCCGAGGCGCTCGCCACGCTGGGAATCGACCTCGACGAGGTGCGTCGTCAGGTGGACGATGCCTTCGGACCAGGTGCGCTGGACCGTACCCGCTCGGCGTCCGGCAAGGAGAGCTGGTGGAAAGGCGGCCACCTCGGCTTCGAACGCGCCAGCAAGAAGGTGCTGGAGCTGGCTCTGCGCGAAGCCATGCGCCTGGAGCACGGCTACATCGGCACCGAGCACATCTTGCTGGGCCTGCTGCAGACCGAGGGCGCCGCGCAGCGCATCCTCCTGGCCCGGGGGTTGCGCGTTCAGACGGCGACGGCCATGGTGGACGGGCTGGTACGCAGCCAACGAGCGAGCTGATCCTCCGCACAGTTAGGGTCGGTGCAACGACGCAGGAGGCTACGCGATGTTCCGCCGCTCGACGCTGCCGCTCGTCTTGGCGATGTCCTTGGTGGTTGCCGGGTGCGTCTCGGCCAGTGACCTCGCAGACGACGACGTACAGGCGAACCAAGTGCGCGAAGATGCACGGTCCGGCGGCCAGTCGGAGCGCAACGGCCGCCACGGTGGCCGCAGCGCAGACAAGGCGGGACGACGGGTCGAGCTGCCCAACATCGTCGGCGTGGTGCGGTCGTTCTCCAGTCCGACCGGCAACATCGGCTGCTACATCGGAGAAGATCTTGCCCGCTGCGACATCCGGGAGAGGATGTTCGCGGCCCCTCCAAAGCCGGACGGCTGCGGACTTGACTGGGGTCAGACCCTCGAGGTCGGCTCCCGAATTGCGGTCTTCGCGTGTGTCGGCGACACGGTGCTGGGATCTCGGCGGATCCTGAAGTACCGCACCACTACCGTGGTCGGCGACTTCGGCTGCACCAGCGCAAGGACCGGGGTCACGTGCGTCAACCGGCGCACGCAGCACGGCTTCGTCATCTCTCGCGTCGTTGCGAGGGTCTTCTGATCGACCGAGCTCGAGGGAGCGTGGCGCTCAGCCGTCGGCGGCGAGGACGAACGGGTGTACCGCCGTCGCACCGACGGACAGCAGCTCACGCGCAGCGACGGCAAGTGTCCACCCGGTGATCGTCCGGTCGTCGACGAGCAGGATCGCCTTGTCAACGATCTCCTCTACGCCGGTGAGGCGGTAGCGGTGGGCAATCGCGGCGAGCCGCTGCGCAGAGTTCATCACGCCATGGGAGCCAGGGATCGGCGCGACGATCTCGAACCGCCCCACGACGGGCCATCCGGTGTAACGCGACAACCCTTCGGCGAGGTGCGCCGTCAGCACGGGGTGCTGCTGGGACCCAAGGCCGACGATCGCTTCGGGGGCGCCACCGTCAGCGGGCCACTCCCACGCGTCGAGCACCGCCACGAGCGCGTGTCGCAAGGAGACCGGGACCTCCTGGTCCGGTGCCCCGCTCGCGAACAGGGCGCGCAGCTCGTTCCCCCACCCCAGGTCGGTGAGTCGCGCCACCGCCCGACCCCGATGCGGCTGCTGCGCCGGCGGTATGCGGCCTTTCAGGTCGACGTCGAGCCGTGACATGGCGCTCGGCCACATCCGCCGCGGCTCGAGCACCACGCCGGGCCGGTCGAGCCACTGCCGGGCGGCGTCGACCGCCGAATCGGAGACGCCGGCGACGAGATCGAGGCCGCCGCAGTTGTCGCACCGGCCGCACGGTGCCGCGCCTGGGTCGTCGAGCTGGCGGCGCAGGAATTCCAAGCGGCAGTCGGTCGTGGTCTCGTAGTCCAGCATCGCCTGCTGCTCGCGGGTGCGGGCGGCGGCGACGCGGGCGTACCTGTCGGTGTCGTAGTGCCACGGCTGCCCGGTGTGCATCCAGCCGCCGCGCACCCGGCGTACGGCTCCGTCGACGTCCAGGACCTTGAGCATCGCCTCGAGCCGGTTGCGGCGCAGCGGGACGTAGGTCTCCAGCGCCGCGGTCGACAGCGCCGAGCCGCTGCCCTCGAGTGCGGCGAGGCTCTGGCGTACCAGGTCCGGCGCGGGGAAGGAGAGCGAGCCGAAGTAGTCCCACACCGCTTCGTCCTCGGTACCTGGTAGTAGCACGACCGTGGCCCGGTCCACCCTACGTCCGGCGCGGCCCACCTGCTGGTAGTACGCGATGGGGCTCGGCGGCGCGCCGAGGTGGATCACGAATGTCAGGTCCGGCTTGTCGAAACCCATGCCCAAAGCTGACGTGGCCACCAGGGCCTTGACCCGGTTGGTCGCGAGATCGTCTTCGGCGGCGAGACGTTCGGCCTGCTCGGTCTGCCCGGAGTACGGGCGGACGTCGTGTCCCCGCCCGCGGAGGTAGTCGCTGACGTCGCCTGTCGCCGCGACCGTGAGGCAGTAGATGATGCCCGAGCCCTCGAGCGCGTCGAGCTGATCGGCGATCCAGGCGAGGCGTTCGCGTTGGTTCGCCAACATGACCACCCCCAGGTGCAGGGACTCGCGGTCCAGGCTGCCACGTAGGACCAGGACGTCGTCAAGCGTGCGCGACCCGCTCGTCGACAGCTGTTCGGCGACGTCGGCGGTGACCCGTTCGTTGGCGGTAGCGGTGGTCGCGAGCACCGCGATGCCGTCAGGAAGGTACGCGAGCAGCGTCCGGATGCGGCGGTAGTCGGGCCGGAAGTCGTGTCCCCAGTCCGAGATGCAGTGTGCCTCGTCGACCACGAGCAGGCCAGCAGATGCGGCGAGGCCAGGCAGCACCTCGTCGCGGAACTCAGGGTTGTTGAGGCGTTCTGGTGAGACGAGAAGCACGTCGACGCGGCCGGCGGAGATGTCGGCGTACAAGTTCTGCCAAGCCTCGGGGTTCGTCGAGTTGACGGTCACGGCATGGATGCCGGCGCGTTCGGCCGCCGCGATCTGGTTGCGCATCAGGGCCAGCAGGGGCGACACGATGACCGTGGGACCGGCGTCGCGGGCGCGCAGCAGCGCGGTTGCCACGAAGTAGACCGCCGACTTGCCCCAACCGGTGCGCTGGACCACCAGTGCGCGGCGCTGATGGGCGACAAGCGCCTCGATTGCGGTCCACTGGTCGTCGCGAAGCCGCGCGTCGGCAGTGCCGACGAGCGCCTGCAATATCGCCTCGGCATCGGTGCGTAGGGCGGCCGTGTCGCCGCGCACACTCAACGCGCCAGGGCGCCCATCGGGTCCCAAGCCGGCAGCACGATCGGCTCTGCGGACAAGGCGGCTTGCAGGTCAGGCGGCAGCGCGTCCCTGCGGACGGCGATCTCGAAGACGTGCTCGGCGAACCAGTTGTCGTTCATCGTGTAGAAGCCCTTGTCGGCCTTGTCATCGCCCCAGCTGTTCTCGACCCGCCACCGGCGCGGGACGTCGTCCACGAGGTCGACACCGGTGAACAGCATCGCGTGCGTCATCAGCGATGCGTGGTACAGCAGCCGGTCGGCTTTGTCGAGGTCGGAGACGGTCGCGTAGACCGCGTCGTAGTCGTACAGGTGCGCGTCCCACAAGCCGAGGTCGGTGCTCGACATCTGGTCGGTGTCGCACCCGAACCACACAGGTTCGCCGCCGACGATGGCATCGGTCGCGAGCTGCTTCATCAGGTCCGTCTCGATGTTGAGGTAGACGACCGGCGGCGCGTCGACGACGTTGCCAAGATGCTCGACGGTGAACGTACGTCCGACCGGGCTCGTCGGTCGCGGGTCGTGGACGACGCAGACGTAGTCCTCCAGCGGGAGGGTGACGTAGCGCTCGGCGAACTCCGAAGGCGTCATCTCCCCGTCGCGGTGAAAACCCTTGTCCTTGTCGGCCCACTGCCACAAGAAGCTTTCCGGCGGCGTGCCGAGGTGAATGCTGAGCACCCGGTGGACGGCGCCGAGCGCGTCGGCCTTGAGTGCCCGCAGGGTCTCCGCGTCGTCCCCGGCGGCGGCTCGCGCGCGGATGTCGCGAGCGGCTTGGCGGAGAACGGCTGAGAGACGCTGGTTCATGACATTGGTGGCGCTGGAGGACTGCGTCTCGGGCATGGCGACCTTCGGGACCATGCCGTGCTTGCGCACCAGGGCGACGAACATGTTCCACTGGCCGCCGTCCTCGGCAGGGGACTGCAGCAGATGCGCGACCGTACGGTCGTCAAGATCGCGGTCGGAGGTGTCGATGATCGACTCGAGCCAGTGGTTCGTCTTCTCGAACTTGTCCCAGAACAACAGGTAGTTCTGGGAGAACTCGAAATCCTTGACGTCCAGCTTCGTGGCGGCGCCGACGCGGAGCAGGTTGGTGCCGGCGAACAACCAGCACCGTCCGCTCTGCTTCTGGTTGGTGGCTGCCCAGTCGTCCAGGAGGTGCGAGACCGAGTGGTCGACAGAGGTGACGATGCGCCGGTCGAGGGCGACGTCCTTGACCGGCGTCTTGGTGACGGCGTTCTGCATCAGCCGCCGTGAGGGGTCTGCGTCGAACTCCTTGGCGAACTGCTCGGTCTGGTCCTTGGTCAACGCACGCTGCATGAACGAACCTCTCGACGGGCGACACCGGACAGGACACAGGTTACGCCTGCCACACGACCTCGAAGCGTTCGAACGCCATCATGGAGTCGTCACCGGTCGCGATGCCCAGCGCAGCGCCGCGACGGTTCGCAAACGCCCGATGGCCGGCCAACCACGCCTCGCGGCTCCGGTCCCCCTCACCCTCGTCGTACGCGAACGCATCGTCGACGCTGTCCAGGCGACCCACGCGCACCTCGGTGGTACGCAGCACCGCGCGGGGCACCCCGGCACCGTCGCACGCGACCCAGTGACCACCCGGCCCCGGCAGGGGCTCGCCGGCGGCTTCGTAGTCGGCGACCAGCCCTGCGGTGGCGCGCTTGATGCCGTCGAGGGCGAGCGCGATCAGCTCGTCGGCGAGCTCACGGCTGTCGCCGAAGCCGTCGACGTCGGGCAGCGACTCCTCGCCACTGAACTGCGCCGGCTGGCTCGCGAGGTAGTCGTGCCACATCTGCCGAGCGGCATCTCGATCTGGTTCGGCCATGTCGGTTATCGTGCGTCCTCAGCTCAGGTCCGCGAGGGCTGTCTCGATGGCTCGGTGGAAGGTCGGGTACGCCCAGATGGTGTGCCGCAGGGTCGCTACCGGCACCTCGCCGCGGATCGCCACCGCAAGGGCACCCATGACCTCTCCGCCGGTAGGCCCCGCGCTGGTGGCGCCGACGAGCACGCCACGGTCGGCGTCTTCGACCACCTTGATGAAGCCGTCGTTGCCGGCCTTGTGGATGTACCCGCGGCTGCTGGGCGCCAGATCGGTGTGTCCCGTCCGAACGGTGAGACCAGCGTCGCGCGCCTGCTTCTCGGTCAGCCCGGCGGCGCCGATCTCGGGGTCGGTGAAGGTGACCCGGGGGAGCGCGTCGTAGTCGCCGCCGGGACCCTCCTGGCCGAGGATCGAGGCGACGGCGATGGCAGCTTGGTACATCGAGACGTGGGTGAAGGCTCCCTTGCCGGTGATGTCACCTATCGCCCACACGCCGTCGGTGACCCGCTGATGCTCATCGACGCTCACCGACCGCCCACTTGCGTCGACCCCGATCGAGTCCAGGCCGAGGGTGTCGATGTTGGGGGTCCGGCCGGCGGCGACCAGCAACGCCTCTGCCCCTACGGTCTCGGCGCCGAGGTCGATGCTGAAGCCGCTGTCGTCGTGGCCGACCGAGGCGATGGAAGCGCCGACGCGTACGGCAATGCCTTCGCGCTCGAAGACATCGCTCAGCAACTCCGCTGCCTCGGGCTCCTCCGGGCCGAGGAGCCGGGCGCCGGCCTCGACCACCGTCACGGTGGAGCCGAAACGGCTGAACGCCTGCGCGAGCTCCAGGCCGATGGCGCCGCCACCGATCACCGCGAGTGAGGCCGGGAGCTCTGAGGCCTCGAGAATCTCGTGGTTGGTCCAGTACGGGGTCTCGGCGAGGCCGGGGATCGGCGGCACGGCGGGGCGGGTCCCGGTGTTGAGCACGATCGCGCGCCGGGCGGTGTAGGCCTGACCTTCCACCTCGACGCGACCCGGACCGGTGATGCGCGCATCACCGCGTACGAGACGGCCCCCGGTGTCGGTGAAGCGCCGCGCCGCTACGGCATCGTCCCAGTCGTCGGTGGCCTCCTCGCGGATGCGCGTGGCGACGACGCCGAAGTCGGCCTCGACGCTCGATGCCCCGGCCATGCCGGGGATGCGCCGCGCCTCGGCAAGCAGGGCGGCCGAGCGGACGAGCATCTTGGAGGGGATGCACCCCCAGTACGGGCACTCGCCACCGACGAGGGAACGCTCCACGGCGATCACGTCGAGGCCCGCCGTGGCGAGCTTGGCGGCAGCATCCTCGCCGCCAGGTCCCATCCCGATCACGATGACGTCTGCTGCGAAATCCATCTGACAACTCCAAGTCGTTGATGCCATGCTCGTCGACATGCGCGCCGCCCGCGACTTGACGACCAGAGAGCTGACCCCAGCCGACGCCCCGGAGGTGACCGAGGTCATCGCGGCCTGCGAGCTCGCCGACTCAGGGGTCGCGTTGATCGAGCTCGAGGACATCGTCGCAGACTGGAAGCGCCCTGGCTTCACCATGTCACAGCAGACGATCGGCTACTTCGACGACGCGCGGATGGCCGCTTGTGGCGAGGTGCACCGGTCGCGGTCCGAGTCCTACGTGCACCCGGCTTACCGGGACGCCGGGATTGGGACCGAGCTGGTCCTCTGGTCGCAGCGCACCGCCGTCGCCCTCGGGTACGGCCAGGTCGGGCAGACGGTGAACGAGCAGAACACCGCGGCAGTGTCGTTGTTCGAACGCCGCGGCTACACGCGGCGCTACTCGTCCTGGGTGCTGGAGCTGCCGCCGGAGACCGAGATCGCGCCGGTCGAGCTGGGAGACGGATACCGGTTGCGAGGGGTCGAGGGCGCTTGGGACGAGCGGGCGGCGTACGACGTCATCGAGGGCGCGTTCAGCGTGTGGCCCGACCGGGAGGACCGCACCTTCGAGGACTGGTCGACGACGACCACGCGACGCGACGACTACGAACCGTGGCATCTCAGCCTCGCGATCGGACCCGGCGAGCAGGTGGCAGGGGCCTGTTACGCCTCCCCCGTCGGTGACATCGGGTGGGTGGACCAGGTCGCGGTCGCCGAGGCGCATCGCGGACGCGGCCTCGCCCAGGCACTGCTGGTGCGCGCCTTCGGGTTGACCCGCGAGCACGGTGCACCGCGTGCCCAGCTCAACACCGACAGTCGTACCGGCGCTCTCGGGCTCTACGAGCACGTCGGCATGCGCGTCGTCGACACGTTCGTCCACTTCGCGAGGGTGCTGTGACGAGGTGGTCGCAGGCGCGCGGACATATCGACGCCGAGGCGTACGCACGCCGTTTCGACGACCTGGCCGACAGCGGCGTGCACGTGCACGGCGAGGCCGATCTGTGTGCGTCCTTGGTCCGGCCGCCGGCGCGTGTCCTGGATGCCGGTTGCGGGCACGGCCGGGTCGCTGTCGAGCTGGCCGGGCGGGGGTATGACGTCACCGGCGTCGACGTGGACGCCGATATGATCGCCGTCGCGCGGCGGACCGCACCGGCATTGGCGTGGCACCAGGGCGACCTCGCGATGCTGGACGGCTCGGTTGGTGCCGCCTTCGACCTGGTCGTGGCGGCAGGCAACGTGATGCCGCTGCTCGCCGCCGGCACCGAGAGCGCAGCTGTCGCCGCCATGACGGCCGTGCTCGTTCCCGGCGGACAGCTCGTCACAGGCTTCGGTCTCGGCGCGGCGCACCTCCCGCTCGAGGAGGCGCCGTTCGGGTTGCCCGAGTACGACCGGTGGTGTGCCGCGGCCGGCCTGCGTCTTGTCGACCGGTGGGCGACATGGGCACGTGCGCCGTACACGGGCGGCGGCTACGCCGTCAGCGTCCACACGACGGCCTGACGACCCGCCTCAGGCGTCACGGCTGTACCAGGTTCTCCTGGTACGGCGTCACTGCACCGAGCTTGCGACCCCGGAGAGGCGATGCTGAGCCCGGTGAAGTGCGCCAGAAGTCACGTACGGGCGCGCCAGAAGTCACGTACGAGCGAAGGGGGGATTGGGCGTCGGGCTGGGAGCGCCTCACGGCGCGTGGCCGCTCGGGGCGGCTAATTTTGGGACCCGGGGCTACCAGCCCGACGCATTGCACAGCCTAGCTCAACTGGCCGAGCCGTTCGGTTCGAGCGGCCGACTGCAGGACCCGGCTCGTCTCGACGAGCCGGGCGGCGCTGCGGAGCTGGTCGGGATCGTCGTGCAGGTGCGCACGACCGATTCCGACCGCGTGGGCGAAGGACGCGGCGCGATCGAGGATGTCGGAGAACTCGCCGGTGACGACGCCACCGACCACCGCATCGACCAGACGGATGACCTCCGCCGGCGTCGGCGGGTCGGCTACGCCCGCGATGACCTCGTCGACCGGTGTGAAGCCCTTGCCCGCCTCGAACTCACGCGCCGCCTGGACCGGGTTGGCCCGGACCCAGGCGCGGATCAGGTACAACCGGAACAGCACGCCGGCGATCGACTCAGCCGGTGCAGTTGCCCACAGGTCGGCAACCGCGTCCAGCCCGTGCTCGTCGGTCAGTGTCACCACACGTTCGACGAGCTCGACGTCGCCGGTGTCGTGCGGCCCGCGCACGAGAACCGTCGCGACGCGGACGCCGGCCTCGGCACGTACCGCTGGGTCCTCGTCGCCGGTCAGAGCCTCGAACACGTCAGCACCAGGCAGTGCGGGTTTCCTGTGACGCTCCATCGGCATGTGTCCATGGTCGCAAACACGTCAAGCGGCTGCTCGCAAGCAGCTCGGTGAGGCGTGCGGCTACGTCGGCGCGTGCGCCTGCAGGCAGTCGGCGAGCACGTCGGCAGTCAGCTCGACCTGCCATGCCCGTGCTCCGGCGGCGGTCAGCACCTGTGCGACCGCTGCCCCGTCGAGCGGCTCCGGTGGCTCCCACGCAAGGCGTCGCACCTGCTCGGGCATGAGGAGGTTTTCCAGTGGCACGTCCTGTTCGGCGGCGATAGTGGCCATCGACTCGCGACAAGCGCGCAGGCGTTCGGCGGCGGTGGGGTTCTTGTCCGCCCAGGTCCGCGGCGGCGGCGGCCCGTCGTGCTCGGCGGTGACCGGCGGTAGCTGCTTGTCGGGCAGCGCAAGTGCGATCTCGACCGCGCGCTGCCACTCATCGAGGTAGCGACGCGGCCCCCGCGCACGCAGCGAGGTCAGTGAGCGGAGGGTGGCGCGGTCCTTGGGCTGTGCGGCCGCGATCTGGCTGATCGCGCTGTCGGGCAGTATGCGTCCGGGCGTGACGTCCCGATCGGCGGCGAGCTCGTCGCGTGCCTGCCACAGCTCGCGCACCACCGCAAGCGAGCGTCGGTTGCGGGTCTTGTGGATGCCTGAGGTACGCCGCCACGGCTCGGCGCGGCGACGAGGTCCGGTGAACGACAGCAGCGCCTCGAACTCCTGGTCGGCCCATTCCCGCTTGCCGGCGGCGGTGAGGCGCTCGTCGAGCTCGGCGCGCAGCTCGATCAGCACCTCCACGTCGAGTGCGGCGTACTCCAGCCACGGGTCAGGAAGTGGCCGGGTGGACCAGTCGACGGCCGAGTGTTCCTTGGCGAGGGTGTGGCCGAGGATCTCCTGCACCAGCGACGCGAGCCCGACGCGCGGCAGGTTGAGCAGGCGACCGGCGAGCTCGGTGTCGAAGAGGGTGATGGGGCGTAGTCCGATCTCGGCCAGGCACGGGAGGTCCTGGGTGGCTGCGTGCAGAATCCACTCCGCGTTCCCGATCGCCTCATCGAGGACGGCGAGGTCGTCGAAGGCGATCGGGTCGACCAGTGCGGTGCCGGTGCCGCAGCGGCGAAGCTGAACCAGGTAGGCACGCTGGGAGTAGCGATAGCCCGAGGCGCGTTCGGCGTCGAGGGCGACCGGGCCGGTTCCTGCTGCGACCGAGCTGGTCAGCGTGCGAAGGCCGTCCGCGTTGTCGACGACTGGGGGTATCGGTGCCCGCAGCCGAAGCGGCGGGAGAGGCTCGCTGGGCGGAACCAGGTCGGGTTGCCCGTCAGGGGTTGGTGGCGAGGGGACGTCACTCACACGCTCACCACGTTCAGCGGTGCTGCCCGCGCGCCAGTCCGCCGCGCCTGTTGGGCATCGCCACGACGCCCGCCGCGAGCGGAGGGAGTCCGGAGATCTCGCACAACAGGTCGCTCCAGGCGCCGACATGTCGTCCGAGGTCCAGTGACCCGGCGTCCCCGACCGGGGTCCACGACGCGCGGATCTCCAGCTGGGCGGTCGAGCCGTCCTCGCGCATACCGCCGAAACCTTCGGACCGCACGGTCGTGACGCTGCCGCTGGCGGCGATATGGCGGGCGTCGTGGCCGGTCAGAGCGTCGGTCAGCCAGGACCAGCCGACCTCGGGCAGCATCGGGTCGGTGACCATCTCGACCTCGACGTCAGCACGGGCGAAGGTCACGAGACGGAATGTGCCTTGCCACGCGTCGTTGCCGTCGGGATCGTGCAACAGGACGATGCGGCCGGTGCCGACGTCCTCGCCGGAGATGACGACGTCGCCGCTCATCGCATAGGCGTGCGGCGCGATGCGGCTGGGCGCGGGCATCTGTTCGCACACGACCTCCGGACGCACCGGTGCGTCCCGCAGCTGTTGGACCGCCCGTACGAACTCGACAGGAGGGCCGCCCAACTCTTGACGAGTTGCCATGCCCGCAGCCTAGGGTCGCCATGGTGGGCTGACGATGCGACTCGCCGGGCGGGCTGGGAGGATCGGCCCTGTGCTGCTGAGTGATTCTGCGTTCCTACGCGCGTGCCGAGGCGAGCGCGTCCCCCATGTGCCGGTCTGGTTCATGCGTCAGGCGGGACGTTCGTTGCCGGAGTACCGCGCTCTGCGCGAGGGCGTGCCGATGCTCGAGTCCTGCACCCGCGCGGAGCTTGTGGTCGAAATCACCATGCAGCCCGTGCGCCGCTACGGTGTCGACGCCGCGATCTTGTTCTCCGACATCGTCGTGCCCCTCAAGGCGATCGGTGTCGACCTCGACATCGTGCCCGGCACAGGCCCGGTGGTGGCCGCGCCGATACGCGACCTGTCGGCCGTGGGGCAGCTGCGTGAGCTCACGCCCGAGGACGTCCCGTACGTCACCGAAGCGATCCGTGGCGCGGTCGGTGAGCTCGGCGCCACGCCGCTGATCGGCTTCGCCGGCGCGCCGTTCACGCTGGCCTCTTATCTCATCGAGGGCGGACCGTCCAAGGACCACAGGCTGACCAAGGCTATGATGTACGGTGAGCCCGACCTGTGGCACGCCCTTCTCGGCCGCCTGGCCAAGATCGCGGCGGCGTTCCTTCGGGTGCAGGCCGAAGCCGGCGCCAGCGCGGTGCAGTTGTTCGACTCCTGGGCCGGCACCCTAGGCCGCTCCGACTACGAGAAGTATGTGCGCCCGCACTCCCAGGCAGTGCTCGAGGCGGTGGCGGACCTCGGCGTCCCGCGGATCCACTTCGGGGTGGGCACCGGCGAGCTGCTCGCGTCGATGGGCGCCGCGGGCGCCGAGGTGGTCGGGGTCGACTGGCGGGTCCCGCTGGACGAGGCCAGCAAGCGGATCGGGCCTGGGCGTGCCGTGCAGGGCAACCTCGACCCGACGCTGGCCTTCGCCCCGACCGCTGTGATGACAGCGCGCGCCGGCGAGGTGATCGACGCCGGCAGGCACGCCCCGGGCCACGTCTTCAACCTCGGGCACGGCGTGCTGCCCGGCACAGACCCGGACCAGCTGGCACGGCTCGTCGACTTCGTGCACGGCTACCAGCCCCGCTGATGACTGGCGTACGCATCGCGGTCGTCGGCGGCGGCATTGCCGGGGTCACCTCCGCGTACGTCCTTCGGCAACGCCTGCCCGATGCCACGATCGTCGTCCTGGAGGCCTCGGACCGGCTCGGGGGCAAGCTGCGGGGAGGTGACATCGGCGGGATCACCGCGGACCTCGGCGCGGAGTCGATGCTCAACCGCCGCCCCGAGGCGGTCGAGCTGGTGCGTGCGGTCGGGCTGGGGGACAAGATCGTGCACCCAGCACAGACCTCGGCCGGCATCTGGACGCGCGGTGCGATCCGGCCGATGCCGCCGACTGTCATGGGCATTCCCGCCGACGCCGACGCGCTCGCGACGAGCGGGCTGCTGTCGCGGGCGGGAGTGGCGCGGGCGCGGGTCGAAACCGGGCGTGGCGTACCGCCGACGGATGTTTCAGTCGGCGACTTCGTCCGCAGGCGTCTCGGCCACGAGGTCGTCGACCGGCTTGTCGAGCCCCTGCTGGGTGGTGTGTACGCGGGCCATGCGTCGCGCCTGTCCTTGCGAGCCGCCGCGCCGCAGATTGCGGCGTTGGCCGCAGACGGTCCGTTGCTCGCCGCTGCCCGGGCGCACCGTGCCGAGACCGCGACCCGTGCGGCGCCCGTCTTCGCCGGTCTCGTCGGCGGTCTCGGCCAGCTCCCGGACGTCGTCGCCCGCGCGTCCGGTGCCACCATCCGGCTCGGTGCCACCGTGCGGGAGCTGTCTCCCGGCGTGGTCCCCGGCACCTGGCAGCTCGTCATCGGCCCCACGTCGGCCCCGGAGCTGCTCCTCGCCGACGCCGTGGTCCTCGCCACCCCGGCCGCGCCAACCGCGCGGCTGTTGGGACCGGTCGTCCCGGCCGCGTCGCGGGCGCTCCGCGAGATCGAGTACGCCTCGATGGCCGTTGTCACCCTTGCGGTCTCGGTCGCCGGTGAGGACGCAGGGCTGCTGACGGGATCGGGGTTTCTCGTCCCGCCGGTCGACGGCCGCGCGATCAAGGCGGCGACCTACTCCTCAGCCAAGTGGGCGTGGATCGGCGACGCAGCACCGCCGGGCGTGGCGATGCTGCGAGCGTCGATCGGTCGCGCCGGCGAGGAGCAGCTCCTGCAACGTGACGACAACGAGCTCGTCGCTCTTGCGATGGACGACCTGAGGACCGCCACCGGAGTACGCGGACCGCTGGCGGCCGCGGACGTCCAGCGGTGGGGAGGCGGGCTTCCGCAGTACGCCGTCGGCCACCTGGACCGCGTCGCCGCCATCGAGGCTGCCGTCGCCGGCGTACCCGGACTCGCGGTGTGCGGCGCGGCGTACCACGGCATCGGTATCGCGGCGGCGGTCGCCGGTGCGACGGCTGCGGCCGGGGCCCTCGCGGACCGCCTGGCCGGCGGGATCGACCGCGCGGGACACTAGGACCATGAGCGCTGAGCAGACCCGGCCGCGACCGCCTGGTCGGGGCAAGCTGGCCAAGGCGGTCAACGACACCATCCGCTACACCATGTGGTCGGTGTTCCGGCTCGAGGCGCCGATCGGCGGCGACGACCGCAGCACTGTCGCCCAGGAGGTCGAGGAGCTGTTCGCCTCCCTCGCCGCCGATGACGTCGTCGTTCGCGGCACCTACGACGTCAGCGGGCTGCGCGCTGATGCGGATCTGATGATCTGGTGGCATGCCCCGACCTCGGACGCCCTGCAGGATGCGTACCACGCGTTCCGGCGCACCGCGCTCGGCGCTCTGATGGCACCGGTCTGGTCGCAGCTTGCCCTGCACCGGCCGGCGGAGTTCAACAAGTCACACACGCCGGCGTTCATGTCCGAGCAGGACGCGCATCCGTACCTGTGCGTCTACCCGTTCGTGCGGTCGTACGAGTGGTACCTCCTGCCGGAGGAGGAACGTCGCGACATGCTGCGCGAGCACGGCATGCAGGCACGCGACTACCCCGATGTGCGGGCCAACACCGTCGCGTCGTTCGCCCTCGGTGACTACGAGTGGATCCTGGCGTTCGAGGCAGACGAGCTGCATCGCATCGTGGACCTGATGCGTGAGCTGCGGGCCAGCCGGGCCAGGCGCCACGTGCGCGAGGAGGTCCCCTTCTACACCGGTCGAGCCCGTTCGGTCGGGCAGATCGTCGAGGCGTTGCCCTGAGACGACGTCTAGCGGGCGCGTTCGGACTCTATTGCGCGGCACTGTAGTGCTACCGCATCTTGGGTTGCGGTCGGACCGCACAACGTCACCGAGAAGTCCAGGATGAGCTCGCGCTCGTGCCACCCGGTGCGGTACTCGATGACGAGCTCGTCGGCGTACGTCATCTGGCGGCGCGCCTTGGACACCTCGATCGCCATCTCGGGGTTGTCGACGGTGGTGCGGCACGGCGCCGCGACGGGCGTACGCCGGTCGTACTCAGGCAGGTCGGTCAACCGCCGCGAGAGGCTTGGGTCGGCTCCGATGCGCGCGAAGACCGGGCGGACCCCCCAGGTAAGTACCTCGACCCGCCCGCGCATGTTGCGGAAACGTACGTCGGTGATCTCGACCTCGCCCGGCTCGTCCAGGCACAGGTCGATGCCGTCCAGGACATACGGTGTGTCGGCCGCGGCGGAGGCGACGTACGGGCTGGCGCCGCTGGCGCCGAGGCTGAGCAGGTGGGGACCGCTGTTGTGGTAGGCGCGGGCGCCCAAGCCGCCGCCGACGACCGCGGCGAACACCGACGCGGTCACCAGCACCGACCGCCGCGCACCGGTCATGAGCATGTCTCGACGGTATCGCAGACACCTCAAAATAATCGCACAGGCGTTCAAAATTATCAGTGGCTCCTGGTTGACTGTTGTCATCAAGCAGCAGCTGGAGGTGTACTTGTCGTCGCTTCGCGATGACCTTCTGATCTCGCGGATCACCCGCAACACCTGGCCAAGCTGCTGGACCAGGTCGAGTGCACCGTGCTGCCCGCAGTGGTGGCCGAGGATGTCGAGCACTGGTTGGCAGGACGTGATGTCACGGTCCGCCCTGGCGAACGCGGCACCAGCGCGGTCGCCGGCACGGTCTCCACGGCCGATGGTGCCCGTCTGACCCAACGGCTGACCCAGGTCGCCGGTTGGGTCGCCGAGACGGGCGACACCCGTACCAAGCACGTGCTGCGGTCGGTCGCTCTGGGGATGCTCGCCGACCCCGGCACCGTCGACAATCTCTACGCCCGGGTGTGTGCACACCGGGCCGGGCAGGACCTACTCGATTTCGATCCGTTGGCGGCGCCGCCGTCTGGTTGCCCATTGCCGGCGACGTGTTGTACGTCCACCACGAACCCGACTTGCGGTGCTGGTCCTTGGACGGCCACGGCGCCATCACCGCCGGTGAAGCCGCCGAGCTGGTCGGGCACTCCCACGTGCGGCGACTTCGACCACCAAGAGGCATATCCGCGGGGGCCGACGTCCACGACCAACGGCGGCCACCTGCCGTGCCGGCGCCACCACCGGGTCAAGACCTTCACCGACTGGCGAGTTGCGACCATCACCACCGGCGTCTGGCTCTGGACCAGCCCCGCCAGCGAGCACTACCTCGTCACCCCAGGCACCACCACACCGCTGCGGTAACGGATCTGTACTGCCCGGCCCGGTGGCGTTGACGCCAGAATCCAGTTGCTGTGGTGATGCACGTCGCCAATGATGACGGCCATGCCCGCGACCAAGATGCATGCCGACGAGATCAAGACCGACGTCGCGCTCGTGCGCCGCTTGCTGGCAGGGCAGTTCCCCCGATGGGCCGATCTGCCGATCAATGCGGTTGCGTCGTACGGGACCGATCACGACATCTACCGGCTCGGTGGGTCCCTGGCCGCCCGACTGCCGCGCATCGGGTGGGCTACCGAGCAAGCGGCAAAGGAGGCGGAGTGGCTGCCGAAGCTCGCGCCGCAGCTGCCGCTCGCGTTGCCCGTGCCGCTGGCGATGGGACATCCGGCCGAAGACTATCCCTTCGCCTGGTCGGTGTGCACGTGGTTGCCAGGCGAGGACGCCAACTGCACGATCGACGATCTGGATCGGGCGGCCGTCGATCTCGCCGCCTTCGTGAACGCGCTGCGCCAGGTCGACACGACCGGCGCACCTCCGCGGCCCACTCATGGTCGAGGCGGGCCACTCCCCGAAGGTGACAATCAGGTTCGTCGATCGATAGCCGAGCTCGGCGACCGAATCGACGGCGATGCGACCCTTTGCTCATGGGAGCAGTCACTGGGCGCCCCGGCATGGGGCGGTGGAGAGGTCTGGGTGCACGGCGACTTGTTACCGGGCAACCTGCTCGTGGTCGACGGTCGCTTGTCGGCGGTGATCGACTTCGGTGGCCTCAACGTGGGCGATCCCGCATGCGACCTGCAGCCTGCGTGGAACATGTTCACAGGCGACAATCGCATGCGGTTCAGAGCTGAGCTCGAGGTCGACGATGCGTCTTGGTTGCGGGGCCGCGGCTGGGCGCTCTACCAGGCGGTGTCGGCGCTCGCGTACTACTGGGACA
>Ga0136622_10000288_pt1 | contig 20332 bp, 19 predicted proteins | sample AntDrymUQ4482106_2_FD_104803 | JGI IMG/M metagenome (GOLD analysis project Ga0136622, IMG submission 104803) | Polar desert sand microbial communities from Dry Valleys, Antarctica - metaG UQ448 (21.06) | ecosystem: Environmental > Terrestrial > Soil > Desert | place: Antarctica: Dry Valley...
GCTCGAGGGACGTCCGGTTCACTCCCGCAACCGCCGCCTCCGGTAGCTCTGGCGCGGTGGACGACCCCACCCCGGCGGCTGCGCCGCCACCCCACCCCTGTGAGGGGAGGGGAAACCCCGGACCCCACCCCGGCGGCTGCGCCGCCACCCCTCCCCTGTGAGGGGAGGGGAGGGGAAACCCGCGGGCTCTGCTTCCCCTCCCATTGGGAGGGGTGCCCGGCGAAGCCGGGCGGGGTGGGATACGAGGCGGCGGCCTCGGTATGGATCGTTACACTCGCCGCGCAGTGCGAGAGGAGTGCCGGTGACGGCGACCAAGACGGAGCCCGCGCAGAGGGACGCCCGGTCCGGGTCCCGGGTGTGGGGCATCGCGGTCGGCGTTGGGGTGGTGATCGCCGCCGGCATCCTTGCCTCCTGGTGGCTCGGCTCCATCCCCGACCACACCGTGCCCGAGATCGGGCGGGTGGTCTTCGGCAACATCCCGACGCCGATGGTCACCGTGTTCTACGTGTTGGTGGCCTCGGCGACGTTCGTCTCGGTGCTGCTCTTCGCCAACCGTGCTCGCAACTGGCAGCGGGGGACCGGCGACGACCGGTCCCGGATGCTCAAGCGGCGGATCCACCAGCTCCGCCGTGGGCTGACGATGCGCACCCTGCTCGAGGATCCCGCCGCCGGGCTGATGCACAGCGCCATATACGTCGGGTTCCTGGTGCTGTTCGCCGGGACGGTGACCCTGGAGATCGACCACATCCTGCCCAACAACCTCAAGTTCCTCGAGGGCGGCTTCTACCAGGGCTACTCGTTCACCCTCGAACTGTTCGCCCTGGTCTATCTGGGCGGGCTCGCCTGGGCGGCGTGGCGCCGGTACGGCAGCAGGCCATGGCGGCTGCGGTCGAAGACCCGTCCCGAGGACGGGCTCATCCTGCTCACCCTGGCGCTGCTCGGTGTCACCGGGCTGGCGGTGGAAGCGGCCCGGATCGCCGTCGACGGTCGCCCCGGATTCGAGACCTGGTCGTTCGTCGGCTACCCGCTCAGCGCCCTGGTCCCCGAGGGCTCGGCGTCGGGGATCCACCAGGGGTTGTGGATGTTCCATGTGCTCACCTTCGTCGCCTTCCTGCTGGTGCTCCCCACCACCAAGCTCCGCCACATGATCACCTCGCCGGCCAACATGTACCTGTCGCCCCATCAGCGGCCGAAGGGGGCGATGCGCCCGGTCCCCAACCTGATGGAGGCAATGGAGTCCGGCGACCTCGAGTCGGTGGGCGCCAACCTGGTTGGCGAGTTCACCTGGAAACAGCTCCTCGACACCGACGCCTGCACCGTGTGCGGACGCTGCACCTCGGTGTGCCCCGCCAGCATCACCGGCAAGCCGCTCGACCCTCGCGAGATCGTCCTCAAGCTGGGCACGGTCGCCGCCGCCACCGCCTCCGATCCCCTGTCACCACCGGTGGGGATCGACGGCGAGCTGACCGTCAGCTCCGAGTCGGTGTTCGAGCTGATCACCCCCGAGGAGGTGTGGGCGTGTACCTCGTGCCGGGCCTGCGACGAGGTGTGTCCGGTGAACATCGAGATCCTCGACATGATCCTCGACATGCGCCGCTACCTGTCGCTGATGGAGTCCGACTTCCCGTCCGAGCTGGGCAAGGCGTACATCTCGCTGGAGAACTCGTCGAACGTGTACGGGCTGGCGCAGACCACGAGGGGCGACTGGACCGACCAGCTCGACTTCCCGGTCAAGGTGCTCGGTGAGCCGGGGGTCGAGGCCGAGTACCTGTACTGGGTGGGCTGCGCCGGGTCGTTCGACGACCGCAATCGCAAGGTGACGCTGTCGACGGCACGGCTGTTGCACCAGGCGGGGGTCGATTTCGCCATCCTCGGTCCCCGGGAGCTGTGCACCGGCGACCCGGCCAGACGCACCGGCAACGAGTACGTGTTCCAGGGCTTGGCGCTGCAGAACATCGAGACCCTCAACGACCTGGGGATCACGAAGATCATCACCCAGTGCCCCCATTGCTTCAACACGATCGGCAACGAGTACCCGCAGTTCGGCGGCAATTACCAGGTGGTCCATCACAGCGAGCTGCTGATGTCGCTGGTCGAGGACGGAAGGATCACCCCGAGGTCGAACGGTGAAACCGTCACCTTCCACGACCCTTGCTATCTGGGACGGCACAACGACGTGTTCGTCGCTCCTCGCTCGGTCATCGACTCGGTTGGTACCCGGGTGGAGATGCCGCGCAACGGCACCCGGTCGTTCTGCTGCGGTGCCGGCGGGGGCCGGATGTGGATGGAGGAGCAGATCGGCAAGAAGGTCAACATCGAGCGCAGCGAGGAGGCCATCGCCACCGGAGCCGACGTGGTGGCCACCGGCTGCCCCTTCTGCTTTGTGATGATGGACGATGGCGTCAAGGAGCTGGGTGCCGACGACCGTGTGAAGGTCAAGGACATCGCCACGCTCCTCGCCGAACGAAGCCTCGACTGAGCCCCCGGGTTTTCTTAGGATCGAAACGCGTCGCTGACGATGCGTTCGGGTCCTAAGAAAATCAGGAGGAGAGGGGTCACCACCCGTCGTGGGGCGGCTCGATCCCGGCGAGGTGACTCCAGTAGTCGCGGTGGTCGGTCACCAGACCGTCGCCGTTGAACCGGAGGAAGGTCGATCCGGCCAGGGTGATCGGTTCGCCGTCCTCGATCCAGCTCGCCCACCACTCGACCGCGGCGCGGTCGCCGGAGGCGACGGGGGTGCCGAACCGGCACTCGATGTCGTGCTCGACGGCGAACTCGCCGGTCAGATAGCGGCGGACACCCTCGATCCCGAGATCGGGCTCACGGAAGGCGAGGGCCCGGTACACGGCGCCCTCGGCGTACAGGGCGACGATCGCCTCGACGTCCCGGGCGGGCCACGATCGCACCCAGGTCGCCGCCCAGTTGGCCGCCGCGGTGTCGATGGGCACGGTCATGCGAAGGCCTTCTCGATGATCTCGCGCTGTTCGCGGGCGTGGGTGTTCGGGTTACCCGTCGCCGGCGATGCGGATGCCCGGCGGTACAGCCCACGGCTCTGCCGGCCACCGCCCTCGACGAACAGCGACCGCGACATGTAGCGCCAGGCGCCCATGTTGGCCGGCTCCTCCTGGACCCAGAGCACCTCGGTGTCGCCGTACGGGGCGAGCACCTCGGCCAGCGCCTCGGCCGGGAACGGGTACAGCAGCTCCGTGCGGACGACGGCCACGTCGTTGAGACCGTGCTGCTGGCGGTGCTTGACCAGCTCGTAGTAGATCTTGCCGGAGCACAGCAGGACCCGTCGGGCCCCCGAGGTGACCTCGGTGTCGCCGAGCACCTCCCGGAAGTCGTGCTCGGTGAGATCGGCGACGGGGCTGTACGAGTCCCGGGTGCGCAGCAACGACTTGGGCGACATCACGATCAGGGGGCGCTTCTCGGGATGCAGCGCCTGGCGTCGGAGCAGATGGAAGTACTGGGCCGGGGTCGATGGCACCGCCACCCTGATGTTGTCGTCTGCGGCGTTCTGGAGGAACCGCTCCAGACGGGCGCTCGAGTGCTCGGGACCGTTGCCCTCGAACCCATGGGGGAGCAGCAGCCCCAGCCCGCAGGTCTGGTCCCACTTGTCCAGCCCGGATACGAGGAACTGGTCGATGACCACTTGGGCACCGTTGACGAAGTCGCCGTACTGGGCCTCCCACAGCACCAACGCATCGGGGGCGGCGACCGAGTAGCCGTACTCGAATCCCATGGCGGCGAACTCGGAGAGCAGGCTGTCGTAGATCGTGATCGGGGCCTGGTCGGGATGGAGGTGCTGGAGCGGGGTGTGCTCCTCTTCGGTCTGATAGTCGACGAGGACGGCGTGGCGATGGGAGAACGTCCCGCGCTGTGAGTCCTCGCCGGCCAGCCGCACCCGCACCCCCTCCATCGACAGGGTGCCGAAGGCGAGGGCCTCGCCCAGCGCCCAGTCGACGAGTCCGCCCTCGTACAGCTTGTGCCGGTCGTCGAGCAGCTTCGACAGCTTGGGGTGCACCGCGAAGCCGTCGGGGAGAACGTGCAGCGAGGTCTCGATGTCCTCGATCTCGGCGGCTCCCACCCGGGTGGAGATCGGGGTGGTCGACGAGCCTCGTGGTTGACGCAGGCTGGTGGTGATCTCCCGCGACGCCGCCAGGGCCGTCTCCAACTCCGCCCGGTAGTCGGCCGCCAAGCCCTCCACCTCCTCGGTGGTCGCCTCCTTCGTGTCGACCAGTCGTTCGGCGTAGAGCTGCCGGACCGGCGGGTGACCGTCGATGATGCGGTACATGCTCGGCTGGGTGTAGCTGGGCTCGTCGCCCTCGTTGTGTCCCAGCCGGCGGTAGCACACGAGGTCGATGACCACATCCTTGTGGAACGCCTCCCGGAAGGCGAAGGCCATCCGGGTCACCCGCAGCACCGCCTCGGGATCGTCGCCGTTGACGTGGAAGATCGGGGCCTGCACGTTCTTGGCGACGTCGGTGGCGTAGAAGCTGGAGCGGGCGTCGACGGCGGCGGTGGTGAACCCGACCTGGTTGTTGACCACGACGTGGACGGTGCCGCCGGTGGAGTAGCCGCGCAGCTGGGACAGGTTGAAGGTCTCGGCGACCACGCCCTGCCCGGCGAAGGCGGCGTCGCCATGGAGCAGCACCGGCAGGACGATGTCGTCGCTGTCGGGGCCGTGCTCGTCCTGGCGGGCACGGGCGATGCCGACCAGCACCGGGTCCACCGCCTCGAGGTGGCTGGGGTTGGCGGCGACCTCCACCCCCACCTCCCGCCCGTCCGGGGTGACGTGCACCCCGTCGGCGCCGAGATGGTATTTCACGTCGCCCGAGAAGTTGCCGGCGTCGTCCGGCTCCTCGTGCCCGACGAACTCGTAGAAGATGGTGGCGAGGTCCTTCCTGGCGGTGTTGGCCAGCACGTTGAGCCGGCCCCGGTGCGCCATGCCAAGCACCACGTCCTCCACCCCGGAGTCGGCGGCGGCGTTGAGGAGCACGTCGAGCAGGGGGATCAGGCTCTCGGCGCCCTCCAGGCTGAACCGCTTGGCGCCGAGGAACTTGGTGTGGAGGAAGCGCTCGAAACTCTCCGCTTGGACCAGCTTGTCCAGGATCCGGCGTTTCTCATCGATGGTGAGCGGCGCCGCCGGCCGCTCGGCGTGCTCCTGGATCCACAGCTTCTGGTCGGGCTCCTGGATGTGCATGTACTCGATGCCCGAGGTGCGGCAGTAGGCGTTGCGGAGCACACCGAGGATCTCGCCGAGCGGCATCCGCAACCGACCGGCCAGACCGCCGGTGGCGAACTCGCGGTCGAGGTCCCACAGGCTCAGCCCGTAGCTGATCGGGTCGAGCTCGTCGTGGATCTTGGGGGGCTGCTGGCGCAGCGGATCGAGGTCGGCGATGAGGTGGCCCCGCACCCGGTACATGTTGATGAGCTGGAAGATCCGCGCCTGCTTCTCGGCCCATCCCTGGCTCCCGGGCGCCGGGTTGGAGTCGACCGCCCACCGCACCGGCACGTAGGGCACCTCCATGGAGCGGAAGATCTCGTCGTAGAACCCGTCCTCGCCGAGGAGGAGGCCGTGGACCCGGGCCAGGAACATGCCGCTCTCGGCCCCCTGGATGATCCGGTGGTCGTAGGTGCTGGTCATGGTGAGGGTGCGACCCATGCCGATCCGTGCCAGCGACTCGGGGTCGGCGCCCTCGTACTCCGGTGGGTAGCCGATCCGGCCAACGCCGACGATGACGCCTTGGTCGGGCATCAGGCGGGGGACCGACTGCACCGTGCCCACGGTGCCCGGGTTGGTGAGGGTGGCGGTGGTGCCGGCGAAGTCGTCGGGGGTGATCGACCCGCTGCGCACCCGGCTCACCACCTCCTCGTACGCCTGCCAATAGTGCTTGAAGTCCAACTCGTCGACCTGCTTGAGGTTGGGGACGAGCAGGGTGCGGCCGCCGCCCTTCCTGGGTAGATCCATCGCCAGCCCCAGGTTGATGTGCTCGTAGGCGATCCGGGCCGGCTTGCCGTCGATCTCGGTGTACGCCGCGTTCATCGCCGGCTGCTCGCCGAGGGCGCGGATCACGGCCCAGCCGATCAGGTGGGTGAAGCTGACCTTGCCACCTTCGGCCCGCCGGGCGAGCTGGTTGTTGATGATGGTGCGGTTCACCTCGAGCAGCTTGGCGGGGAAGGTCCGCACCGAGGTGGCGGTGGGCAGCACCCGGCTGGCCGCCATCCGGTCGGCGATGGTGGCGGCCGCTCCCTTCAGGATCTCCGCCCGCCCCGGCGGTGCCCCCGCGTGGGAGGGTGCGGCCGGCGATGCGGCGGCCGGCGGTGCGGCGGCCGGCGATGGCGGGGGGGTCGGCGGCGCTGGTGCCGGGGCTGCCTGCACCGGTGGCGTGGCGGGCGGGGCCGTCCTGGCGGCGGCGGTCGTCGGCAGCGAGGGCGGGGGAGGCGCCAACGCCGTCTCCGAGCCGGAGCGATTCCCGTATCCGACGGGGAACTCGCCGTTGCCCTCGAAGTACGACCGCCAGGAGTCGCTGATGGTCCCGGGAGCGTCGAGGTACCGCTCGTACATCTCCTCGACCAGCCAGTCGTTTCCGCCGAATCCGCCGGTGGGTGCAGCCATCTCCCCATGGTACGTCACCGACCAGGGCCGGGTTTTCCCGCCCGGTGTAGGCGTCAGGCGAGGCGTGACGGCGATGATGGCGCCGATCACCGCCCCGATCACCAGCGCCCTCACCACGCCAACCGCCAGCCACGGTGCCGGGATGCCCTGGTCGAGTCGCAGGGCCGCTCGGTGCGTGCCCAACGGATTAGGGAGCCGATTACGACGGTCAGGGGAGGGTGAATGCCGCCGTCGACAGCGGCGGCGACCAGGCTGCGAACGCGTCCTCGGTGAGCAGCACCGCCAGCCCTGCGGCGGAGAGTGCGAGTGAGGTGCGGATCCAGGCAAGAAGGGTTCGCTCGTTGGCGAGACTGAACCGCGGATCCGGATCCGATCCCACTCCACAGACCCACTCCGGCCGTCGCTCACCCACAGTCGCACCTTCGCTCGAGCTAGAATCGGCTCGTGCTACACCTCCGTACTTCCACCGCTGTAGTTCGGGCATACTGACCCTGTGGAACGCAAGCGACGTATCGACATCCCCGGTCAAGGACCGATGGACGTGACCGAGGTGGGTTTCCGTTCGAGCGGTGAACACTGGAACGAGTACCTGGCCGACGACGGGGCGCTGATCCGCGTCAAGCTCGTCGCTACGGAGGTGCTGCGCGTTGATGGCATTTACGACGCGGAGGGGAACCCTGCCTACATCGTCAAGTCAACGAACGTGACAAACGTGTCCGTCCCCGAGGAACTGAGGAGGAAGCCATGAGCGATCTGCTCCTCAGCTCCAACGCCCCACGCCCGATTGACTACCTGGACTCGCGATACCGCCCCGCTTCGTCGGAGGTTTCCTCGACGTGGGATGCCGAGCCGGCGTTCTCGGAGGGGATGGTGGTCGATGACATGGACGACAGCGCTGTCTGCGCCGATGAGATAGAGGGCCTTCCTCTTGCGCTCGTCCACCTCTACGCAGAGATCGCCGATCGTCATGCCCAAGTGAAGGAGGTCGACCCGGGGGTGTACGCCGCCATCGTCGCCGGGCTCGAAGGTGCCTGGGGTGAAGGCGAGGATGAGGACGAGGCTCGCCGCGAGTTGAAGGAGGCGATCATCGGCTGGGTGGCCGTGAAGCGCCGTATCGGAGCTACCGACATTCCGCTCATGGAAGGCATCGACCTGAACCCTCGGACCTAGCGGCTGTGGGTTCGCTTCCGAAGGCGACCAAGCGCAAGGACCTGATCAAGAGGTGTCGGGAACTTGGTTGGTCCGGCCCGCACGATGGTACCGGCGACCATCCCCAGTACATGGAGCGCGACAAGCGCGTCCTGAAGATCCCGAACCCTCACGGCAAGCGAAGCGACATCGGTGAGGGTCTGCTCAAGGTTCTGCTGAAGCAAGGCGGGATGACCGTCGATGAGTGGTTGGGAAGGAGCAACGAATGACCCCCAAGACGATGAGGCCCACGGCGACGGTTCAGATGACGTCGACGATGACGCGGAGGCGATCCGGCGGCTGGCGGGAAGGTGCTAGTCGACGATGGATTCGAGGGCTATCTCGATCATGTCGTTGAAGGTGGACTGCCGCTCCTCGGCGGTGGTGGCTTCGCCGGTGCGGACGTGGTCGCTGATGGTGAGGATGGCCAGGGCGGCGGCGCCGTACTCGGCGGCGACACCGTAGAGACCGGCAGCCTCCATCTCGACGGCGAGGACCCCCATCTTCTCCATGGTGTCGAACAGCGAGAAGTCGGGGTGGTAGAAGAGATCGGCGGAGAACACGTTGCCCACCCGCACCGTCTTGCCGTGGGCCTCGGCGGCGTCGACCGCCCGCCGCAACAGCCCGTGGTCGGCGATGGCGGCGTAGTCGAGGCCGCGGAACCGGGACCGGTTGACCCCGGAGTCGGTGCAGGCCCCCATGGCGATGACCACGTCGCGCAGCCCGATGTCGGCGGTGATGCCTCCGGCGCTGCCCACCCGTATCAGCCGCTTGACCCCGTACTCGGTGATCAGCTCCTTGGCGTAGATCGACGCCGAGGGGATCCCCATCCCGCTGCCCATGGCCGACACCCGGGCGCCCTTGTAGGTGCCGGTGTAGCCGAACATGTTGCGGACGTCGGTCACCTGCACCGGGTCGTCGAAGAAGGTGTCGGCGATGTGCTTGGCCCGCAGCGGGTCACCCGGCATCAGGCAGACGTCTGCGAAGTCTCCCGGCTCTGCGGAGATGTGTGGGGTGGCCACCGGTCGTCCTCCTCAGTCCTTGATGTACGGCTGACCGTCGGCGGCGGGCGGCCGCGACCTGCCCACCACCCCCGCCACCACCACGATGGTCAGCAGGTAGGGCGCCATGGACAGGAACTGCGACGGGATCGGGGTGTCGAGGATCCCCAGCTTCACCTGGAGCGAGTCGGCGGCGCCGAAGATGAGCGCCGCCGCCAGGGCACCAACGGGATGCCAACGGCCGAAGATCATCGCCGCCAGCCCGATGTACCCGCGACCACCGGTCATACCCTCGTCGAACCGGCCCACCGAGCCGATGGTGAAGTAGGCGCCACCGAACCCGGCGACGAGACCGGCGATGGTCACATTCATGTAGCGCATCTTGAACACGTCGACACCCAGTGTGTCCGCCGCCTTGGGATGCTCGCCCACCGCCCTCGACCGCAGACCCCATCGGGTCCTGAACAGGATGAAGGTGCTGAGGGCCACCAACACGTACATGGCGTACACGAAGACGTTCTGGGCGAACAGGATCGGTCCCGCCACGGGAATGTCGGACAGCAACGGGATCTCGATCGGCCCCAGGATCCTCACGTTGTTCAGGTGTTGGTTGTGCACCAGGATCTGCGACGTGTAGAACGAGGTGAGTCCCAGCACCAGGGTGTTGATCACCACACCGGCGATGATCTGGTCCACCCGGTACTTGACGGCGAGCACGGCGAGCAGCAGCGCCAGCAGACCGCCCACCACGGCGGCGCCGAGCAGCCCGGCGGTTGCCCCGGCAAGCGATCCCACCACCGCCCCGGTGAAGGCGCCGGCCAGCAGCATCCCCTCGATGCCGATGTTGATCACCGCCACCCGCTCGCACAGCACGCCGGAGATGGCGCCGAAGGTGATGGGCACCGCCCGCTTGACGCTCTCCTGCAGGATCCCGACCAGGCTGAAGGTCTGGCCGTCCACCGCCCACACGATGAAGGCCACCGAGAACAGCGCCATCACCAGCACGATCACCAGCTCGATCCTCGACCCGTACCCCCGCATCCACTGCCTGGTACCCAGGAAGGCGAGGACTCCGGCGGTGACGTACCCGAACGCACTCACCGGCACCGGGATGTTGGGCACCTGGATGGCGTCGCTGGGCAGGCTCATCACCAGGTTGGTGGTGCTCTGGCCCCCGAGGGCGAAAACCAGCAGGGCCACCGCGGCCAGCACGAAGAAGACGACGGCGATGATCTTGGCCCGCTTGACCTCCGCCGGGGTTCGGTCCCCGGATGCGGTGGCGGTGGGGGTGGCGGTGGCGACGGTCATGTCGCCCATCCCTGGGTGACCTGGGTGGATTCGGTGTCGGCCCTGACCCGGTAGATCGCCCGGATGAGCGCCGGAGCGGCGATGAACACGATGATCAACGCCTGGATGACGGAGACGACGTCGATACCGATCGCGGTCGACGCCTGCATCGCCTGACCGCCTGCGGCGAGCCCGCCGAACAGCAGCCCGGCGGCGACCACCCCGAAGGGATGCGATCTGCCGACAAGGGCAATGGCGATGGCGTCGAAGCCGACGTTGCCGGCGAACCCTGGTGTCGCCCGACCCAGAGGACCGAGCACCAGGTCGGCTCCGGCCAGGCCGGCGAGACCGCCCGAGACCGCCATCACCGCAACGGTCAGCCACACCACGCTCATCCCGGCGTACCGGGCGCCGTCCGGGTTGGCGCCGACCGCCCGGAACTGGAACCCGATCGTCGATCGGAACAGCAGCCAGTAGACGAGGAGGGCGACGAGGAGGGCGACGATGATCCCCATGTGGACCCGGTGCCTCGGGTCGAGCCAGGCGAACAGCTTGGGGTAGAGGGCGGTGCTCTCCACCGACTTCGACACCGGGTCGTTGCGGCCCGGCACCTGGAAGAAGTCCCTGGTCAGGGCGTAGTCGAGGAGCCGCAGGGCGATGAAGTTGAGCATGATCGTGGTGATCACCTCATGCGCCCCCGACTTGGCCCGCAGCCATCCGGGGATGGCACCCCAGATCGCTCCTCCGATGATCCCGGCGACGATGCACAGGGGGATGTGGATGAAGGCGGGCAGGTTGAAGCTGAAGCCGACCGTTACGGCGAACATGCCGCCGAAGATCATCTGACCCTGGGCGCCGATGTTGAACAGCCCTGCCTGGAAGCCGACGGCGAGCGCCAGCCCGGCCAGGATCAGCGGCGCCGCCCTGGTCAGGGTCTCGGAGATGGGCCCGATCCCGCCGACCGCCCCCAGGAACAGCGCCTTGTAGCCGCTCCCCACGTTCGACAGGGTGTCGCCGACCGCCCGGCCGGGGTCGGTGGTCCACAGCCGAAGGGTGTCGAGGTCGCCGAGGGCGATGACCACCGCGCCGACGATGAGGGCGCTGACGATGGCCAGCGCGGGAACGGCGATGGTGGAACGCCAATCGAGCCCGGTGCCGGTGAACTCGTCGAGCAGCCTGGCCTCGGTGGTCGACGGTACCGACGACGGCGGCGTCGGATGTCTCGGCGGGGTCGTCGGTGGCTCGGTCATGTTTCGGCTGTCGCTCCCGCCATGTAGAGGCCGAGCTCGGCGGTGGTCGTCTCCGACGGTGTGCGCTCGGCGGCGATCCTGCCGGCGAACATCACCAGGATCCGGTCGGAGAGGGCGACGACCTCGTCGAGCTCGGTGGACACGATCAGCACCGCCGCTCCCTGGTCCCGCTCCTCGACGATCCGCTCATGGATGAACTCGATGGAGCCGACGTCGATGCCACGGGTGGGTTGGGAGGCGACCACCAGCTTGACGTCCCTGGCGAACTCGCGGGCCACGATGACCTTCTGCTGGTTGCCCCCCGACAGGCTTTTGACCGTGGTCTCCACCGAGGGGGTGCGGACGTCGAACTCCTCGACCAGCTCGGCGCTGTGGCGGCGGGCCTCATCCCAGTCCATCTGCACGCCCTTGCTGTACGGCTCCTCGTAGTAGCAGTTGAGCACCATGTTCTCGGCGACGGTGAACGGCAACACGAGCCCACTGCGCTGGCGGTCCTCGGGCACGTGGGCGACGCTGGCCTCGTGGATGGTACGGGGGGTGGCGTTGGTGAGGTCGACCCCGTTGACCGTGATCGTGCCGGTGAGCACCTCGGTGAGCCCGGTGAGGGCGCCCACCAGCTCGGTCTGCCCGTTGCCCTGGACACCGGCGATGCCGACGATCTCGCCGGCCCTGACATCGAAGCTGATGCCGTCGACGACGCGACGGTCGTTGATGTCGAGCACCACCAGATCGCGCACCTCCAGGACCGATGCACCCGGCTTCGCCTCGGTCTTGGCCACGGTGAGGTCGACCGGCCGGCCGACCATCATGGCGGCCAGCTCCTCCTCGGTGGCGGTGCCCGGGTCCGCCTCGCCTACAACCGCCCCCCGGCGCAGCACGGCGATACGGTCGGCGATCTCGAGGACCTCCTTGAGCTTGTGGGTGATGAATACGATGCCCTTGCCGTCATCCTTCAGCTTGCGGACGATCCCGAAGAACTCGGTCACCTCCTGCGGGGTCAGGACTGCGGTCGGCTCGTCGAAGACCAGGATCTCGGCCTCGCGGAACAGCACCTTGATGATCTCGACCCGCTGCTGGATGCCGACCGGGAGTTCCTCGATGATGGCGTCCGGGTCGACGAAGAGCCCGTACTGCGAGGAGATGTCGCGCAGCTCGCGCTTTGCCTCCTCCATGTCGAGGACGCCGAGCGGCCCCTTCACCGGCTCGACCCCGAGCACGACGTTCTCGACGACGCTGAACACCGGGACCAGCATGAAGTGCTGGTGGACCATGCCGATGCCGGCGGCGATCGCCTCGCCGGGGGAGGTGAGCTTGACCGGCTTGCCGTCGATGAGGATCTCGCCCTCGTCGGCGTGGTACAGCCCGTAGAGGATGTTCATCAGCGTCGACTTGCCGGCACCGTTCTCGCCGAGGAGACAGAGGATCTCGCCGGTGTTGACGGTGAGGTTGACGTTGTCGTTGGCGAGCACGCCGGGGAATCGCTTGGTGATCCCTCTCAGCTCGAGCTGCACCCCTGCCTCCCCATCGGCCACGGCTCGGTGGTGGCCGCACACTAGACAGCGGGTGTCCGCCCGCGCCGTACGTGGGGTGGGGGTGCCGCATGCTTGGAACGCCAGGGAGCCCCTCCGTTGCCGGAGGGGCTCCCCGGCGCATCGGTGGTGCGGTGATCAGCCCGCGAGGGAGGCGATCTCGCCGGCGATGATGGCGTCGGTCAGCGCGGCCAGCTCGTCCTTGAGCTCCTGCGGCACGTCGCCGTCATGGTCGTGGAACGGAGCGATCGAAACGCCGCCGTTCTCCAACGTGCCCACGTAGAGCTCGCTGTCGAAGACGCCGTTCAGGGCAAGGTCCGCAGCGGCGAACACCGCATCGTCCAGCTCCTTCAACACCGAGGTCAGGTAGACGCTCGAGTTGTTCGGATCGGACTCGAACTGGTCGGTGTCGACCCCGATGACCCTGAAGGTGCCGAGCTCGGTGGCCAGAGCGGCCGAGCCGAGACCCACAGGACCGGCGACCGGCATCACGATGTCGGCGCCCTCGTCCACCAGGCTCTGGGCGAACGCACGGCCGTCATCGAGGCTCTCGAAGTTGCCGGTGAACGACCCGTCCTGGGTCTCGAGGTCCCAGCCGAGAACCTCGACCGCGGTGCCCTTCGCCTCGTTGTAGTGGGCGACACCCTTGGCAAATCCATCCATGAAGATGGTCACCGGCGGGATGTTGATCCCACCGAACGTGCCGACGGTGCCGGTCTCGGACATGCCCGCGGCGAGATAGCCGGCCAAGAATGCGGCCTGGTCGGTGTCGAACACCAGACCCTTCAGGTTGTCGGTCGGCGCCTCGTATGCGAAGTCGACGATGGCGAACTTCCGGTCAGGGTTGGCGACAGCAGCCGTCTCGGTTGCTGCTCCGAGCAGGAAGCCGACGGTCACGATGAGGTCACAGCCCTCGTCGACGAACGAGTTGATGTTCACCTCGTAGTCGGTCTCTGCCTGCGACTCGAGCACCTTGGCCTCGCCGCCGAACTCCTCGGCGGCGCGCTGGGCGCCCTCCCACGAGTTCTGGTTGAAGCCGCGGTCGTCGACGCCACCGACGTCGGTGACCTGACAGACCAGGCCCCCCGCAGGGGCCGCCGTGGTGCCGTCGCCGGCGGCAACGGTGGTGCCGGCGTCGTCGTCATCGCCACCACAGGCGGCGAGTACCAGCAGCAGGGCGCCGGCGAGGGCGACGAGCTTGATTCGTGATCTCAAGGGATCCTCCACTTGATTGCGCATTGATTCCAGGAACAGCGATCGCGTTCGACTGCGGCCCCCTCGGCTCCCCGTGCAGGAAACCCGGGCGGCAGTGTACTCAGCCCCCCGTCCCCCCGCGCTCAAACCCAACCACAGGACGACACCGAAGGCCGAGGCGGGGAGGGGGAACGGGGAGGCGAAAATGGATAGCCTCGGGGGATGATGCGGGTTGGGTACCAGGGAGAGGCCTTCTCCTATTCATGGCGTGCGGTGGGCGAGATGTTCCCCGACGCCGAGATGGTCGGGCTGCACGGTTTCGCCGAGGCGTTTCAGGCGCTCGACGACGGGCGGGTCGATCGCTTGGTGCTGCCGGTTGAGAACTCGACGACGGGCAGCGTCCTCCCCGTGCTCGACCGCCTCCCCGGCAACGCCGCCCACGATCCCATCGCCATAGTCGGGGAGCACCTGGTCGAGGTACGCCACGCCCTGCTCGGTCTCCCCGGCGCCGACCTGACCGCGGTCCGGTCGGTGCTGTCGCATCCCTAGGCATTGGCCCAGGCGGAGGTCACGCTGCTCGCGCTGGGGATCCAGTCGATTGCCAGGGCCGATACCGCCGGGGCGGTGCGCGAGGTTGTGGCGCGAGCCGATCCCGCCGTCGCCGGCCTCGCTCCCGCCGAGGCCGGGATCGCCCACGGGCTCGTGGTGCTGGGCCCCGAAGTGATGGACCGGGAGCACAACACAACCAGGTTCGTGGTGCTGGCGCCGGGCGTGCCCGAGATCGGCCCCGACGACGACAAGACCACGATCGTGTTCACCGCGGCGCACCATCCCGGGGCGCTGGCACTGGCGCTGACCGAGCTCGGGCTGCGGGGGGCGAACCTCACCCGCATCGAGTCGCGTCCCAGCGGCGAGGCGTGGACGTACCGGTTCTTCGTCGACCTGGTCCACGCTCCCGGCCCCGCCGGTCTGTCCGCCGTGCTCGATCCGCCGCCGGCGACCCTGGCCCACCTCCAGGTCCTGGGCAGCTACGTCTCCGCCCGCTGACCACGGGGGCCGAGGTCGCTTTCCTTGACGCGTTCTGGTCACGAGTTTTCAGGTGGAGGTGACCACCACGTTGACGGCGGCCCGGCATCCGGGCACGTCGGCCAGAGCGGCGTCGCCGGTGAGGAGCGGGCTCTCCAGGGCCTCCGCCAGCGCGAGATAGAGGCCGTCATAGACGGTCACGTTCGAGCGAAGCTCGAAGGCCCGTTCCATGAGGCCGGCATGTGGAAAGCGCCGGATCGGGACGTTCACCAGGTCCGCGACCATCGAAACTGCCCGAGAACCGGATAGCTCGCCCCGAAGCACGAAACGGCGCAAGGTCTGGCCTACCTCGGCGTCGACCAGGTGGGGGGAGCACACCACCTCCCGTTGCACCAGGTGCTCGGCCAGGGTATGGCCGGCGTCGCTGCCCGGACCGAGGAGAAGGTCGACCACCACCGAGGCGTCGACCACGATCATCCCGCCTCGCGTTCCGCCCGCACGGCTTCGGCCGGAGTCTCGGTCAGGCGCGGCCTCGCCCTGCCCGCCAGACGGGCCAGGACATCCTCGACAGGGGGGGTCTCGACAAGCCGCACCACCTCCCGCAGCAGGAAGTCGGACAGGCTCATCCCAGCCCTGGCTGCCCGGACCTTGACCTCACGGTGAACCACATCGGGAACGTTGCGTATCTGGATCATCTTCGACATGTGGTACACCGTAACAAATGTGTGGCACATGTGTTTCTCAGGACCCGATCGCGTCATCCGTGACGTGCGCAATACCGCCTGGTGCGCCGCATCATCCAAAGGACCAGGACGGTGGCGGGGAGGACCCAGTTGAGGTCGGGGACGATCACCGGGGGTGAGGGGCGACCGGTGCGCTCGAACACCACCTCCCCGCTTTCACGACGGGCGGTGACCGCCAACGGTCCGGGGGCGGCGTGGATGGTGGCCACCGGCTTGGTGTCCAGGTCATCGAGCCATGGTCCCGGAGTCGCCGCCACCCGCACCACGCCCTGGCTCATCCGGTAGCGCATCAGCGTGGTTCGATGCTGGTCGCCGGTGCCGGTGACCACCAGAAGCCACCGGCGGCCGATCAGCCAGCCGAACCCGAGGCGGAAGAGCACGACGACGGCGCTGGTGGTGAGGGTCGATCCCGACACGACGGGGAGGCTACCGGCGGCCCGCACCGACGAGACCGAAACCGATGCCTATCGAGCGACGGCGTCGGCGAGGGTGGACTCGGACTTGCGGTAGAGGGCCTCGGCCGAGGCGGGGGAGTCGGCGATGGCGGTGACTCCGACCCGACCGGCGACGCCGACGGCGCTGACCATGTGAAAGACGAGACCGGTCATCGAGGCGTCGTCCCAGACCAGCCCGCTCTGCTCGGCGACGTCGAGGACATCGTCGGGGGTCAGGGTCGCCAGCCCCGGGGTCTCGAGGTGGTCGGTGGCGACGTAGTGCTTGGGGACCCCGCCGGCGATGTAGCACCCCTGATCGGGCTGGTAGTCGCCCTCGGTCAGTGCCAGCAGGGTCAGCGCCGGGTGGGTGTGCCGCCGTTGCGCAGGTTGATCTCGACGGCGTGGATCCCCCATGAGCCATTCGATCGGGTGACGACGAAGTCGATGGCGAACCGCCCGATCACGCCCTGGCGGGCGAGTGCCTCGGCGATGGCGGTGCCGTGCTCGGCCAGCGCCGGCCCATACCCGGGGTCGGCGGGGAAGCGGCACCCGAAGTAGGTCTGCCCGGTGTGGCCGCCGAGGATCTGGTCGTGGGTGCTCAGCACCTCGGTCCCTCCCTCTGGGCTGTTGCGGAGCTGGACGCTGGGGCTGCGGAAGTCGGTCCCGCTGATGCCCTCTTCGACGATTCCGCTCTCGTCCTCGAGTCGGTCGAGGAAGGCGGAGGCGTCGAGGCTCTGGTCCTCGGGTCTGAGGCTTCGCACCCGCCGCTCGATCTGTCGCCGGTCGCTGGCGCCGCGCAGGTCGACGATGGCGTTGCCGTAACCGCTCACCGAGTCGTCGAGCTTGACCACGGCCTCGTCGGGAGCCGCGTCGCCGGTCAGCCTGGACAGGGCGGCGGCCACCTCGCTCACGGTGCGCACCTCGTTGGCCCCCCTGGGGAAGGGCACCCCGGCGGTGGCGAAGATCTGGCGGCTGCCCGTCTTGGTGCCCAGGCCGCCGCACGACGGATGCGGTCCGTACACCGGGATGCCCAGCTCCACCGCAAGGCGCGCCTCCAGGTCGGTGGTGACGAAGGGGAGGAGGACGGCGGCGTTCGGGTCGGCGATCGCCGAGCGCATCCGATCCATCAGCCGTGGTCGCTCGAGGACCTTCTGGGTCAGCGGCCGGTGCGACCAGTCGCCCACCGAGATCGGGATCAGCCTGCTGTGCAGCTCGTGACGGTCCAGACCGGGGATCAGCCCCAGGTAGTAGTCGAGCATCCTGGGCAGGATCGGCTGTGAGGTGACGTAGATCACCTGGGTGCGCGGCGCCCGGGCCAGCCCGAGCACGTAGATGAGATAACGCTCCTCGTATGCAGGGAGCAGGAGCAGCAGCTCGTCCGGCACGGCGACGCTCATCGAGCTGAGCACGACCAGGGTGCGTTGCTCGTCCCGGCGGCGCAGCGTCATCGTCGGCCACATGGCGGCGAGCCGCGCCTGCAACGCAGCAAAGGCGACTTCGTCGAGCGGTCGATCCATCGGCTCTCCCTGGATACCGAGCCTACCGAGGGCATGAATGGCAGGGGCTCAGGCGGTTGGCGGTCGATCGTAGCGACTCGGCGGGCGCTCAAGCCGTGAGCTCGACGCGCCGCGTACCGGCGTCGGAAGCGAGGAAGCCGAGCAGTCGCTCACCCTCCTCGACGACCGCATCGCGGTCCGCCGGGGCGAGCGGCCCGAGCAGCGTGGCCCGCAGCTTGGCGACATCACCGTCGCCGGCCAAGGTCCACGTCGCCGCCACCCGCCCGTCGACGAGGACGAAGCGCGCACCGGTGACACTCAGCCCGCGGTGGGCGTCGTCGATGATCCGCGACCGGTCGTCGTAGGCGAGGACGGCGTTGTCGAACGCCGGCAGAAAGCGCGGCGGTGCCGGGGTGTCGGGGTCGGGCAACGGGGCTTCCTCGACGTCGAGCAGCTTGCGGTCGCGCTGGTCGCGGAACTGGCGCAGCCGGGGCCGCAGGCGGTCGACCACCGCCCGGAGCCCGCTCAGACCCGACCACGCCCGGATGTCTGCGGTCGCCGCCGGCCCGAACGCGGCCAGGTAACGCAGGACGACCGCATCGGGCTCGGGCGCCGGGTCTTCGAGCTCGCGGCCGAGCCAGACGGGGATGGTCGTGTTGCGTGCCGGCCCGGTCTTGCCCCACACGCCGCGCGGCGGCACCTGCACGAGATCGACCAGCGAGCTCAGCGCGTCGCCGAGGTCGCGCGCCGAGGCGTCCGGCCAGCGGTCACCCACGGCCCGCCCGGCCTCCGAAAGCGTCAGCGGATGCGCCTCGAACCGCGGCCGGCCGGCCGCGGCGAGCTCTGCAAAGTCGACGCCGCGCAGCCGGGGCCCGAGCGTCGCCCGCATGCGCTTGGCCAGAGTCTCCTGGTGGATGGGACGCAGCGTTAGGCAGTCGCGCGCCGTGACGAGATGCAGGGTGCGGCGCATCAACAGCGTGCGCACCGCCTTCCGCGTCTCGAGCAGCGCCCCCAGCTCGTGCGGGTCGAAACCCTCCAGGCGCGACCACAGCCCGGTGTAGGGCTCGAGCGGCTCCTGCGCCTGTAGGCCGACGAGGTGCTCGATGGCGTCCGCAACCGGCATGACCCGCCTCCCGAGCAGGAGGTGCGCACCAGCAGGGCGCGGTTCAGGGCGCGGGTGGAGAGCTCGGTCACGGTCCGCACGCTATCCAGCGGCCGGGCTCTTCGGAGTCCGGAACAGATCGGCCTGGCCGGGAGTCATCCACAGAATGCCCAACTTCACACGCAGGTCTGTCCGAACGAGCCGACCACGGGGATCGGCCCCGACCAGCCGCACCTATCGGTGGGTTATGGCGGTTTGCCGCTGGTGGTGTAGGTGTGGCCGAGGGGGCTGGTCCATTGGTGGTCGCCGCCGGGGAGGGGTTGGTGTTTCCATCCGGTTTGGTGTCTGATCCGATGGTCGTGTCGGCAGAGCGGGGCAAGGTTGTCGTTGCTGGTTGGGCCGCCCTGTGACCAGGGGATGCGATGGTCGAGGTCACATTGTGAGGCGGGTATCCGACAGCCGGGGAACACGCAGGTGGGGTTGCGGGTTTCGACCTGGCGGCGCTGACCCGGGGTGGGGCGACGGCGGGTGGTGCCATGATGGACCGGGAGACCGGTGTCGGGGTCAGTCGCGGTCCACCGCCACTGGGTGTGGTGTTGCTGGTCTGCCACTTGGCGGGCGATGTCGGCGATCACCGGTCCGAACCCGGCCAGCTCCCCTGGGGCTTGCGACATGCCAGCCAAGGTGTCGAGGTCGACGTGGATATCCACCATGCCCCGGCCCGGCACGGCTTGGTGGCCGTTGCCTTCGAGGAGGTCCAACAACACGTCGGCTCGGAGCTGATCGATGCTCCGGGTCTCACCGGCGGTGTTCAAACGGCGGGCCAGTTCGCTCATCCTGGCCATGATGGCTGCTACCCGGTCGGGGGGTAGGTCCAACCCGACAAGGTTGGCCGTCCCCTCCACCGTTGCCTCCACCACCACCCGCCGATCCGAGACCGCTTGGCGGTAACGGACGGCGGCTTGCTGGGAGTCGGCCTCGATGCAAACCCGACGCAGCAGCGCAGCCAGCTGCCCGGTGGTCAACCGGGTAGCCGGTTCGATGATCTGGTCCACCACCTCGCCGGCGACACGGTCAGACAGGTGGCTGGTCCCCTCGACGATGGTTCTGGCTCGACGCAGATCGATACACCCCGCCGCCAACGCTTCCCACACCTTGGGGAGGCGTCGTGTCAGCACCAGGGCGAGGGCGAGCTCGATGTCGGCGGAGCGGCGGGTGAGACGCAACGCAGCCCGCACCTCTGCCGCCGCCGCTTCGGAGGCGACCTGGGGGTCGTCATCGATCTCGGTCATCGAGTCCGCCACCAAAGCCATGTCCTCATAGACCTGGGCCTGGTAGTGGGAGTGAATCGCCCTGGGATTCTTGGAGACTCCTGGCCTTGGAAACGAGGATGGAGTCATGGCAACAGAACGGACATCAGCCAAGCCGACGACGCGGCGGTACACGGATGGTGAGAAGGCTCA